>Ga0315905_10001097_pt1 | contig 29421 bp, 6 predicted proteins | sample LakEriMetagenome_5_FD_203522 | JGI IMG/M metagenome (GOLD analysis project Ga0315905, IMG submission 203522) | Freshwater fungal communities from buoy surface, Lake Erie, Ohio, United States - Buoy 4 MA121 | ecosystem: Environmental > Aquatic > Freshwater > Lake | place: USA: Lake Erie, Ohio...
CTCTTGAGACGCACACGCGACGCAGCGCGCCGGCTCCGCCCCCCCCCCCCCCTCCTCGTCGACATGCTGGTGTGCGCGCGGCGCGCGTGCGCGCCGCGGGTCGCGGGCCAGCGGCAAGCGCCGCATCGGCCGCAGATCGCTACCGCGCCTGTCGCGGCCGGTCGTCGCGCGTCCAAGACGACGACGACGACGCCGACGACCGTCGCGGTCGCCCGCCGCAGCGCCGCCGGCGCCGCCGACATCCCGCTCCCGGCGGCGACGACCCCGCCGTCGCCGTCGGCGCCCGACCTCCCTTGCCCAAAGCGCCGCGCCTTCCCGGCCGCCACCACGGCATTTGCGCGCCTCGCCCTGGTCTTTGTCGCCGCCGCCGCCGTCCTGGCCGCCGCCTCCCTGGCCGCGCCCGACGCCGCGCTCGCCGCCGGCAAAAAGGCGGCCGTTGTCGCCGCCGCCGCCACGTCCGCAGACGAGCCCCTCCTCTCGCGCCTCGTCTCCCTCGTGCTCCACTTTGACAAGCACCTCGGCGCTCTGGTCGAGACCCACCCCCGCGGCACCTACGCCGTCCTCTTCGGCATCGTCTTTGCCGAGACGGGCTTTATCGTGACGCCGTTCTTGCCGGGCGACTCGCTGCTGTTTGCCGCGGGCGCCTTTGCGGGCATGGGCAAGCTCGCCCTCGCGCCCCTGGCCGCCACCTTTGCGTCCGCGGCCGTGCTGGGCGACGCGCTCAACTACGCGATCGGCCAGCGCCTGGGGGCGGCCGCCATCGCGCGCCGCTGGATCAAACCCCAGCACGTGGCGCAGACGGAGCGGTACTACGAAAAATACGGCGCCAAGACGATCGTGCTCGCGCGCTTTGTCCCGATCGTCCGGACGTTTGCCCCCTTTGTCGCCGGGGTGGGGTCGATGAACTACCGCACGTTTGCGCTGTACAACGTGGGCGGCGCGCTGCTGTGGACGTTTCTGTTTGTCGGGGCCGGGGCGCTCTTTGGCAACCTGCCGGCCGTCAAGTCCAACTTCAAGCTGGTCGTCGTGGGCATCATCGTCGTCTCGGTCATCCCCGTGCTGATCGAGGTTTGGAACGCGCGCAAGGAGGCCGCGGCGGAGCGGAGAGCGGGAGGCGGTGGGGGCGGCGAGGCGGCCGCTTGATCTTGAAAAAAACGACGGCGAACACTTTTTTTTCATTGCCTAGGCACAACGACCACGGGCCTCCCGCTTGATCTTAAAAAAAAATGACGACGAAGCTTGCTTTAGCTTTGAAGCTTTGGCACGACGACCACGGGCCTCCGCGAATTGTGCACCACATATTGCGCAACCGAGCCCAAGAGGAGCTCGGCCACGCGCGAGCGACAGTTGCTAGCCAGGGCGACGAACGCCGCGCCGAGCGCGTCCGCTTTTTTGGTGAGCACGTGGCCGACGCTCTCGGTGTCGGTCTCGCTCTTGATGATGTGCACGACGGGCGGGGCGCCCGCGAAATCCGAGGGCAGCTGCCGCACAAACTTGTCGAGGATGAAGCGCTCGGCGCGCGCCAGCGACTGCTCGTACGCCGTCGAGTCGGCCTGCGGCGTGAAGTCGACGGGGGAGACGCCGAGCTGGGCGCTGAAGACGAGGCGCGGGATGACGTGGACGAGGTGGAGGTGGTCGTCGGGACGGAGGAGCTGCTGGACGACGAACGTGAAGGCGGCGACCGAGGCGGGCGTGTCGTCGACGGCGACGAGGACGACGCGCGGGGGGGGGGCGGTGGTGGCGGTCGCTGCGGCGGGAGCGGGGGCGGCGGCCGGGGCGGGCGCTGCTGCGTCGGCCATCGCGCCGACGGGGCGGGTAGCCGTAGTCTGGGGCGGGTCCGGCCGGCGGCGGCGGGCACCACTTCGACGCGTTGGAAGCGAGTGCTGTCGGATGCGGAGCGGAAGGCGTGTCGGGAGTGTTTTCGCTGTGGGCCTGGGGTTCTTGCGTCTCGACGCGGTGCGGTGAGCGCGCGTGCGTGCGCGCGTGTGTGTCTGGTTGTCGATGAGCTCGAGGAAGAGCCGATGATGATGATGATGATGATGATGATGATGATGATGATGATGATGATGCGCGCCTGTCTGTGTGTTTGCGTCGGCGAGAAGCGAGGGGGGGCCGGTCTCGGTGCCGCGGTCGCATCGCGCGCCAGTGCGGCGAGCGCGCGGGCGGCGGGTCGCCGCCGCCCACCCAGCGGCCCGAGCGCGTCGCGTCTCTCTCTCTTTCTCACTCATCCGCTCGCGCCTCTCAAGAAGCCCCTCGCACCCGCCCGCACCAGCTCAAACCACACCACGCACATCCTTCTGTACTCGATCCAACCCGAAAACCCGACCGGACCCGCACCCTCACGCGCGCGAAAGCAGCCCTAGACCGACACCCAACTGAATTGCACGCGAGCCCCCTCCTCTCGAGAGTGGTGTTCGGTCCTCTCGGTCTCTCTCACTCTCTCTCGCGCGCGCCACAACAACCAAACCGCGGCCAAAGCGAAAAAGCACCGCGCCCCCTAGGTGATTCCCTCGTCCACCACCACCCACCCACCCACCCACCCACCCACTCACACCATGGAGTACCGCGAGCTCCTGCGCCAGCAAGAGCTGCGCGCGCAGCGCCGCGAGCACGGCCCCGCCGCCGACGCGTCCGAGCGCTCGCTGCGCCTCTACCCGGGCAACGCGCTGCGCGAGGTCGTGTCCGTCAGCGCGCACCCGCTCAACCTCGAGCCGCTCCTGCTCACGCTCGCGCGCGAGGAGAACGCCGACCTGCGCGCGCGCTTCGGCGAGGCCGCGGGCGAGGTCGTCCTGATCGGCAAGGCCCTGGGCTACGCGGCCGTCGTCGGCGACCTGCAGGTCGTGAGCGGGCGCCGCGTGGTGGACGCGCGCGACGGCCTCGCGTACCCGGCGGTGGACGCGACGCCCGAGGCGGCGGCGCGGGCGAAGAGGACGACGCTGCTGATGAGCAAGAAGGACGAGGCGGACGAGGAGGAGGAGGACGCCGCCGCCAAGGCCGCCGCCGAGGCCGCCGCGAAAGCCGAGGCCGAGGCGGCCGCCGACGACCACGGCACGGGCTTCCTGCCGCACCCGGACCCCGTGTCGTACGAGGTGTGGACGCGCGTCGAGGCGCTCGCGGCCCTGACCGCCATGCTCCGCGAGCGCGTCCCCCGCGCCCTGCTGATGGCGCCGCCCATGCAGCTGCGCCTGCTCGAGGAGCTGGCGGGCCTGGCCGCGGGCGCCGAGGGCGCCGACGCCGAGGCCGAGGCCGCGGCGGCGCTGGCGGCGGCCGACGCCGAGGCCGAGGCGGCGGCGGCCGACGAGGCCAAGGCGCGCGAGGAGGCGGCCAAGGAGAAGAAGGACAAGGAGGGCGAGGAGCAGAAGAAGGAGGGCGACGATCCCGAGGAGGAGCAGAAGCGGCAGCAGGAGCAGGCCGAGCTCAAGCGCGCGGCCGAGAAGGCGCGCCGCAAGGAGCGCGCGGCCGTGGCCGTCGCCGCGCGCCGCCACCCGCTCCTGCGCCTGCACGCGCTCCTCGCGCTCGTCGAGGCGCTCAAGCTCCTGCACGCCGCGCGGCCGGACGCCGTGCACCTGCACGTGGACGCCAAGGCGGCGGCGGCCGGGGGCGCCGAGGCGGCGGCGGCGGGCTTTGACCTGCTGCTGGTGCGCGCGGCCATGGGCCTGCTCGAGGCGGCGGCGACCGCGGACGACGTCGGCGAGGAGGAGGGGGAGGGGAAGGGCAAGGACGAGCCCAAGAAGCAGCAGCCGAGCCTGGCCGCGTCGGCGCGGCAGCTGTTCCGCGGCGACCCCGTGCAGCGCGCCAAGGCGCTCGCGGCGTCGTGCGAGCTGCTCTACCTGCTCGCGTCGACCGCGGCGCCGGGGACGGGCGGCACGGGCAACTACGTCCCCTCCAACGCGCCGGCCCAGGCGGCGCAGCAGCAGCAGCAGGGGGCCGGGGGGCAGGAGGACGGGCAGCAGGCCCCCCCCGCGTCCTCGTCCGCCTCGTCGTCCGGCGGCGACCCGCGCAGCTGCGTGCGCCTGATGGAGGGCCCGCCCCCCGCCGCCTCGCCGCTCGGCGCGCCCGCCCTCGCCGCGCGCGGCGCCGCGCCCGTGCTCGCGCGCGCCGTCGAGGCCGCGGCCGCGCTCTTGCAGGCGCGCCGCGACGCGAGCGAGGGCAAGTTTGGCGGGGCCGCCCGCGGCGCGCCGCCCAAGCCCTTTGCCCCGGAGCAGCAGGCCGAGGGCGACGTACCGTTTGGCGTCAACTGGCGGCACTACCTGGGCGCGGCGCTCCCCTCGGCCGAGTGCGCCGAGCAGGCGCGCGTGGCGCTCGAGCTGGGCGGGGCGCTGCTGCAGGCCGTGGCGCTGTCGGCGCCGGCGGCCAAGGGCAGCAAGCAGCAGAAGCTCTGGCCGAGCGAGGCGTCGCTGCGCGCGCTCGCCGAGTACGAGGCGGCTCCGGCGGCCGGCGGCGAGGCGTCGGCGGCGGGCGAGCGGCAGCTGGCCGAGTCGGCGGCGGCGGTCGGCGCGCTGCTGCTGGCGAGCGCCGGGTACGACGAGGCGTCGGCGGGCGCCGCGCCGCAGCGCCTGCACGTCGCGGCGCGCGCGGCGCACCGCGCCCTGGCCGACGCGCGCCTGGGCAAGCGCTGCGCGGCGTGCGGCAAGCAGGAGGGGTGCGGCGGCGGCGGCGGCGGCGGCGGCAGCGCGGCGGGGCACGAGGTCGCGCCGCTCAAGCGGTGCGCGGCGTGCCACCGCGACTGGTACTGCGGCGCGGCGTGCCAGCGCGCGGCCTGGAAGGGCCTGATGCACAAGGAGCTGTGCGCGCAGATCGGCGGCGGGGCGCTGCGGCGGCAGCGCGCCGAGGGGATGGGGGGTGGGGGTGGTGCGGCTGGCAAGGAAATGGCGGGCGAGGCGGCCGCGGCCGCGGTCGAGGCCGTCGCGATCAAGTGATTCTTCGTCCGCATTCTCTTCTCTCTTTTTCAGGCCCCCTCATTTCGCCACCACAAAGCCCCCCATCGTGTTTCCCCCTCAATTATCGGATCAACCTTGGCATAGCACTCGCGCGCGCGCGCCCGGAGGATCGCGCGGTGAAAAAGCAACTAGTTCGTCGTCGTTGGTGGGCGATCATCAAAGAGGTCTGCGAAACTCGAAAAAAACAAAGGCACCGAGAATCGTGCCAATCGTGCGCGCGGCAATCGGCATTAGCTCTTCATATACGCATATATCGTCCTTAATGTCACAACAACCAACTGGACGGGGTCGTAGCTCAATTGGTAGAGCGCGCGCTTCGCATTGGCAAGGTCAATGCGTCGTCAATTAACACAGATTCGGTTGCACAGCCTCGACTAGCCCAGGGCAACCTGGGACTGTCACCCCTTTCAACAGAATGCATGACGACACTTCGAACATGCGTGAGGTACGGGGATCGAAGCCCTGCGACTCCATCCCTTTTTTTCTTTTTTTTTTGGGCTCGAGACACGGCGGGGATTTTTTTCCTCTCGGGGCCTGTCGACCGGCCGGCCGGCTACGCGGCGGCGTCGGCCGCGACCGACCGCGCGACGGCCGGCGCCCGCGGTCGCCTCGTCTTTTTTTGCTCCCGCACTCGACACACACGCCCCCACTTTCATTCCGATAGCACGCTTTCAACCATCCACATAGCACCAAGCACCAAACCTGCACCGAGCGCCCTAGCGAGCCTGCGAGCCCGTACGAGAGAGAGCAATCAGACCCCGGCATCGAGACACTAAGAGTCGGCGGCGCGAGCCTTCGTTCCGGGTGGGTGTCCGTCGCGCCCGCCCCGCTCCGGAGAGCAGCAAACAGTCGCCCGCACAGCGCTCCGTGTCACCATGGGGGACGGCCGCAGCAGCGGCGAGGAGGACCGGAAGAAGGACAAGGGGCGGCAGAAGAAGAAGAAGCCGAAGAGCGGCAGCCGAGGCGACGGCGCCGCCGTCCCCTCCTCCTCCCGCCCCGAGCAGCACCAGCAGCAGCAACCACAACAACAACAACCGCGCCCGTCGTTCCGCCCGGCCTACTCCCAGGTCGACCCGGACACGCTCAGCTACCTCAACGAGGTCGGCGCCCACTGCGCGTCGCTCGCCGCGCAGGCCGCCGCCGCCCCCGCCGCCGACGGCGCCTCGCGCCCTCTGCTCGAGGAGCGCGCGCTGCTGGCGGCCAACGTGCTCGAGGAGCTGCTGCCGCCGTTGCCGGGGTCGCCAGCGGCAGAAGAAGACCAGGGGGGCGACCCTGCTGCCCCCTGGACCTCCTCCTACCCACCCGACCTCCTCGAGCGCGCCCTGAACGCGGCCACCGACGCGCAGGCGAGCCGGCCGCTCGAGGCGGTGCTGGCCGGCGCGCCCGCGGCCGCGGCGGCGCGCTTCTTGGGCGCGTTCGCGTCGTCCGAAGACGGCGGCGGCGCGCTCTGGCGGCTGTGCTCGAGCCCGGCCGGCTCGCACGTGGCGGAGCGGGCGCTTCTGGCGCTGGACGCGGGCTTGAAGGCCGAGGAGGAGGAGGACAAGGAAGCAGCAGTGTCCGGCGAGGCCGAGGCCGAGGCCGAGGCCGCAACGACGACCCCCGCAACCGCCACCGCCCACGCCTCTGCCGAGCCCGTCCTGGACGCCCTCGCGCGCGCCGTCGGCGACGCGCTCAACGACTATGTGTACGACAGGTACGCCACGCACGTCGCGCGCCGCCTGCTGTGCGTGGCCGCCGGGCGCGACGTGCTGCCGCCGCGCAAGGCGCCTGGTGCTGCCGGTGCTGCCGGCGGCGGGGGCGACGACCTGTCGCCCTCGTCGGCCGGCGACCCCTCCGCAATGCCTCCCCTCCTCCCGCCCCCCTCCGCGCCCTCCACCGCCCCGACCATCAGCGGCCTCGCCGAGAAGCTGCGCGGCGACTTTGCCGGAGCGGGCGGCGGCACGCGCGCCCTCGCCGCCGCCCAGCGCCCGCCGTGCCGCTTCCCCGCGCTCGTGCGGCGCCTCGCGGGGCAGCTCATGTCGGCGGGGCTGGGCGAGGACGGCGCGCAGCTGCTGGCCATGGCGCGCGACCCGTGCAGCGGCGCGTACGCGCAGGCGGTGCTGCGCGCGGCGCGGTGCCTGCCTGAGGACGAGGGCGGGCCGGACCTGGTGCGGCGGCTCGTGCCGCGCCTGCTGGGCGCGCCGCTGTCGTCGATCGGCGGCGGCGAGGCCGCCGGGGAGGCCGCGGCGGAGCAGGAGCCGCCGCCGACGCCGCAGCAGCAAGGGGCCGACGCCGCCGCTGCCGCAGCTGGCGACGCCAACACCACCAAGCAGCCCCCCGTGATCGCCCCCAAGACGCCCCACCTCGCGGGCCTGCGCGAGGGCCACGTCGGCAAGCTCCTGCGCGACCCTTGCGTCTCGCGCCTCGCCGAGGCCGCGCTCGCCGCCGCCCCTCCCGACCTCGCGGACGAGTTTTACGCCCGCTTTCTGCAGGGGCGCATGATCGCGCTCGCGTCGCACCACTGCGCCAACTTTGCGGTGCAAGCGGCGCTGGGGGCGTCCGCGAGCAAGGCGACCGTCGCGGCCATGCACGACGAGCTGGCGCCCGTGCTCAGCGACCTGCTGCAGCGCCGGCGGTCGGGCGTGGCGGCCGCGCTGGTGGCGGCGTGCGCGCGGGCCGGCGCGCGGCAGCGCGAGGCGGCCGCGGCGCTGCGCGGGGCGCTGGTGGGTGACACGGGCGGGGCGGACGAGGGCGGCGGCGGCGGAGGACAGGGTCCGCCCCTCGCCGCCAACGCGGCGATGGCGCTGATGGAGCTGGACGCGCCGCAGCACGACCCCCACCAAAGCAGCAGCAACAAGCGCCCGCCGCGCCTGTCGGCCCCGGGCTGCGCGACGCTCGCCACGCTGCTGCGCGGCTTCCCGCGCGGCGCGGCCGCGGCCTTCGTGCGCGACGTCGCTTGCCTGCCCGCGCGCGACGCCGTGCGCGCCGCGCGCGACCCGAGCGGCAGCCGCGCGCTCGAGGCCTTTTTCGACTCGCCGCGCGTGCCCGGCGCGGCCAAGGCGCGGCTCTGCCTGGCGCTGTGCCCCTCGCCGGCGTCTGGGGGCGGCGGCGGCGGCGGCGGCGGCGGCGGCTGGGCGGGCAAGTCGCCCGCCGCCGCGTGCGGGTGGACGCAGATCGCGACGGCCCCCGCGGGCGCGTTTGTGGTCGAGGCGGCGTTCGAGGGCCTGGCGGTGGCGGCGGCTGGCGCCGATGGCGGCGAGCAAGAAGGGGAGAAGAAAGGAGGTCGCCGCCGCAAGCGCAAGCACGCCGGCGACGCGGGCGACGGCGGCGACGACGATGGCGGCGGCCAAGACGCCGCTGCCTCCTCCGCCCCGCAGGCGCGCGAGGCCCTCGTGGCCGCGCTGGCCGACCCCGCTGCCTACGCGGCCGTCGAGCGCTGCCGCTGGGGCCCGCGCCTGCTGCGCCTGCTCGGCGCCGAGGCGTACGCGCGCAGCCCGGACGAGTGGGCGCGGCGCGCGGCCGCCGACGCGCGCCGGCGCGGCGAGTGGGGCGCGGTGGTGCTGGCGGCGGGCGGCGGCGGCGGCGGCGGGGGTGGCGTGGAGGAGGCTGGCGGCGGCGGGCAGAAGGAGTCGCGGCGGCAGAAGCGCCGGCGCAAGCGCGAGGAGGCCATCGCCGCGGCCGGCGGCGGTGACAAGGCGGACGCCAAGGGCAGCGACGGGAGCGGCGACAGCGAGGATGGAGACAAGGACGAGGGCGGCGCGGCCGAGCGCCTTGCGCCGGCCAGCGGCGCCGAGGCGGGCGCGCTCGCGCTGCTGACGGGGGAGGCTGCTGGTGGGGACGCGGGCGGCGGCGGCGGCGGCGGCGGCGGCGCGCGCCAGGGCAAGAAGGAGAAGAAGCGCAGCAAGAAGGAGAGCAAGGCGTAATCCGCGGGTGTGTTTTGATTGCAACAGCACGAATATTCAGATCGCAAAGCGGGTCGAGGAGCAGAGGGCTCTCTCTCGTCCAAGAAGAAGAAGAAGAAAGAATTCAGGCGTTTTGCGGCCGGTGGCCCGACAAAAAGGACGACGCGCTCGCAGGCCGGCGCGGCAAGGGCGGCAGCGGCGGCCGGCCCGCGCTCGCCGTCCTGCCCGCCACCACCCCCCCCGGCGATGCCGCCACCACCACCGCCGGCACCCCGCCCGCCGCCGCGCTGCTGGCGCGCCGGGAGGACGCCAGCGACGCCGTGACGGGCCCCGCGGCCTCCAACCCGCGCCCCCCCCCCCCGGCCGCGCCGAGCCGCTTGAACGACCCCGCGCGCCGCACCTCGGCGGCGACCTCGCGCAGCGCCGACACGACGCAGCGGGCGTTCGCGGCGGCGGCGGGGGGCGGCGATGGGGCGTCGTCGTCGTCGTCGTCGGCGGCGGCGGCGGTGGCAAAGGGCGACTTGCCCGGGGGCGGCGGCGCTGCCGGATCGAGCTCGTCCCCGACCCGGGGGGACGGGGCGGGGGCGACGACCCACGCGCGCGCCTCTGCCGCCGCCGCCCCTCCCTTGCCCGCCCCCGCCTCCGGCGCCGCCCCCGCCGCCGCCGTTGTCGCCCCTCCGACCCGCCCGGCCACGTACGCCACCTTGTCGAGCGTCTGCGCGACCTGCCGCGCCACGGCCTCGCGCACCGAGTCCATGATCGAGGGGACGTGGCGCAGGGCGGTCGGCACGCCCTTGGGCCACATCTCGAACGTGTAGGTGAGGCGCGTGCAGGAGGAGGAGGAGGCGGACGACGGGGGCCGGCGGCGAGCGGCGGCGGCGGCGGCGGCGGCGGCTCGCCTCTGCGCTTCCTCCTCCTCCTCCTCCTCCTCCTCTTCTTCGTTCTCCTCATCTTCGTCCTCGGCCGCGCTCAGGTAGCCGCTGCACCCGCCGGCCTCCTCCTCCTCCTCCTCCTCCTCCGCCGCCGCCGCCGCCGCCCCTGCCCCCGACCCCGCCGCCGCGTCCTCCAGCACCCACCCGCCCTTGAGCGCCGCCATCAGGTCGGCCGCGACGAGCGAGAAATCCGACTGCACGCGCCGGGGGTCGGCGGCGCGCCACGTCTGTCGCACACGCGCGCGCGTCCACACCTTCCAGAAGAGCACGCGCATGGGCGCGAGGAAGACGACCTCCTCGTGGTACTCGGCCGCGTCGGCCGGGCGCGGCAGCGCGGCCTCGGCGGCGCGCGCGCGCGTCTCGGGAGAGGGCGGCGGGGCGGCGTCGGCGGGCGCGTCGCGCGCGGCGAGCGGCACGCGCGACTCGATGCGGAAGACGGGCGCGGCCTCGGGCGAGCGGAGGATGTGCGCGACCTCGAGCGGGGAGAGGCCCCGGATGACGCCCGTGGCGACGGCGCGGATGATTTGCGCGTCGGTGTCGAGCGCGACCTCGACGCGCCACGCATCGCTGGGGTCGTCGTCTTGCTCTTGGGGAGGCTGGGGCGAGGGCGACAGCGGCGGGGTGATGATGGTCGCCGTGCCCGCGGAGGCCGGGCGCTTCAGCTCATCGTCCAGGGGCGTCTGCTGCTGCGGCGACCGGCCCCACAGGCTGGCCGTCGACGGGATGCGGCGCGCGAGCGTGAACATTTGCGCGATTGGGGATTGGACGTCCCGGAGCCACGCCCCGTCGGCCGTTCGGAAGAGCCGTACGTACGCGCGCAACCAGGACACAAGGGGGGGTCACGATGCGAGGGTCTCCATGATGGTGATTATGAGTATGAGAGGCAGGACAGGCGAAGGAATGTGGCGAGAGCGGCGTTCGGTCGCGCTCTGGAAGAAAAGCGCGCCCGTCGACGCGCCGGTCGACGCCGACGACGTCGACGCCACCTCGGGAAAAAGCACTCGTCGTCGTTTGTGCGCGTCGGTTGTTGCACTGTGCGCGTCTTCTGTGCGCTCTCTGTAAACTAAATCATCACACCCACGGCCGCCACCCCTCCCACATGCGGCCCAGCAGGCGGTCGTCCATGGCCATCTCGAGCAGCACGGCCGCGACCGCCTCGGGCGGCAGGCCGCCGCCGCCGTTCGCCAGCTGCCTCGCGGCGCGCCGCGCGCGGTTTGTCGCCGTCGGCCGCACCAGCCAGCGCCCCAGGCGCCGCCGCTCCTCCTCCTCGCCCTCGCCCTCGCCGTCGCCATCCTCACCCTCCGCGGCGCGCGGCACCCCCTCTCCGTCCGCCGCCTCCTCGTCCAGGCCCAGCACCGCGCGCCGCATCGCCGCCCACCCGGCCGCCGCCGCCGCCGCCGCCGCCGCCGCCGCGCCCTCGTCGCCCCCGCCCCCGCCCCCGCCGCCGCCGTCCGGCTCGAACCGCGTCGACAGCGCGTCGGCGGCGGCCTCGGCCGGGTCGCACAGCTCGAGGCGCCGCGCGGCCAGGCGCACCTTGAGGCGCGCGTAGTAGCGCTCGACCTGCGCCTGCGACGGCTCCCAGGCCGGGGCGGCGGCGGCGGCGGCGGCGGCGGCGGCCTGTGCTGCCGCCCCCGCCGCCCGCCGCTCGCGCCGCATGCGCGCGACGATCGCGCGGCGGTTGGCCTGCGCCTCGCCGCGCCAGTCGACGGCCGGCTGGCGCGCAAACGACGCCAGCAGCGCGCCCGTGACCGCGCGCCGCGCCGCCGCGGCCTCGTCCCCGCCGCCGCCGCCCCCCGCGCCGCCGCCGCCGCCGCAGCACACGGCGTCGAGCGCGGCCGCCAGAGGGGCCTGCAGCGCCTCGCGCGGGTCGTGCGGCGCCAGGAGCCCGCACAGCTGGCGCGTCAGGCGGAACGGCGCCGTCTCGGCGACGGGCAAGGACATCTGCGCCGCCGAAAGCGAGTACCCAAAGTCGACCTGCACCAGTCGCCCGCCGCCGCCGCCGCCGCCGCCGCCCGCGCCCGAAGCCCCGCCGCCGCCAACCTCGAGCAGCGCGTTGCCCAGGTGGCGGTCGCCGACGCCGGCGAGGTAGCCCCACGCGCCCGCGGCGGCCACGGACCGGGCGGCCGCGGCGCGGCGCGCGAGGCAGTCGGCCGGGGTGGCCGACGGGAGCATCAGCGCGGCCTGGCGCAGGGCGTCAAAGGGCAGGCGCGACGCGGCCGCGGAGAGGCGCGCGGAGGCGGCCGAGGGAGCCCGCAGCAGCGCGCCGGCGGCCCCTCGGCCCGGCTGGTAGGCCTGCTCCCAGAGCTGCCGGTAGCGCGCGCCCTGGTCGGCCGGGCTGGCGCCGCGCGGGAGCGGGGGGAAGGACTGCACGTAGGCCGCGTGCGCGCGCGCGAGAGCCGCGTCGGCGAGCCTGTCCTCGTCGCTTCCTGCGGACGAGGCGCCGGCCGCGCCGGCCGCGCCGGCCGCGCCGGCCGCGCCCTCGCCCGGCATCGGCGCCGCCGCCCGCAGCCGCCGCCCCAGCCCGCACCGCACGGCGCGCTCGAGCGTGGTCGTTCCGGGCACAAACTGAATGAGGCCCAGGCGCGGCTCGAGCGGCAGCACGTCATACGCGCGCAGCGCCCGGCCGCCGTCGAGGCCCCGCCGGCGCGCGCCGGCGTGCGAGGCGGCCAGCCCGCCAAACGTCCGGAGCAGCAGCACGACGCGAGCGTCCCCCCGCGCGTCCTCGCCGCCCTTGGCCACGAACGCGCGCGCGGCGTGGTCGGAGCAGTGGACGGCGATGCGCTTGGGCCGCTGCTTGGAGGCGTACACGTGCACGGTCGAGCCGAGCCCCACGATGGCGGGCGCCTGCGCGCCGAGCGGGCCCGGGGCCAGCGCCTCGGCGCCCGTCGTGCCAAGCGAGGCCGCTGCTGCGGCTGCTGCTGCCGCGGCCGCCGCCGCCGAGCCATCGTCATCCTCTTCGGCGAGCAGCATGGCGCCGGCCAAGGACGAGACGGCCGACGGCACCTGCTGCACGGGCAGGAGCAGGGGGACGCGCCGCGCCGCCCCCGCGGTGGCAGCGCTAGAGGAGGAGGAGGCAAAGGGCGACGACGACGACGACGACAAGAGCGCGGCCCGCGCCCCTGCGTCGGCCACCGCCGCCACGAGGGCGCGATTTTGCAAGTCGGCCAGCCAGGGACTCAGCGCCGCGAGCGGCACGTCCCCCAGCGGCTCCTCCTGCGGCCTCGGCCCCCCGCCGCCGTAAAGTGCCTGCATCCCGGCGCGCGCAAACTCGGCGCCCGACCGCATCTGCAGCAGCCGCTCGCCGCGGGGCCCAAAGGCGGCGCCGAAGAGCGGCGCGGCGCGCGCGGCAAAGTGCTCGTTGGGCGTGCGCGGGGCGCGCGCCTGGAGCAGGGCGGCGGCGTGGGCGGCGGTCAGGGCGGCGCCGCGGCGGCGCATCGCGGTGGGCGCATGGGCCCCTGCTGAGGCCGAAGGCGGGGCGGTAGCCGAGGGAGGAGCGGCGGGGGCTGCTGAGGCCGCCGCCGCCGCCGCCGCCGCCGCCGCCGCCGCCGCCGCCGCCGGAGCGTCGCCCATCTCGACGTCCTGCCCGCCCTGCCCCTCCTCGTCCTCGCCGGGCGGCAGCGGCGGCAGCGGCCAGGCCGCCTTGGCGCCCTCGGCCGCCGCTCGCAGCGCCGCGGAGGGGCCGCCCGGGTGGTGCGCCCCGATCATGTCGGGCCAGCACGCCGCGCGGTACAGCCGCGCGGCCGCGCGGGCGTCCCCCGTGTCGAGCAGCGCCGCGATCGGCTCGGCGTGCTCGGCCCAGCGCTGCGCCGGGTAGGTCAGGCCGCGCATCTCGCGCACGAAGGCGGGGAGGTCCGAGAGGCCGGGGAGGCCCGGGGCGAGCAGCTCGGCCAGGCGGCGCGTGGCCGCGGTCGTGGTCGTGGTGCTGCCCGCCGGCCGGCCCTCCTCGCCGCCGCCATCGTCGTCCGCGGCCGCGCTCCTCCTGGCGAGCGTGTACGGCAGGTAGACGCGCTGCGGGTGGCGCAGCGCCAGCTCCTCGAGCGGGGCGAGCAGCGCGCGCACCTCGTGCGGGCCCGCGGGCGCGTCGATCGTCCGCAGGTGGCGGCGGCGGCCCGCGTCGTCGTCGCCGTCGTCGCCGCCGTCGCCCTCCCCTCCTCCTCCCGCGCCCGCGCCCGCGCCCCCGCCCCCAAACACGCGGCCGCACATGTAGTCGAGCCACGGCAGGAAGGCCGCGAGGGGCACGCGCCGCCAGTCGGCGATGAAGGCGTCGGCCGCGGCGCGGTCCTGCTCCAAGTGCTTGCGCGCGGCGGCGGCGGCCGCGGCCGGGTCGTCGTCGCCACCGCCGTCGCCCCCGCCGGCGCCGGCGAGTTGCGCCAGCACCGCGGGCAGCAAGACGCGCGCGTGCGCCGAGGCGGCGCTCGAGTGCGTGGCGCGCATGGCGAAGAGCAGGTGGCGCACGGCAAGTGCGCGGAAGCCGCCGGCCGCGCGCACGCGCGAGCGGTCGGCGGCCACGGCGGCGGCGGCGGCGGCGGCGGCGGCGGAGGCGGGCGGAGTGCTGCCGCCGCCGCCGCCGCCGCTGCTGCTGCTGCCGCGGCGGCCGCCGCCGTCGTCGCTGCCGCTGCTGCCACTGCCAAAGACGCCCTCGGACGCCGCCTGCAGGCGCAGGCACAGGGTGGCGAGGGCCAGGTCGACGGCCGCGGCGCGCTCGCACGTCCCCGGGCTGACGCTGTTCTGGCGGGACGCCGCGTGCAGCTGCTCGTGCGCGGACATGAGGGCGTTGAGCGCGCGCGCCTCCGGGTGCGAGGTGCGTGGGGGAGGAGGAGGAGGAGGAGCGGGGGGGGCGCCAGCGGTGGACGCGGCGGCGGCAGCAGCGTTGGCGCCCCCGGACGACCCGACGAGGAGCTCGCCGCGCGCGCGCGCGGCGGCAAGCGCCAGCATGGCCTCGCCTTCGCCGGCGAGCGCGTCGGCCGCGACTACGCGCGGCAGGTGCGGCGGGAGGGCGCGTAGCTCTTGCAGCGAGCGCTCGAGGTCGCGCGCGGCCGCGCGGTCGGCGTCAGCCAGGGGCGGCGGCGGCAGCAAGGGCAGGGCGCCCCCGCCCGTCGCCGCAGGCGGCGGCCGCAAGAGCGTCAAAAGCGGGTGGCGGACCTGGTGCGCGCGCAGGCGCAGGTGCAGCAGGCTGGACGACACGCGCCGCACCTCGGCGGACGACGGGAGGATGCCCGCCTGTTGCGGCTGCTGCGGCTGCGGCTGCTGCTGCTGCTGCCGCTTGAGCTTGAGCAGCAGGGCCAGCGCGGCGTCCGTGGCCCCCCCGCCCGCGATCGCCTCGGCCGCGCGCAGCCGCAGGGCCGAGACGGCGGACGCGTGCGCCTCGGCCAAAGGCGACCCGGGCGCGGCGCCGCGGGCTGCGGCCGCCAGCAAGGCCTCTCGGACGCCGAGGACGCGCAGGGTCAGCGCCGGCGCGGCCGCTGCCGACGACGACGACGGCGACGCGCCGCCGCCGCCGCCGCCGCCGAGCGCCCCACCGACGACGAGGGCCGCGCCCGTCAGGGGGCCCGCCAGCCGCGCCTGCCACGCGCTGGAGACGAGGCGCAGGCGCTGCGCGAGGGCGGCGCCGGCGCCTGACTCCAAAGCAGCGAGCGGCGGCGGGGGCGTGGACGACCGCCGCTGGCCCCAGGCCGCGCTCAATGTTGTTGTTGTTGTTGTTGTTGTTGTTGTTGCGCCGCCGCCGCCGCCGCCGCCGCCGCCGCCGCCAACGGCCGCCACGACGACGAGGCGGTCCAGCGCCTCGGCCGCCTCGGCCAGCACCTGCAGGTCGTCCGCGCACGCGCGCGCCCACTGGGCCGCGCCGGACTCTCCTCCGTCGCCGCCGCCGCCGCCGCCGCCGCCCTCACCCGCGGACGCCAGGCGCGCGGCCACGCAGGCGAGCGCGTCGCGCAGGGCGCCACGGGCAACGCTGGCCAGCTGGGTGGTCGTCTCGCCGCCGCCGCCGTCGCCTGCGCACGCCGCGGCGACGGCCTCGCAGGCGGCGATGGTCGCCAGCTCGGGCGCCGCCGCTTCCATCAAAGCGCGGCAGTGCCGGCGCGCGTCGTCGACGGCCGCGGCAGCCGTTCCAGCGTGCACGCTGCGCGCGGCCGCGTCGGCGAGCGAGGTGAGGCTGTCGCGCTCGGCGCCGCCCGCCAAGAACGCCGAGCGCGCCCAGCGCCGCAGCACTGCCGCGCGTGCCTCGAGGCGCTCGGCGCCGCCCCCGCTCGGCAGCAGCAGCGCGCGCGCGACGACGTCGACCGGGTCCTGCTGCTGCTGCTGCTGCTGCTGCTGCTGCTGCTGCTGCTGCTGCTGCTGCTGCTGCTGCTCCGTGTTGCCGCCTCTGCCTTGCCCTTGCCCGGTCGTCGTCGGCGGCGGCGGCAGCAGGGCCTCGGCGTCCTCGAGCGCCTGCCCCGTGGCCTCGGACCACCGCCCTAGCGCCTCGGCGCACTCGGCCAGGCCCTCGAGCCACAGGTCCTCCTCCTCGCGCGTCACTGGCACGGGGGGAGGCGGCGGCGGCGGCGTCGACGGTGCTGCTGCCGCTGCCGCTGCCGCTGCTTCATCCGGTGCCGCCGCCCCTGCCGGCTTGCGCTGCCGCCGCCGCGCGCGCCGCAGCAGCGTCTCGCCGAGCAGCGCGGCGTCCAGCGCCGACGTCTGCTGCTGCTGCTGCTGCTCCGCCGCGTCGCCGCCGCCCTCCGCCAGCCGCCCGAGCGCGTCGCACAGGCCGCCGTACAGGGCGCGCGCGGGCGCGTGCCGCTGCCGCCGCGACGCCGCGGCCGCGGCCAGCGTCGTGCCCGGGCAGCGCGCGAGCCGCGCGGCCGACGCCGCGCGCAGGTCGGGCGCGTCCGGGCTCTGGGCGGACGCGTACAGGGTCGCGAGGCGCGCCCAGACCGCCTCGCTGCCCGCAGTCCCGGCAGACCGGGTGCAGAGGTCCGGCGCGAGGGCAAAGACGCCAGGGGGGGGGGCGGCCGCCGCTCCCCCTCCTCCGCCACCCGCCCGCCCGTCCTGCTGCCGCCCGCGCTTGGCGCCGGGGCCCGAGGCTGCCGGGTCGTAGCTTCCGGCGTGTCCAAGGCTGCCGCCGTCATCGTCCCCTGCCCCGGTCGCCTCCCAAGCGCCGTCGCCGGCCGTGCGGCGGCGCTTCGACGAGGAGGCCGGGGGGGGCTCGCCAGCCGCGCGGCCGCCGCTGCTGCCCGCTCCCGCGCTCGCGCCCGCCCGCCCGTACAGCATCTGGTGCTCGAGCGCCGCGGCGCCCGCGGCAAAGGCGCCGCACGCGCGCGAAGCCGCGGCCACGTCGGCCGGGTCGGCCCAGGCGCCCCGGTCGGCCACGAGCAGCGACTGCAGGCACGCGACGAGCGCCGGGGCGCGGGGGCCCGCGGCAAACGCGGCCGCGAGCGCGCGGCGCAGCTCCTCCTGCTGCTGCTGCTGCTGCTGCTGCTGGTGGTGGTGGTGGTGGTCGTGCGGGGCGCTCTGCTGCCCGGCGCGCGCTGCTGCCCCGGCAGCGGCGGCGTCCGCGCGCTCGGCGCGCTCGGCGAGGGCGCGCGAAAAGGCCGCGACGACGGCGCCGGAGAGCGCGCCGTCGGGACTCGTGGTGGACACGGGCGCACCCTCGCCACCGCCACCGCCACCGCCTCCCGACAGTGCGCGCAGCGGCTCGAGCAACGCGGCCGGCGAGAAGGCCTGCACGTCCGGCAGCTCCCCCAGGCGGTAGCTGCCGGCGCCGCGCGACAGCGCGACGCGCCCGGCACGCGCCGCGGCGCGCGCGCACGCCTCGAGCCGCCGGCGGGCGTCCGCTACGATGGCCTGGTGACGGCTGCGCTCTGCGACGGCGCTGCCGCTTCCCGACCGCGCGGCGCCGGCGGGAGCCTGCGACGGCGGCGCGGCAAACTGGCGGCGGCGCAGGACGGCCGTGTAGAGGAGGGAGTCGGCCGCGGTGGCGGCGGCGGCAGACGGCGCCGCCGCCGCCGCCTGCGAGAAGCGCGGGACTGGGGGGCGAGGCGGCGCCCCGGCTGGCTGCGCCCGGGGCGGCCGCGGCGGGGGCGGGCCCATCCTCGTCCACGCTCCGCCGCCGCCGCCGCCGCCACCGCCGCCGACGGGCCCGCGCCGCGCCGGCTTGCCGCCGAGCCCCGCCGCCGCCACCGCCGCCACGGCCGAGTCGCGCGCCTCGGGCGCGAGCTCGAGCGTCAGCTGCGGCGTCATCGTGGCCTTGGGGGCCATGCCGTACGGCAGGGCCGGGCGCGCGCCACCGCCGCCGCCGCCGCCTCTTGCGCCGGCGGTAGCAGGCCGGCGCGGCGAGGTCGGCGGCGGCATGAGGAAGACGGGCGTGAACATGTCGGGCCGGCGCGAGGAGGCAACAAAGCGGCCGGCCGCCGCCGCTGCGCCGCCGCCGCCGCCACCCATCATGAGCGCGGCGGCCCCGCCCTTTGCGCCCCCAGAGACGCCGCCGTCCGTCACCGTGCCGGCGAGCTGCAGCGTGGCGCTGAGCGCCGCGAGGGTGGTCGGCTTCGCGGGGAGCCGGCCGCGCCGCTTGCCCGCCGCGGCGGCGGCGGCGGCGGCGGTCGGCGCCAGCGAGGCGCCCGGCTGCGTGTCGACGTGCAGCGGCCGAAAGGTGCCGGCGGTCGCGGCCCCGGCAAACACGGAGCCGGCGCCGCCGACGCCGCTGCCGTCGCTGCCGAGCCCCAAGCACTGCGCCACCGCCTGCGTCGCGTAGGCCTGCAGCGCCGCCGGAGGCAGGTGCAGGGGCGACGGAAACAGGGCCGCGCGGTAGCTGCTGCCACCACCACCACCGCCGCCACCGCCGCCGCCCTCGGGCGCCAGGCGAAGCAGCAGCGCGGCCGCGGCCGCGGGCCACGCCGCCTCGAGCGCGGGCCTGCGCGCGCCCGAGTGCGGGGCCGACGACGCCAGAAGCGACAGCAGGCGGGCCAGGCGCCGTGCCGGCTCGCGCGGCAGCGCGCCGTGCCAGAACGCGAGCGCCTGCGCGCGCACGCGCGAGCGGCCCGCGCCGTCGGCGAGCGCGGCCAGCAGCGCCGGCTCGAGCTCGCGTCGCGCGGCCTCGGACGCCCGGGCCGCGCGCTCGCGCTCGCCCTCGGCGTCCCGGGCGGCGTCGGCCTCGGCCTGCGTTGCCGCGGCGGCCGCCTGATGCCACGACGCGGCCGCGCTGCCCGGGCCCGCCAGCCCGCTCGCCTCGCGCGCCTCGGCCTCGCGGCGCGCCGCCTCGCGCGCCATGGCCGCCGCCTCGCGGCGCGCGGCCGCTGCGCCTGCGACGGCGGCGTCCTCGTCGGCCAGGCGGCGCCAGGCGGCGACGAGGACGCCGAGGGCGGCCTCGCGCACCACAGAAGCCGGCGGTGGGGCGCCGCTGCGCTGCTGCTGCTGCCGCTGCTGCTGTTGCTGGTGTAGCAAAAAGGGCCCCGCGGTGCGCGCCGCCACGCGCGCGCCCTCGGCGGGCGACGCCAGCCGAAAGGCCAGCGCAGACACCAGGCGCAGCGCCTCGGCCTGCACGAGCGGCTCGGACGCGTCGCCGAGCGTGGCCTCGCGCTGCGGCGTGCCCGGGGCCGTCAGCTCGCGCAGCAGCGCCTCGTCGTGGGTGCGGTCGGGGTCGCGGCGACCCACGGCGGCGGAGGCGCCCCCAGCAGCCGAGGCCGAGGCCGAGGCCACCCCGCGCTGCTGGACGCCGCGGCGCAGGACGGCCAACGCGGCCGCGCGCACGCCGCCACCGCCACCCGCTCCTCGCCCGTGCGCGATGGCGGCCTGGGCGATGGCGGCCACGCGCTGCTGCGTGGCAAGGGAGGGGTACGCGGCCGTCGCGCGCTCCACGGCCGCGATCAGGCCGGCGCTGGGGGCGCCGCGCAGGGCCGACGCCGCGGCGGCGGCCGCGGCGGCCGCGGCGCCCGCCGACACCCCCGCGCCCGACGTCGTGGCTGCCGCCAGCCGCACCTCTTCGAACGCGGCCGCCGCCTCGAGCGCGGCCAGGGTCGGGTCCATGCAGACGAGGCGGCGGCGGCGCAGGCGGGGGGTTGGGGTGGTGGCGAGAGGAGCGGCGGGTGGGGGCGGCGCCGTGCCCTCTTCTTGTTCTGCCCCCGTCCCCGCAGCCTTCGCCCCAGCGGCCGCCGCCGCCGCCGCCGCCGCCGCCGCCAGCGCCTGCCTGAGCGCCCGCTCCCGCCGCCGCACCTCCTCCTCGCGCGCGCGGTCCTGCTGGTCCTTGCGCCACCGGCGCGACAGGTAGGTCAGGCATACGCCCAGGGTGACGCCCGCGCGCTCGCCGACGCGCTCCGCCTTGAGCAGCGCCGCGTTCTTGACGAGCGAGAGGAGCGCGCGCCAGACGGGCGGCGGCGGCGGCCGAGGGGCGCGGCGGCGCCGCGCCGGCGGCCGTTGCGCCTCGTCGTCCTCGCCGCCCGCCCCGTCGTCGTCGTCCTCGTCCTCCTCCTCCTCCTCCTCGACTTCGACGAGCAGCAGCGAGCTGCCCTGCCCGCAAGCCACTGCCGCCGTCAGGATCTGCAGGCCCAGCATCGCGCGCTGCTCGACGATGCCGCGGGGCGTGCGATCCGCGGCCGCCGCCGCCGCCGCCGCCGCGCCGAGCGGCCCGAGGTGAGCGAGCAGCGCGTCGGCGCCGAGCGGCACGGCCGCGCCCCACTGCGACAGGAAAGCGCGCACGTACTCGTAGTCGAGCCTGGCCGCGTCGGCCGCGCCGCTGCCGCCGGCGGCCGCGACCATGGCGCGCAGGAAGCGGCCCGCGCACTCGGCCGTGGCGGCGCCGCCCGCGAGCGCGGGCGGCGGCGCGGGAGATGAGGGCGAGGCGCCGCCGCCGCCGCCGGCCCCCGGCGGGCTCGTCTGAGGGGCGTGCGCCGCGCGCTCAAACAGCCGGCGCCACGCGAGGAACATGACGGCCGCGTCGCGCATCAGGTAGGAGAAGACGGGGCGGCGGGGCCGCCCGGAGGCGTCGTGCTGGCGGGGGTGGGACGCGAGCACCACGTCGACCATGGGCGGGAAGAAGGCGAGGGCGTGGCGCGCAAAGGGCGACTCGCCGTCGGACGGAGTGCCGCCGCCGCCGCCGCCGTGCCCCTCGCCGTCATCCTCGCCGTCGTCGCCCGCCAGGTCGGCCGCGGCGGCCGAGCGCGCCGTCCGACGCATCTCAAAGTGGTGCACGGCCTTGAGGACGAAGAGGCGCGCCACCAGGGGGGCCTCGGGCGACCGCAGCACGTCGAGCAGGTGGCTCTGCCACGCCGGCATGGCGGCGCTGCTTCCGCCTTCGCCGCCGCCCGCCCCCGCCCCCGCTCCCGCCCCCGCTCCCGCTCCCGCCCCCTCGGCCGCGTCCAGCTCTGCCGCGCGCTCCATCAGGCGGACGACGGGCAGCATGGCCGGGTGGCCGTCGAACTCGTCGTCGACGAGGAGCAGGCGGTCCTCGGAGGCCTGCGCGCGCCGGAGCGCCTCGGCGGCCGCGTCGGCGGGGGCGCTGGGGTCGTTCTCGCCGTCGTCGTCGTTGCCGTCGGCGGGCGGGGGAGCGGCGGCGGCGGGAGGGGGGTCGGCGGCGGCAGCGGCGCCGCCCGCCTTTTCGGCGGCCTCCTCCTCCACCACCTCGACCACGGCCGCCTGGGACGCCGACGCCTTGGCCGCGAGGTCGCGCGCGTCGTCCAGCCCCGCGCCCGACAGCCACTGCGTCATGCCCGCCCCTCCTGCTCCTGCCGCCGCAGCGCCACGGCGCCCGCCGCCTCCGCCCCGGACGCCCGCCACCGCCAGCGACGGCGCGGCGGCCAGCGAGGCGGCACACGACGACGACCCAAACAGCGTGTCGCCCGCGACGCCGACGGCCGCCGCGCGGTGGCGGCGGTGGTCGCGCGCGGCGGCGTCGATCGCGGCGGCCGCCTGCCGCAGGCGCGAGCGGCCCGCCACAACCGTCCCGCCGCCGCCGCTGCCCCCGCCGCGCCCGTGCCAGTCGGACGGGTGCGCGCCAAACGTCGGCGGGTGGCGGCGCGTGTCGAGCAGCAGCACGGCAAAGGCGCCGCCGCGCGCAGCCGCCGACTCGCCCCCTGCCGCCCCGGCCTTGAGCCCGCCGCGCAGGGCCGTCAGCAGGTAGCGCGCTTCGGTCTGCGTGGCGGCCATGACGGTCGCGGCGAGCGCGTAGGCGGCGCAGCGCACGCAGAGCGACAGCCGCACGTCGCCGCCGCCGCCGCGGCCGCCGGGCGCCGCGTGCGCGCGCGCGTGCGCGAGCGCGAGCTTGGCCACGGCGGCGTTGCGCCCCTGGATGGCCGAGACGCTGCGCTCGAGCAGGCGCGGGTCGAGCGACGACCGGTACGGCATCGCGAGCAGCCGGAGCGCCTGCCAGTGCGCCACGAGGGAGGGGGCGAGGCCGAGCGGCGGCGGGAGGCGGGGCAAGGGAGCGGCGGCGGCGGCGGCGGCGGTGGCGGCAGCGTTTGCCTCTTGCTGCTCGTGCGCGCCGGGCGCCGTGGCGAGGGCGATCGCGTTGGCCGCGTCGACGGCCGCCTGCTGGTGGCGCGCGGCCTCGGCCGCCACGGCCATCAGGCGCGGGGCGTGCGCGGCGAACCAGGCCGCGCGCTGCTCGGCCGGCGCGAGCGCGAGCGCGGGCTGCAGAATGAAGGCGGAGCACGCGAGCCCCTCGCACGCGGCGAGCGCGGCCTCGCGCGCGGCCTCCTCGGTGACCGCGGGCGGGGGCAGCGGGTCGGCGGCCAGGCCCGAGGCGCGCCACGCCCACTCGAGCAGGCGGGTGGCGGCCAGGGGGGGGGGCGGCGGCGTTGGGGGCGGCTGGGGCGAGGGCGACGAGGGCGGCGCGTCGCCGATGTCCATGGGCGTGGGGCCCGCCGCGGGGAGTGGTGGTGGCGGTGGTGGCGCCGCCTCGGCCGCCGCTGCCGGCGCCGTCGCCGACGACTGCGGCTGCCACGCCGCCGACGCCGCCAGCGCGAGCCGCGCCTCCAAGGCAGTGAGCTGCGCGTCGGCCTCGCGGCTGCGCCACTCGCCGCTTCGGGGCCCCGGCGCGCCGTCGGCCCACTCGAGCGCCTCCTCGCCGAGCGCGTGCAGCTGCGGGCGCAGCGCATCGAGCAGCGCGCACGCCGCGTCTGCTGCCGCGGGGGAGCGCGCGCGCGCGGGGGAGCCGCCGAGCAGCGCCGCGACCGCGTCCGCCACGGCCATGACGCGGCGGCGGGCGTGCGCTACCGTCGCGCGCGTCTCGGCGCTGCCGGCGGCGAGCCACAAGCCGGCCGCGCGGGACAGGCAGGCGCGCACGGCGGGCCAGAGCGGCGGTGGGGGCGGGGCGTCGCTGCTCGCCGCCGCCACCGCGACCGCGAGCGCCACATCTGGCAGCAGCCGCTCGAGCGCAGCCGTGGCCGCCTCTTTGTCGTCCGCGGCGGCTGCGGTGGCAGCGGCTGCGGTCGCGGCGGCAGCGGCGGGAGCGGCGCCAGAAGCCGACGGCGTCGGCGTCGGCGGCGGCTCGAGCAGGCGCGCAAAGACGCGCACGGCGGGCGCGAGCGCGGGGCCGCCCGGGCGCAGCAGCGGCACGGGCGCGTCGCGGTCGAGCGCGACGAGGGCTGACAGCAGGCGGAGCGCCGCCGCGCGCGCGCCGGGCAGCGTCGTTGGCGGCGGCGGCGGGTCGCTGCCGCCACCCCTCGCGGGGACGAGGGCCTCGAGCCGCGGCGCGGCGCTGACGAGGGCGTCCACAAAGGAGGCGCCACCGTCCGCGGGGTCGCGGCGCCGCGACGCCGCGACGGCCTCGACGGCGGCCAGGAGCAGGATCTCGGCCGCGCGCGCGCCGTCGGCAGAGGCCACAGCCGCGGCGGCAGGGTCGCCGGCACCGCCACCGCCACAATAGTGCCCGACGATCGCGCCCATCAGGTCGGGCACGACGTCCGGAGCCTCGCGCACCACCCAGCGCGCGAGCGGCGCGCGGTACATCGCCGCGAGCAAGGGGCCGCCCGCGCCGCTGGCCGCCTCGCGCCGCGTCGGCCGCAGCAGGGGGCGCAGCAGCCGCTCCCGCGGCGCGCGCATCTGAAGCGCCAGCTGGAGCGCGAGCGACGCAGCGCGCCGCAGCTGCGGCGAGGCGGACCACGAGGTGATGAGCGAGGAGGGAGGAGGCGCCCGGCCGCCGCCGCCGCCGCCGCCGCCGCCGCCGCCACCGCTGCCACCGCTCGCGCCGCCGCGCCCGCCCCCGCTCACGGCGACGGCGAGGCCGAGGCAAAGCGCAGGCAGCTCGCGCCGCGCGGCTTCCGACAGGAAGGAGAGCGGGGCGTCGGAGGAGCTGCCGCCCGCTCCCACCGCCGCCGGGCGGCTCTGCTGTAAGGAGGCGAGGTGGATGAGGGCCTGCAGGTGCGTGGCGACGGCCGCGGCTGCCGCGTCGGGGGGTGCTGCGGCTGCTGGCGAGGGGACAGAGGGTCCGCCGCCCAAAGCCGCCGTCGCCGCCGCCGCCGCTGCGGCCGCCTCGTCCTCCCCCGGGGGGGGCGACAGCGCGCGCAGCGCCGGCAGCACCAGGCCGTCCACCAGCCGCGCCGCGCGGGCCCAGGCGGCCTCGAGGAGCCGCTGGGCGTCGGCGGCGCCGGTGCCTGCCGCCTTGGCCGCCGCGAGCAGCAGCGCGCGGCCGCAGGACGCGAGCGGGTCGTCGTCGTCGTCGTCGGCGGCGGCGGCAGAGGAGGACGCGAGCGCGCCGCCACCGCCGCCGGCGCCGCCTCCTCCTCCGAGCAGCTGCGCGGGCGCGACGAGGGCGGCCACGGCAAAGTCGGCGGCGCGCTTGGGGCTGACGAGCAGCGACGAAACCGACGAGAGGAGCGGCACGAGCCGCGCGAGCATGTCGCCGACGGCCAGGGCCGCGCCGCGCCAGAGCCGAGGGCCGAAGCCCGGGCCGTCGAGCAGCGCGTCGCCGCCGCCCGCCTCCCCTCCTCCGCCGCCGCCGCCCGCGGGCGCAAAGGGCGGGGGAGGCGTCGGGGGGCGGCTGTTGCCGGCAGCAGAGGACGAGGGCGGCGCGTCGAGCCGGGCGCCGAGCCGCGCGAGGAACCAGCGCACGCCGTCGAGCACGGTGGCGTGCCCGCCGCCGCCGGGCACGGGCGCCGAGGCCGCGGCGGCCTCGAGCGCGCGCGCGAGCGGCACCGGCAGCAGCAGCACCTCGTCTGCCGTTTCGTCGTCTTCGCCGCCGCCCCCACCGAGAACGCCCTCGTCGAGCGCCCAGGACGCCCACGCGCACGCGGCTTCGAGGTCGGCCGGGTGAAAGGGCGCGCGGGCGAGCGACGACGACGTCAGCGTCGACGCCGACGCGAGGACCGAGGCCGCCGCGAGCGGCAGGCCGCCGCGGCCCTTGAGCAGCAGCAAGGGGGCGACGAACGCGTCGCGCCGCCGTCGCTGCTGCTGCTGCTGCTGTTTAAGGTGCGCAGCGGGGGCGGCGCCTCCAGGCGCCGCACCCGCCGCCGCCGACAGGCACATCTCCTCGACCCACCAGGCGCTCGGGCCCAGGGCAGCGGCAGACGGATGCAAAGGAGCCTCCACGCCGGCCGCCGCCGCCGCCGCCGCCGCCGCCACCTCGGCCGCGCGCGCCGTCGCCGAGAGGCGGCGGTGCAGGGCGGCCGCCGTGCGGCGGCACGCGGGCTCGCGGTCGGCGGTCGCGGACCAGAGCCACTCAAGCAGGGAGTCAAGCGTGCCCAGGGCTCCCGACCGGCCCGCATCAGGCTCGAGCAGCGACGGCAGCACGCGGGGCACGACGCGCGCCGCCCATGCCAGGGCCGCGCGGCGGGCCGCGGCGGCCGCGCCGGCGGCCTGGGCCGAAGAGGCGCGGCTCGCGCCGTCGGCCGACGCGGGGCCAGCGGAACGGGTGGCGCTGACGCACCAAGCCATCACCTGCAGGGCGTACGTGGACGCGAGCGGCCCGGAGGCCTGCGCGGCGGCACAGTGGAGCGCGGCGGCGGCGCCCGAGCGCGCGGCCGAGGCGGCGGCGTCGGCCCCCGGCAGCGCGAGGAGGTCGAGGAGGCGCCGCAGGAGGGCGCCGCCGGGGCTGAGGTCGGCGGCCGGCCGGGCGGACGACGCGGCGGACGGCGCGGCGGCGGCAGCGGCGGGTCCCGGAAGCCGCAGCAGCACCTCGGCCGCCAGCGGGGCGCAGCGCGCGCGCAGGGCGGGCGACCGCGGGTCCGACAGCCCAGCGACGATCGCGTCGACAAAGGTGGCGGCGTCGCGCGGCAGGGCGGCGCGCTGCTGCTGCTGCTGCTGCTGCTGCTGCTGCTGTGGTGGTTGTTGCTGCTGCTGCTGCTGCGACTGCGGCTCGCCCGCGACGAGGGCGGCGCTCGGATAGCGGGCGGCCTGGGGCGGCGGCGGCGGCGGCGGCGGCGTTTGCGCAAAGGCCGACGCCGCGTACCAGCGCCCCAAGGCCGAGAGCAGGGGCCCGAGGATCTGCGCGGCGACGGGCTCGCGCCCGGCCGACAGCCGAAGGAGCGCCGGGAGCAGCGCGCGCAGCAGCGGGGTCGTGTCTGCTGGGGTGCTGGCGCTCGGGCCGCCGCCGCCGCCGCCGCCGCCGCCGCTGCCGCCGTGCCCGGAGGAGCCTGCCGCCCACGCCCACCCCGCGGCGCCGCGCCCGACCGCCCAGAGCGTCACGGCGTGCAGGGCCTCGCAGGCGGCGACGCGCTGCGGGCGGGTGGCGCCGCCCTCGGCCAGCCGCACGAGGTGGGGGAGCACGGCATCAAACTCGAGCGGGAGGAGGCCCGGGGGCGAGGAGCCGCCGGCAGCGGCGGTGGCCGTCGTCGTCATCATCGGCAGCGGCAGCGGCACGTCGAGCTGCAGCAAGGCCGCGCACGCGGCCACCTCGCCCTCGTCGCCGCCGCCCCCGAGGCCGTCGTCCTCGTCGCCGCCGGCGCCGGCGCCGCGAGAGGCGGCCACGACGGCCGCGGCCACCATGGCGCTGCCCCCCCGCCGGCCGATCCAGAGCAGCAGCCGCGGCGCGAGCGCGGCGAGGCCCTCGCGCGCGGCCTGGCGGCGGCGGACGGCGGCCTCGCGCATGGCCTTGCGGCGGCGGGCGTACGCGGCGGCGGTGGTGATGGCCGGCGCGGCTGCTGCTGCTCCTGCCGCTTCGGCCTCGCCGCCGCCGCCGCTCGGCTCTGGTTGCTGCTGCCGCCCCCGCTGCTGCCGCTCCTCGTCACCGGGCCCTGCTTCCTCCGAGTCGCCGTCTTCCTCATCGCCGTCGTCGTCGTCGTCGTCGTCGTCTTCGTCGTCCGCCTCGTCGAAAGCCGCGCCGCCGGCCGCGGCCGCGCAGGCGGCGTAGGGTCCGATGAGCGGCAGGACGACGGGGAGGAGCGCGTCGAGCGGCCGGGGGGCGCCGGCCAAGGCGCCGTCGCCGGCGGCGGAAGCGGAAGCGCCACCATCGCCGGCCGCCCTGGACGAACCGAGCGCGAGCTGCGCCTCCCAGCGCTCCCAGCGCTCGAGGGCGTCGACGGCCGCCGCGGCCGCGGGAGCCCAGCCGACGCCGGCCTGCAGCGCGAGGCTTAAGGGTGCGGCGAGCGCCGCGACGGCCCCCGCCTCGCTCGCGGCGGCGGCGGAGGCCGCCCGTCCCGTGTCGCCCCCTCCCGCCGCCTGCGCGAGCAGCTCGGGAGGGGCCGACAGCACAAAGGCCAGGCAGCCCGCGAGCACGTCATCCTTGTAGCGGTCGCACGAGGCGAGCACGTCACCGAGCATGCCGGAAAAAGCGGCGCGGAGGGCGCGCGCGGCCGACGAAGAAGAGGACCCGCCGCTGCCGACGCTGCGGCTCCTGCTGCTGCTGCTGCTGCTGCTGCCGCCCCCGCCGCGGAGCAGGCCCGCGTCCGCGCACAGGCGCAGCACGCCCGTGGCGAGGCGGTAGTAGCCGCTCAGGAGCGGCCGCTCGCGGATCCCGCGGGCAAGCTCGGCCGTCAGGGCGAGCGCGTGCGGCGCAAAGGCGGCGGACAGCGGCGAGAAGGAGGAGGAGGAGGGGCCGGCGGGCGTGGGAGCGGCGGGGTTGGCGGCCGGCGCAGCGGCAGCCACCATCGCGTTGTGCTGGCGCGCGCGCCGGCGCTGCATGGCCAGAAGGGACGCGACCAGGTCGCACAGCGCGTGGAAGGCGGCCACGTCGTCGGGTGAGGCCGCGACGACGCCAAAGCCGCCCAGCTCGGCCGCGGCCGCCAGCGCGTCCGCCTCGTCGTCGTCGTCGTCGTCGTTGCTGCTGCCTTGCCGCTGCTGCTGCTGTTGCTTTTGCTGCTGCTGCCGCGCATCTTCGGGGCCGCCACCACCGCCGCTGTCGGCACAGTGGTAGCGCAGCTGCAGCGCCCGCAGCGCGTCCACGGCGCCGCGCATCAGCGCGTCGAACAGCGCGGCGCGCGCCAGGGCCATCGCCTCGGCCGCCCGCACGCGCGGCGCCGCCGCCGACGCTGTTGCCGCCGCTTCGGCCGCGGCCGCGAGCCCCGCGTCGAGCGCCTCGGTCGCGGGCGCCAACCCGCCCGCAGGCAGGTCGTCCGGCGGCGGGGACGGCGACAGTAGCGGGCGCCACAGCGCCAGGTACCACTCCCAGCAGGAAGGGATGCGGCCGCCGCTCGCCGACGCAAAGCGCCCCTGCCCTGTGGCGTGCACCATGGGCGCCGGCGGGGACGAGGTCGAGGCGGCGCCGCCGCCGACCGCGGGGCCCGGAAGGATGCCCGCGGGCACCGGGCGCAGCGACAGGCCGAGCAGGACCGGCGCGAAGCGGGCGAGGGCGGCCGGCAGCAGGGCGCCCGGGTTGCCGCTGTCGCTGGCGGCGGCAGCGGCGGAGGCGGCAGCGGAGGAGGCCGCGCCCGCCGGCGCCGACGACGACACCGACGCCGACGCCGACAGCAGCGCGAGGCGCGAGCGCGCGGCCAGCGCGCCCAGCGCGCGCGCGGCGGCCGCAGCAAAGGCGCGGCGCTGGCGGGCGTACATGTCCGTGAAGGCCCCGGCGCCGCGCTCGAGGGCGGCGAGGATCATGGCGACGGCGTCGGCGGCGAGAGCGTCGAGCTCGGCGGGCGGGGACGGGGTTTGGGGGGCGGCGGCGACCGAGGAAGGAGCAGGAGGAGGAGGAGGAGGAGGAGGAGCAGGAGGAGGGGACGAGCAAGGCGGCGGCGAGGGCGGCAGGCTGGCGAGCGCGCTCGAGAGCGCGCCGAGCGCGTGCGTGGCCTCGAGGTCGAGGCGGCCGCGGGCAAAGTCGTCGGCGGCATCGGCGATCTGGCCCTGGCCGAGGAGCATGCCGAGCACGGAGAGGATGCGGCGGATGGCCTGCGGGGGGGCGGGAGTTGTTGTGGTGGTGTGTGTTGTTGTTGTTTGTGTGCGGGAGTGACGGCGGGCGAGGCGGGCGTGAGCGGCGGGCGAGGAGCGCGAGCGGCGGAACGCGCGCGCCTCCTTCTCTTGCCGCCCAAGCGACGACGGGCGCCGGTGCGATCATCGACGCGCAAGCAAGAGCAAGCAAAACGCCCAAAAGAAAGAGCCGCGTGGAAAGAAAAGCAGAGGCGAAAAACGAAAAGAGGAGGAAAAAAAAAGCCCGCGGGCGCTATTTTTGAGCGCGCGGGCGTCCGCTCGGGCAAGCCCAAGATGCCGCAAGGCGGCCTGATCGTGCCGCCGCCGCCGTCGCGCTACCAGGAGCCGCTCGAGGCGGACGGCGGCGACGAGGCGGCGGTCTCGCGCAGGCCCGAGTGCGGTGCGTGCAGGAGACAAGGGGGAGGC
>Ga0315905_10001098_pt1 | contig 29420 bp, 12 predicted proteins | sample LakEriMetagenome_5_FD_203522 | JGI IMG/M metagenome (GOLD analysis project Ga0315905, IMG submission 203522) | Freshwater fungal communities from buoy surface, Lake Erie, Ohio, United States - Buoy 4 MA121 | ecosystem: Environmental > Aquatic > Freshwater > Lake | place: USA: Lake Erie, Ohio...
TTGGCCCAGCGGCTGGGGCTGCGGTCCACCAGGCCGCAGGCCATGGCCAGGTCGCGGCGGGTCTCGGCTTGTAGCGGTGCGGGCGTGAGGTCGTAAGCGGGGCTGAGCTGCCAGCTTGTTGACCTGGCCAGCAACGCATGGTTGCGGGGGTGGTCGTCGATGTTCGAGACCGCGGCGTTGAAGCAGATCCGGCCGAACAGCTCCCGGAGATCCGCTGCCGGCTGAGCACTGACGCGGCGCAGTTCATCGGCAAACAGCAGGTACGACCACCTGCCGCGATCGGTGGGGCTGTCTTCGGCCTGCAGCAAGGTGACGGCGCTGACCATGCGGTGGCGCCGGTATCCCGTCTCGCTCCAGTCGCGGTCAAAGCGCTTGACCAGCAGCACCTCGGCATCGCCCACTCTGGTGAGGCGACTCTCCGCCACCTGCAGCCCGCAGCGGCGGGCCAGCAGCAGCAGGCCGTGCTCCACGCGCGGCTGGTTCCAGGTGTCGGAAGGGGCTGGGAACTTGGCCAGCCAGAGGGCGTTGTCGGCCTCCACGGTGGTCTTGGGGCGGGCGCCGCCCATCGACGTGCCGGCCTGGCCGATCAGCTCCTCCACCTGCTCCAGGGCTGAGCCTGCTCGTAGAGGTTCCTCTCGGAGGATCGCATCGGCCGCCAGCTTGATGCGCTCCAGATCGAGGGTGCGATGGAAGCGGCGTTGCGGCGCCGGTGGATCAACGCCGCGGCCAAAGCCCACCGCACCGCAGCGATCGTCCGGTCCGAGCAGTAGCAGATCGAAATCACTGGGCTCCCCCAGACCGCCATGGCGAGCGATCACCCGGCGTCCCCAGTGATCCGGCAAGGCATCGCGCAGCGCCCCGAAGAAGCCCCCCAGGCGGGCCGTCTCGAAGGAGCCCTGGCGCAGCCTCAGCTGTACCGGATCGAGCTCCACCGCGTCCGGCCGCTCCCGGTAGCGGCGGCCATAGACGAACGTGCCCACCGGTTGGCCCTGCCGATCACTGCTCTGCGAAAACCGGCCCGCCGTGACGAACGCCGTGCTGCCCGGCAGGACCACGTAGACGTAGCAATCGAGATCCGATGGCATGACAGGAGAGCGCCAGGGCTGGGCGAGGAGGATCAGAAGTCGTCGTCGAAACGTTGACGGCGAGGGGCCTGGCCGGGCTGGCGGGCGGACTCCAGGGCCTTGCCTTCTGCATCCCGGTCAGGATCGGCCACCGCCTCCAGCTGATCGAGCAGCCCCAGAACCCAGAGGGCTCCGAGGTAGGCGGCCATCGAGGTGCCGGGCTTGCCGCGCTCCACATCGGCCACAGTGAAGCGGCTCACGCCCATCCGTTCGGCCACGTCCTCCAGGCGCCAGCGGCGCCGCAGCCGGGCGGTGCGGATGTTGCGGCCCAGCCGCTGCAGGGCCTGCTCCAGTGCCGCCGGCGGGTGCTGAACAATGGGACTGAGCTGGGGCAAGGCCGGCCAACGAGGTTGCGTGATGACAACATAAACGGCTCATGGGTTGCCTGATGGCCACATGACATGCCGCTACAGGGTCATGCCCTGGGGTGCTGGCGATCACGCCCGGCCTTTCTGTCCAGATCGGCCAGGCTGGGTAGTCGTTCCGTGGCTCCCTGCCGGTGTGCCATTCCTCCACCCTGGCGGAGTTGCGCCGAGAGGCGCACCTTGTGGAACGAAACCGAGAGGCGCACCTTGCGGAGTTGCGCAAAACATCTGAGCCCGCAACGTTGGCGCCGGGCCGCTGGGATCCTGAAGGAGCATGAGTGGGCTGCTGAACGCCTGGTCTGCCGATGGGTGGGCCAGCACCGCAGCATGGTGAGACCTGCAGGCAAGGCCGTCGCGATCGCCGCCAAGGCGATCGGCAGCCGCCCAGCACCATCCGTAGCACCGTCCCCAGCACCATCCGCAGTGCCGTCCCCAGCACCATCCGAACTGCCATCTGAGCTGCCCAGCCCAGCTCCTCCTGATCCCGCCGCCATGCAGGCCCCGAGCCCCGGTCCCAGCGACGCCGAACGCCAACGGGCCGCCGAACTGCATCAGCTGCTTCAACGGGCCGCCCACGCCTACTACGTGCTCGATGCGCCCGTGATGGAAGACCCGGTCTACGACCGGCTCTACCGCGAACTGCTGGAGCTGGAGGGCAGCTTCCCCGAGCTGCTCAGCCCCGACAGTCCGACCCAGCGGGTGGGAGGGCAGCCGGCCGAGGGCTTCGGCAGCGTGGAGCACCGGATCGGCCTGCTCAGCCTCGACAACGCCTTCTCCTTGGAGGAGCTGGAGGCCTGGTACGGCCGCCTGCTGAAGGTGCTGGATCGCACCCCGGCACCGGGCGAAACGCTGCCGGCGCTGCCGATGGTGGGGGAGCTGAAGATCGATGGCAATGCCCTGGCCCTGAGCTACGCGAACGGTGTGCTGGTCCGGGCCGCTACCCGGGGCGACGGCGAGCGGGGCGAGGAGATCACCGCCAACGTGCGCACGATCCAGAGCGTGCCGCTGCGCCTGCAGCTGGCCGATCCGCCGGCCTGGGTGGAAGTGCGGGGCGAGGCCCTGATCCCCGATGCCACCTTCGCGGCGATCAATGCCGAGCGCACCGCCCGCGGCGAGGCCGCCTTCGCCAACCCCCGCAACGCCTGCGCCGGCACCCTGCGCCAGCTCGATCCGAAGGTGGTGGCGGCGCGGCGGCTCGATTTCTTCGCCTACACCCTGCACCTGAGCGACGCCGGCGATCCACCCCAACCCCGCAGCCAGTGGGAATGCCTGCGCTGGCTGGAAGCCGCCGGCTTCCGGGTGAATCCCAATGCGGAGCGCCTGGCCAACCTGGCGGCGGTGGAGGCCTTCTTCTCCCGCTGGGAGGAGGCCCGCAAGGCCCTTCCCTACGCCACCGATGGCGTGGTGGTGAAGCTCGACGACCTCCGCCTCCAAGACGCCGCCGGCTTCACCCAGAAAGCGCCCCGCTGGGCCATCGCCCTCAAGTACGCCGCCGAAGAGGCCCCCAGCCGCCTGCTGCGGCTCACCTGCCAGGTGGGGCGCACGGGGGTGGTGACGCCGGTGGCGGAATTCGAACCGGTACCCCTGGCCGGCACCACGGTGAGCCGCGCCACCCTCCACAACGCCGACCGCCTCGCCGAGCTGGATCTCCATGCCGGCGACACGATCGTGGTGCGCAAGGCCGGCGAGATCATCCCCGAGGTGGTGCGGGTGCTACCCGAACTCCGGCCCGCCGGCGCGGTGTGCCTGGCCCTCCCCCACACCTGCCCGGAATGTGGCTCAGAGCTGGTGCGCGAGGAGGGGGAGGCCGCCACCCGCTGCGTGAACAGCAGCTGCCCAGCGATCCTGCGGGGCTCCCTGCGGCACTGGGTGAGCAAGGGGGCGCTGGACATCGACGGGCTCGGCACGAAGCTGATCGAGCAGCTGGTGGACCGGGGCCTGGTGCGCTCGATCGCCGATCTGCACCGGCTCGATCGGGCCCTGCTGGCCAGCCTGGAGCGAATGGGGGAGAAATCGGCCGCCAACCTGGTGGCGGCCCTGAAGGTCTGCCGCCACCAGCCCTGGCATCGCCAGCTCTACGGCCTCGGCATCCACCACGTGGGTGAAGTGAACGCCAAGGCGCTGGCCCGGGCCTTCCCCAGCGCCGCCGAGCTGGCCACGGCGGCGCAGAAGAGCCCGGAGCTGATCACGGCGGTGTTCGGGATCGGCGGCGAGATCGCCCAGTCGCTGCAGCAGTGGTTCGCCACGCCGGCCAACCAGGCGCTGCTGGCGGAGCTCGAGGGCCTCGGCTTCTCCCTGGCTGCAGCCGAGGGGGAGCGACAGGCCGCCGCCGCTCCGGCGGGGGAGCGGCCCCTGGAGGGCCAGACCTTCGTGCTCACCGGCACCCTGGAGGGCCTCCCCCGCAGCCAGGCCCAGGCCCTGATCGAGGCGGCCGGTGGCAGGGTATGCGGTTCGGTGAGCCGCAAAACCACCTGGGTGGTGGCCGGCGCTGAGGCGGGCAGCAAACTGGCCAAGGCCGAAAGCCTCGGGGTGGCGGTGCTCGATGAGGCGGGTCTGCGGGCCCTGCTGGCCGCACCGGCCCCAGGCCCCAGCGGAAACTGACCGCCTGGCAAAGCAACCCACAAGACCGCCCAAACGCCGAGGCCACGGCAATATGACTGCATCTTCTTGTGGCTGCCTCCAGCCTTGACCCACGCACCCCAACCCTCCAGCGGTGCTTCGGTGGCATCCCTGAGCGCCAATAGGGATCCGGGCTCAAGCCCGGTTCGCCTACCCGTCATCCCAGCCGAGCTATGGCAGGCCCTCGCCCGCCATAGCCTGCTGATTCCCCTGCTGCGCCAGAGCGTGATCGCCGCAGCTGTGGCTGGTGTGAGCATTAGCGAACAGGAGAGCGTCGAAAGTCGCCAGGCCTGGGGTGCCGCCAACCGGCTGGGCTCCAGCGAGGCGGTGATCCAGCACCTCAAGATCCATGGGCTCTCGGAAGCCGATGCCATCTGGCAGGCGGAACTGCCCCGCAGGATCAATCGCCACTGCGAAGAGCACTTCTCCCACCGCGCCGAGCAGCGCTTCCTGGCCCGCAAGAACCAGCTCGACCAAGTGATCTACAGCCTGCTCCGCGTTGAGGATGCCGCCCTGGCCCGGGAGCTCTACCTCCGCATCGCCGAGGGGGAGGCCGACTTCGCCGAACTGGCGGCCGGTTATTCCCAGGGTCCGGAGCGCTCCACCCGAGGCGTGGTGGGCCCCGTGCCCCTGCTGCAGGCCCATCCGGCCCTGGCGGAGCTGCTGCGCACCAGCCGACCAGGCCAGTTGCAGGCTCCGCTTCGAATTGAACAATGGTGGTTGGTTGTGCGGCTTGAATCGCTACGCTCAGCGAGCTTTGACACAGATATGGGCAATCGCATGGCCCGCGAACTTTTCGACGAATGGGTCGATGAGGAAGTGGCGCTGTTGCTGGCCTCCCACCGACCGGCATGACCGCTTCTCTACAGGGATCACCCGAAGCGATCGCCACGATCGTGCCCTTCAACACCCTCACCAGCGAAGGGCGGCGGCGCCTTGAGCAGAGCCTCAACCTGGTGCGGTTCCGAGAGGGGGAGATGGTCAGCCCCGGCGACAGCGTTGGTGACCGGATCTTGGTGCTGCTCGAGGGCGAGGCGCGCCTGCTCGGCGAGCGCGACGGCCGGCCCTTCACGGTGGAGCGGCTGGGGGCGGGATCGATCATCGGGCTCGCCTCCCTACTGCGGGCCGAGGGCTGCGAGGCCGTGAGCGCCGCTACACCCCTGCAGGCGGCGAGCATTCCGGATGAGGTAGTACTTGAGCTCCTCCAGAGCGAACCGGGGCTGCGGAGCTGGTGCGCCGATCAGGTGTGGACCGCTGAACTCCATGCCCTGCTGCAGCTGCGGGACAGTGCCCACGCCGGAGCCCCGAGCTTCGATCCGAACCTCTGGCGTGGGCGGCTGGAGCGCCTTCGCGGCGCCGTGCGGGCCGTAGACGCCCCCGCCGGGGCCAGGCCCCCGGCGCTTGCAGCGAACGAACACTGGGTGCTGGCCAGCGCCAATGTGCCGGGCCTGGCGATCGGCAGCCGCCTCGATCCCGGCTCCCCCCTGCCGCGGCCGCGACCGCCGTTGCCCCTGCGGCTGCTAGCCGTGGGGGAGGGAGCCACCGACCCCGAGGTGTCGCAGAGCGCGATCGTCGTCGGCGCAGGCAGCGACCTCGCCACCGCGCCGGAGGCCCCCAACGGAGCGAGCGGCCCTTCCAGTAGCGCCAGCCAACCCACCAGCCTGGATCTCGGCGCCAGCAACCCATCTCGGGGGCTGCAGCTGGTGCGGGCCCGGGGCACCCTCGAAGAAACCCTGGCCTGCTTCCAGATGCTGGGCCAGATCCTCGAACTCCCATACCGGCGCGACGCCATCGACAAAGTGCTGCGCGACAAGCTGCGCCGCGGCCTTGAACCCGACCTGCAGCTCTGCGGCCAGATCGCTGCCATGCTCGGCCTGCTGGTGACCGGCGCGAAGGTCACGGCCGGCTCCGCTACACGGCTGATCACCCCCTGCCTGATTTCATGGAAGGGCAGCTTCGCCGTGGTGACCGCCAGCAATGCTGCAGGGCTGCGACTGGCCTCCCCCGCTGATGGCTGGGTGCAGCTCAAACCGGCGGAAATTGCCGAGGCCTATCCCGAAGGTCTGGAGCTCCTGCTGTTTGAGCGCAGCACCAACACACCAGACCAGAAATTCGGTCCGGGCTGGTTCTGGCCCGCCCTGAAGCGCTACCGCGGCATGTTGCTGCAGGTGCTGCTCGCCTCCTTCGTGGTGCAGCTCTTCAGCCTCGCCAATCCCCTCTTGATCCAGGTGATCATCGACAAGGTGATCGCCCAGCGCAGCCTCGACACGCTGCAGATCCTCGGGATGGCGCTGGTGGTGGTGACCCTGATGGAGGGGGTGATCGGCTCCCTGCGCACCTTCCTGTTCACGGATACCACCAACCGAATCGACCTGCGGCTCGGCGCCGAGGTGATCGACCACCTGTTGCGGCTGCCCCTGGGCTATTTCGACCGCCGCCCGGTGGGGGAACTGGGGAGCCGCATCGCCGAGCTGGAGAAGATCCGCAACTTCCTCACGGGACAGGCCCTGATGACCCTGCTGGATGCGGCCTTCTCGGTGATCTACATCATCGTGATGGCCCTGTACAGCTGGCTGCTCACGATCATTGCCCTGGCGGTGCTGCCGATCCAGATCGCCCTCACCCTGCTGGGAGCCCCCCTGTTCCGCCGCCAGTACCGACAGGCGGCCGAGGAGAATGCCCGCACCCAGAGCCACTTGGTGGAAGTGCTCACCGGCATCCAGACGGTGAAGGCCCAGAACGTGGAGATGGTGAGCCGTTGGAAATGGCAAGACTTTTACTCCAAATACATCGCCCGAACGTTCGAGAAAACGATCACCGGCACCTTCCTCAACGAAACCAGCCAGGTGCTCCAGAAACTCTCCCAGTTGCTGGTGCTCTGGGTGGGGGCCTCCATGGTGCTCAAGGGTGAACTCACCCTCGGCCAGCTGATCGCCTTCCGGATCATCAGCGGCTATGTGACCCAGCCGCTGCTCCGCCTCTCCTCAATCTGGCAGAACATCCAGGAGCTCAGGGTGTCGTTCGAGCGGCTGGCCGATGTGGTGGACACCCCGGAGGAATCGAGTCCAGCCGACAAGGCCAACATCCCCCTGCCACCGGTGCACGGAGAGGTGGAATTCGAAAACGTCAGCTTCAGCTTCGCGCCCGGATCGCCCGAGGTTCTTAAGAATGTGAACCTCCATATTCCCCAGGGCACCTTCATTGGAGTGGTGGGCCAAAGCGGCAGTGGCAAAAGCACACTGATGAAGCTTTTACCTCGCCTCTATTCACCCACCAAAGGAAGAATCTTGGTGGATCGATATGACATTGATAAGGTTGAGCTCTATTCCCTGCGCCGTCAGATCGGCATCGTGCCCCAGGATCCCCTGCTCTTCTCCGGCACGATCAGCGAGAACATTGCCCTCACCAACCCTGAGGCCTCCTCCGATGCGATCGTGCAGTCCGCCCGGATTGCTGCCGCCCATGATTTCATCATGGAGCTCCCCAATGGTTACAGCACCTCCGTGGGCGAGCGGGGCGCCTCCCTCTCCGGAGGCCAGCGGCAGCGGATCGCGATCGCCCGCACCCTGCTCAGCAATCCACGGCTGCTGGTGATGGATGAAGCCACCAGCGCCCTGGATTACGACACCGAACGCCAGGTGTGCGACAACCTCAGGGAATCGCTCAAGGACAGCAGCGTGTTTTTCATCACCCACCGGCTCTCCACCATCCGGCGGGCCGATCAACTTGTGATGATGCACCAGGGCGCGATCGTTGAAACAGGAACCCATGAGGAGTTGATGGCACTCAAAGGCCGCTATTACGCCCTGTATCGCCAGCAGGAGGCCAGCTGATGTCCCCCCGGATGCCCACGCCCAACGACCTCTTCCGCCAAGCCCAAAACAGCATCGAGCGCTCCATCCATAGCGACAGCGACGATGTGGTGCTGCAGCAATCACGCTTCTGGGCCCGCGGCATCAGCTGGGCCCTGATGGGTGTCACTGGCTTTGGCCTGGCCTGGCTGGCCCTCGCCAAAACCGAGGAGATCGTGACCGCTCCCGGGAAGCTGGAACCCCTGGGAGTGGTGAAGGATGTGCAGATGCCGGTGGGTGGCGTGGTGGATCAGGTGCTGGTGAAGGAAGGGGACCGGGTGAAGAAGGGCCAGCTGCTATTGAAGCTCGACACCGAGGCCACCCAGGACCGCAAGGCGAGCGTGGAGAAGACGATCCAGTTCAAGGAGCAGCAGCTGAGCCTCAAGCAAGAGGAGCTCACCCGCTACCTGGCGGTGAATGACACCGAACAGCAGGTGCTGCGCGACAGCCTCGTGCTGGAGAAGGAGGTGCTCAGCCGGCTCGACAAACTCAACCGGGAGGGAGCCACCGCCGAACTGCAGTTCCTGCAGCAGCGCAACAGGGTGCAGGAGGTGGCGGGGCAGCTGGAGCAGGCGAAGGTGGAACGGCTGCGCCAACAGGCGATCCTGGAGCAGGGGGCCCGCGAACTCTCAAGCAACCTGGCTGACCTGCGCAGCAAGCTGATCGAGTTGAACGTGAACATCCGCTACCAGGCGATCCGGGCGCCGGAGGCGGGCCTGGTGTTCGAGCTCAAGCCGAAATCCAAAGGCTTTGTAGCCGAAACCAGCGAGCCCGTGATGAAGATCGTTCCCTTCGATCGCCTCGAGGCCCGCGTCGAGGTGCCCAGCAAGGACATCGGTTTCGTGCAGGTGGGCAAGGCCGCCGACATCAGCATCGACTCCTTCCCTGCCACCGACTTCGGCGTGCTGCAGGGCACGGTGCGCAAGATCAGCTCTGATGCCCTGCCGCCCGATCAGCTGAAGCAGTTCTACCGCTTCCCGGTAGACATCCGCCTCAACAGCCAGCAGCTCAAGCTCAAGAGCGGCGCCACTCTGCCGTTGCAGGTGGGGATGTCACTCACGGCCAACGTGAAGTTGCGCAAGGTGACTTACCTGCAGTTGCTGCTCAGCGACTTCAAGGACAAGGCGAAATCGCTGCAGCGGATTTGATGGCATCCGCCGGCCTGCCATGAACGAGACGACTCGCCTATCCGCCCCCGGGATGCCGCCATCGGTGGCCTTCTGGATCCGCACCGCCTGCGGTCGCGCCAAGTATCAGGAGTTGGCGGGCCGACCGGGCCCGCTGGCGCGGCTTCGGCTGGGCTGGTTCGTGCTGATCGCAGCGCTGAGGGACCTGGGCCAGCCACTGCCTCAGACCGAGGGCGAGGGTGGTGGCGGGGGACCGGCAGGCTGATCGGCCTCAGCCCGGGCGGGTTCCGCCAGGGCTCGCCGTGCCACCCGGGTCACCAGCAGGGTGACGGCCACGGTGGCCCCGATCCCGAGGATCCGCACCACCCAGGTGAGGGGATCGGCCTGACCGGCAAGCACCGTATGGAAGCGCGTCACATCGCCCGCCAGGGCCCCGAGAGCGCAGAACAGCACCGTGCCCGGCAGGATCCCGATCAGCCCGATCGTGTAATCGCGCAGACTCACTTCACTGAGTCCATAGGCGAGGTTGAGCAGGCTGAAGGGAAAGGCCGGCGAAAGGCGGGTGAGCAACACGAGTCGCAGCCCCTCCCGGCTCACGGCCTGCTCCACCGCCAGCAGCTTCGGGGCCGCTGCAAGCTGCTGGCGCGCCCAGCCCCGCAGCCTGCCCCTCCCGAGTAAGAACACGATCTCGGCACCGAGGCAGGCCCCGATGAACACCACAACACTGCCCCACCAGGTGCCATAGAGGGCGCCAGCGAGCATCGAGGCCCACACCCCCGGCAGGAGCAGGGTCACCCAGAGGGCGTAGAGGGGCACGAAGACCACCGCCCCGAGGGGGGAGGCCAGCAGGGGCAGCCACTCAAGCCAAGCTGACGGGCTGGCGAGCATCGATGTAATCGTTGTCATCAGGAATTCCTGAGACAGATCTTACGACGGCAGGGCGGGTCCACTGCAGATGAACAGATTCACGCATGAAGAAACAACCCTGTGTAGCAGCGATACATGAATCATGATCGCCGCTACACAGGAGTGCTGTGGTCAAGCAATCCATCTTGGGTGCCAGCTGCCTCGAGAATGGTGAGCTACTCATGAACGGCAAACCCATGACCCGACTAGCGGAGATTTCGATGATGAATTCGTCGTCGTCTCCGATGCTGCTGAGGCGGTTACCATCGCCGTCATAATCGCCAGCAAAGGCACTGGCGCAGAAAAGGGCTAATTTATAGCAATAAGCTACTAGATAATGGAGGTAAAATTAAGACCAACAACCATGTCGTCGTAGTCTGAGTCACCACCGCCAAAAACATCTTCTAGGCCAAATAGATTATTGCCCAGAGAGCGGAAATGGCTGATTCCATCGCTGCTCGCCGCACTGAAAGCAAAGAAGGTATTGCCATTCACCAAAGCATAAGGCGCCAGGAAACTGCCGCCAGTCACATTAGCAAAGTCACGACTAGTAATCTGATCGTCGGCAACACTTAGATTCCCTAATTGGTTTACAAGGTTGCCGGACCGAAGGGCCATCCCCCCGTAACCCAGATCACCAGGCCGCAGGCGAGTAACGCCGTCGGCAGCAACAACTGTGCCCTGGACATCCAGGGCTCGGTAGAAACCAACCACCGAATCCAATTCGGCTTCCCTACCCAAAGCAACAGTACCCTGTAGGCCCTGGGAAGCTGTGAGGGCAGTGAGATCTAACACCGGTGCTTGCACCTGTGCCTGGGCAATGAGGGCATTGAGTCCGGGATCCCCGGGTAGAATGTCAAGCGAAAAGCGAACACCACTACTGGAGGAAAAGGATGCCTGGTTGTTGCCAATATCGGCGCTATTGAGGTAGCGGAAACGACTGTCGCTGAGGTTGGTGAGTTGATCGAGACTGGCATCTTGAATCTCGAAAAACCTCAAGCTTTGACCGTTAATCAGCAGGATATCTCGCTCAAAGCGGGTGTTGGCGGGAAGCGTAACATCGGTGCTCTCAAGGCTCGAGAGAAGGGTCTTTGCCCGTCCGCGTAACCAGGTAAAATCATTCAACAGATTGGCGGATCCAGGCAACTCATCTGGGGCAAGTACAACATAACCAATCTCGTTAGAAGAGCTGGAACGTCCGCTGAGATTGGCCCGCAGACTCACGGCTGCGGGAGCAGAATTGCCCAGCTGAGCAACGGTAAGCACGCCGGAAGCTTGGCTGCTGAAACTTAAGTTGTTGAGCTCTACAAAACCGGTAAAGGATTGATCTTCGATGATGCCGTTACCAAGACCATCCTTGTCACCATAGCCACCGTCAATAAGACTGAGAGAAAAGAAATCAGGTGCACCATCATTGTTGGTGTCAAAAAAGCGAGCACCAGCGCCGGTGATCGGGTCGAAGGTAAGCGGCGAAATCGTGCCAGTGTCAGGATTTAGAGCATAAGAGAGCAGTTTATGACTGGATAGACGGCCTGATCCATTGCCAAGCTGGGGCAGGAGATCTGCAGCAACAAGCTCTGACGAAGAAGCGAGTGTAGCAAATTTCTGACCCTGGGCAACATCAAGAACAAAGTCAATGGCGGTGGAATTAAGCTTGACTCCGCTTTGGATCAACTTGTCAAAACTTTCCTGGTTGATTCCCGAGACAGGGACAATCTTAAGCTCAGAGCCCAAAGACAAGGCAGCGCCGCCAATAGTTACAGGTATCTGCTTTGATTCACCAGTAGGCAAGTCAATGGCTACGACAACTGTCTCAACGGTAGTTCCTGGTACCTCGTTGACATCCGAAATAGAAAGGTTAAAGTCAGCCGAAACCGCGCTACTTCCAGAAAGACTTGGATCGCTCACGGAGACCGTGACGGCATAGGAAGCTTTGGCCTCAAAGTTCAAGGCGGTGCCGGCCTTGAGGAAGAGCGCATTGCCGCTCACCTCGAAGCTGGAGGCGTCAGCGCCTGAGAGGCTGAAGGTGTTGCTGCCGGAGGCGTCGTCAGTAATGACAATGTCGGCCACCTTGATGCGCCTGGCTGTGCTGCTGTTTTCGGCCAGGGAGGAAACGGTATTGGCGAGGGTCAGGGCGCTGGGGGCCTCATTGAGGTCGCTGACGGTCAGGGAGAAGGCAGCTGTGACGGGAGTGCTGCCGGGCAGGGAGGGATCACTGGCGGAGACCGTGACGGCGTAGGAAGCTTTGGCCTCAAAGTTCAAGGCGGTGCCGGCCTTGAGGAAGAGCGCATTGCCGCTCACCTCGAAGCTGGAGGCGTCAGCGCCTGAGAGGCTGATGGTGTTGCTGCCGGAGGCGTCGTCAGTGATGACGATGTCGGCCACCTTGATGGGGCTGGCGGTACTGCTGTTTTCGGCCAGGGAGGAAACGATATTGGCAAGGGTCAGCGCACTGGGGGCCTTATTGAGCGTCAGTCGGACCGTCAGCGGCACCGCCGCCTGACCATCGCTGAAGGCCAACCTCAGGGTGACGGCAGCGAGCTGCTCTTCGCTGCTGCCGATGGGGGCAGTGGCCTTGACCGTGGTGCCTGAGGTGCTGATCCAGGCCGGACCATCCAGCTTCACCAGCTGGAGCGGGTTACCATCGGGATCGCTTGCCAGGGAGCCAAGGTCACGGCTCTCCTCCACGCCCGGCTGCAGGCTGAGCGTGATCAGGGGGGTGCCCAGCTGAGGAGCCGCGTTCACGGTGATTCCGAGGCCCTGCAGTAGCTGGCGGACCGTGGACCAGCTGCCTGTCGGGGCCAGGCCATCCAGCAACAGCTCGTCGCGACCAAGCTCAAAGTCGAGGATCCCAAGCGTTCCCTCCGGCGACGGATTGGAGCTGTCGATCAAAAAGACATCCCGTTCGCCATCCACCTGGCCCACCGCAGCGGGAAGGCCCAAGCTGATGGCATTGGCCAGGAGATCACCACCGATCACCATGTCGCCAGCGGCCCGCAGCAGGAACCGATCCGTTCCCGTCCCACCCGCCAGCAGGTTGCCGCCCTGGCTGTCGGTGTTGTCGAGCTCATCGCTGCCGGCACCGGCCTCCACCGTGGCGCCGATGCCCACCACCACCCTGTCTGCGTCTAGGGAGCCCTGCACCCGAACATCGGCGAGCTGTACGCCATCCCGGGGCACGCTGGCGTAGGCGGCCGGGTCCAGATAGGTGGGATCAGCCATGGCGTCGAAGGCCAGGCCGAAGATGAGATCCAGCTCGCGCCAACCAGGCTGCCAGGTGATCAGTGGCTGGGCCTCGGCGGTGGTGGAGAGCCCATAGCTGGAACTGGAGATCACAGACTCACTGCTCCAGAGGGGCTGGCCGCTGACGGCGTCCGTGCCGTTGAGAAACTGGAAGGAGCCCACCGCCTGCTCCTTGCTCACCGTGAGATCCAGGAAGCCGCGGCGGTTGAGATCGGCGTACTTCAGGCCATTCACATAACCCAGAAACAAACCATCGAGGCCATCCACAGCTGGGTAGTTAGCGCGGATATAGGCATCAGCACCGGGCAGGTACTTCTCCAGCCCCGGGGAGGTGACGCCGGGGGTCGCGAACTCCAACCCCGCCACCGTGCCGGCCGGCTTGCTGCCAGCGCTCATGGTGTCGAGCACGCCCGCCCAGGCGTTGTGGGTGTCACCGGCGAGGCTGATCAGCCGCTTGCCCAAGGCCAGGGCGGTCTGCAGGATCGTTTCCCGCTCTGCGCCGTAGCCATCCCAGGCATCGAGGTTGTAGGGAATCTTGCCGGCTTCGGCGAAGAGGGCCTGTTCGGCGGGGGGGAGGCTGGCGAAGGGGGTGCCGGTGGCGAGCTTCTGCAGCGGGCCGGCGTATTTGTCGAGCAGGGCGGGATTGCCGGCGTTGAGCAGCAATTCCGTGGGAACGGCCATGCTCTGCATCAGCACCTGTTGGCCCAGCACTTGCCAGGCTGCAGAAGAGCTGGCCATCTGTTGCTGCAGCCAGGCCATCTGGGTGTCGCCGATCAGGTCGCGGTTGGGATCGCCCCAGGCCTTCTGCACAGTGGCGATCACCAGTTCCTGGGTGACGAGCGGCGCCAAGGCCGTGGCGAAGGCTGGGATGGCCGCGGCGCTGGTGGGCGGCGCGATGCCTGCCTGGGTGGCATAGCTGGCCACCTGAGCCGGATCGGCCAGGATCGCGCCGATGCGGGCCTGCACCGCCGCCGCATCGGGATACTGCAACTGCTCATCCCTGGCGGTGAGTCGGGTTTCGAGCATGTGCAGGGCGAGCACCTCGCCGAAGCTGAAGGAGCGATAGCCCTGAGTGAGGGGTGAACTCGCCGAGGCCCCATCGCTCAGCTGGCGCTGGCCCGGTTCCCGGATCGGGATCCATTCGTAATACGCCTTCAGGGCGGCGTCGCGGCGGGCAATCCAGTCGCCCTCTGTTGCGCTCTGATGGTTTTCAGCACCGCCCTTCCAGCTGTCGTTCGCCGTTTCATGGTCATCCCAGATGGCGATCAGCGGCGCAGCGGCCCGCAGGGCCTGAAGGCCCGGATCCGTGTGGTACTGGGCGTAGCGCTCGCGGTAGTCGTCGAGGCTGAGGATCTCGCGGTTGGGCAGGAAGCCACGGCTGCCGGCGGCGTCTTCGGCGGAGCCATAGCCGCCGGGGCCATATTCGTAGATGTAGTCACCCACTTGAAGCCAGGCGTCATAGGGGTTGGCGCTGTTGATCGCCGCTGCCCTGGTATAGGCGTCGAACTGCTGGGCCGCCGGGAAGTTGGAGCAGGAGAGTACGGCCAGCCGCACCGGATCGCTGCCCACTGGCAAGGTCTTGGTCTGGCCCACGCTCGAGACCCCATCCCCAGCTCGGAAACGGTAGAAGTAGGTGGTGTCGGCCCGGAGGCCTGCCGCTTCCACCTTCACGGTCCAGTCGCGGGAGGAACTGGTGGTGAAGCTGCCGCTGCCGTTGATGGAACCCGGCGCAAAGTCAGCGCTGCTGGCGATCTCCCACTGCACATTCTGCGAGCCCACGAATCCATCGGCGGGGCTGATCCGAGTCCAGAGGATCACCGAATCGGCGTAGGGATCGCCCGAGGCGACACCGTGGGCAAAGCGGATGTTGGTGGTTGACATGGAGTGAGGGGAGCGGAGCTGCCGCTGATGAGCTCGGTTCGAAAACGAGGAGAGTGCCTGCTGGCAAAGCCGATCTCTCCCGAGACAGGAAAGATCGGCACGGGTTGAAATGGCGATCGTGTTAGACGATCACCTCTCAGGCTGCCAAGAGACCAGCGAAGTTGGCCTGGTTGTTGAGGCTGGAGGCGCTGAGGTTGGTGAAATGACCCACCTCCACACCGGCCACCTTAAGCAGGGTGTCGGCTCCAACCTGGCTGAAGCTGAGACTTGAGAAGGTCTCACCCTGCAGGCCCACCTTGTCAAGGCCGAGCTGGAAGTCCATCACAAACTGTTTGGCGGCGGGGCGGTCCCCGATGTCGCTCACCAGCCAGAACTGGTCGGCGCCGGCACCACCATTGAGGTGGTTGGTTCCAGCTCCACCAAGCACATAGAACTTGTCGTCGCCAACGCCACCGAGGACACGATTGGACGCGCTGCCGATGATGAAGGTGTCGTTGCCAAGGCCGCCGCTGATGCGATTGCCATCGCCGGCTTCGGCACTGAACCAATCATCACCGCTTCCGCCCGTGATCACATCCCGAGTGCCGGCATAGACGATGTCGGCGCCGGAACCGGTGAACACCTTGTTATCGAAGCCGTCGCTGAGGGCCACATCCACCTCGTCGTCACCGGCGCCGGTGAAGATGGTGTTGCCGATCAAGGTGAGGTCATTGCTGGCATCAGGCATGAGCAGACTATCGGCGCCAGAAGTGCCCACCACTGGCTTGGGTTCAATGCCGGGCAGATCCAAGCTGAACATGAAAATCTGACCGCCGTAATCGGCCTTGGTGGCTTTCAGTGCACCACCAGACTCACCTCCATGTTGAACAGCGCCGATGAAGACATGCTCGGAGAGGGGACGACTCTGTTCAACGGTCTGAACACCATTGCCGGCCAACTCTTCTTGAGTGAAGAATGACCCGTCGGCCTTGGTGGCCACCAGTGCGGTGACATTCCAACTGCCCGAGAACTCTGAACCCGACTTGGTCTCAAATGTACCGCCATAGGTGGAAACCCCGGCAATAGCACGCGGGTTCTTATTGCCGCCGGCTTGGCCGATGAAATAGCCCGTGCCATCAGGTTCAATGGCGAGGGTATCTTCGTTAAGCACTAGGGCATACTTGCGCTCGCCGTAGTCGTTGCCAGAATCCTCATCAACAATCAGGATGTCTGCATCAGATGATTTCACCCAGAGCAGGCCATCGGGAGACACGGATTTGTTTGTGTTCCCCTCAATGTGCTTCTCGGCTGTGGCACCGCTGGGATTGCCCTTGGCATCAAAATGCCCCACACCCTTGCCGCCCACATCCACTGTCAGACTGCCATTGACAGCCGGAAGGATTCTGGTGAAATCAGCAGAGAGATAGTCAGGAAGCTTGTTTCCATCAAGATCTCTGGTGAGATCGAGAACCATGTTGGTGAATTCAACTCCCAAGATGGCGCCAGTTGCAGTGTGATTCTGGATGAAGCGGAATTTGCTTCCATCAGGATCAACACCGGGGTGCTCAACTTTGGTGTCGCTATTGAAGAAGGTGTAGCCAACGGGTTGCTTATTGGCCTCGGTTACTTCAGCAACCGTGTCACCATCTTGGGCCCAACGGAACGCTTCTGTGTCCTTGACCGCCTCAGGCGTGTCGAAACCATTCCAGCGATAATCGGTGGCGTAAAAACGAACCGAGAAATCATCGGGTGCCGCTGCGTTTTTCAGATAAGCATCCAACATTTTGTCATCGGCATTCACAGTCGTGATACCGAGCTGGGCATAGGTTGCTGCGTTGGCGGCCATGCCGTAAAGCTGGCCATAGAGCAGACCGTTGGCGCCCAAGAAGCGATCACGCTCGTTGAGGTTGACATCGGCAAAGTTAATCTGGTTGCCAGCGGCATCCAATCCCTTGCGGCCCACATAGACCTTCAGAGGAGCCGGATTGATGTCGTGGTTATAGCCAGATGCCACAATTACCACATAATCCTCGTGGCCGGAGTTCATCGGCATCAACTTCTCGTAGCCATGCTGACCAAGGGCAGGCGCGGTGTAGGCAACCTCGTTCTTGATGTCGACCACCATCGAGGCAAGGCCCATGGTGTCGTTGGCTACATTAAACCCTTTGAGCGGGCCGGTGCCATCCGGGTCGGCGAACATGGAATCGCCGATGTTCCACTCTTCGCCCATTAACCAAATATCATCCTTGAAGCCGATACCAGCTCCATACTTGTTTGCCGGCTCATACCAGGCGCCGCAGAAGGAGTGGAAGAAAAAATCTCCCTGGGTCAACTGCTTGGCCGGCAGAAACTCAACAATCGTGCCATCCGGATTGGTCTGGTTGCCCCACTTACCAGCAAGATCAAGCTTGTCGGTAGTCTTCTTGGTAACTTCCTTGCCAAAGACGTTGTAGACCCTGTCGAACAAGTGGCCAGAAGCCTTGAACATCGAGCTGGCCGGCGCCTCGTTATCGAGGAAGCTGGCGAACTCGGCGCGGTCGTAGTCGATGGTGTGGATGTGTGAGCCGGTGAATTTCACACCGCTCTCCATCAGCCAGCCATAGGTCTCATTGGAGTTGGTGGCGTAAGACTCGGACTGATAGACAAGCCGTATCGTTGCGTGGTCTTTCAGCCAGGCAGCGTTGCCATCCGGCCAGCCGGTGAGGGCCATGTTGGTGATGGGATCCACCTCACCGACGGTTGCCAATGCCTTGAACTTGGCGTAAGGAAAATCGGTATCAGCACTGCGGCCGTCCAGAAGTTCGCTGGCATCGTTGGCAGTACTGGCCTCGGGGATGAGGGCGGTGACCTGACCGATGGTTTTGATCAACGGGGTTGTCATGAGAAAAGAAAAGGGCGGTTGACGCGAAGCAGTTCAATCAAACTTGTGGCTACAGCCTTTTGGCTCCCATAGAGCCTGGATTGCCATCTTGGCAAAGTCTTTCTAAGGATGGCTGGCCCGTCTCCTTGCAGACGTCAGGATAAACACTGCCTGCATGTGGCTCATGACACATGGACTTACAAAAGTCCCGCAAAGTTGGTCTGGTTGTTGAGGCTGGTTGCGCTGAGGTTGGTGAAATGACCCACCTCCACACCGGCGACTTTCAGCAGAGTGTTGGCGCCCACTTGGCTGAAGCTGAGACTGGAGAAGCCCACCCCTTGCAGCCCCACCATGTCTTCACCAGGCTTGAAGTCGATCACGAACTGCTTGGCTGCTGGCAGGTCGCCGGGACCGCTGATCAGCCAGAACTGATCGTTGCCGGCGCCGCCGTTGAGGTAGTTGCTGCCTGCAGCTTCGAGGATGGAGAACTTATCGTTGCCAGCTCCGCCAAGGGCACGATTGTCGGAGCTACCGATGATGAAGGTGTCGTTGCCAAGGCCGCCGCTGAGGCGGTTGCCATCGCCAGCATCGGCATTGAACCAATCATCGCCACCCCCACCGGTGATCACATCGCGGCTGCCGGCGTAGATGGTGTCCACACCGGAGCCCGTGAAGATCCGATTCTCGAAACCATTGCTGATCGCCACATCCACTTCGTCGTTGCCGGCGCCGGTGAACACGTTGTCCGCACGTCCATCAAACGAACCAGCGCTGATGGCAGACCCTGAACTCGGCATCAGGAGATCATCAGCCGGGGTCCCCACAACACTATTCGGCGTTAAGCCCATCGCTGCACTCATACCGAGACGTGGGTCGAGGTCGAGTGGAGTTGAAAGTTTGATGACAGCCAATTCATTGTTATCAATCGCTGGAGGCCGACCTTTCGAAAAGGGATAGTTATTATCATTCGCCACAAGAACCGAAGTCTCATCGAGCACGAGTGCGTTCTCAATGGTAACAAAAGGCATGCTGTAGGTGAACTTGCCATCCTTATTGAGATCATTGGGATCGTCGATGGACATCAGATTGGCAATCTCCGTTTTGGCCACAAATCCGTTGGCATCGATCTGATTGATGTCAACTTTAAACAGCTTCTTAAATCCAAGCTCGCTGCCCTCAGTTCCATCGCGCTCGATGACAATGAACTCATGATCATTGATCGGCGTCATGTCGCCGATCGCATGGGCAGGTTTGTCCATGCGGTAATAGCCTAAAAGGCCAGTATACTTGCTCGTTTCCAGATCAAAGCTATAAATTCTCAAAGATCCATTCGCATCAGTGCTAACAGTCTTCTCAAGCAAAGGGTAGAGGGTTTTGCCATCTGGACTGGCAGCCATGCCTTCGAAACCGCCGGATGCACCGAGGTTTGGTGAAAGCTGATCCCCAAAGCGCTGGGAACTGTTTCCGACGCCGAAACCTGCCAAATAGCGGCTTGCCAGAACTGCATTTCCTGTACCAGGAAAGTCGGTGAAGAATCCATCTACACCCAAGTCAATGAAAGCTTGATACTCCTTAGATGGGTCACCCTTGTAAGTACTCGGCAAGAAAAAGGGGTCATCCCGTAGAGTGTAAAGATGTACGAATAGTCCAGCCTTGTGGGCATCGGCCACAAGGGTTGTCGCCGCTCCGACAATGGTATCGGCATCGCTGATTTGACCGTCTCCATTGAGGTCATCGCGGCTTCCATCGGCATTGGCATCCTGGAAAGTCATCGGCAGAATACGGGCCTTATTTGGTCCAATCCCATCTGCATAACTTTTGATCGCCGCTAATCCATCCACTGATGCCATGGATGCATAGGTTCGTGTGTCCTTGCTAAGCACAAAGTCATAGGGTTGGCCACTGCCGCCAAACAACTGCACTATCGGGAGATCAATGCCAGCGGCTGGCATGATAGAGGCGCTGAGTTTTTTGAGGTTATCAACCTCAAATGATTGAATAATGACCCGGGCTGGATCGGTAAAGTTCTCGGCCTTAAGAGTGTTAACAAGCAGCTGGCTCGTGTCTTTGTTGATGGCGGTAACCCCATCAGCAAGCTTACCGTCGATCAGGAAGAAGCTGGGATGCTTGGTTTCTGGATAGATCCCAATCTTTCTACCTGTTTCTGCTTCAACCTGCTTGACCAGGTTAATGACCTCGGTCAAGGTTGGAACCTTCAGTCCATCGTTGTCGTATTCGGTTCCACGGATGGCCGGAATTCGCTCGATAGCATTGAGCTGCTTGATCTCGGCCAAAGTAAAGTCTTCGGCAAACCACCCACCTTTCAGCACACCATCGAGGTTCTTTACCACCAGTCTGCTGGCAAACTCTGGACGCTTGTAGACATCGGTGCTGGTGTCTGTGGTGTTGATGATTGGCTTGCCACTGCTATCGCGCAAGAGGGCGCCACTGGCATCAAGCAGCACCACCGCCAACATGGGTTCGTGGCGTGCAATCAGAACATTGTCTTTGGTAACGACTAGATCCGGCTCAATAAAGTCGGCACCCTTGGCGATTGCAGATCGATAGGAAGCAAGGGTGTGCTCAGGTCTGTTGCCGCTATCGCCACGATGGCCAATCACAATCGGTGCTTGGCTATTGAGAGTTTTAAATTCAGGCAATGCCCGCACGCTAGGGTTCTGGGGAGAACGCACCTCGACCAATTGATCCCTAACTAGATCTGCAGTACCAGGGAAGTCTGAGAAAAGACCATCCACTCCTAAGTTGAAAAAGGTTGCATATTCAACTTGCGGATTGTTGGTGTAGCTACTGGCAAGATAGCGCGCTTCATTCCTAAAGGTGTAAGCATGCACAAAAAGTCCTGTGGCATGGGCATCAGCCACGAGGGAACTCGGTGTACCGGTGATCCTGTCCTGCCCGTTAACAGCGCCATCGCCATTCAAATCATCCGCTTTGCCATCCTGATTAGCATCTACAATCTTGGTGGCAAGAATCATCGGCTTCCAAGGGCCGATACCATCTGCATAGGATGAAATTTCAGCGAGACCTGCCTGGGTTTGGAGATCGGCATAGGTGCGCTTGTCACCTTTCACCGTAAAGTCATAAGGTCGTTCATTGACGTCTTGATAAATCAGTGAACCGTCATCCGCAACATCGTAGGCATCTAGAAGCTGCACAAGTGGCAGGTCAAGACCAGCCGCTGGCATCAGGCTGGAGCTGAGTTCTTTTAAATTTGCAACCTCGAAAGACTGGATAAAAACGCGCTTGGGATCAGTGAAGTTCTTCTCCTTCAGCACAACGAGAAGTTTTTCCTCCAACGACAAGCCGAGCTGATCGTGATAGGTGGGATGTTTAGTTTCTGGATAGATGCCAACCTCCTTGCCGGTCTTCACTTCCATATCCTTGACCAGATCGATGATCTCTCCAAGGGTCGGAACCTCGAAGGTCCCATTAAATGCTTGGGTTCTGAACGCTTGCGGCATGACAGCGCGCAAAGTTTTAATCTCTGCCAATGTGAAGTCTGAGGCAAAGAATCCCTCCTCCGCTACTCCATCAACAAGCTTGGTCGTCCGTCTTGCTGCAAACTCTGATCGACCAGCAACATCCGTGGTTGCAATGAGATTGGGTTCGTGCCTGGCAATCAGATGTCCATCCTTGGTGGCAACCAAGTCGGGCTCAATGAAATCAGCACCCCTCAAGATGGCAAGGCGATAGGCCTCCAAGGTATGTTCCGGCAATTCACCACTGGCGCCCCGATGACCAATAATGATCGGAGCTTCTCCACTTAACGTGCTGACTTTTGGCCCGTACATCGCGTTGGGTGTTGCGATCGGTGCATCCAGCAACCTGCCTTGTGAATCGAAATGCAGCAGATAGGGACCAAACTCATCGCCAATCCAGAAGTCGCCATTGGGGGCAACAACAATTGATTCAACATCAAAGTCTGCACCTGTCAGCCAGCGTTCCGGAGTGTTCTCTCGAACAATTTTAAATGGTACTTTTTTGCTGGGATCAGAGAGTTGGATAAAGCCATTGAGCTTCATCGTGCTATTCCCTGATTCAAGACCGCGAAAGTCCGGATCTGCCTCCTGAATTCTCAATAGATAATCAGCACTGTTTCCTAGCGCGCCATAGCCATTATCGGAAAGGAATAATAAGTTCTTACCATCGCCGCTGCGACTGAATTGAACACCGCTGAATCCTTGTACCGGCTGGCCCTTGAAGGGTGTCGGCCTGCCATTGGTGGGATTAACCAATGCAGCCCCGGAATCAGGACCTGTTGCGAATGTGTCCGCAGGAAGTTCCGCGTATCCAATCAGCTTGGTTGTGATCGACATAGCAAATGATTGCTTGGTGGGCGTGGAGAAGTGAAATCGATTAAGGCTTAGTCGCTTGCTAGGTCAATCTTGTTACGCAACTAATTTCGCCTGCGGATTAAGCACAGAACCAAGCTATCCGCCATAAAGAGTTTGTCCGTAAAACTGGAATAGGTGTGTGCCGCCAACACTTGTGCACAGGTAGCGCTAAACACACCGATAAACGCTTTGCTCCAAATGGCTCAACGTCACTCCAACCCCACAAAGTTGGCCTGGCTGTTGAGGCTGGCGGCGCTGAGGTTGGTGAAATGACCCACCTCCACACCGGCCACCTTCAGCAGGGTGTCAGCGCCCAGCTGGCTGAAGCTGAGACTGGAGAAGCCGACGCCTTGGAGGCCAACCTTGTCTTCGCCAGGCTTGAAGTCGATCACGAACTGCTTGGCTGCTGGCAGGTCGCCGGAACCGCTGATCAGCCAGAACTGATCGCTGCCACCGCCGCCGTTGAGGTAGTTGCGGCCTGCAGCTTCAAGGATGGAGAACTTGTCGTTGCCAGCACCGCCAAGGGCACGATTGTTGGAGCTACCGATGATGAAGGTGTCGTTGCCGAGGCCGCCGCTGAGGCGGTTGCCATCGCCGTCGAGCGCCCAGATAGAGTCATCATCGCTGCCGCCGGTGATCACGTCGCTTGTGCCGGCGTAGATCACATCCTGATCACTGCCTGTGAAGATTCGATTGGCGGATCCGCTCAGTAGCGCGATGTCCACTTGATCGGCACCGGCGCCGGTGAACAGTACATCACCCTTGCCATCGAAGCCCTGCAGCTTGATCGCCTCGGAGCTGAAGCTGTCATCCACCCCAGCCGTGCCGATCTTCACATCGATCACCTCATCACTGCGCAGTGCCGTGTTCTGGAGCCGCAGGTCCTGCCGTGCGGTGGTCTCGGCCTGGTTGTAAGCCTCGGCGGCGGTGCCGTGGTTCGCCCTCAGATATTCCGCCAGGGCATCCTGTTCGGTGCCGTCGCCACTGAAGCTGGCGGCACCGGTGAGCGCTGCAGCGGCGTTGAACAAGTCGACGCGGTTGGCGGTGGCATCGGTAGGGAACGGGTAGCTATCGCCACCGCCGGCCAGGAAATTGAGCGTCACCATTCGGAACGTACGGTTCGGATCCCCAGCGAGAGCACCGCCGCGCACCACCACATCCAAGTCGTTGCCCTGGCTGTCCTGAATCGCGAGGTTGAGGATGCGGCTGCCAGCGGGCTTGGTGAGGTCGAAACTGAAGGCCACACCGCTCACCTGAGGAAAGCGTCCCTGATTCGGGTACACGGCAATACCGTGCTCAAGCAACTCCTTGAGCTTGCCGGCGCTCACGGTGACCAGGGAGAGGCTGTTGTTGAAACGCAGCGAGTTTTCAATGTCCAGGGTGGAAACACCACCCTCAGGCTTATTTGCCGAGGGGTTTGCTAGGGGGGGGTTCTTAGCCCCGCTTACCACATCTACACTGCCGATCTGAGAGCGGATACCACCACCATTCTTCAGAGAGATCACAACCGTGGGATCGATCGTCCGCGCGTAGACAAGATTGGCATCAGCCGTGAGATCGCCGAGGTTGGTTTCCTCAGAGCGCACGAAGGCTCGCTCCCCTTCGAGATACACCTTGGTGAAGCCCCACACCTGGCCATCTTTACTGGCGATCACGGCCTGCACGGCATCGGTGAGATCCTGCACGTTCTCGGCCTTGGTGCCATCCGCAAACGCGGTGGTGGTGAGCTGGGCTTCGCTCACGTTCCAGGCCTTGGCCACATTGGCAGCGGTGGCCGCGTAAGCGCCGCTGATCTGGGGATCAACGCTGCCCGGGATGACGCGTCCCTGGGCATCGAAGTCCACCACCAATCGGCCGAGATAAGTGTATTCGTTGTCGGTATTGACGATCAGGGTGGGTGCTCCATCGGACCCTTGCGTCAGCAGCGGATAGGCATCGGCAAAGTTGGCTGCATGGCCCGGGAAGGCAACGGCTTGGTCGTTGCTGTCACCCAGGCGCGTGTTGGAGCCCCCGGCCAGGATGATGTCCACGCCCCGAAGCAGCGGCGCGAGAGCCTTCTCATTGGCGATCTGCTGCAGGTGGGCCATCAGGACTACCTTGTTCACGCCTTGGGAGATCAGGTCGTCGATCACCGGTTGCAGCTGACTGGCCAGCAGGGCCATGTCGTCGCGCTCTGAGCCGTCGCCATTGAAGCCCTTCACCTCCACGCCGCCGGTGGAGCTGATCAGCTCCAGCACCTGGGTGGTAGCACCCACCAGACCGATCTTCTCGCCGTTCTTGGTGACCACCGCCGAAGGAACGATGCGGCCCTTCTGGGCAGCAGCTTCCTCCAGGCCAGCCGTGGTAGTGGTGTCATTGAAACGCGGATTCAGATCCGCATCGGCGCTGAAGGTGAGATTGGCTGAGAGGTAGGGAAATTGGGCCCCAACCCAGCCGGCAACGGATCCGGGGGTGAAGGAGTCGCGGAACACCCGAGACCCCAGATCAAATTCATGGTTGCCGATCGTGGAGGCCTCCACGCCGATCAGATTGTGGATGGCGATGTCCACCGCCGCAATCGGATGGTTGGTGCTGGCGGCCATGCTGATGGTGGAGCCGGTCACCGCGTTGAGCTCATCGCGTACGGTGATGTCAGTGCCGCCATTGAGAAAGGGGCTGGGGATGAAGTTGTCACCGCCGGCCAGGATCAGCGTGTTGGCATAAGTGTTGTCAAAACCATCAACGAGCGCCGCGAGGTAAGGAGCCGTCTGGGAGGCCAGCAGACCGGCTTCACCATCCGAGAGATGCAGAAGCTGCAGGCGGTAGGGGATGGGGAAATCCACCACCGACACCACGTCATTCCCTTCGCTGGAGGCAATCACGCTACGGGCGGCATTGGTGGCACTGGTGAGGAAGGTGATCCCCTCCACCCGCTGGGCGCCGGAGAAGATGATCGGATCCACAGCCACCGGCGCATAGGGATTCGAAACATCAAAGATCGCCGCCATGCTTGTGCTGGTGCGCTCCAGCGCCACGAAGGCGTAGGTGCGGCCGTTGGTGGTGAAGACCTCCACCATTTCAGGCTCAATACCCTTGTCGTCTTCTCGGCTGTTAACCGGATAAAGACCCTTGGCGACAGCCAGTTCCTCGAGGGCGGTGCCGGAATCGAACACCACATTGCCCTTCGAATCAAAGATGCGAAGCGAGCGCGAACCCAGCGTGTAAGCCTGGTCCACGATGCCATCGCGATCGAGATCACCGGTGTTGGTGAGGATGTTCAGCCGTTGGGCGTTGGTGGCCACAAGACCTGCCTTCTGGGCAGGGGTGGCACTGGCAGCAGCCGTGAGCAGTGTCGAAACCCGAGCAGTCTCATCGGGATCGAGGAAGTCATTGCGGTCATCGCCCTCACCAGCGGCAAGGATGAAGTTCTCGCCGTTGTAGGTGAAGGTGGCCAGGCCATCCGGCATCGTCAGGCCATAGACGTCGTGGTTGGTGGCCGGCTTGTAACCGCCGCCATCGCCGCTGTCCTCGGTGTCGAGGGCCGGGTTGCTGAAGGTCACCACGGTGATGGCATTGCCGCTGGCACCCTCGCCGCCGAAATCGTTGTCGTAGTTGATCACAACGGCGCCGTCGTCCCGCAGGGTGAGACCCTCGGGCTTGTCGAAGCTGAGCGTGCCGCCCACCGAAGGGAGGTTGAACAGCTCCACCTTGTTGGCCAGCTGGATGCCGGCGGCGGCTAAACGATCGGCGCTTGAGGCGCTGTAGACACCATTCACCAGCGTGAGGCTGTTGTCGAGCAGCTCGGGGCTGGCCACGCCGATCGCTTCGGCCCAGCTAGCCGAGCCCGTACCTAAGGTGCGCAGCAGGGTGTTGGTGGCACCGCGCAGATCCACCTCATAGACGCTCTTGAAGCCATTGAGCGCCCTGCTGCTATCGCGCTCCATCACCAAGAACAGATCACGGGCGGGGTCGTAGGTGACATCGCCGATCTTGTCCTGACCGGTACGGCCGCTCAGCAGGTAGAGATGCTCCTTCAGCGGAGCACCCGTGGCCGGATCGATGGCCAGGATGCGGGTGAGTTGCGAAGGACTGCGCTCGGCGGCAACACCATCGCCGTTGCTGTCGATATCCAACGGGCTTTGCATAAAGGCATACAGGAGCCCGTCCCTGCTGTTGAAGGCCATGCCTTCGATACCGCGGTTGGCCCAGCGGTTGCCGTAGATGGCGGGGAGGCTGTCGAACGTTTCGGCGCCGATCACGCTGCCGTGCTGAGCCTGAAGCAGCGCTTTCTGGCCGGCGGGTATATAACGCTGGATCAGATTGCCGGTGCTGAAATCAAACAGACCGATTTGGCCGCGGTATTCATCCCCCACCGCAAACACCTTGCGGCTCACGCCGCCGATGGTGGTGATGAAGATGGAGATGGTTTCCGAATCGATGCCGAAGGGGTCATAGGCAAGGTTCAAGTTGGTGGCATCCACCGGGATCTCATCCTTGCCCTGCAGCTGCGGCAGGCCGGTGAGCGCCGTGCCATCCGGACGCTTCAGGCCAATGATGGCCAGCTCGCTCACCGCGCCCGTGGCACGGTTCATGCCGAGCTTGTAGATGGAGGGCTGAAAATCAGGGTCCAGGAACTGGCGTTTGCCGGCTGTCAGCGTGCCATTTGGACCACGATCGGTGATCGAGTAATAGATATCAAGCGCCTGACCGTCGATCGTTTCAACGCCGTCAAACCAAAGGCCGGAGAGGCCGCCTGCCTGCACGCCGGCAGGAAGGTTGGCGGCGCCTGCTGCATAGCTCAGGGAGTAGGTGAAATTCATAGCCGTTGCCAGGCCGCGGTCCCAATCCTGGATTCCAGCCGAGAAGATGGTGGTGATCGCAGGGGTGGCCGTGCTGATGTCGAGCACGGCGATGGCGTTGTTCTCCTGCAGCGAGATGAAGGCCGTGCGGCCATCGGCCGTGATCGCGATCGCCTCGGGCTCGATGTCCTGCGCCAGAGTGGTGGTGACCCCGGCTTTGCCGGTGATGCGAATGCCGCGGTTGCTCAGCTCGGCCTTGCGGTTGTTCCAGGCACTGAAGTCGACGGTCTGTACCTGGGCCTGGCCAGGCACTACGGGGGTGGTGGCCAGATAGCCAGTGGTGTCGATCAGCGAGATCGAACCCACCGGATCAAGGGTGTAAGGGGTGTTAGGTTCTGCTTCGTTGGTGACAAGCAATTTCTTGCCATCGGAGCTGAACTTCACCATGTCGGGCAGGGCGCCGACATTGACAGTGCTGAGGTGAAGCGGAAGTGCTGGATTGGTCAGGTCATAGAACTGAACAAAGCCGATGTCGGTCTTAAGGCTGTTCTGCACGGCAACCGCCAGCAGCTTGCCGAACACCGCCACGCTTTGGAGGGTCTGGCCGCTGACCGATGGAATGGCCTTGGCAACGATCTTGGCAGCGGTCGGATTGCGCAGATCGCTCACCACAATCGCGCCAGATCCGCCGCCAACCGTATATAGATAACCGGAAGCCTGGTTGTAGGCAGATATCTCAGCGTTCGCACCCTGGACGCTCATATTGAGAACGCCGCTCACCGCATCAACAGAGGGGTTGAGCAGTGAAAAAGTGAGTGACACGCTCTAGGTTGCAATATTTACGTAACTCAAACAAGGCGGAGTCCGGCTTCGGCTAAGACAGCGTTAACGACTGTCGAAAGAGTCGCGCACACAACCTGCAGATGTCGCCAACAACACCTGGCCAGCTCACCCCCCCCCCTCAGCGTCCCCGATGCAGCCCCGATGCAGCCCCGGGGTGCCGTCGAGCTGTGCGCCATGAACGCCATTTCGGCGTTCAGGAGGTGCCCGCCGCACGGACGCTGCAACCCAGTACCTATCGTCATCCCGGCTGGCGTCCGACCCGTCGCCTGCCACCAGCCCTGCCGCCGACCCGTTGAGCCGTACCGATCTCCTGCCGCAGCGTCCCCCCACGGCGGCCGCAGCTCCCCAAACCCCCTATCCCAGCAAGGCCGAGCTGCTGGCCTGCCTGCCCGCCGACCTGCTCCAGCACAAGCCCGCCAAGGCCTGGGGGAGCCTCGCCCTCTCGCTGGGCCTCTCGCTGCTGGCCTTCGGCCTCGGCACCCGCATCCCGCTCACAACCTCAGCGGCGCCGCTCTGGCTGCTGTACGGGGTGGTCACCGGCACGGTGGCGATGGGCTGCTGGGTGCTGGCCCATGAATGCGGCCACGGCGCCTTCCATCCCAACCGGCGGCTGGAGGCGGCGGTGGGCTTCACCCTGCACAGCCTGCTGCTCGTGCCTTACTTCAGCTGGCAACGCAGCCACGCGGTGCATCACGCCAACTGCAATCAGCTTGAAGGCGGGGAGACCCATGTGCCGCCCCGGGCCGAGTCCGCATTCGGCCAGAGCGTGGAAGCAATGGTCCAACGGCTCGGGCCCAACCTGTTCGGAATCCAGGCGCTGTTCACCCACCTGGTGCTCGGCTGGCCGCTCTACCTGCTGACCGGCGTGGCCGGTGGCGAGGACTACGGCGCCCCCACCTCCCACTTCTGGAACGGCGCCCCCTTCCGCAACGGCCGGCGGCCCCTGTTCCCGGCAGGCTTCCGGCCCCGCATGCTGCAGTCGAACCTCGGCCTGATCGCGATGCTGCTGGCCCTGGCCCTGGCCGCCGCCCACTTCTCCGTGGCCAGGGTGCTGTGCGTCTACGGCCTGCCCCTCCTGGTGATCAATGCCTGGCTGGTGACCTACACCTGGCTGCAGCACACCGACACCGACATCCCCCACTTCGCCGCCGACCAGTGGACCTGGGCCAAGGGCGCCCTGCAGTCGGTGGATCGACCCTACGGACCCCTGATCAACCTGCTGCACCACGGCATCGGCTCCACGCACGTGTGCCACCACGTGAACTCGGCCATCCCCCACTACAACGCCTGGCGCGGTTCCGCCCTGCTGCAGCGGCAGTTCCCCGATCTGGTGCGCTACGACCCCACCCCCATCCACCGGGCCCTGTGGCGCGTGGCCACGCACTGTTCGGTGGTGCGTCAGGAGGTTGCTGGGGATGGGTTTTTCTATCAGCCGCAGTTGAAGCGTCCTTAGGGGTTGCGGTTGCCGTAAGCGTTGGCCGTGCTCTTTATC
>Ga0315905_10001099_pt1 | contig 29370 bp, 26 predicted proteins | sample LakEriMetagenome_5_FD_203522 | JGI IMG/M metagenome (GOLD analysis project Ga0315905, IMG submission 203522) | Freshwater fungal communities from buoy surface, Lake Erie, Ohio, United States - Buoy 4 MA121 | ecosystem: Environmental > Aquatic > Freshwater > Lake | place: USA: Lake Erie, Ohio...
CGTAGTAGTACGCTTACAAAAAAAGGACTCCGTTTAGTAGCATCTATTAACAACGGACTCACGAATGAACTATTTTATCAAGGGTTTATGGAATGTTTGCGCAAATTGCAAAAACGGAATCTCGATTTCAAAATGATGTGGATTGACAACATGGGTCATAATGAAACCATTATGCAAATGATGACTGGCTTCCTTGAAAAAACCACCGGCGCATATTACTTTATAAATTGGATGTTTGCACACAAGGTGTTGAGAGAACGAGCATTTATTTTAGTTTAAATCAACTTTTGGTAAATTTTATCCAATCCACCTTCTTTTTTTAGCATTTGGGACCAATTATCAAAAATTTTATATTTTTCACCAATTTTTTTCAAAAACACAGGCGACCTCAACATTCTCTCACCATCTTCTTTCAAAAACTCTGTTGTTGTCGCTGTATCGACAAAATCTTGTAGTAATAAATCCTTATTGGTAGTAATAAAATTTACATATTCATTTATAACCACATTTATATTTTTACCATCATATTGTGTTTTCATTTCATCCGTGAAATTTGCATCGTTTAATTTAATATTTCCAATAATTTTATTGGCCATTTTGATTTTTTGAATATCGTCTGCATCATGAACAACAATTGTTTTCGATTTTACAGAATATTTTTTATTCTTAACCTTTTCATTTGATGGATAAAAATAGTTATCAATATTTTTTTTTAAACTCTTTGGATTAATATCAAGTAAATTTCCTAACAAAGATTTGGAGGGAAAGAAAACTTTGTGTTTCTCTGCATATTGTTGTTTTTGTTCATCATTCATTTTGCTGTGTAAAATGTAGTAAGCCACCAATTCTTTATCAGCGTCATCATAGTATCCCTCAATTTTCATAACACTTGGCTCACCACCATGCGTTTTTTTGGTTTTTCTTATTCTTTTTCTATTTTTTTTATTTTGTGTTTTTGGCATATACATTTTCTGGAGAATTAAAATATTTTTTTCTGTATTTTTCAACCACCTTGTCTGGAATTTTCCCATGTAAAAACATATGCATTGCTTTATCGGGTTGTGCCAACATCTGGATAATGAAATGAATTGAATAGACACCGCATTCGGTTCCACCATGCTGGTGTTTCTTTTTACCAGCAATGTACTTGAACATAATGTTTTCTTTCAATCCTTGTTGTTTCACATTGTTAATAAACTCGGTTATATTTTTAGGCGCTGAGCCGGAAGCGCTGTCAAAAAACATAATGATGCGTTTATTTACATCAATGAATAGTGAGACCCAGTGTGACCCAGATTGGTCATGTTTGTCTAAATTAAAGACGGAAGCAAACCTGCGTTTGCCTTTGCTCATCAGTTCTTTCAAATTAAATTTACATAGGTTATCTTCGACACATCTGTGTGTTTGAGTATCCACAATATAATCGTAATCAATCGGGGTTGTTCCTAAATATTTGAAATCTTTGTTTTCCATTTCATATTGTTCCATGACCTTATCAATGTCGTAATTCGTCAGCCATTCATTGGGGTTTTTTAACCATTCGGGTGGATGTTCGGGTGCAAAAAGCTGTTTTTTAATTTGAGCGCGCAATTTGGTGTCATCAATTTCATTCACCCATTTTCTCTCATCTTTTGTATCAAGTTTCATCCAAAGTTCGTGCCAAATGAGCGCGGGTTTTGTTGCTATGATTTTTGTCTCGTGATCCTTGTTATACTCATTGCGAATCTTTAAAAGGACTTCGGATGTCATGCATGAATTTGAAACTACTTTTTTTTTTACAAGCGGACTGCAATTCAATTGTTTTAATGTTTTTTTTAATTTGCGTCCTTTTTTTTTAGTTTGCATTTGTGCGAGTCTATATTATATGTTTTTACAATATCATATAGATTATCTGGTTTTTTTTATTTTTTTTAATTGTTTCTTTTTTGATGATTTGACTCTCTTCTTTCTTGTCCCTTTTGCTTGAAAATTCGATTCTTCCGAAGAAACCGATTGTCCAAGTTCCTCTAATTCTTGTTTGGCTTTTCTTATGTTTTCTTTGTGTATTTTAATGTGATTGTCTCTTTTCCTTGTAATTTCTGTTTTCAAACTCTCTTTATCGTGTCTAAGTCTTTCTTTGATATTTTCGATTTTTTGTTCAATTGCTTTATAAATTTCATTTTTTGCACAACCAGCTTCTTCATACAAGTTTTCAATTTTTTCTTGAAAATTTGCGGCTTCTTTATTTAAGATTTTTAGTTTTGAAACTATTTCGGCACAATCGCTCATTTTATATATAATTGCGATACAATATTTACTAAATTATTTTTTTTGTTTGCGAGTATATTTTTTTGTTTTTTTTGATTTTCCTCCTTTCTTTAGAGTTGGCACAGAAGTTGGTGAATATGAAGGCTTTTGTGTTGGCGAATATGACGGAGTTGGCGAATTTTGATTTGGAGGAAATGGCAGAGCCATATCTGTTTCACCGCTATTCATTATTTTAGATAAAGTATTTAACTTTTTTTCTATTTTATTCCAAATTGTATATGTTTGACTATTTTTTTCATATTTTTCTATTGTTTGTCTAAGAGATTGAAAAATACTATTTTTGTCATTTAAAAAAATCTTTGCATCTTTTTTTGTTTTTTCTTTTATTTCTTTACTAACTTCGCTTTTCAATAAATATATATAGTGTTGTAGAATTTCATTTAATTTATCCATTTCATTAATTAAAGCATTTTCGTCACTTGAACTTTTAATTTTCGGATGTGTTTTCAGTTTTGAAACAAAATTTGAATATTCATCCTTTGCTGGATTGTTATTTTCGATTAACCCTTCTAATATACTCTCTGCATGTTGAACAATACTCATACCATTTGAATTTACAGTTTTTGCTCCTTTTTCAATAAGATATTCAACAAGTTCGTAGTTACCAGCGGTAACCGCTATACTAATTGCAGAAGCTCCATCTTCGAGTTCAAGGTTTATATCTGCACCATTTTCAATTAACCATTCTATAGTGGGTTTTTCAGAACAAAGACAATGACTCATTAAAGAAGTGACATTAAAAAAGTCAGGATTTCTCACATTAATATCAACTATTTTTTTCTCTTCAAACAACTTTTTCATAACATCCAATTTTGGACAAGGGTTTTTTTCTCCTCCTACAAAGTCTTCAATATACTGTTTTGCTTCTTCTGTTGTTGGACTTGTATTTGTATTTGTATTTGTATTTGTATTTGTATTTGTATTTGCATTTGTATTTGTATTTGTATTTGTATTTGTATTTGTATTTGTATTTGTATTTGTATTTGTATTTGCAAATACTGATAACATCATTATTAAGTCGTTATGTCTTGCATAGGCATCGGCTTCGACTTGTTTGACTCTGGCATCAGCATCGGCTTTGATTTTTTTGGCTTTGGCTTCGGCTTCGGCTTCGGCTTTGGCTTTGGCTTCGGCTTCGGCTTTGGCTTTGGCTTCGGCTTCATCGGCTTTGGCTTTGGCTTCGGCTTCGGATTTTTTTGCTGAATTATTCATATAGAAAATACCAACAAGACCAGCTGCCGCAGCTACCGAAATATAGTTATTGTTTAAACCATCATTATTAATTCGGATTGGAACACCGTCTTCGTTTATTTTAAATGTACCTTTTATTGTATTGTTCAATAATCCATTCAACATAATATCATTATTCTTACTAATAATTACATCACCGACAAATTCAGCATTATTCACAAATTTTACAACCCCAGAAAATTTATTTTCCTTAAAAGTTCCAGTATAGATTTCATCATATTTTCCAGTATTATCGCTACCAGGTTTTAATAAGAAGGTCTTGGCATCTACTGTTGATTGTACATTGAAATTCGGTTCAACATAACTTTCCGCAATAACAGATGCTAACATATCCGTACTATTTGCAGATTTTATAATGTCTCTTTGTGCAGAAGGAACACTATCTATAATTTTTTGCATATCTTCTGTATTTACTGGGATATGCGTATTTTGTATTAGTGTGAATAAATCAAAACGAGGAATTGGTAAAGGTGAAGTATAACCATCAAAAAAGTTTAATTGTACAGTATTTGGATTATGAAAACTGGGCATGATATTATTCAGCGCTTCATTTGAAATAAATTCTGGAACAGTAAATTTTGGTATATCAGGTAATTTATCAAAAATATGTTGTGGAACTCTTATATCTTCATTATTAAGTCTTAATTTTGTAATCGCCTTCATTGCAGCTTTCTCTTCATTCTCCCTATTTGCAGTAACCGGATTTTTCACATTTAGTATTAATGCCATATTTAATTCATCACGGTTAAAATTGTTTGGATCTGGTTTTCCACGCCAACATTTATTATCAGGACACCATGCGGTAAGTTTTGTATTGGAATCTATTATTATCGGTGTTTGTATGTTTTTTGCATAATTATCTGGTTCAAAATAAATACTAAAAAAACCTTGATTTTGTTTTTGTGTTCCACCAATTTCATCACTATATTTTATTACCGAAGTATCTAATAAATTTTCCTGAAACGGTGCTTTGCCGATTCCTGGCCCAGCGAAATGTTTGTATTGTGATTCTTTATCCCAAGGCCAAAATGCATTTGGCATTTTTTTCATAATTTCTTTCTTATTTTTTTCAAGCGAATTCATGGCATTTTGTTTGGCGACTGTATAATCTGGATTAATTTGTTCTAAATACCCATTATACAAATTTAATGCGAGTTTAACTCCATCAACAGAATAGTCTTGATAAGCATCTAAAACATTATCAAATGGTGTTTTAGATGGATCAAGGTCTGGGACAAAACTTCCATCTTTAATTTCACCACGCAACTTATCTTTGTTATCGTCGAAACTGGTATATGCATATACTTTATCTGGTTTATCGATGTCAATATCTATCTTCAATTTAGTCTTTTTATATGATATAGTTTTATCTGAATAGGTTTTATCAATTGAAAGGTGATACATATTTATTGTGGTTTCGTCCGTAAAACTATGAGAATATGCCAATTCTATATCTTTTGTATTATCATAAATACCATAAGTATATTTTTTATCGCCCAAACTAAAGGTAAAACTATGTTTTCTAAATGAATATTGTACTCCGTTCGAAACTATTTCACGAAGTCTCACATTTTTGTTTTCATCTTCATAAGTTGTAGTACTGTCTCCGTTAGTATTTTTAAATATTTGTTCAACTATTTTACCGTTTTTAATTGTGCAATCAAACGATGAACCATCTGGGGTTTTTACGATTAATTTACCATCATATAGATTTCCATTTAACACGGTACCATCAAAAGATGAACCATCTTGATTTTTTATGTTTAATTTACCCTTATCAAAATTTCCATTTTTTGTTAGAATACCTTTGAATATATCTTTACCGTCCATTGATATTGTACCGTCATTAGGTAACCCATTTTCGTCAAATTCACCAACAAACGTCATACCATTTGCGTTTATCAAAGTACCAGATTTAAATTTACCACCTAATATATCTCCATCAAAAGATGAACCGTCTGGAAAGACGGTTGATAATTTACCAATATCTGGTAATCCTAATTCTATAGTACCTTTGAATATATCTTTACCGTCCATTGATATTGTACCATCATTGGGTAACCCTTTTTCGTTAAATTTACCAACAAATTTCATACCATTTGTGTTTGTCAAAGTGCCAGAAACAATTATACCATTATTACCAGTTTTTTGGTTTTCAAACTTCCATTCTAGAAGAGGTCCGACAGAAGGGACTGGATTGGCATCGGTTGTAGTAACAATGTTTGGATTCTCGATTGTTTTTACTTCAGTCCCTTGCACAATAGTAGTCAATGATAATAATAAACATAATAATATCAACATAAAAAGTATATTTCCACCGCTTTTGGGAATTTTTGATATTACGCCGGAATACAACCGTTTTACATTATTATTCGACAAACGATTAACATCAATATTCAATAGATATACTTTTGAAAAAAGTATTGCTAACGGTACTGCATCATCTTGTTTTGCATTTATATTATTCGCTATTTTTTTTACGGTTCCTTTAAACTGTAATGCTTGGGTTCTAAATTCTTTTAAAAAATTCTTGACAATATCTTCTTCTAAATAATGAATATTTTTATCACATGTAGGATTTTCAATTCTGGTTTCTCTGACAATTTTTGGGTAAGTTAATGATATATAAAATGGATTTTTACGCTGAACTTTTTTTATATTAGATTCATCAATAGTAAAGGATTCATCGACTGTAAATTCTTCAAACCTTATAAAAAAATCGAATAAACCAGTTGTTGTATCTTTTGCATTTACTTTGCATACTCTAAAAACAGTTTTGTCTTTTCCACCTTTTATTGTTTTTCTAAAGTTTTGTTCTCTTTTTTTTTTGGTACCTCCCTGTATCTTTTTTGTAGTATCTTCTTCATCTTCTATCATATTAATAGTATTTTTTGTAACTATGTTTGTTAATATTTTTTTTGGGTTAAATTGACTGTTTGTCAATACACTAAATAACAAATCTCTGCCAATGCTTGATATCTGAACAGCCAACTTTTTATTCAAAATAAAACTGTTAAATTCTTGAACAATCTTATCGTTTAATTCATTTCTTATTTTAGTGATTACAGAAGAAGACAACGACAATAACGACATTTTATAACAATATACAATACTGTTATAAAAAAAACACACAAATATATAAACTTACCTTGTACTTAAGTCGCCTTCTTGACAACCTTCTTGACAACCTTCTTCTCGACTACAGGTGCCTCTGCAACAGGTGCAGGAGCAGGTGTGGGAGCAGGTGCAGGCGCAGGCTTCTCAACCACTGGCTTTTGTGCGGGTTCCTCCTCATCACTGTCCTCAACCATAGTTGATACAGGTGCAGGTGCAGGAACTGAATTCACCTCCTCCTCGGCCTCGACATCGTGATTCTCAATGGTGTGCTTCTCGTCATCCGACAACTTGATGTGGCACTTGCCGAATACGCTGACAACCTCCTTGGGCTTGACTACTGCCTGAACCAACTTCCAGGTAACACCCCAACCCTTGCCACCAATCCAAATGCCACCGCATTGCAAAACGCAGGCAACATTACTAAGCTTGGGAACAAAGTGAGCAGGAGTCATCTCGTCATTATCACAAGGGAATATTAGGGTGCCATTAGTGTCGTATAACTCGACATTCCATCTGTTGTCCTTCTCGTAGAAAGGCACCTTTGCACTGATAGTAGGACTCTTGGTCATATCAGCCTTCTTAGTTCCCTTAATCTTGGGAAACTTGAGAATAGGGAAGAAACTGTACTTGAGAATATCTAAAGTTAGCTTCTCACCCCACCACAACTCGGAGTTCTTGACTGCCTCATTCAAAATAGCTTGTTCAAACGCCTTAATCTTATCTAAAAACATACTGGAATTCTTGGTTGCATACTCCTCATTAGGGAAAGTGAGTGAAATACTAAACTTTCCATCGGAAACACCAGTCTGCTGATCTACGAAATCACTGATACCCCAAGTAGTTAATAAGGGAGATGAAATATGGAGACCACGACCGGTTTGGTTACTAATAATATTGATTGACTTTCCTTGCTTCTCATTTACCTTGGGGGGAGTGAAACGAATTGCATCAGGGACCCAGGTATTAACATCAAGGACAATAGGTTGCGACTTAGTGGAGGACATCTTTTCTTGTATAGTTCTAATAGTGCTTTGGCTTTATATGTATTCTAAAACTGTTGTTTTGGATATTATGATTTCACAGTCACAAGTTTAATATTTTTTCAATTTTACGATTTCTTTCGAGTCCTGGTTTTTTACAAATATTTTTTTCAAATACTAAAGGGAAACCTACGGTTTCCCCTAAGGGAACTCGTCGTTCCCTTATAATCCCATACTAATAATAAAAATAAAGGAGGGGAGGGGTCGTGCGGTTTCAATTAAAGGAGGGTTCATAAGGGAACATTGGTTCCCTTACTTAATATATTTGCAAAGTGATTTATAATATTCTCTATACATCCAATATAGATTATGCTTTCAAAGATGGCAAGACCCGTCAGCCAAACATATAAAGATATTTCAAAGATAGATTTATCCAAAGCTAAGTTGCCCGAATTAAAACAATATGCAAAAGACTTGAATATAAAGATTTCCGGAAACAAGGTCCAAGTCAAAGAACGCATTGAGCAACAAGTTAAAAAAGAACTCAGTGCTGTAATAATCCAGAAAACATTTCGCCGATACATGGTTTTTAAATGGATGAAATTAAAAGGAACACGAGAGAACTGTGTAAATGAGACCGATTTCTACACTTTGGAACCATTGAATGAAATTCCATATTTGCATTTTATAAAATACACAGACATATCACAGAATTTCAATTATGGGTTTGATATTAAATCTCTCTGCACAATGGCAACCAAAAACAAAAAGTTTGAGAACCCGTACAACAGAGAAAACATGAAAGTCCCATTTGGATTAAACTTGGTGAAGGTGGTGAAACTTACCAACATTCTGTTTCCTGGAAACGATTTGTTTAACGACATTGCAACCATGTATGAATCCACAAACATGTTTGCAGAGGTTCCACAAACGAGAGAACAAGCATTTTTTGCACATTATGAGAGTTTGCAACAAACACCGCTGGAACAGAGAATCACTGGATTATTCATCCATATTGATAGTCTTGGTAACTATTCAAATAGAGAATGGTTGTCCCAACTTAATGAAGACCGTCTCTATTATTTAGTTCTGAAAATTAACCAACTGTGGCATCGAGTACCCAACTCACTAAAAATGCGAATTTGCCCCCATATTTCACCCTTCTCTACAGATGTATTTGGTACAGGGCAAGTCAATTTAACTCTTGAAATGGTTGTCAAAATGGCAGAGATATTGGTGTATAGTGGTTTAGACGACGAACATAAACAACTTGGTGCAATGTACTTTTTAACAGGATTGACATTTGTTTCTGCAAATGCACGGAACCAGTTGCCATGGTTGTATGAAAACTATTTTTCCATGTAGAGGGGGATTCATCCCCCTTGCCCCCTTAAGGGGAACTACGTTCCCCTATTTTAGGAAAAACTTTGGTCCAAGACCATTTTGTGCCTTAAAAATGTGAATATAAATACAAATGCGTAAAACTACTTAAAAAACTAACACTATAGAGTGTATAATAAGAAATGGTCCGCAAAACTACTAAGTCTGATGCCCCTGTTGCTACCCCCACTGTCACTGTCACTGTTGAGTCTGCCCCCGTTGTAGAGAAGAAGCCCAAGGCCGAGAAGAAGGTCAAGGCTGAGCCCAAGGTTGAGGCTCCTGCCCCCGTTGTCGCCCCTGTTGTTGCCGAGGCTCCCGTTGCTGAGGCCCCTGTTGATGCATCCACCCTTGCTTCCAAGTTGAACGACTTTGGCTCCAAGATTCAGCAGGTCACCACCATCCTCTCCTCCATGAAGGCTGACTACAAGCTCCTTGAGAAGTCGGTTTCTCGCGAGTTGAAGGCTGCCTCCAAGTCCAAGAAGTCCAAGAAGGCTTCCAGTGGCAACAGACAGCCCTCCGGCTTTGTTAAGCCCTCTGTCATCAGTGACGAGCTTATCAAGTTCCTCGGAAAGGAGGCTGGCACCATGATGTCCCGTGTTGAGGTCAGCAAGGGTATCAATGCCTACATCACCGCCAATAACCTCAAGGACAAGACCTCTGGCAGACAGATTAACCCTGATGCCAAGCTTGCTGCCCTTTTGAAGATTGGCAAGGATGAGGTCCTCACTTACTTCAATTTGCAGAAGTACTTGAAGATCCACTTCATCAAGGCTGCCTCTGCTTAAGGGAAACCTACGTTATTCAGCGAAGCTTCCGCCCTATGACCCCTCCTTTTTGAGTGAAGTTTAAAAAATAAAAAATAAAAAATAAATATTTTTGCCGATGTAGCTCAGTTGGTTAGAGCATGTCCTTAGTAAGGATAAGGTCTAGGGTTCGACTCCCTACATTGGCTTTTTTTTAATTAAATAATTTCAAATACTTATTTGTATAAGCATTTGAATTTGTGTAGATGATGTACATTTATACTTTAAGGGAAGGGGTCATAGGGGAAACCGTAGGTTTCCCTTATAAATAATATACAATTATTGTTTAAAGAGTTGGCACTAAGAACCCTTATAAAAATGTCCGAAGGCGTACGATACCAAATTCAAGAAATTGATTCTGAACCTCAGCCAACCACAAACTATGGCATCCCAAAACCCATTATTGATTATATTGCAAAAACCAAGCCTCACATTGTCATTATGACTCCTTGTTACAACAGCAGCATGTACGTTACTTACACCGAGTCTCTTTTGCAAACCATGTTTATGTGCAAAGACCTCGGCATCGAGGCTACCGTGATATTTTGCCGCAACGACAGTCTGGTCTCTCGTGCCCGCAACAATTTGATTGCGAAAGCCATGAGCAAACCAACTGCCACACACTTTCTCTTCATTGATGCCGATATTACCTGGAACCCATTTGATATTCTCAAACTCCTGGTTGCAGACAAGCCAATTGTGGGCGGAATTTACCCAATCAAGAACTACGAGTTTGACAAGTTGGCATCCAATCCCAATGCAGTGAATGATATTCTTGCTCGTAAGAGTCAGTCGCAGTTAAAAGACGCATTCTCGAACAAAGAATACATTCAACAAAATATGGTGAGGTACAACATCAATTATAATTCAAGTATGTTGGAAATAGAGAACAATTTGATAAAGATCAAGCATTTGGCGACTGGGTTTATGTTAATTAAGCGCACAGTAATTGAACTGATGTCCAAGGCCTTTCCCCAAACCAAATATGTGGATGATGTTAATTTTCTCTCAGGTAAAGAGAACGATTTTGCTTTTGCTTTATTCGATTGTGGCGTGGAAGATGGACATTATTTCTCTGAGGACTGGATGTTTTGCCATCGGTGGCAAAAGATGGGCGGGTCCGTTTATGCCGACGTAACCGTTAATTTGGACCACACCGGCATAGAAACCTACAAGGGTTCGTTTATTTCATCACTGATGTAATGTTTTATAAACATATAATGAGTTGTATTTTTACCAATGATAACAATACAAAAATTTTATTGATTGAACATCCGTTTTCACAAACGTTTGCATTAAGAGATAATCACGAAGTCTTGTTTAGACGGATACACACATATTTGATGAATACCGGCGTAATCAAAAACAATATTATTGATTTAGGGGCGTGGATTGGCGACAATACGATACCTTGGGCCAAGGTCGCTTCGCTTAGTGACCAAATACGATCTGTCATTTACGCAATTGACCCATCGCAAGAAAACTGCGAGTTCATCAATCAAATGTGCCAACACAACCAAATAGACAACGTTAAAATATTCCAAACTGCAGTCAGCAATAAGATTGAAACCTTATCAACCAATGACGATATGTACCATTGCACATTTGTAGAAGGAACCGACGGACGAAATAAAGTGAATGCAATCACATTGGATTATTTATTTGAGAATAGAGAGATTGAAAATATTGGATACATTCATTTAGATGTGGAAGGAATGGAGTACAAGGTCATTTTAGGAGCCAATCAAATTATTGATACATGTCGCCCCGTAATTACGTTTGAACAACATTTGGAAATAGATAATTACGACCTGATTCTGAACCATTTGATAAACAAAAAATATGTGGTTTTTTTGATTGATGAAGTATTGCCTGGATGCAGAGTGGATTGTCGAAATTCGATTGCCTTTCCCGAAGAAATCTTTGTTCAAAGCATTGTGGATGGAATTCACCAGTATGTTGGGAAAGAAATTCTGTTGCCGTTTTAAGGGAACTCGTCGTTCCCTTATGATCCCATACTAATAATTGTTTTAAGGAAAGGTGTCATGGTAAAAATACACATTATACGGTGAGCCTCCGAGCGAAGCGAGGTATAGGGGAAGGTTCAAAAGGAAACCTACGGTTTCCTTTAAAATTGAAAACATAATAACCGTTGTTTATTATGTTATAAAAACTAAAAAAATGTTTGACCCATCCCTCTTAGAATTAGAAACTTTCGCTCCAACTGAACAGGTTGTTACCGAATATATCGCAGATACAAAATCGTCGTGGTCGAAGGGCAAGTATTGGCTCGGTGGGCAGATTAAGATGGATCCAAATGATAAAATTACCGAAGAATTGATACAAAAAGTACAAAAAATCAATGATGAATCTGATGGTTATGCTTGCAATAGTTTCGAGATGGCCAGTATTTTGCGCTCTCAGCGACAATTTTCTCAAATCAAAAAATTGGCGCAACAGTACCGCGACCACAAAAAAAGCCTTCTCTTAACCGACCTCAATAAAACAACTTTGAATTCTGACGTTAATAATGTTATAGTTTCCTTTGTATAAAGTATATAATGAACGAAATCGACCAGCTTACATTGAAATTGCTAACCAGCAAAAAACGATACAACAATTATTTAGCAACTGCAAATCCAGATAAATCTGTAGAGATTGAAGAATACAAAAATAAAGTGAAAAAAAATGTTCCCCGAATTAAAAAACTAATTGGAAAATACTTGGAAGACCCCGAAACCGAAACCAGCAATGACATTGATGATATTATTGAATCTTGTTTCAAAACTTTGATTAAACACTTTGAAATGCAGGACTATGAAGAGAAATGTGCCAAACATGGATATGACGAAACCGATTCGTCCGAAGAAGAAGAAACATTATTTGAAGACCAAAAGGAAGAAGACCAAGATGAAGACCAAGACCAAGAAGAAAAAGAAAAAAAGCCAAAACCCAACTCTTACTGGGGCAAAAATATAAGTAAATCTTCAACACTGGACCATTTTATCACTCGTCGTTAGATAAAGTATTTTGATTTATGATAAAATTATAAATGGATTACGATTTTATCATAAAATTACCATCCGGTAAATCTTTTGCATTCGAGATTTCAGAAAATGACACAATTGGTGATTTGCGAACAAAAATATATGATAAATCGGGTGTTAATGTGGATGACGTCATTTTTTTAATTGACGATAAAGAGGTTACCAATAATACCGACAAAATTTTTAAAGACCGTTTAGCAAAAAATGTGCGGTATTCAGAAATGACTACTTTTATAAAAATCAAAGCTTAATAAAAACAAAAATTGTGTTTGTTTTTATTTTTTTTTAAGGAAACATCGCTTCACCCTTAGTCCAACTCAATATGCACATAAATATCGGAAATATCATCAATACTAAATATATTTGTTTTGTTCGGAACCAAAATCCCTTTTCTTTCAAGCACCACATACTGCTCTTTTTTTAAACGCAACGTATCCACTTCAATATAGAATGTCTGCGACCCTAAACTAAAGTCGATTATATTTTTGGTCCATATCTCACCAATCCCATATTTCAACCAAATATGCACATTATTGTATTCGTCTAACTGCACATTTTCCGGCAATTCGGGTTCGCATTGTACTTGCAAATTGTGTTTGTCATATATCAGCTCACTATGCCAAAGCGGAACCAAGCAATAATCGTTCTCTCCAACTTTTAATTTATAAACAGACTGGTTAAACAAATCATCCAAGTTCGGATTCAGAATAATGATTTCTTCAATCGTTTCAGTTTTTTTCTGAATGATTTCACACACTTTATCCAAGAACTGTGTAGAGAGATGCAGATAGTCGCGATATTTCAAAAGGATTTCATACACTTTTTGCGCACGGCGCACATCCATTTTTTCAAATATCTCTGTTTCGCATGTCCTAATAATTTTCATTAATAAAGGATGGAATACGCGTTTCTGCAAATGCTGGTTATTATAAAGCGTCTCGAAAAATGACGCAACCGATGCCGCCCACGACACTTGTTGAGAGAAATTGGGTTTATTTATCAAGAAATCGTGCGCCTCTTTGATTTCCTGGTATTCTGCGTTGGCATTCGGCGATTTATTTTTGTCTGGGTGGAATTTGAGAGCCATCATCTTATACTGTTTTCTTACTGTATTGATATCGACCGGTTCAGTAACTCCAAGTATTTTACAAGCCTTTTGGTAATTCATCGTATCCAAATGTTTTGATTATTATGTAATGCATAATACTTTCTAAGTGGTAAATCGGTCTGTAGTTATTATTGAAATATTTGAGAAAATTATACATCCGTGTGAGCACGTCGCTCACATCTTGTCCTTTTAGTAAATCGTTCTCTACGAAATACGAAAAAATATACCAAACACATTCCACCGCATCCAAATTGTAAATCAAAATGTCGTAGAGAGCATCGCGAAACGTGGCATGGACCAATTTATCTGGCGCCAGCATTTGTGAAATGACAGTGTCGCAAATGGTATTGAAAACATCGTCGGGCATTGTGTCCGTTTTCCCCAAATAATTGAGTTCTTTAATGTTTAAAACCGTGCTCATTTCGGTAGATTCGATGAGTTCGCACGTGTTCTCTTCGCGGTCGTTCTTCACACGGCAATTCGAAACCTTATGGACAAATTCGTCTTCGGTAGTATTCGTTTCTTTGTTGTATTTGCGCATTTTCGGTTGCTGTTTCACCATCTCTACATAAAGATGTTTTTCGGGGCGTTTCACATTGATGACTTCGCATGCATCCAAAATGTTGTTGGGGAGAAAACTGATGTGTTCTGATACAATGACGAATCTTAATTGGATGACAGAGAACTTGGTATTGTATTCCTGAATATAACTGTAGAATATCTCTAAGAGTTCAGAATGGATTAAATGGAAATTCTTGCAAACTATGATGCCAATTTTGTCGGGTTTCACAGAAACAATATCCACAATTTGTTGAACAATGTCGTGCCAAATTAGTTTGGAATTGCATCCTAAGAGAGACATGTCAATTTCGTAGTGAATATCGCTGATATGATACTGGTAAGTGTATTTCTCTGTTTGGATACACATTTTCTTATCGTGACTGAGACCACTTGGACTATATTTCTGGATGGCATACAACATTTGGCTGGTCTTACCTACGCCAGATGGACCATAAAATATGAGATTGGTTAAGTTATGGACATTGGATGGGAATTTTGCAAAATAAGGGACGAGTTCAGGATGGAGATTGAAATTTTTTACAGCCTTTAAATAATCCTCGTAATGTGTTTCGTAGTATTTCATTTGTGTAAAAATAATACGAAATTGTCTCTATGTACCTTTTAGGGGAAACCTACGGTTTCCCCTATGACCCCTTCCCTTTAGGGGAACTAAAGGGAACGTAGTTCCCTTTTGAACCCTCCTTTAGAGGAAACCGTAGGTTAGCTTTTTTTGCTTCGCTTATACCTTCCCTTTTTAGTATGGGATTATAAGGGAACGACGAGTTCCCTTAGAGGAAGACGCTTTTCACCGGTCCAATCATCCCCACCTTATCATTGAACTCCCGATAATGCACATGGCTCTTCAATTGTTTGCCCGAGGGAACCACATACTCTGTGCCCTTATTGAAAGTGAGTGTAGCAACTCCCAAATCATTGGCTAAAACAACCCCACTATTGCTATAATCATCATAAGCCTGCTCCACCTTGGTGTCTGGGTTGGAACCCGGTTTGGCCGCCCAGAACGCAACTTTGGCTCCAGGTGCAACTTTCACATCCACTGTGGTATCACCTACATTGGTTTTCAGGGGAACCACCGCCGATGGCAACACCGTATCACCTAAAAAGGGAAGCCACGTGGTGCGGTCAAACGCGAGAATTATCGCGCAAATGGCAAAAATACCATAAATCACTTTGTCTACGATTCCTCGCTTTTTAAATGTACGAAAGAAAACCAAATTCAAATATTCGGCTAAATTGTAATCGAAAATCATCGCGCCATAATGGACGGCGCCAAATAAAACGATTCCAGTCATAATCATGCGAATTGTGTATAATGTATAAATTTCCTGCATTTATATATTATTGGCGGAGAGAAAACCATTTTATTACCACCAAAAATGTAATAAAATGATAAAGTTGTGACCCGGTATAAATTTAAGGAGGGGGTCGTAGGGGGAACGTAGTTCCCCTACATTAATCACGCTTAATATACGAAAACATCGTCGAATACGTTGTCTCTACCCAAACCGACGCGAACGATACCATAAACAAAAAGGCCTGTATAAACACAATCGGCCCATTTGCCACAGCCATTTTAATCTCTTCAATGATTTGTATTCCAGTGTCGCCAAATCCAACAAACGAGAGAAGCAAAAGTGCTGATGCAACATTTCCAACAATGAACGACATATCGAAATTGCGTAAATTCTTTTTGTGACGTTTGTTCAGTTTCAAATCAAATGATTTCATCGATTTTGTTTTGAACCAATACGCTTCCAATATTCTTCCTAAACTGTATAAATTGAACACAATAATAGAGAATGCTAACAGTATAAAAATATTACGTACAAGCGTATTTGTTAAAAATGCGTTTTTGAAAGGTTGAAATCCAGAGACAATCGCACTCGAATTTTGCAGTGCGATACCAAGAGAGAAAATATAGACAATCGTTAGCATAATGTATCCAAAATACTTAAAATGCGGTTCTTTGACATAGATGAATGCAATAATATAGAAAACCAGTAAGAACACAATACTTTGTCCGCACGCCATTTATTATATGGTTATTTTTTTATTTAACAAATCAAAACTTGATGCACTCTCTTATTTGTGTAGATGTGTTTTATTAATCCACTCCAGTAAATCGTCGGAACCAAATCCTTGGTCAAACCCTTTCAAATCAAAGAATTTTGGTTTTTTCATCTTCTCTGTTTTATAGAAAATATAAGGACCGAATTTTCCATTGCGAACACTGAGCGACGGCGTTAAAACGCGCAGCACCGAGGTCGCCGGTTTTTCTTCTTCCAAGAACGGAATCACATCTTCTAAAACGATTTTGTCTAGTTGTTTTTTCAGTTTGTTGAGAGAAACCTTTTTGTTATCTCCATATTCCACATATGCACCAAATTTACCGGGTTTCAGTTCGATTTCATAATCATTCCAGATTCCCAGAATTCTTCTCTCTGTTTCCGCCAAATCATCGTAAGTATATCCGCCCGATTCCAACTTGGCGATATCTATTTTGAGTCCCTTCTTAACCGATTTCAGCATGGGTTTGCCTTCTTCGTTCAACAAGCTCTTATGTTTTAAGAGAAAGCCATCTTTGTAAAAGATGAGAGAATAGTTTTCGTCAATATTATAGACCTTTTTCTCTATTTTATTAAGTTCTTTCACCATCTTCTGTATCTCTGTATAAACATCTTTGCACACATTGTTCCAGCGTTCTTTGCCCGATGCCACCTGGTCCAACCGTTCTTCCATTTGTTTGGTATAGTCGTAAGAGAAAAGGCTGTCGAAATGTTTCATCAGGAATTCTATCACCACAGAACCCATTGGGTCAATCACCAGCTTCCCATGTTCTGCGCCCATCGTTTTTTTCACGGATTTTGCAGTAGGTTCCTTTTCATCTGCGCGTAAGAAATACTCGTGGCATTCAACTGTAATTCCTGGAACATCGGTTTTCTCTACATATTTTCTGGTTTGAATGACATCAATCAGCATAGAGAAAGTGGATGGACGGCCGATTCCCAAATCTTCCAACTTGCTAATTAGACCCGCTTCCGAATACCGCGAGTGGCGATTGGTGAATCCGACGATGGATTGAATGTAATTGTAATTCACCGTTTTGTTTTTCAGGGCTTGGAATCGTAGAGACATGGATGAAATTATCTCCGGGCTTAAAGTTTTCTCTGCATTCGATTTCTCTACTGCATCCAAGAATCCTCCAAATTTGGGAATTTCAAAAGTGTATTTATACAAATTGTTTTTGGGTGCATCTATCTCTAATGGAACCATATTGAATGTTGCCGGCGCCATACAACTTTGCACTGTGTTCTGCCAAATCATTCTATAAACGCGTTCCACCGCTCCTGTATTCTTATCCCCGATTAAAACCAGATTCTGCATATTCAGATTGGTTACGCGAATGGCCTCATGGGGGTTCTCTGTATCCGCATTTCCATTTGTTTCCATCAATGTTGGATGCACATGTTTGTCCGTCCATTTTCCAGAAATGTACTTGGTGGCGGTATCAATGAAAATCGGCGAATATTTGCGGTTCTCTGTTCGCATATAAGTGATATGACCCAATTGATAAAGTGTTTGGCAACATGCCATTGTTTCCTTCGCGCCAATATGCAATAGATTGTTGGCTTGTTGAAGTAAAGCCGAAGTATTGAAAGGTCGGGGTGGTGTTCGCTCTGACAACTTCTGAGGATAAACCATGAATTTATGTGGGTGAGATGTAGAGAGAGAAAGGAATTCGCACACTTCGGTCTCTGTTTCAAACTCTTTTTGCAGTTCAAACATCAGATTTTGCGGGAAAAAACACGCTTGGACCCGGTGTTTTTGCCGACTGTTCTCTGCTTTGGTCTTCGCTTCCAGGTCATTTTCATACACAAGACGCAGTGCGGGAGTCTGACAACGACCTGCAGAGAGTGCATTCTGATTACTCTTGAAAACGTATTTCCATAAAAGTGGAGAGATGGTGAAACCCACCAGCAAATCCAAGACTTGGCGGGCTTGTTGGGCTCTCACCATATTCATATCGATGGTTCCCGGGTTCTCTACAGCTTTCAACAAGGCTGGTTTGGTTACTTCGTGAAACAGAATTCGGCGCGTGGTTAATATCGGCAGGTCAAACACTTCGCAGATATGCCATGCAATGGCCTCGCCTTCTCTGTCGTGGTCCGTTGCTAAAAGGATGTTTTCTTTGGGGAATGTAGAGATAATCGATTCCATCTTTGAAATGTGGGCTTTTTTGTCGGGATCTACTGTGTAAATCGTTTCAAAATCACCCTTGACATCAATGTTTTTCAAGTCGTTGATTACGCGGATATGGCCGTTGCAAGAAATGCACTTGTAATTAGAACCGAGATAAGTCTCGATGCTACCGCACTTACTGCTGGATTCCACGATTAATAAATATTTTTTGGATTTGCTAGACATTTAGGTTTGGTTACATAAACATGTAGAGAAATGTTTATGTATGTTTAGTGGAACTATTTAGGGAACTACGTTATTCAGTGAAGCTTTCGCCCTATGACCCCTCCTTTATTGTGAGCCTCCATCTGGATTTATTTCGTAAATCCAGTCTTGTCATGGTTAGCTTATGAACCGTCCGCCTTAAGGGAAGGGGTTATAGGGGAAACCGTAGGTTTCCCTACATGAACTTATCAAAGTATTGTTTGCTCACCAATAGAGAAATGCTGGCCATATTCCCATTACTGCGTTTTCGAGTACCCACCCGATTCACATAGTTGCAATAATGGACATATGCATCATAGGATGAAACTGTGTTGTTGAGAGAAGCATCCACAATTCCCATTTTATCTTTCAAATCATCCATTGCCATCTGGATATCCAGATTCTTGTCCCACATTATGTTCCGCATCTTATAAATGTACTTGTCCGACTCCATTTCCGTGTCCGGATAATAATAGGTAATCAAATCTGCAATCTGTTTTTCACTAATGTTGATAGATGGTTCTCTATTGTTCTCGCACCAAAACTTGAAAATGGATGCGATTTCACTCACTTCCAATTCCATCTCGGAATTGTCCGAAACCATGGTTTCGTCCCAGAATTGCAAGAACTTGCACACACTTGGCAAATATTTACTGTTTATCCCATTAAATGTATCCGTCTCTGCATCGTATTGTTTTGAGAATAACTCAGATAGACAACTCTTCAGTTTATTTATGAAAACCACATTGGGCAAATTCTTGGATTCCAAGAAATGTTTCCACAGATAAAGCATATTTTTCCAAGTAATTTGCGTCGGTTTAAATGCGAATTCGTTCAAAACAATACCATTGCCAGTTGTTATCTTTGCAGTGCTTGGCGTTATCCGAATATATTCGGTGGCAAACATACTAATTAATGAGTCAGGCGTCATCTGTTTCAAGTAGAGAACCGAATTGATAAATTTATCATCATTGCTGTGCTTCACCAAATAGTTGTCCGAATTGCCATATCGGTTTGAATAGTGGCACGCCACGCACAATACATCCAGTCCAATTTCATTCAAATGGATTGTGCCGACGCTACTGTTGAGAACACGGATTTGCGAATAATTGTGTTCCGCGTGATACTTGAATTTGAACGACTGCATTAAATTGGTTCCGAACCACACTTGACTCAATGTATTCAGATTGTTGATTAATGTTTTGGCCGAAGACGAAATGATGTGAATAATCGTGTTATCTTTGCGCAATATGTTGTCACCTAATATAGTTAAAAAATATTTCGCCTCCACCTTTGTAGAGAACACAGCCGGATACAAACTGTTCAATACATGCTGGATTGTTACGGATTCGGGAATGGTGTGGTAAATGTGGTTGTCCTTGATGCGTTTCATAATAGAGACCTTGGTCTTGTGTTTCCAAGAAATTAGATTGCGGTCCTGACTCAATGTGGATAATACGTGATAGAGAACATCGTCCTCGCTGTTTTGCACATAGGTCTGGCCGTCATAGTAGAAAAAGTTCTCTGTGGTTGGATGGTAAAAATAGTGGTTGTGAAACATGAACGACTGGATAAACGTGAATTGTTCGGTTGTCAAATCTTCCATTCGTTGTGTGCGTTCTGTGTGATTGCGCTCAATGTTTTCGAGAGTTGTAGAGAGTTGATTACAAATATAATTATGGACTTTAGATTCCATGTAAGGGTCGGATTTGTATTTGTTGTAAATCTGGCCAACTTTTTCCAGAATTTCTTCTAAATGTTTTGACTCCATTTTTTTAATGATAACAATATAAACTAATTTTTATATTGTTTTAAACTTCCTTCCTTTAATAAGTATGGGATTATAAGGGAACGAGTTCTCTTAATTTATTTCTTGGCTTTACGACAATATCTACTTTTCTTGGTACTGATGTATTGGCAAGACTTCTTGGCGGTTCTGCAACGTCCGGCGGACTTCCTTCGGCATCTTACGGTTTTCTTGGGCATTTTATATTTTAAATAAAGAAAATAAAGGGAACAAAGGGAAACCTACGGTTTCCCCTTTGTTCCCTTCCCTTTGACACTTTCCTTAAATTTTATTATTAGTATGGGATTAAAAAGGAACGACGAGTTCCCTTTATTATTTGTTCTTCTGGCTCTTGTTCTTCTTAACACTCTTCTTAACATAGCCGAACTTGCCCTTCTTAGCAAAGTAACCAGCTTTCTCTAAACGTTTCTCTTTCTTGGCGGTCTTGTACTTCTTCGCACTCACAATACGTCCCCACTTGTTCATCAACAAATTACTCTTAGTTAATCCACCAGTAGTCTTGTATGCAGTTCCATTCATTACTTGAATACGGGATCCGAAAAGCTCGGACCACTTCTTTCCATCAACGTGGTAAAATCCATCTAGCTGTCGCACAGGCTTCTTCATTTATAATATATAGTATATAAAAATAAAGGAAACCGTAGGTTTCCTTTTGAACCTTCCCTTAGGAGGGAACCTTTATTATGTTGTTAATTAGTATGGGTTCAAAAGGAGGGGGCAAGGGGCGTAAGAGAAGAGTCGCTTCTCTGAATACCTTGGTTCCCCCTAATTTGTTAAAGGAACCACCGCCGGTCTTACTAAAGTTCCCTTAACGGTTGAACGATTCACACCCGAATTAACCAATTGTGAATAGCGTATCTTTGTGCTAATGTTCTGTTTTTCGGATGCAGTTTGTGTTTTGTCAAAAACAATGGCTTGTCTGTTCAAACACCATAATCGACTCGAACGCATAATCAACGACGAAGGCATATTTGTATTTAGTTGTGAAAAAAATAAGGGAAACCTACGGATTCAGCTTCGCTTCCGTCCCCTATGACCCCTTCCCTTTAAAAGGAAAGTCTACTTCTTTAGAATAAGCTTCTTGGGTGCAACCTTCGGTTTCTTCGGCACAACATTCTGCAAATCCTCGCGAATCTTCTTATACGCAGTATATTTGGTTTCCAATGTATCTAATTCGCGCATCCACATCTGTTCCAATGTTGTCTGTCTGAGAACCTCCAGTTCCTTCATGGTTTCATCACGTTCTTTTCTCAACTTATCCACATTTTCATTGGTTACGGAATCCATCGGCATTTTTACTAAATACTTGTACTCGCCATCGATTTTATCAAACGAATGGGCAAGTAACATAGCATCTACTGCATCCGCACTCTTCCTTCGCAAATCAATCTTGTCAATCAGGTTGAATTCAATGTATTTCGCCTTATTCGTTAGCAACATTGTCTTCTTGGATAACGCATCCAACAAATGTGTCTTACGCTTACCATACATTTCCAATCTGACAACATAATAGTCGCGAATCAATTCTTCCACATTCTCGTACTTTTTGAGTTTTCTATCTGACCCAAACATATGAATATTGGATGTCTTAATAGTCGTGCTCAACTTCAACAACTTCTCGGCGCCATCCATTCCAATCTCGTCCAATTTGCCCTTGGGAAAGACTACTGTGAAATGAACATTGACTTCAGTACATAAAGATGTGAAATCCTTAATTGTAGGTGCAATCTTCTTGCCATCTTTATCAACACCTCCGTCCATCATTTCTTCCAACGTCTTGGTGTATTGCATCGTCCATTTGCCAATTGGCAACTCGGTAATTACAACAGTATCTGGCCCGGTACGTTCGAATACACCTTTAATTAAATACTTGTCTGTCTCAATCTTCTCGACGGTTCCCTTGAACCCCTCATAGTAAGGAACCAGTTCCTTCAAATCTTCTTCGCCCTTCAACATCTTCTTAATATTGGTAATTAAGTCGGAAGGATTGTATGGAGGAATAGAACACGAAAATCCCGTACCAATTCCCTTGATTCCATTGACCAAAGCAAATGGAATGATTGGTGCATAATACTCGGGCTCCACCTGGGTTCCATCATCATCCAAATAGTTGAGAACTGCATCATCCAAATCTGGAAACACGTATCGAGTTAGTGGATTGAGTGCCGTAAAGATATATCTTTCCGATGCAGAATCATCGCCACCTTGCAATCTGGTGCCGAATTGACCGTTGGGTTCCAGCAGATTGATATTGTTTGACCCCACAAAAGTCTGTGCCATATTAACAATCGCACCGTTCAAACTCGCCTCACCGTGATGGTACGAACTGTTTTCGGAAACGTATCCGGAAAACTGCGCAACCTTAATTTCACTGGTTAAATTACGCTTGAATGCACTGAACAAGATTTTACGCAAACTAATTTTGAGGCCATCAACCATCGATGGAATCGAACGCGCGCAATCATAATTGCTAAAATGAATCAACTCATTATCTATGAAATCGCCGTAGGAAACAGTTGGTCTGCTTGTGTCTAAGAACGAATCTTTATTGTATTTCTCGATGAGCCACGTCTTTCTATCATTGGCTCGCTTATCATTGAAAACCTTATCAATAACGTCATCGCTGTTCTCATACACGAAATCCACGATTTTCTTGTTAGCAAAGTACTCCTTGAACTCATCAGATTTGGATGTTCCCAAACCCTTAAAATACTTGATTTTCCAAGTTGCCGAATCAGCCGTCGCGGTTTTCCACGTATTGTATTCGCCATCATTGTAGAAGGAAAGCGTTTTACCGCCTTTGGATGCACGAAGAATTGGCGTATTCATAAACGAAATGAAACCGGGTATCATAGTAAGCGATTTCCACTCACAATGGAACAGGTTGATGCACAACCCCTTGATATGCGAACCATCCGTATCTTGGTCACACATAATCATGATTTTCCCGTATCGCAAATGCTGATTCACATCTTCAATCGTTTTGTATTCACGTCCGTTTTCTAGACCCAATATTTTCTTCAAATCCGTGATTTCTTTGTTGTCAGTTATTTTCTTGATGGACTCGCCACGCACATTGAGAAGCTTTCCTCGCAAAGGATAGATTCCAATAATATTGCGGTCTTCGGAAGACAATCCGGAAACAATACCGGACATAGCACTGAGTCCCTCGCATAAAATTAGGATGCAGTTGGATGATTGCGAAGTTCCACTGTGATTGGCATCCATGAAATTCTCGATTCCTCGCACCGTCTTCGTCTTGGAACCATCCGTTTTCTTGGCAGCATTGTTCTTCTCCTTGGCCTGTGTCAAGTCGCAGGCGGTTTCCATCACACCCATCTTGGCAACTTTCTCCACAAATCCGTCGGTAACAGAACACGATGAGCCAAACTTATTGGATGGCGTATTCATGAAATCCTTGGTCTGACTGTCGAATGCAGGGTTCTCAATATCGCAACGCAAGAATAGAATGAGTTGTTCCTTGATGGCTGCCGAATTCACGCGCACCTTCTTCTTCTTCTCAATGTAATCCGCCAACTTTCTAACAACCTGGCCAATTATATACTCCACATGCTTTCCACCCTTGTAGGTGCAGATGCCATTGACAAACGACACCTGGGTGAATTCCTGGCTGGGTGCCAATGCAACTGCATACTCCCAACGTCCGCATTCGGACGCCTCATATACACGTTTTGCGGAGGCAATGTACAAATCAATGTATTGCTGGAAATTCTTGATAGCGGATGGCACTCCATTGTACGCAAACTTTATCTTTTTCTCAGACTGGTCAGTAACCGCACAAATATCGTAGAATCGCTTCTTCATGAGTGCAATCATATCCGGAGTTAGATTGTTGATACCGAATCTGCGATAATCGGGCTTGAAAGACACCTTGGTATATGGCTTAGTTCCCTTAACCTTGGTAATCACTGGTTCCGAAATGATGTCCAAGTTTCTGGTGAATGTTTGCACATACTTGAGTCCGCGAATATGGTCAAAGGTTTCAACACTTCCTTCGGAAGACCAGATTAAAACCAGCTTGAATCCGAAACCGTTCTTTCCACCGACAATGCGCTTCTCGTCCTTGTCGTAATTGGTGGAAGTACGCAATTCGCCAAATATCATTTGAGGAATCCATACATTGTACTCGGGGTGCTTTGCAACGTCAATTCCGTTGCCGTCGTTCTCCATTGTGATAGTTCCGTCCTCGGAAATATCAATATTGATGTATGTCACCAATTTAGTATCCTTCTCACTTACCTTGTGCTTTTGAATCATACGAATTACATGGTCTCTGCAATTGACAACACCCTCGTCGTACAATTTGTACAGACCCGGAATGTAATGGATTTCCTTGTTTATCATTTGCAAAGTTGCTTCGTCGTAAATCCACAAGCGTTCATCTACATTCTCAATCGACCCGATATAAGTATCGGGATTGTCGAGAATATGTTGCTTGTCGGTCTTCTTTTGGTATTGTTTAGCTAGGTCGGTCATTTTTTTTATGAATATAGTAGTATTATGTAATATGCTTCTTGTTTTAAATTGATTTTATTTTTCAATTTTAAAGGGAACCTACGGTTCCCTTTTGAACCTTCCTCTATACCTCGCTTCGCTCGGAGGCAAAAAAAAAGTTGTAAAAAAAAAGGAGGGGTCATAGGGGAACTACGTTCCCCTAATTGAAGTCCAATATCTCTCCTTTCTTTTCCGTTGGAAATTCTTTTGTTCCATAAACATCTTGCAACAACAACCACTCAAACATTCCGCCCAAATAGATATGTACGTTTTTGAATCCGAGAGAAGCCAATTGTTTTTGTTTTTTTAGTAATGTTTCATATTCACGGCAATTTCTCCCATAAATGATTATGTCTTTTTCATAATCATTTTTAGATATCATCTTGTTTATCTTCTCTGTTTCCTTCTCTGCAACTATCGTTCCAACAATGAGCACTTTTTCTGTTTCATCCATTGTGTGAATAATGATTGCACCCTCTTTCTGCATATCTTTTAATGATTCAAATGTAACTAGATTCGAAATGCTGTTTCCCATTTATGAAACAATAGAGAAAAGACTTTATATGTATTTTTTTTCATACATGTCGGGTTCTCTTGTTGCTACCTTTTCTCTTTTTGTTTCGTGTTTCCCTTGTAGGAACCGGTGTTAAACCGTCATCAAATGATGAACCAATGCTTGCAACAGGGGTTTTATCTCCACTCACATAAAATTGATTCACATACTTTCTTGGAATATTACCGCTTGACAACAAACTTTTCGAAATTGCCTGCAACTTCTCAAACATTTTTGTATTTTTTTTACCGGGTTCGCCAAGAAATGATTCGACAACAATTCCATTGTGGATATTCTTTCGGTGAATCACATTTGCTGGCCGGTTATCAACCAAAAATGTATTGGCCTTGGTAATTCCTAAATCGCGGTGTTTGTTAATTATAAAATCCAGTTCTTTATCCAGCATCCCAGGTGTCATGTTCTCTCTCGAATATACAAATTTAAACAGTGATTCCGAATTGTTGTATCGTTTTTCAAGTTTTTCGACAATTTTATCGGCATATTCTTTGGTTCCATATGTCCAAATACCCAAAATGATTTTCTCTCCATTCGATTTTACAAAATCTACAAATTTTTGGAGTCCCGGGCGGATAACCATCCTGTCATTTTTAATAATGTTTTCCTCGTAATCAAATTTGTCCGGTAAATAATGGTCGGGTCCATAGTGCAAAATTGTTTCATCGATATCAAAAACTAAACAAATTTTATCCATAATTGATTTAAAAGTTATTATACTCTATTACTAGATAAATGTCCTGCAATGTTTGCTGTTCAAATTATAATAAATCTCTCCGTTCGGAGGTAAAATGCTATTTTCCAAGTTGCGAATATTCTGCATGCAAAGAATGTACGCGAACCTACTTAACTGGAATTACCAGCGAACCCCACTGTATGAAATGTCGTAACAAATGGAGTTTGGAATTCACCAAATCTTCTCTAAATGCATCCTTCATGGAAACCGAATACAAAAACCATCGCAAAGAGATATTGGCGGATCGCGCAATCGCACAAATTCCAGAATATTACGAGGGTGCTTTGCGGTACGGCCGATTGACAGAATCGGATATGAAGTTAAAGGAAATCTTGGAGAAAGTTGGCGAACATCGGGCAGAAATAAGCAAGCTTTATATGGAATATGACCGGATTCGCAGAGATATGGACAACAAGGGGGCATCAGAATCGCGAAAATTCGTCATGCAATGTCAGAATGATGGTTGTCGTGGAATGTTAACTACCCAATACAAGTGCGACATATGCACCAAATTCACATGTCCAAAATGTTTTTTGCCAATTGAAGGAGAGAAAGCCGACCACGTATGCAAACAGGAGGATATTGACACTGTGGAAGAATTGCGGAAAAACACCCGACCTTGCCCGAACTGTGGTCTCCGCATTTCCAAAATAGACGGTTGTGACCAAATGTGGTGTATCGAGTGCAAGACCGCATTCAGTTGGTCCAAGGGCACGGTGGAGAAGGGAGTTATCCACAATCCACACTATTACCAGTGGATGCGACAAAATGGCGGGGTTCCGCGAAACCCGAACGAACACAATGAGGGATGCGGAAACGATTTTGTAAATTCATCGCGAAGAATCAATGAAATTGTGTTTGATTGTTTAAAAACCAAAAAACACTATACTAAATTCTTTGATTTTGCTGATTCGGTAACATTTTCTACCAGCAAAGCTGGCGTAGAGACGCAGAATAAATGCATATTACTAAAAGAGAAAGTGAAAGCGATGATGAATTCCACAGTCAATACGGAAAGAGAACTACGCGATTTTTATAAATATTTTTCAGGATTCCACAGATACATAAATCATATGGAATATACTGAACTCCGACCGATTTTGAATAACATACGCATGAGAGAACAAAATAAGGACGCCATATACCAGTATATTTTGAACCAAATTAACAAAGCTCTTTTGTCGGACGAGCTAATCCGAATAGACAACTTGAATATGAAGGACCGCGCACACTGTGATATCTTGGAAGCATTAGTAGTGGTTGGTAAGCAACTCATGATAGACTGTATGAAAGAACTGGAAGACGTTGCCAAAAATTTCCCACTTGTTTCAATATTTAATACAAAAACGGACGAGATTTATTCTTCAGGAATAAAATGGATAAATGAATTTCTAACGTATTCAATGCATATAGTTCCGGAAGAAATTATAGTTTTTCAGAATAGTTTGCACGCTGTTTTTGAAAAGTATAAAACTGCAATAAGCAAATATTGTGCTTATTCAAATATTGAGTCTATCAAATTTTTGATTACATATGGCAGCAAAAAGACATTGATTATGTGGAATTATTTTGACGGTTGCACAGACTATTGTCAGTACAAAACTAAGGGAGAAATGGTTGAAGCAATGAATAATTTCAAGACTTTTTTTGACAGTTGTAACAACGGCGTTCCCAAAGAATCTGTTGCTGCAGAAGAACCAATTGAAAATACATTTGTAAGCGAACCAACATTCGCTTAAAACCGTATAAAGGATTTTTACAAATAAATATAAATGTTTTCATTGCGTCAATGGCAAAAAATACTTGTAAAAGATGAACAATTAATAGTGCAAGCATCAACAACTGACGGACAGGATGGACAAACAGGACCATCTATTGGAATGTCCTACGTGTATTCTAATTTTCCAGGGTTATCTACGGAGTTTCAAATTGGTGACCACGAAAATTTAGTATTGTGCGCAATAAATACCGGAACTGATCAACGTCGTCGTGGAAACCAGCCAATCAATCGGAAACAAATTATGGAGTCTCTGCAACAAAAATCAATCCAAAATGTTTCGTTGCAGGGCAAAGAATATTTTAAAAGTCTTCCAAAATACAAATTTGTGATTAGTCCTGAGGGCAACGGAATTGATTGTCACCGGCATTATGAAGCATTGATTGCTGGGTGCATACCCATTGTTGAAGACAGTGCTTTAATCCGGTGCAAATATGGAGATGTGCCATTTTTATTCACAACCGATTACAGTGAAATTACTCCAGAATATTTGGCAAAAAAATACGAAGAAATGATAGACAAAGTGTGGGATTTCAGAAAACTATTTCTTTCCTATTGGTCTATAGAAGAACAAATACTCATTCGGTATCGCGGAAACTTTTGGTGCATGCGACTTGCCAACAACAACTGGTACAAGGACACTAATATATTGGTTCATACCCCACCATGTTCGGGACAATTCGTCTATACGTTGGAATTAAATAAACGAGATATATAAAAATATACTTTGTAAAAGTATATAAACATATTTCACCTATGAATTACAACAACAATGGAATTAACACATAATCAAATCGAAAATTTAGTTCAACGTTTTCCCAAACTAGAACTTTCTTATGAAACATTTGCGCATAAGAAAGTTTCATCCAATTATGATATTTGCATTTCGGTTCCTGCTGGAAAAAAACAGGTTGCGTGGTTCACCTTTTATGGTTCGAAAGATGTTTGA
>Ga0315905_10001100_pt1 | contig 29348 bp, 30 predicted proteins | sample LakEriMetagenome_5_FD_203522 | JGI IMG/M metagenome (GOLD analysis project Ga0315905, IMG submission 203522) | Freshwater fungal communities from buoy surface, Lake Erie, Ohio, United States - Buoy 4 MA121 | ecosystem: Environmental > Aquatic > Freshwater > Lake | place: USA: Lake Erie, Ohio...
AATCAAATTACGTAGGTTGGGTTGAGGAACGAAACCCAACATTTACCAGGCTTTGTTGGGTTTCACTTTGTTCAACCCAACCTACTGGTTTTACTAATTATTAGTTTAAAAGCCTCTCTCCGTGTCGGAGAGAGGTTGGGGTGAGGTCAGATTATTTTAATAATATCCAATTTCTATCATTTTGAAAAATTCCTGGACTACTTCATCTGGATTGTTATAACATCTTTCAGCATCAAATCTTTCTACAACTTTGATACCGTTTTTCTTGAAAATGCGTTCTCTTTCTTGTTCTTCAACTCTGCGTTCTGCGGTGTGAAAGGGTCCATCAACTTCTAAAACTCCCCATTTACCGTTATAACAAATGAGAAAATCAGCTTCTTTATTTTCTCTACCTTTGGGTGTGGTAAGTCGTGCTAAGGAGTTGGGTACAAATAAAACTCCAGTTCGGTCTAATGCTTCAGCAATTTTGATTTCTGTTTTTGAGCGAAAGCGTAGGTTTTCCCAAGTGTGAATTGTTGAGTTTGAATAAAATTGAATGCCTTGGTTATTAATATTATTATCATTTTCGGGAGTTTTGCGTAAAATTAAATCTGTATTTTCCAGAATCTTTTTATATAAACTGGTAAATTCTCCAGGTGCAAAAATGCCATTTATAGGTCGTCTTGTGGCTTGATCCTCTCCAAAATAAAGATGCTCGCTTCCAAGATAAATATATTCACAAATTACATCATCCAGATTGGTTTCACTGTTAATTTGCCAATCTTTTATACAAGCACCTGTTAACGTTGCTCGATTAAAATTTGTAGATATTACTTGAGATTGAAATAAATCAGCATTAGTAAGATCAGCATCACTGAAGTTAGCAACACTGAGATCAGCCCATCTCAGGTCAGTCTTTCTCAGGTTAGCCCCTTTCAAGTTAGCTACTCTCAGATTAACTCCACCGCTCAAGTCAGCCATACTCAGATTAGCCCCACTCAAATCAGCCCCACTCAGATCAGTATACCAACTCAGGTTAGCGCCACTCAGGTTAACTTCACTCAAGTTAGCGTAACTCAAGTAAGCCCCACTCATATCTGAGCAACTCAAGTTAGCCCTACTCAGATTAGCCTTACTCAAATCAGCCCCACCCAAATCAGTTTCATACAGGTCAGGGATCACATCTAAATTTTCATCTCTCCACTTATTCCAAACCTCTACCCCTTGCTTCAGTATTGCTAAATGCTCTGGATTTGCCATAATCTAGTTTTTATACCTAAAATTGCCAATATTCGGATTTTAACCTAATTTCATTAAGTTTAATCAAAATAGCGATCGCATTTGGCGTTAACTAGGTTTTTTAGTGTTTTATATGACACAATAATTTATGTTGTGTTTTTTAGCTATTGATGTTAACTCAGGCAGAATTTGAGGAATTTATAAATGATACGACAAAACAAATTGATGATGATATTTTATGGATTGAAGATGAAGACCATTCTCCTGCTGTAGAATTTCGTGTTGAACTTACCTCAAATCCTGGTTATCCCATTTTTGTTAAAGGTAGTTATAACTCGCTAACAGAAAAACTGACTTACGCACTCATCCATAGGGCTGCTGGTAGAATATATGCTTTGGATTTAGAACAAGATCATAAAAATCCTGATGGAAACCTAGTGGGAGAAAAACACAAGCATCGCTGGAGAGAGCCGTATCGAGATAAAGAAGCTTATGTTCCACCAGATATAACTGCTCCTGTCACCGATCCAGTCAAAGTATGGCAACAGTTTTGTCTAGAGTCGAAAATAAAGCATAATGGAATTATGCAAGATCCACCGCCATTACAGTTAGATTTATTCCTCTAATGTTAAGCCCTTGTGAAGAAATTGCCAAAACGATTGGAGAGTTGTTTACCTGTTCAACGGTCAACGACTATATCCGTATACGTACCCCATTTCTTTATCCTGATGGTGACGTTATTGATATATATCTAAAGGAAAAAGAGGGACAATATATCTTGACAGATTTAGGTGAAACTTTACGCTGGCTACGGATGCAAACTATATCTGAGAAAAGGTCAGAAAAGCAAGAAACGCTAATTCAAGATACGCTATTAACTCATGGTGTTGAAAGATATAAAGGAATGTTAATAATTAGAATACAAGAAAATGAAAACTTAGCTTCTGCTGTCACAACTTTATCGCAAGCAGCATTTAGAGTTTCTGATATTTGGTTTACATTTAGAACTAGAGCTTTTGAGTCAATTATAGAAGAAGTAGCAGAATTTTTAACAGAGAAACAAATACCTTTTGAACAAAATAAGAAATTTGCAGGGCGTTCTGGGCGTTCTCGAAAAGTAGATTTTTGCACCGAATATCGCCAACAAACATCATTAATTGATGTACTAAGTACAGCAAGTGTGGCAGCAGGTAATAGTAGGGCTGATAATGTTTTTACTGTTTGGTCAGACCTTAGCTACCTTCAAGAAAGAAAGTACAAATTTATTTCATTATTTGACGATACCATAGACATTTGGAAACTTGAAAATATTACTCTTCTAGAACAAGTGTCTAATGTAGCATACTGGTCCCGCAAAGCTGAATTTCAAGAAATGCTCCTTATATAATATCATTTTTCATAAGTATATTAATGAAATTTGTAAAACCATCCCTAGAATACTATTTAAACCTTCAATATCCCGTCACTCTTTACCCTGACGCAGAACAAGGTGGATATGTAGCAGAAATAAAAGATTTACCTGGATGTTTAACTCAAGGAGAAACCCTAGAAGAGATAATAACAAATATCAATGAAGCGCGGGAATTGTGGATAGAAACAGCTTATGAAGCGGGTGATAATATTCCTTTACCCAGTGAAAAAGATATCATAAATGATCCACTAGCTGAGTTTATTGGTTTGGTAGAAAATGGGAGTTTAGCGCAAAATATAGATCAAGAATTATGAGATTAATTTACTAAATTTGATATTCGTGCAAAAAATCTTTTGCTGTCCTCATTCGTTATTTTCCCTGCGAACTTCTCGCACAATTTCACAAATCTCTTCTGTTGTCATCAGATATATGTTATAATACAAGTTATAACCTAGCTCAAGAATTATCTTATGGCTGATAAAATCTATGTCATCAACTCTGCAAAAATCGGTAATCAAGATGGTTTTCGTCTCCCTCGTTCTTTTTTTAAAGACTATCCCCATTTAGCTAATACTTCAGGCTATATAGAAGTGTTATCTGATAACACATTTTTAGTGAAATTAGACACAAAAGATGTTGCAGAAAATAACGAGGATGAAAGCATAATGTTAAGCCTCTTTTTAGATTTTCTCATGAAGGATGCTATCCAAAATCCTTCTCAATTAGTTGCATATACTCAAGAAATGAGTGCAGAAATAGATGATTTATTAGCTGATGTAGTTTTAGATTAATGGCTGTATTTACTTGTAATGATTGGCAAATATTTTTCTACCCGTTGTTTAACACCCAATGGGTAGACTTGCGCGAAAAGATCAAGAAATTAAAAGATGAATTACCCAAAGAAGATTTTATCCAACATCAAGATGCAAAATTATTAAAAGCTTTGAATATAGGTATTAAAGAAAAAATTACCCAAGATCCTTTTGCATCTCACTTTATTTTACAGAAACCTTTACAAAAATATGGTCGTCTCAAGAAAATGGGGCTTCCAGAAAGATATAGATTGTTTTTTAGAGCATTTAAAGAACAAAAAATAATTATTATTCTCTGGTTAGGTTTTCCCCGCAAGGAAGGTGATAAAAAAGATTGTTATCAAGTATTTACAAAAAAGGTTGAAAATGGTGATTTTCCTGAAAGTATTGAGCAATTTATGGCTGAATGTAATTTAGATGATTCTAAATTGGGGTAATCTCCCTTTGGTTGCTTTCATGCACATAAAAACAATCACAGGGAAATTACCCCCAGATATTTTAAGTTGAGATGAGTTGAGATGAGTTAATAAAAGTTAATATTTCTTAACTCATTACTCAGCAGTTACCAATTCAGTGCTACCTTTTGTCCGTTTTCGGGTTAAGGTGTTGTAAACCATGATCCCAATGGCTTTAATTAAATTACCTTCCAATTCTTGGAACATCTTCATGTTCACACCAAAGGCGGCATTTGCTTCTTCTACAATGCGATCGCCTGTGGTATCATCAATGGGCATAGCATCCAAATTTCGCCGATATTCGGCTTTAAATGCCTTCTCGTCGCTAATATCTGCAAATTCATAAAAGGCTGTCCCTTCCCCTTCACCCAATTTCATCGCAGTTTGAGCAATACCTTTGAGAATTTGTCCCCCCGATAAATCACCTAGATAACGGGTATAGGAATGAGCAATTAATAATTCTGGTTCGGTAGCAGAAATTTCCCGAATACGGTTGACATAGGCCGCACCCGCAGGGGATAATTTAATTTGTTCCCGCCAAAGTTTGCCATAGTAGTAAGTTAAATCCTGTTCTAAGGTGTGCTTACGGTTAAGTTGGGGAAAGTAAATTTTACTCAACACTGGGTGATGTTTGTGTTTTTCCATCTCCTCTTCCATGGCTGAGTAAATAAAGTAAAAGTTAGCAACCAACTTGCGGTAGGAGTTTTTTTCCACAACTCCTTTTAAAAAACACTTGACAAAACCCACATTTTCTGCCATGGTATGTGCTTTCTTTGTCCCTACACGTAATTTGCTTGCTAAATTGCTGCTCATATTAAAATTCTCAACTGTAAAAAAATTAACTTCTGGACTTTTCTGAACACATTGGTCAAAAAATCCCACTAAAAGGTTAGATTAGAACTGTTTTATGAAAATTTATATTAAAAATTATTAAGCAAGAAAACGACATCTTGTTTCACCAGGGTCGAGAATGATCAAAAAAAATGCTATTCTCCTGTGTAATTATCTGGGGTTCTTAAACTTATGGTTTCATCAATGGTTCAGACTCAAGGCTGTATTTCCGAATTGGTGACAAAGGTGGAAAATAGTTGGATGTTAAATTCCATACCTTTACCAACCAATGCTTTATTCGGTACAGACGGTATTCGTGGTCAGGTGGGAGAACTGCTAAACGCGCCCTTAGCTTTACAAGTGGGTTTTTGGGCAGGTATGGTTTTAGGTAGTCATGCTACCTGTCCAGGACCAATTATTCTGGGACAAGACTCTCGTAATTCCAGTGATATGTTAGCCATGGCCTTGAGTGCTGGCTTAACCGCAGCGGGGTTAGAAGTGTGGTATTTGGGATTATGTCCTACCCCTTGTGTAGCCTATCTGGCCAGCACCACTAACGCCATTGGTGGAATCATGATTTCCGCCAGCCACAATCCACCAGAAGACAATGGAATTAAAATATTTAATGCAGATGGTGGTAAGTTACCCCAAGCCCTACAAATGGAAATTGAGGCGGGATTACGTGGTAAATTGTCCCTGGATTTTAGTATAAATAATTGCGGTAGACATTATTACCGTGCGGAGTTAATCAAGGATTATAGTCAAGCTATACAAGCACCTTTACAGTCGGGACCGAATCTGCAAGGGATGAAGATTGTTTTAGATTTAGCTTGGGGGGCGGCGGTAGGTTTAGCACCAGCGGTATTTACGGAAATGGGTGCGGAGGTAATTTGTTTACATAATGAAGCAAATGGCGATCGCATTAATGTTAATTGTGGTTCTACTCACCTAGATATTCTCCAAGCCGCTGTTAAAGCCCATCAAGCGGATTTAGGCTTTGCCTTTGATGGCGATGCAGATCGGGTTCTCGCTGTGGATAATACGGGCAGATCAGTGAATGGTGATTATATTCTTTACCTTTGGGGTCGTCATTTACAACAAAAGCAACAACTACCAGATAACCTGATAATTTCCACAGTCATGGCCAATTTGGGCTTTGAAAGAGCTTGGCAACAAATAGGGGGTAAATTAATTCGCACCGCAGTAGGTGATCAATACGTTCAAGCGGAAATGCGGAAAACTGGAGGAATGTTAGGAGGAGAACAATCAGGTCACATTGTTTGTAGTCATTATGCTATGACTGGAGATGGCTTATTAACAGCGCTACATATTGCAGCGGTGGTGAAAGAAGCGAATAAGTCCTTAGCAGAAATGGTAGATCAAAGTTTCCAAACCTATCCCCAAATATTACGAAATGTGCGAATATTAGATCGTGAACGGCGACTAGGATGGGAAAATTGTCAACCCGTACAACAAGCGATCGCAAAAGCCGAAGCCGCCATGGGTGATAATGGTAGAGTCCTCGTCCGTGCCTCTGGGACCGAACCCGTAATTAGAGTCATGGTAGAAGCCGCTAATGCTGAACTTGTTAACCATTGGACAAATGAATTAGTTTCCCAAGTCCAACAACACCTGGCTTAAAAGTTCAGAAACAACAAACTTAAAATTTTGTTACAAACCACGACATACCGATAGGTTAATCGGTCTTTTGTGTTATACTGTCACGGTATAATTTAGATATCTTTTGAGAACACAGGGAATCTTCTATGACTCTTCGTCTTGGTGATACAGTACCTAACTTTACTCAAGCCTCTACCCATGGGGAAATTGACTTTTACGCTTGGGCTGGTGATAGTTGGGTAGTGCTATTTTCTCATCCTGCTGATTTTACACCAGTTTGCACCACCGAACTAGGAACTGTTGCGAAACTCAAACCAGAATTTGACAAACGCAATGTGAAAGCGATCGCGTTGAGCGTTGATGATGTAGAATCTCACAAGGGTTGGGTGGGAGATATTGAAGAAACCCAAAGCACCACCCTGAATTACCCAATTTTGGCAGACCCAGATCGTAAAGTTTCCGAACTTTATGATATGATTCACCCTAACGCAGCGGCTACTGTTACAGTCCGTTCTGTGTTTGTGATTGATAACAATAAAAAACTCCGTCTTTCTTTTACCTATCCTCCCAGCACGGGACGCAATTTTGATGAAATTTTGCGCGTTATTGATTCTTTGCAATTAACTGATAATTACAGTGTTGCTACCCCCGCAGACTGGAAAGACGGTGAAGATGTGGTGATTGTACCATCTTTGAAAGATCCTGAAGTCCTCAAGGAAAAGTTTCCCAAAGGCTATCAAGAAATTAAACCTTATTTGCGGATGACTCCTCAACCTAACAAGTAAGTTTTCATAACAGCAAATATTTCATTGTAGGGTGGGTTAGCAACAATGTAACCCACCGTTACTTATTTGATTGTATGAGCATTGAGACTAAGATAAATATAGGTGGTTTGTCCAATGATTTTTATTTTTGGAGTAGTCTTGTAGTGTGAGGTTGAATAATCAAGGATATCTTAGTTAATCTCAGCATAGAAAGAAAAGAGGAACTGATGTATGACTGATCAAGTAGAAATTAATAAAGGTAACACTCAATCTGATCAGCAACCTAAATCTATTAAGATTAGAAACTTAAAAATCCGAAATTTTAAGGGATTAGATGATATTGAACTTGATTTTCCAGCCCCACAATTAAAAGGTGATCCAGATATCATCGTTATGGGTAGTCGTAATGGGCTAGGTAAAACCTCAGTATTAGAGTCTTGTGCATTGCTATTCTTAGCAGCATCTCAAGATAAAATATCTTTGAATAGATTTCTTTCCCCTGGTATTTCCATTAATATTCCTGACCTCTTAATTAGAGGTGGTGAAGAAGATGCAAATATTAGTGGTGAATTTTTTGTTGATCATCAAAAATTCAGCGTAAATTTACAAATTTCCCGGACAGGTAATTTCAAAACTAATACTGATACTCCAGCATTTAAACAAGTCTTAACTCAAAAACATTTTCAGTTATTTTATACGAGTGATAATATCGAAAGATTCTTTTATTCGTTAGTAGGTTTGAGTCCAGAACCAATTCTACTTCCACATTTTATTTATTTTCATAGCTATAGAAAAATTCAGGAAGGTGGTCTAGAACTAGGAATGATGGTTGAAGATAAGTCATATAGAAGATTAAAAAGAGTCAGAGCAGAGCTTCCTATCAGCACATTTAAACTGGAAATTTTGCGTTCATTAATGAGTCGAGGTGGTCTGTTTGAAAATATAGACGATACTGAATCGGAGAAAGTTATAGAAACATTAAATGAATTAATGAGCCGATACGCATCTGGTACTATTGAAAAGTTACGTCCATCACAAGATAATACTATTGAGTTTAGAATTACGCCAACAAATGGTAGTGCATCTTTTACTTTTGATGGATTAAGTTCTGGACAAAAAGAAATAATATCAACTCTTTTTCTGATTTGGAAATATACCGCTCGTTATCCGGGAATAGTTCTGATTGATGAACCTGAATTACATCTTAATGCAGAATGGCATCGCCGATTTATTCATAATTTATATCAACTTGCACCAAATAACCAATATATTATTGCTACTCATTCTGAGGATATTTTTGCTTCTGTAGAATCTGATAGACGTATCCTCCTATCCTCTGGTGAGGATTAATAAAATTATGATTAAACCTAAAACTAATGTTCAATCTGAACAGGTAAGACAAGGAGCTAGTCACGTTATTTTTGTAGAAGGTAATGATGATAATTCAATAGATCCTTTTATCATAAACACACTTTTTACTAATTAAGATATACACGGTTTCACGAAGAAACGCTATTACCTATTTTCTCTTGAAGAGAAGTAATAATTTCAGGAGTTAATTCTGCTTCTGGTTGTACTACTTCACGTTCAGCTAAAACTGATTTAATTTGATTTTCGGAAGCTGTTCCTAATCTTTGTAATAGTGTTTTAAAGCTTTGATTACTACCTATGTTAGTTGTCATAATTTGATATTTGGGTATTTGAAAACTTTATTGCTAATCTATCTATTAAGTTGAGTAACTTTAATTCTTTTATGATCTCTTTCATGTATTCATTTTCCTCCATATTAATTTCGGTAAATTTCGTATTCGATAATAAAGTTATATAATCTGTTTCATCTGGTAATAAATAATTAATATAAATCCCTTTTCTATCCCTCTTAATTACAAAATTTCTGGAATAATAGTCATCTTCTATACGTTTTGGTAATGCTCTTGTTGTTAAAATATCCTCAATGAATAAAGTAGTTGATTCAGTAATTTTTTGATGATTATATTTATCCGTTAACTCATTTAACTTAGAAACATAAGGATATAATTCAGCCTTATTCTTATATTGAATTTGTAAAATAATGAAACCTTTTGCAGCTTCTTCTGCTATTTGTTCCTTGGGAACTTTTGAATTAAATGGAGTTAATAAAATTCCTTGAAATTTAATTTTTAGTTTTGTGGGTAAATGATCAGAAATTTCAGTTTTTAAAATATCTCTCAATTTTACAATTTGATCTATTCCGCGCTTCAATTCATCACTACTTGTACCTTTCATTTCAATGATAGTGCAAATGCAAGATTTAGAATCAATATAAAGAGACATATAATCTGGTCTTCTTACTGTTTGCTCTCTTATTAGAGGATCATTTTTCTGATGATCTCTATCTATTTTAAATAAAATACATATAGCATCATTTTGAGAATCTAAAGTTATCCGAAAATGTACTCCACTTTCTGGTGGAGCATTTCTTCCTGGCATTGTACGCATTGTACTAAACACCAGCATATTTTCTAGAAAATTAAAATTTTGCCAATTGAGTTTATCTTTTTTGTCTTTGAGAATTTTAGCAAGATTATTCTTCTGTTTCATCTGCTTTTTCTTGTCCTGCTTCATAAATTTGAAAAAACTTTTGTTGAATATCTACAGAAACATCACTTAAAGTATCCCATCTAATACCATAATCTGGATCATGCAATGAAACTAATTTGTTATCTTTCATTTCATACGCGCTAACTTGATCAATAGGTAAAAATGCTCTTTCATCTTGAAGATATAAATATGAACATTGACGTTTTAATATTTCAGGATTTTCATGATTACCATTAACTAAATTATCTAGATGTGCCATAATATATGGACTATGGGTTGTGAGTAAGATTCTCACACCAAGATTAACAAGAATAGATAATGCTTCCAGTAGCTTTGCTTGTGATTCTGGGTGTAAGTTCATTTCTGGTTCATCTATTACCAGAAAATCACCTTTACTTGCACGAAATCTTAAATATAAAAGCAATGGTGCAAGTTGTTTGATAGAAGATGAAGCATTATATATATCAATTTCTAAACCTCTTTTAACTAAAACTTTTATTTCTTTTCCACCTAGTTTAGTAGGTTTTAAATTAGTTTTATTTTTGTTTTGTAGCTGTTTTTCAATCTCGTCTGCTAATTTCTGAAATTCGTTTTTATTGCTTGAATTAATCTTGGTTGTTTCTTGAAGTTCTATGTCCGATAGAAAATCTAAAAAATCTTCTACTGGTTGTGGATAACGAATATCACCTTGTTCTTTTAATAGATCAAGTTGTCTTGTCGAACTACTACTAAATAATTCTCTTTGAGTCTGTTTAAGAAGTTTATAACGCCTATTTGCCAGCATTTTATAGGTATTTATAAAGGCATTTCTTTCAGCGGGAAAGGGAAAGGCATTAGGAAAAATTATCTGTTTAACCATTAGATAAAATAAAATGGATGGTATATTATCAAAAGGTCGTCCAACCTCTATATAAGTTAATTTATGATTGTTATTTATTTCCTCGTTAATAGATTGCCGCTTGAGATATAAAATATTACTTTGACGACTAATTTTTAAAACTAACTCACCTGTTAACACAAATGTTTCTTGTTCAATTAATTGATTGATTGCATCTTCTACTTCTTCACGAGAAACTTTGATATCAAAAGAGGTTTTATCAAAAAGTTGATGACTTGAATCTTGAAAAAATGATTCTAAAATACCTCTTTGAAAATTTTTCGCTGTCCCTTCAATATCTTTAATGAATAATTCAATCAATTGATCATCTAATGTTATAGACCAAGTTCCTTCTTGTTCTTGCTTAATCGCCAAGTTTTGAATTTTATTAATACCTCGTGTACTTCCGGCAGCGCTCTGCCACAAACCATAAATAGAATAAGCAATATATGTTTTATTTGAGTTATTAGGTCCAATAATTACTGTCAGAGGACGCAAATCTAACTCTGTTTCTTGAATACTACCTAAGTTTGAGAATTTGATTTTCATTTTTTGCCTATATTCCAAATAGAAAATATCATTTTAGCATCAACGGCGTTCATGCAGCATCTCCCGTGTAAAATGAGGTGCATTTAATGGAATCGGATTTTGCTGCATTCGTGAAATTAGAGATTTGAGAAAATGTTGTTTACTTTCTACATCGGAAATGGGAGGTGAAACAATAGAACTTGATTGAATGAGTAATTCCACCTCAGAACCTTCAGGTAAATTACAGGCTGTTTCCAAAATGAATGTGCCGTTACGATAGACTGCTTTTAGGGTAGGGGGCATAATAAAAAACTCCATAATTTAATGATAATTTAATTATTGTAGAGCAAGTTCAGGCAACAATCAGATTCACCCATCAATTAACAAGTTAATATTACATTACAACACAACCTTTGTGACTTTACCTCTCACATTGTCTCTGGCAGTTATAGAATAATAACGATATCCTTGTAAAGCCTACCAAGAACACAAGGTAGCGATTAAGTAGCAGATTTGACAGAATTGTAACACCAAAACTCTGTATCCAGAAGACATTAGTAGCATTTTAGAAGTTCGTAAAATTTTTATGGTTTCCCAAATTCGTTTTTTGATGTGCGCTCCCGACCATTATGATGTGGATTATGTGATTAATCCTTGGATGGAAGGTAATATTCATAAGTCTTCACGCGATCGCGCTGTAGAACAATGGAATAAATTATACAATGTCATTAAAGATCATGCCATTGTTGATCTAGTCGCTCCCGAAAAAGGCTGGCCTGATATGGTATTCAGTGCCAATGCGGGTTTGGTCTTGGGTGAAAATGTCGTTCTCAGCCGCTTTTTACATAAAGAACGTCAAGGGGAAGAACCGTATTTTCAACAGTGGTTTGAACAAAATAGTTTTAATGTTTACACACTTCCCAAAGACCTCCCCTTTGAAGGCGCTGGCGACGCGCTTTTAGACCGGGAAGGGCGGTGGTTATGGGCTGGATATGGTTTTCGGTCAGAATTGGATTCTCACCCCTTCCTGGCTAAATGGTTGGACATTGAGGTGATTTCTCTGCGCTTAATGGATGAGCGTTTTTACCACCTTGATACCTGTTTTTGTCCTTTAGCAAATGGTTATTTGCTGTATTATCCCGGTGCTTTTGATTCCTATTCTAACCGCGTTATTGAAATGCGCGTCGCACCAGAAAAGCGCATCGCTATTATGGAAGCTGATGCTGTTAACTTTGCTTGTAATGCGGTGAATGTTGATAGTATCGTGATTATGAACAAAGCCAGTGATGGTTTAAAATCACGGTTAGCAGAGGTTGGTTTTCAAGTCATTGAAACTCCTTTGACGGAATTTCTCAAAGCTGGTGGTGCTGCTAAATGCTTGACTTTGCGGGTTACAGAACCTGTGAGAGAAGAACTACACGCTAATGTATCTGTAGAAAGTCGTGTGGTTCGCATGGAAGGGCATTTACTAGATGCGGGGTTAATTAACCGCGCTTTAGATTTAATCGTGGAAATGGGGGGAAGTTTCCAAGTTCTGAAATTCAACTTGGGAGAACAACGTCAAAGCACTTCCGCTGCTGAGGTCAGGGTATCTGCACCATCCCATGATGTCATGGAAGAGATTATATCTCAGTTGATTGATTTGGGTGCGGTTGATTTACCCCAAGATGAACGAGATTCTAAATTAGAACCAGTTTTACAAGCGGGTGTAGCCCCTGATGATTTCTATGTCAGCACGATTTATCCTACTGAAGTTCGGGTAAATGGACAATGGCTGAAAGTGGAAAATCAACGCATGGATGGAGCGATCGCTATTTCTCAAACTAGTAATGGTATAGTAGCAAAATGTAAACTATTGCGGGATTTAGAAATTGGTGAACAGGTAGTAGTTGATGTCTTGGGTATCCGCACTATCCGTAAAGCGGAATCACGAGAACAACGCAATTCTCAAGAATTTAGCTTCATGTCCTCCGGTGTTTCCAGCGAAAGACGAGTAGAATTAGTTGTGGAACAAGTGGCTTGGGAATTACGTAAAATTAAGGATAGTGGTGGTAAGGTAGTGGTCACTGCTGGTCCTGTGGTCATTCACACTGGTGGTGGTGAACATCTGTCACGACTGATTCGAGAAGGTTACGTTCAAGGTCTTTTGGGCGGAAATGCGATCGCTGTTCATGATATGGAACAAAATATCCTGGGTACTTCTCTGGGTGTGGATATGAAGCGCGGTGTAGCGGTACGCGGTGGACATAGACATCATTTAAAAGTAATTAACACTGTCCGCAGGTTTGGTAGTATTTCTAAAGCTGTAGAAGCAGGAGCAATTAGCAGTGGGGTGATGTATGAATGTGTGAAAAATAATATTCCCTTCTCCCTCGCTGGTTCAATTCGTGATGATGGACCTTTGCCCGATACTCAAATGAACTTGATATTAGCACAACAGGAATATTCGCAAATTATCCAAGGTGCAGATATGATTTTGATGCTATCTTCCATGTTACATTCCATCGGGGTAGGAAATATGACTCCCGCAGGTGTGAGGATGGTTTGTGTGGATATTAACCCGGCTGTAGTGACGAAATTGAGCGATCGTGGTTCAATAGAATCTGTAGGGGTAGTAACAGATGTGGGTTTATTCCTCAGTCTATTACTTCAGCAATTGGATAAATTAACAAGTCCTTATGTTGCTAATGTAGGTTAAGAAATACCGCTTTTAACATTCTCAATCTTGTGGTGCGGGCATCTTGCCCGCTAATAATATAATTGTTATTGAGGTAGGAATTATGGGAAAAATACAAATAATTGATCCTCATCAATCCTACACCTTTGCTGATTATTTTAAATTGAATTATGAACCAGATGAAATTATAGAATATTTTGGCTATAACTTTCAATCACAATCTCTTACCTTACCCACAACTCAACAAAACTTAGAAAGATTAACAGACCTAAAAAATCGTATTGAAAAAAGTTTACCCTATATTAGTTTAACCAGTGAAACCGCTAGGAGAGAATTTTTAATTGCTCCTGTAATTATGGAACTAATTCACTATACCCATGCTAAAGTTAGAGTAGAGTATGGGTTAAATATCAATCATCAATTAAAAGGAGTTGTTGATTATTATATTAAAGCTGACAATCAATTATTAGTTAGTGAAGCTAAAAATGCAGATTTAGAAAGGGGAATTGTCCAATTAGCTGTAGAATTAATTGCCTTTGATAATTGGTCTATTATTGATAATCCTATCCTCTATGGTGCAGTTTCTATTGGTAATATTTGGCAATTTGTAACTTTACATCGTGAATCAAAACAAATCACTCAAGATATAAACCTTTATCGTGTACCCAATGATTTAGAAACTTTAATGAAAATTTTAGTAGCTTTAATGCAGAATTTTTAGGCTATTTACACATTGTTTAGCAAAAAGGTTAACTAAATGCAAACCCTAATTAGACTCAAAATTGAAAGATTTATTGAACAAGATCAAGAATATTTTTTAGCTACAAGTGATGATTTACAAGGTTTAGTAGCAGAAGGTAAAACAGTACAAGAAGCCATAGAAATTGCTGAAGATGTAGCTAAGGTATTATTGGAATTGGAGAAAGAAAAAAATCATAATTTTCATTTACAAGATTTACCTTCTGAATTTGAATATCCGTTAATTATGGAGGTGTAATGGGGAGATTAGCGGGTTTTTCTTATCGAGAAGTGACTAAAAAGTTAGGAAAGCTAGGATTTGAGTTTTACCGTGCCGCTAAAGGAGATCATGAAATTTGGTTTAATGCAGCAACAAATCAAAAAACAACCATTCCGCATCATCGAGAAATTAAGGAAGGAACACTAAGAAGTATTTTAAAACAAGCTCAGATTGATGTTGATATTTTTCTTGATGTTTAGTTATCATTTACTCAAAATATTGTGGAGGAAGTTTTATTCACGCAGTGCAAACCCAAAATTTATAATTATCAAGTAGGTTGGGTTGCAAAACCCAACACCACAAATTATTAGTTCTGATGATCTTGTTGATTTAACCAAGTTACCAAATCAGCAACTTCAGAAATATTAAACAATGCAGCACCTAAATTTTCTAACTGTTCTACAGGTAAACCTTTGACTCTTTCAACTATTAAAGAATCAATTTCCCCAAATCTTTGATTAAGTAAACGTAGACAAAATTTAACTTCTCCTCTTTGTTCTCCAATTCTTTCTCCTTTCTGCAAAATATCCTGATAAATGACTGATTCTTGCATAATATCCTCACTTAACAATTGACGAATAAAGTCTTTCTCAAATCGCAAACCTGCTAAAATCTCTGTGTAAGCGGCAATATCCTGTTTAGTCTCCCTATCTGCAATTTTAGCAACATTATTGGCAATCTGGGATAATAAACCTTGAGGTGAATTTGTCCGGGTTAATGGTGCTAATGGTAATAATGCCAGATTATCGAGAAATAAAGCTGAATCTTGTTCCCACATTCTGATTACACGGTAACGGTGTCTGGTTGTTTCGTTAACATATTCTTCAGTGAAAACAATTGGATCATTTGTTTCTTGTAAGAAAATCACGACTTGAGTAACAGGAACTTGATATGTACGGATTAATCTCACTGAATAATCTAACTCTCTAAACGGAATTGGAGGTTTAGATTGTGGGTTGGTTTGAAATTCAGTAAAATCCGATTTTCTGTTTGTAAGAAGGTGACAAAATCAGCGCGAATTGGTTCTATACTCAATTCGGTTTTTAAGACTTTGATCGTTTTTGGTTATTTCACGTCCACCTACTTAACTACCTCTGTGGGTTTATAATATAAGCATCATCAAAATAAACAAATGTGATTGTATGACTAAAGTAGAGTTTACCATTCCCATCCATAGCGTCACAGACACTATCAGAAAAGAAGCAGAAAATAAAGCTAAAGAAGCTTATGTAATGACACTACTAAAGCACGGAGAAATTAGTAGTGGTAAAGCTAGTCAATTATTAGGAATTTCTCGATTAGATATGATTGAGTTAATGTCTAAATATGATATATCTCTTTTTGACGATAGTATGAGTTTAGAGGAATTTCAGTCAGAAATCAATCAAGCGAGAATGGGGTTAAAAGCAAATAATTTATGATTATTGTTTCTGATACAACCCCATTAAGTGAACTTGCTAAAATTGGTAAATTAGATTTACTTCAGGGTGTTTTTGGCAGAGTGATAATTCCTCAACAAGTCTATGAAGAATTAACCACAGGAAATCATCCTGCTGTTTTAGCTGTAAAATTAGTATCATGGCTGGAAGTTCGTTCTATAAATAATCACGAACTGATTAAAAATTTGCAATTAGAAACAGATTTAGATTTAGGAGAATGTTATGCGATTATTTTGGCAGAAGAATTAAAAGCTGATCAACTTTTAATTGATGAAAAAGCTGGTAGAAAAGTTGCTATTGGTAGAGGTTTACCAATTGTTGGTTTAGTTGGAGTAATTATTTTAGCCAAAGAACAAGGATTAATTGATAGTGTCAAAAATATTTTGGATGATTTAATAATAAAAGGTACAAGGATCAGTCCTAAAATATATAATTATGCTCTAATTACAGCAGGAGAAGTTTAAAAATTGTCAGATTCTGAGAACATTTAATATTCAGTTTCGCGCAATCTCTCTTAGAGATCCCGCAGGGTAGACGCAAAGGAAAACCAGCAATTTATCAATAACATCCTGAAAATCTTCAAATCCTGGCTATCCTGATTCTGACAAAATAAACCTTTACATCACCCTAAAAAGTCTGTTATCATTAAACTAAATATCCATAAACAGGATCAAAAAAACACTTATGATTCAACATCATCCTATCGCTACTCAAATTTACAATTTATTAATTAAGGATGAAATTACAAAACAAGAAGGAGAAATTCTGTTTGATTTTCTGAACATATCTGTGAAAATCAATGAAAAAAGTGCTGTTGGAGATTTATTTCAAGAATGGTTTGCTGAATGGATGAGACAAAAAAATATTAATTTCAGGACGAAACAAAATACTCAAGAGTTCCCTGATTTTTTGGTTGATGAAAATTCAAATATTACTGGTTTATTAGAAATTAAGTCTTTTTATTCTTCAGCTAATTTTGATGTAGCAAATTTTGAAGCATACTGTGATTCATTAACTACGCAATCTTATCGTCTAGATGCTGACTATTTAATATTTGCTTATGATATGCAAAAGTACAAATTTAAAGTTAAAGAAGTGTGGATAAAAAAGATTTGGGAAATTACAGGAAAATCAAAAAAATACCCAGTTAAATGTCAACCTAAAAGAAATTCACTTTACAGTATTAGACCTATTCAATGGTACTCGAATAAAGCTAAATATCGTCCTTTTAATTCTAGGTTAGATTTTGTCGAGGCTTTATATAACACTCTTAAAATAGCTACTAGAAAAACTGAAGAAAGCTATGAATGGTTACATAAAGTTGGTGGATGTGATGGATGGTTACAAAAAGTTAAAGATAATTATCTTCTACACACAGGAGAAGAATTATAAGTTTCACAGGAAATTTAACACATATTCTTTTTTAGGAACTGATAACATTTTTTGAATAACTATTCTTTCTGCAATTTCTCTCACAATAGGAACTACTACGGTATTTCCCAATAAATCAAATGCTTTATTAATAGGTAAATTAATCTGATAATCTTCAGGAAAACCAAATAATCTTAATCCTTCTCTAATTGTTAAACATCTTAATCCTTGACCATCAACTACTGCTAATTTCTGCATATCTGTAGCTACTAAAGTGGGTGCAATGTCATCAGGATCGAGAACTTTATTGATAGGAAAACTAAGTTTACCAACTACAATATTATATCCTTTGGGTAAATCAAATCTATATTCTCTTTTTTTCACTTTGTTACCATCTTTATTTATTACTTCCTGAATATCTTTAGGATGTTCATATTTTAAGTAACCTTTATTTGCTAAATCATCTAACATTTCTGCTAATTTAGGATGGGGATAAAAAGTAGCAATTTCATCTACCGTTAATGGTATTCCATCCATCCAGTGAATCCCTTTTTTTGCAGACCATATTTTTCTTCTTCTTTGTTTTAGCAATAAATTCAATAATTCCCTTTGCACTAAACTCACATTTCCTTTTAATTCTAAATCCCAACTATGAATATTATCTCCTCCTCCTCTTTTATCTTTAATTGATTTTCCATAAAGTTCTTCAATAGAATATTGTTGTAATAACTTTGTGGAAAAATTAGTTTGTAAAGTTGGACAACCTGTTTCTAAAATATCTAATAATCTGGGTTTAGCATTTTTAGAGAAATTTAGAGAAATAGCATTTGTTTTAGTTCCTGCTATATAAACTCTTTTTCTATCTTGAGGAACACCAAAATCTTTAGCATTTAAAACATCATATTTTACCTGATAACCTAATTGTTCTAATTTATTAACAATAGTTGTTAATGTTCTCCCATCATCATGTTGTACTAAACCCTCCACATTTTCCAATAAAAAACCAAACGGTGATTTATCTTTTAAAATTCGTTCGATTTCAAAAAATAGCGTTCCTCTAGTATCTAAAAATCCTTGTCTTGTTCCTGCACTACTAAAAGGTTGACAGGGAAAACCAGCTAATAAAATATCAAAATCAGGTATTTGTTGAGTTGAAATTGTAGTAATATCACCCCATATTTTATCTTGTTGAAAATTCTCTTGATAAACTTGAATTGCTGAAGTTTTTATTTCGGATGTTAAAACACATTCACTTTTAAATCCTAAAGATTGACAAGCTTGTTCTAAACCTAATCTTATTGCCCCAATTCCTGCAAATAAATCAACAAATTTAATAAGTGACATAAAAATTTTATTGCAATCAACAATTCACATTTTACCATAAAATCTATTGTTTGAATGGTCATTATTAGTAATTAATCATGAGTTTTACAAAACATCAATAACTTAAATTAAATGTTTTTTGAATTATTTATATATACATGAATACATTATTGTATAAATATATCAGCAGGGGTAAAAATGGTATATATGAATATTAACCACGCAATAATGACAAAATTGAGCGATCGCTTTGCAAAAGTCTACACTACTTAAGTTATACTAAATTAACAACTGCAATCTTTTAAATAGTATGAGTGAAACCCTGGCTGATATTGCTATACCACCGCAGTTTCCTGATCATACTCAACTCCCAGAGTCTGATGGTACATTCGTGAAGAATTTTCAAGAACATCCCCAAAGTATTATCATCACAGATTCCATAATTCAAACTTTACAAAAATTACATCCTGATGGACAATTTTGTATAGGTCAAGATTGTGGTATTTACTGGTGCAAAACTGAACCACCAGAGAAAGGTACAGTAGCACCAGATTGGTTTTATGTCCCTGATGTAGCACCTAGATTAGATGGTAAAATTCGTCGTTCCTATGTATTATGGCGGGAATATATTCCTCCATTAATTGTTATAGAATTAGCCAGTGGTAATGGTGACGAGGAACGAGATTCAACCCCTCTAGTGGGTTTACAGGAAGGTGAAAAACCTGGTAAATTCTGGGTATATGAACGTATTATCCGTGTTCCCTATTATGCCATTTATGAAGTTAATCATGGCAAATTAGAGGTTTATCATTTGGTGGATTTTGCTTACCAAAAAATCCAGCCTAACGAACGTGGACATTATCCTATTGCGCCATTAGGTGTAGAATTGGGACTATGGCAAGGAAGTTACTTAAATAATCCTGAACAACTTTGGCTGCGCTGGTGGGATTTAGATGGTAATTTGTTATTGGTAGGTCAAGAAGAAGCCCAATTACAAAAATTTAGGGCTGAACAGCAACAACAAAGGGCTGAACAGCAACAACAAAGGGCTGAACAGCAACAACAAAGGGCTGAACAAGCAGAACGAAAAGCTGCACAATTAGCCGAACGTTTACGGGCAATGGGGATAGATCCAAATGATGATTTATAATCATTTTGGGTATTTTCTACGCTAGAATACTAACTAATTGCAGAAAACGAACCGCAGAGGCGCAGAGGACACGGAGAGAATATGGAAAGGGTAGTTTTGTTAAGAGGGTTACAAGTTAATTGGGTGAGTTTTTTTGCTGATTTCCTGTTAGCTGGTATGGTTTTTGGTCCCCCTCTTGCTCCTTTTCTCGCTGGGTCTGGTGTGTTTTTGCTTCCGGGTATTGCGGATATTATTTACTTTATGGGTGATCATGTCTGTCCCCAGCCTACTATGGGTTTGGAGTTAGCACCACCTTTTATTATGGCGGTTTGTATGCGCTGTTATGGCACAGTGACAGGTTTATTAATTACTCGGATTTTGTATAGTTTAACTGATGGCAAAGGTGTTTTTTGGTTAAGTCAGTATGGTAGAAATGGCGCTGCTTGTGCTACTGTGTTTATGATGGCCTATCCTTTGGAATTAGCAGCCCAGATTTTCGGTTTATGGGATTTTAATAATTATATTGTTACTCCTTTCGGTTTGATTACTGGTTTGGCTTGGGGTTTATTTACTATGCCAATACTGCATTTCCGTCAGCTATTATCTAGGGTTTCCTAGTCTAATAAGGTACAAAATTATCTATGTTTATCTCCGGTTAATTACAGACCCGGCTAGTCTGGACACCAATAAAATGCAGCTTAATTTTAACAATCTTAATCAAATTTGGTCTTATGTATTAACGGAAACACTTAAACGCTTGGGGTTGGAATGCGCTGTAATCTGTCCTGGTTCTCGTTCTACACCTTTAACAGTGGCTTTTGCCCAACAAATACCGCATATTGAAGCTATGCCGATTTTAGATGAACGTTCGGCGGCTTTTTTTGCATTGGGACGAGCAAAAGCGACAGGAAAACCTGTAGTATTAGTTTGTACTTCGGGAACTGCGGGCGCAAATTTTTATCCAGCAGTAATTGAAGCTAAGGAAAGTCGTGTTCCTTTGTTGATATTAACCACTGATAGACCCGCAGAATTAAGAAATTGTCATTCTGGACAAACTATTGACCAAGTAAAATTATACGGTAATTATCCCAATTGGCAAGGGGAATTAGCTACACCCTCCGCAAATTTAGAAATGTTAGCTTATCTCAGACAAACCGTTATTTACGCTTGGGAACGTTGTCAATTTCCTAATTTTGGTCCGGTACATCTAAATATACCTTTTCGTGACCCGCTTGCTCCCATTTCCGATGGTACTAACTTTACTTTAGATGTGTCAGATTTCTTTTCAGCAGTGGCTTCCAGTCCATTAGCAATTACTAATTATCAATTACCAGTAATCAAGTGTCAAAAAGGAATTATTATTGCTGGTGTAGCTCAAACACAGCTATCTGAAGAATATTGTAGAGCGATCGCACGATTAAGTCAATCTCTCCAATGGCCTGTTTTAGCTGAAGGACTTTCTCCAGTGAGAAATTATGCAGACTTAAATCCCTATTTAATTTCTACCTATGATATCATCCTCAGAAATGAGAAACTTGCCAAGGAATTAACACCAGAAATGGTAATTCAAATTGGAGAAATGCCTACAAGTAAAGAATTAAGAAATTGGTTAATTAATACTAAATCGGAACGTTTGATCATTGATAATTGTGATCAAAATCTAGATTCTTTACATGGAAAAACTAGACATTTAAGAATATCAGTCACAGAAATTAGCAGCGAATTAGAAATTGAGAAATTAGGAGAAAATGAATATTTACAAAAATGGTGTAAGATAGAGAAACAAGTCCGAAAAAATATTGATGATTATTTGCAAAATCTAGAGGAATTAATTGAAAGTAAAGTAGCGTGGTTAATTTCCCAAATTCTGCCACCAGAAACACCTTTATTTATTGCTAATAGTATGCCGGTGCGAGATGTAGAATTTTTCTGGAAACCGAATAATTTAAGAATTAAACCTTATTTTAATCGCGGTGCAAATGGTATTGATGGTACACTTTCCACGGCTTTAGGAATCGCACATCAACAACAAAGTAGTATTTTATTAACAGGAGATTTATCTTTATTACATGATACGAATGGGTTTTTAATTAGCGATAAATTTATCGGACATTTGACGATTATCTTAATTAATAATAATGGTGGGGGAATTTTTGAAATGCTACCCATTGCTAAATTTGATCCACCTTTTGAAGAGTTTTTTGCTACTCCCCAAAATATTGATTTCTGCCAATTATGCGCTACTTATAATGTGCAATATCAGTTAATTACTGCTTGGGAAGAATTAGCAGATCATTTAAAGCAATTACCAAAAACAGGAATTAGGGTTTTAGAAGTCAAAACAAATAGAAAAAGAGATGTGATCTGGAGAAGGGAAAATTTACAAATGTTTGCTAAAATCAGATCCCCGACTTCTTAAAAAATCCGAGTATCCAAGCTACATAGGGCTTACTGATAGCGTAGCGTGGCGTTAGCCATATAAAGCTAGAACCATTTATTAACAAAGGGTTTCACGGATTTTTACCACAAAAAAGTGCCAGGTTTTGGCTAATGGTGTCTCAAAATGAATTGCATTTTTCTTTGTCGGATTTGGAAAATTGAGGATATCCAGACAGTTAAAACTGCTCCCTGTTCCCTGTTCCCTTGTCATAACGACAATTTTTCACCCCAACCTACTTAGATTTCATGATTCTGTGCAGCTTTACATGAAATTGGTATAAACTGAAAAATCTTGTACAGCACAATCTGTTAACTAAAATCGAGTTATTATGTCTAAGGTTCTTGTCTCTGATCCAATTGATCAAGTTGGGATTGATATTCTTTCTCAAGTGGCTACAGTTGATATCAAAACTACGTTGAAACCCGATGAACTTAAAGCTATCATTGGTGAGTATGATGCGCTGATGATTCGTTCTGGAACTCGCGTCACTCAAGATATTATAGAGGCTGGAGTCAAATTAAAAATTATTGGCCGCGCTGGCGTGGGAGTGGATAATGTTGATGTCCCCGCAGCTACTCGCAAAGGTATTGTCGTTGTCAATTCTCCAGAGGGTAATACTATTGCGGCCGCAGAACACGCTTTAGCTATGATGTTATCCCTATCTCGTCATATTCCTGATGCTAATGCCTCAGTGAAACGTGGTGAATGGGACCGCAAAAGTTATGTTGGTTCAGAAGTATACAAAAAAACTCTCGGTGTTGTCGGCTTAGGTAAAATAGGTTCTCATGTTGCTTCCGTAGCTAAAGCCATGGGAATGAAACTTTTAGCCTATGATCCATTTATCTCTAGAGAAAGAGCCGAACAACTTGGTTGTCAACTGGTGGAGTTAAATTTGCTCTTCCAGCAAGCTGATTATATCACCTTGCACATTCCTAAAACCTCAGAAACCGCTAATTTAATCAACGCCAAAACTTTGGCTTTAATGAAACCCACCACCAGAATTATTAATTGCGCCCGTGGTGGTATTATAGACGAAGCAGCTTTAGCTGTGGCTATTAAAGAGGGTACAATTGCTGGCGCTGCTTTAGATGTGTTTGATTCTGAACCCTTGGGTGAATCTGATTTGCTAGGTTTGGGTAAAAATATCATTCTTACTCCTCACCTCGGTGCTTCTACGGCTGAAGCCCAGGTCAACGTGGCTATAGACGTGGCTGAACAAATTCGGGATGTGTTATTAGGACTACCAGCCCGTTCCGCTGTGAATATTCCCGGACTCGGTCCTGATGTCCTCGAAGAGTTTAAACCCTATATGGAATTAGCGGAAACTTTGGGAAATTTAGTTGGTCAACTCACAGGTGGCAGAGTAGAGACACTTAATGTTACCTTACAAGGAGACTTGGCAACTAATAAAAGTCAGCCTCTGATTATAGCCGCTCTCAAAGGACTACTTTACCAAGCCCTCCGCGAACGGGTAAATTATGTTAACGCTAACATAGAAGCAAAAGAAAGAGGTATTCGCGTAATTGAAACTAGGGATGCTTCAGCCCGTGACTATGCTGGGTCATTGCACTTACAAGCTACAGGTACTTTAGGTACACATTCTGTAACTGGTGCTTTATTGGGTGATAAGGAAATTCACCTAACTGACATTGACGGATTTCCGATTAATGTCCCCCCCAGTAAATATATGTTGTTTACTCTCCACCGTGATGTACCAGGTATCATTGGTAAACTCGGTTCTCTTCTGGGCAGTTTTAATGTCAATATTGCTAGTATGCAGGTCGGTAGAAAAATCGTTCGTGGTGATGCTGTGATGGCTTTGAGCATTGATGATCCTCTACCTGAAGGCATTTTAGAGGAAATTAAGAAAGTATCGGGCATTAGAGACGCTTATACAGTGACACTTTAATCCTAGACTGTGATTTTTTTTGATTTATGAGATCAGGATGATTAAGTAATTTGATAATTAGAATATCATTTTAATTATCTAACAATAAGATCCCGACTTCTGAAAAGAAGTCGGGAATTTAAAACTTTTCATGTTCAAAAATAAAATGAGCAATTTAACCGCAGATAAACCCAGCTATGAATCTACTTCAGTGGACTAGAAAATGCTATATTCTGATGGTTTGGTTTGTTTTTGCACCATTACCTATTACTAAGTAAGTGAACGGAAAAAACCGACATAAGTAATGAAAAGTAACCAAAATCCCTTCCCTGTTCCCTGTTCCCTGTTCCCTGTTCCCTGTTCCCTGTTCCCTTGTCATAACGACAATTTTTAACGCCAACCTACTTAATCTCAAATTCTATGGCAAATACTTGGTGGGAAATCAATATTATATCTAACCCAGATTTAGAAGATACTATATATTGGCGATTAGAAAATTTTGGCTGTCGTGGTACAGCAGTGGAAATTAAAGACCATAACTTGTTGGTTAAGGCTTATTTGCCCAGTTTTCAAGCAGAATTACCAGATTTGCAAGAATTATCATCATTCTTGGGTGAAGATGCTATATCCGTAGGATTCCCCCCTCCTGTGCTAAATTGGCACTTAATTGATGAAGAAGACTGGTCCAGTAGTTGGAAACAACATTGGCAACCAGAGGAAATAGGCGATCGCTTCTTGATTAATCCCGCTTGGCTACCTTTACCCACTACTACAGACCGCTTAATCATACTCCTTGATCCTGGTGTAGCCTTTGGTACGGGTAATCACGCTACGACTCAATTATGTTTAGAATCCCTAGAAATGCACTTTTCTAACATAACAGAGAACCAAAAACCCTCGACCATTGCCGATATTGGTTGTGGTTCAGGTATTCTAGGTGTTGGGGCAATATTATTAGGTGCTACTAAAGTCTATGCCGTTGATAATGATCCCTTAGCAGTCAAATCTACTTTTAGTAATTGCACTCTGAATCATATCCCTCCAGATTGTTTAATTCCCCTAGAAGGTAGTGTAAACACGGTCAGGAAAACAATTGATCAACCAGTAGATGGTATTGTTTGCAACATTTTAGCCGATGTCATTATTCAATTACTCCCAGAAATGACCGCAATTACTAAATCTAGCACTTGGGGTATATTTAGTGGTATTTTAATAGGACAATCAAAAGCTGTTGCTAATGCCTTAGAACAAAATGGTTGGACTGTGACTAATATCCGGGAGAAAAAAGAATGGTGTTGTTTAAATGCCCGTCGTTCCTAATTTTTTGCAGGTATAAGTAATGAATAACCCACTACAAACATATAATCCTAATGATATCGCTGAAGAAAATGGTAACTTTCTCGGTTTACCATTTAACTATGAATCAGCTAAATTAATCATTTTTTCTGTTCCCTGGGAAGTCACTGTTTCCTATCATCAAGGTACAGCACAAGGACCACAAAGAATTGCCGACGCTTCTTTACAAATAGACTTATTTGATTTTGATCATCCTCAAGGTTGGCAACAAGGTATCTTTCTGGAAAGACATACGGCAGAAATGTTAGAAAGAAATGAATACTATCGTGGCCAAGCAGCAAAAATTATCAAAAGTCTAGCACAAGGTCTAAAAATATCCCATTCTCAAAATTTAAAAGATACTCTTGTTACTGTTAATCATGGTTGTCAACAAATTAATGAATGGTTATTTAAAGAATGTCAAAAAGCTTTAAATTTAGGTAAAAAAGTCGCTGTTATTGGTGGTGATCATAGCGTTCCTTTGGGTTATTTTCAAGCTTTAGCTACTCAATATGATGACTGGGGAATTTTACATATTGATGCCCATGCGGATTTAAGAAATGCCTATGAAGGTTTTGAATTTTCCCATGCTTCCATTATGTTTAATGCCATGAAAATACCGCAAATTTCCAAGTTAGTCCAAGTGGGTTTACGGGATATTTGTGATGATGAAGTAGAGATGATTAATCAATCCAATCAGCGCATTATTGCTTACTATGATCCAGTAATTAAACAACAATTATACTCTGGTAAAAATTGGCTAGATTTATGTCGAGAAATTATCAGTCATTTACCAGAAAAAGTTTATATTAGTTTTGATGTTGATGGTTTAGATCCCAAACTTTGCCCCCATACTGGTACTCCCGTTCCCGGAGGACTGGAATTAGAACAAGTTTATTGTCTATTCCGAGAGGTAGTGAATACTGGTAGGGAAATTATTGGTTTTGATGTTTCTGAAGTTGGTAATGCGGAATGGGATGGTAATGTTGGTGCGCGAATAGTCTATAAATTAGCGAATTTTTTAGATTTGTCACAGATGAAAGTTAAAAACTAACAATCATCAATTGGCATTTTGGCATTTGCGGACGGGACTAATTCCGTCCTTTATTTTTGGCTATGGAAATGGTTTATTATCAGATTTTAGGATATTTGTACACATACCATAGGAAGATGCTAGAAATGGATTAAATGGGTTAAATTAATTCGGGATGTTGTTATGCACTGGATTTAAGTCAAGGTTTGGTTCTCAACCAGACCTTTTTTATTGTTCATTTTCTCTTGGGTTGGTGATTTCAGAGAAAACTATTTGACAATTTGTGGTAATTTGTGATAAGTTTTGTGTCATCTGCAAAAACTCCGCGAACAAAGGTTCTCCAAAATTCATTAATCTCAGGTAAGGCATTTCATCAAACATATCTGGGTAAAAAGTGATCTGATATTCGCGGCTTTTATAGATAAGTAACCAAGTCTTTTCCCCGTCTGGCTGAAAAATCACTCCAGCAGATTTTAAAATTGTTGATGTGGTAAATAAATGTTCAATGGTTTCTGGTGTAAAAGGAGTGGGTGGAATAGGCCTTTGAATTTCCCCTAAATCAGCGTCTAAATCCATTGTTACCATTGCTTCAATTCCTGGACGTAGAGGTGCATCTAATACCGAGTCAAACTCAGACATCAACACATCCTCTTCTTCTGGATCTGCGCTCATCGCAGCTTGTTCAATAAATGTGGGAACTTTAGCTAAAATGGGTTGGAGATTACCCACAACTGTAGCAAAGGCATTAATGCGATCGCGCAATTTTCTATAAACTTTTGCTTCTACAGTGCCATCATAATAAAAATTGTGAATGCGGACAGTTTCATACCTTTGTCCAATTCTATCAATTCTGCCAATTCTTTGTTCCACACGCATGGGATTCCAGGGCATATCATAATTGATTAATACCCCACAATTTTGCAAGTTTAACCCTTCTGAGGCAGATTCCGTACACAAAAGAATTTTAATTTCATCCTGGCGAAATTTGCGTTTAATTTCTTCTTTGGGAACTACACACCAAGTGGGTTCACTGTTGACTGTTGGCTGTTGACTATTGGCTGTGTACCGTGAACTGTCAACTTTTAATAATTCCCCACCACGTCCAGAATAACAAGCCACTTGACTGCCATATAATTCTTTTAAAGCATCTCGCAAATAGTCCATTGTGTCTGTGTATTGGGTAAAGACAATAGCACTTTCTCTTTGGCTTAATTCTTGACGTAAAACCTGAATAAAATGGGAAAGTTTGCTATCTTCTCCTGTATTTTCAAATTCCTGTAATAAATCTTTTAAATATTGAATTTCCTGGGGGTCTACTTCTTCAAAAAACGATTCCATTCCAGAAATTACTGCATCATTAGCTTCATCAATATCGGCATAATCATCTTCTGTAATAAAACTACCTTGTTTAGTTAATAAACAATCTAAACCCCGTTGTAAAGATGCTTTGATAGCGTAGAATGAACTGGTTAAACGTTTCCTGTACAAAGTCATTAAAAAACCGCGACAGGTACGCTGATCTTTTTGTGCTAGTCTGTAAAAATGACGGACATAATTACTCACAGCTTGGTAAAGCGGAACTTCACGGTTAATTTCTAAACTAATGGCATTATCTTGCACAATTCTACTAGGAATATCTTGAGCTAATAATCCGCGTTGATAATATTGTCTCAAGGTATCGCGGGTATGACGAAACATCAAATCTTTTAAAGGAGTATTAACTGTTAAATATTGTCGGGAAGTATTGATAAAACCTTCATCTGCTAATAATTGTTTATGATTAGATATTTTCTTACCTAATTGCCATAAATCTTGCATTTTATAAGCCAGAATCTTATCTTGTTGGTTTAAAAATTGCTGTAACCGAGAACAAGGTTTCCCCCCTTGTTGAAAATAGTCATTAGACATGACTTGCCAAAAATTTAGTATTTCTGGTTTGACACTACTTGGTAATGATTCAAAATAATTACAAAAATTATCTCCATAACTCCAATGTCCTTGTATTCCTAGTAAATTTAATAAATCAAAAACTTCTATAGCATCAATTTGCATGGGAGTAGCAGAAAGTAGAATTAAAGCTTGAGTTTTATCCTTTAATTGCTGCATTAATTCTAATAACCGATTGGGTGTTTCTTTGCGATTTTGAGGGCTTTTTCTTCTTGCGTGGTGTGCTTCATCTAATATGACTAAATCCCAAGGTTCTGCTGCTAGTAATTCCTGCATTCTTTCTTTTCTCCGCACTAAATGGGAAGAAGCGAGAATTAAATCTTGGCTATTCCAGGGATTTATTAACTGTTGATTGTTAACTGTATAATGTTGACGGTATTGTTCAGTTAACAGTGGACTGTGAACAGTGAACAAATTTTGATTGTAACTCCAAAAATGTAGATTGAATTTTTCTCTTAATTCTTCTTGCCATTGGGGTTGGACACTTGCAGGGGAAAGGATGAGTACCCGTTTGGCTTTTTTAGCTAACAGGAGATAACGTAAAATTAGTCCTGTTTCAATAGTTTTACCTAATCCAACTTCGTCAGCAATAAGAAAACTTTGGGGAAAGGTTTCTGCTACCCGACGCAATATTTTAATTTGGTGTGGCCAG
>Ga0315905_10001101_pt1 | contig 29342 bp, 25 predicted proteins | sample LakEriMetagenome_5_FD_203522 | JGI IMG/M metagenome (GOLD analysis project Ga0315905, IMG submission 203522) | Freshwater fungal communities from buoy surface, Lake Erie, Ohio, United States - Buoy 4 MA121 | ecosystem: Environmental > Aquatic > Freshwater > Lake | place: USA: Lake Erie, Ohio...
AGATTTATACGAAAAGGATTTTTATAAGATCCTGGGCGTATCAAAGTCTGCGACCCCTGATGAAATTAAGAAGAAATACCGCTCTTTAGCGCGTGAATTGCATCCAGATAAGACCAAGGGCGATGCCAAGCGAGAAGAAGAGTTCAAGGCTGTCTCTGAGGCCTATGACATCTTGTCGGATTCAAAGAAAAAAGCTGAGTACGACGAAGCCCGTTCACTATTTGAACGTGGAGGTTTTCGTGCACCAACTGGTGGGCAGAATTTCCAAGGCGGAGACTTTGGTGACATCTTCGGTGGCGGCAATCCACAAGACATCTTCGCTAATTTATTTGGCGGCGGGCGCCGCGGTCCACGTAAGGGACAAGATTTACAGACCGAATCAAAGATTTCATTTCGCGAATCTGTATTTGGCACAACGTTAGAACTTCGCTTATCTACAGATGGAATGCCCGCGCAAAACATTACTGCGCGCGTTCCTGCTGGCGTAAACGACGGCGCGAAGATCAGAGTTAAAGGAAAAGGTGCAGCCGGTGAGGCTGGTCCTGGTGACTTGTTTATTTTGCTGCATGTAAAACCACATCCAATTTTTTCACGCAAAGGTGAACACATCACCATGACATTGCCTGTGACATTCACAGAAGCAGCACTCGGCGCCGATATAAAAGTTCCAACAATTTCTGGTGATGATGTGACTGTGCGACTTGCACCAGGAACGCCTAATGGTCGTGTACTGCGCGTTAAAGGTCGCGGTATACAAAAGAACGGAACAACCGGAGATTTACTTGTCTCTGTAGAAGTACAAGTTCCGAGTCACACAGAAGGAAAAGCTGAAGAAGCTCTTAAGGCATTTGCAGAAGCAACAGCACACGAAGATGTGCGCGCAGAATTTATAGCTAAGGCATCACAATGAAAGAAGAAGAAACAACGCAACCAGGTGATGACGCAGCGCTATACGTAATTTCAGTTGCTGCAGAGTTATCTGGTTTACACCCGCAAACTCTTCGTCAATACGATCGCATGGGATTAGTTTCACCAGAGCGTGCCACAGGTCGTGGTCGCAGATACTCGCTGCAAAACATTGCATCCCTTCGCACCGTGCAAAGACTTATTGGTGAAGGCATAAACCATGCAGGCATTAAACGCATTATTGAATTGGAATCTGCAATGGCGAATATGGCTATCGAAGTTGCACAACTGCGAATCGAAGTAGATGCGCTGCTTTCACAGAACCCACCAAAAGGCCTTGCTGTACGCAAGAAAAACCCTGTAATTGTCTATAAAGAAGAGCAGTAAAAATGGATAGGCTCGCCCCATGAGCGCACGCGAGCAACTAAAAGCACAAATCATTTCTAAGGCTGTTGTGCACGGCAAAGTTATTTTGTCATCTGGCAAAGAAGCTGATTACTACGTCGATCTTCGCCGCGTAACTCTTGACTCTGTCGCTGCGCCACTTGTTGGACAAGTAATGCTCGACTTAACAAAAGATTTAGATTACGAAGCAGTCGGTGGTCTTACGTTGGGCGCAGATCCAGTTGCAACAGCGATGATGCACGTTGCAGCGCAACAGGGGCGAAAGATTGATTCATTCGTTGTGCGCAAAGCAGAAAAAGCACATGGGTTGCAACGCCGCATCGAAGGACCAGATGTTGTTGGCAAAAGGGTTTTAGCAGTGGAAGACACATCTACAACAGGCGGTTCTGTTTTAACTGCTGTTGAAGCTTTACAAGAAGCTGGTGCAATTGTTGTTGGTGTTGCAGTAATCGTAGAACGTGGCGCAGAACCAAAGATTAGAGAAGCGGGCCTTGAATACCGAGCGGCCTTTCAACTAACAGACCTAGGTTTATGACAAGTGGTGCTTTGTGCGCCACTCTTTGAATAATCCATAAACCATCGGAATAAGTGTGATCAGAACAATTACACCAATAGCAATGTAGAGATAAGAATTTGCTCTATCACCAAGAGCATCACCCAACAGGTAACCAATTCCAATTGCAACCTGTGTCCAGATGATTGCACCGATTGCATTCCATGTTGAAAATAGTTTTCTATCCAACAGAACAACACCGCAGGTTGGATTTAATAAAGTTCTAGCAAAAGGAATGAAGCGTCCAAAGACAAGAGCTTTTCTAGGGCCGTATTGAACCAGCAATTTTTCAACTCTTCGAACCATGTTTTGGTTAAAGAATCTCGTATCTGGTCGTTCAAATAACTTTCTTCCATATTTTTTACCGAACCAATAACCAACTTCTCCGCCAACAATTGCAGCGATTGGGGCGGTGGCAAATAACAAAGGCGCCGATAACTTGGCATCGCCCAAAACATCGGTGCCAGCAGAAGAAGCAGCCATTCCAGCTAAGAAAACGACTTCGCCCCCAGGAAAGACCAGACCGATCAAGAGACCGGTTTCCATAAAGATGATGCCGAGAACCCCGATTAATCCCAGGGTGGACACAACCGCGCTGGCATCAAAGAGGGTCGACAGGTTCATGCCTTCAGCCTAGAGGGCTGTGTAATAGATAGGTGTATTTGCCTTTTTCGGGGGCGGTGTGCGTAGACTGCGACAACTTTGTGGTCCATTCGGGCCCATGACGCTCCACCGTACAAGGAAGTCTGAGGAGACAACATGCGAGCTGCCAGCTCCCAATCACTTGTGACTGTAGAAGGTTCAAACCTGACCTATGTCTACGTCGTTCTAGCAATCTCACTGATCGCCCTGGGAATCGCCTGGGCACTTCGCTCCCAAGTTTTGGCGCAGAGTGATGGCACAGCAAAGATGCGTGAAATCGCAGAAGCAGTTCAGGAAGGTGCAGCGGCATATCTCGCGCGCCAGTTCCGAACACTTTCATACTTCGTTGGAATTGTTTTCGTTCTTCTCTTCGCACTCCCAGGAGATATGGACATTCGTATCGGACGTTCAATCTTCTTCTTACTCGGTGCAGGATTTTCAGCACTAGTTGGATACAACGGTATGTGGCTTGCAGTGCGCGCAAATGTTCGCGTGGCAGATGCTGCTCGAAGCAAAGATGCTGAGAAAGCAGTGCGAATCGCGTTTCGCACCGGTGGCGTTGTTGGTATGACAACTGTTGGTCTCGGACTTGTTGGTGCATCCCTCGTTGTAATCATCTACCGCGAAAACGCACCAGCTGTTCTTGAAGGATTTGGTTTTGGTGCTGCAATGCTCGCGATGTTTATGCGCGTTGGTGGCGGTATCTTTACAAAGGCTGCAGATGTTGGAGCAGACCTCGTAGGTAAAGTTGAAAAGAATATTCCAGAAGATGACCCACGTAACGCTGCAACAATTGCAGATAACGTAGGAGATAACGTCGGTGACTGCGCTGGTATGGCAGCTGACTTGTTCGAGTCATACGCAGTAACGCTCGTTGCAGCTTTGATTCTCGGTAAAGCAGCACTCGGTGATGCAGGACTTATCTATCCATTGATCGTTCCTGCAATCGGAACTATCACAGCTGTTATCGGTATCTTCCTCACACGTCTTCGCAAAACAGATAAGAACGCAATGCAAGCTATTAATCGTTCATTCTTCTTATCTGCCCTGATCTCTGCAGTTCTAACAGGACTTGCAACATTTACATACTTGCCATCTGACTTTAAGTTACTTACTGGTCTTTCCCCAGAAGCAATTGCAGCAGCTGGAAATACAAACCCACGAATTCTTGCTTTCGGTGCTGTATTGATCGGTATCGCACTGGCTGCAGCAATTCAGGTTCTCACTGGCTTCTTCACTGAAGTTGGTAAGCGTCCAGTAAATGATGTTGCAGCATCTTCACAAACAGGCGCCGCAACAGTGATTTTGGCTGGTATTGCAGTCGGTTTTGAATCAGCTGTTTACAGCGCAATTCTTATTGCTGCTGCTGTCTTCGGTGCATTCGCACTCGGTGGCGGATCAATCGTTCTCTCACTCCTTGCAATCGCAATTGCGGGCACTGGTCTTTTGACAACCGTTGGTGTCATCGTTGCAATGGATACCTTCGGTCCTATTTCAGATAATGCACAAGGCATTGCAGAAATGTCTGGCGATGTTAAGGGTGAAGGCGCACAGATTCTTACTTCCCTTGACGCTGTTGGTAACACAACTAAGGCGATCACAAAGGGAATTGCAATCGCAACTGCTGTTCTTGCTGCAACTGCTCTCTTCGGTGCATTTACAGATGCAATTAAGCAAGCAGTAATTGACGCGGGACAAGTTGCTGCAAACCTCGGTCTTGAATATCAAGGCGTGCTCGATGTTGCTAATCCACGCAACCTCGTTGGTTTGATTATCGGCGCAGCAGTTGTATTCCTCTTCTCAGGTCTTGCAGTTAACGCGGTATCACGCGCTGCAGGTGCTGTTGTGATGGAAGTACGTAATCAATTTAAGCTACATCCAGGAATCATGAAGGGCACTGAAAAGCCAGAATACGGCCGCGTTGTAGATATTTGTACACGCGATTCACTGCGCGAACTTGCAACACCGGGATTACTTGCAGTGATGGCACCAATCGCAGTTGGCTTCGGTCTCGGAGTTGGCGCACTCGGTGCATACCTTGCTGGTGCAATTGGTACCGGAACACTTATGGCTGTATTTCTTTCAAACTCTGGCGGCGCGTGGGATAACGCAAAGAAGATGGTTGAAGACGGAAACTACGGTGGCAAGGGATCTGATGCGCACACTGCAACAATCGTTGGTGACACTGTTGGTGATCCATTTAAAGACACTGCAGGTCCTGCGATTAACCCACTTATTAAGGTGATGAACCTTGTTGGTCTACTTATTACTCCAGCAATCGTTTCATTCGCACTCGGTGGAAACTCAAACATCAACACAACTATTGGTGTTGTTGCAACGTTGATTATTGTTGCCGCCCTTGTGCGCAACCGTCGTCAATCCACTTCAATCGAGTACTAAAAAAACGTCCACTTCCCCTTGTTAGGACTTCATGGCTAAAGAACTGAAAAAGCTGGTGATTGTTGAATCCCCAGCTAAAGCACGGAAAATTGGCGGCTACCTCGGCGATGATTACATCGTCGAGGCTAGCGTCGGTCACATCCGTGACTTACCTCAGAAGGCCGCTGATATTCCTAAGGAATACAAAAAGATTGCCTGGGCAAAAGAGGGCGTAGACATCGAAAATGATTTCGCGCCACTTTATGTAATCAATCCAGATAAAAAAGCAAAGGTCGCCGAACTCAAAGAGTTGATGAAAGGCGCCGAAGAGTTATTACTCGCAACCGATGAAGACCGCGAGGGCGAAGCAATTGCGTGGCACTTAGTTGAAGTCTTGCAACCAAAGATTCCAATTAAGCGAATGGTCTTTAATGAAATTACAAAAGAAGCGATTCAAGCCGCTGTAGAAAATACACGCGATCTCGATTATCACTTGATCGATGCACAAGAAACTCGTCGTGTACTGGATCGTTTATACGGTTACAGGCTCTCTCCAGTTTTGTGGAAGAAAGTTATGCCACGTATTTCAGCAGGACGCGTGCAATCTGTTGCAACAAGACTCATTGTTGAAAAAGAACGTGAACGCATGGCATTTATTTCATCTTCATGGTGGGATCTCAACGCACAAACAGATCTTGGTTTTAATGCGCGCTTACTCACTGTCGATGGCAAAAAAGTTGCAGCGACCGCTGACTTTGGGGCAGATGGCGCTGTAAAAGAAAAGTCATTAGCAAATATTTTGTTACTCGATGAAACTGGAGCACGCTCCCTTGTTGATTCACTTAAGGGAACACCACTGACTGTTAAGTCGATGGAAGAATCCCCGCGCACAGAAAAACCAAAAGCACCATTTACAACATCCACACTTCAGCAAGATGCAGGTTCGCGGCTTGGTTGGGGCGCACAGATCACAATGCGCGTTGCACAGCGTCTGTACGAAAATGGTTACATCACCTATATGCGTACAGATTCAATTAACTTATCCGAGCAAGCAATCAAAGCTGCTCGTGCATCTGCAAAGGCTTTATACGGCGCAGACCATGTTGCGGACGCACCGCGTGTGTATCAAGGAAAGTCTAAGAACGCACAAGAGGCGCACGAAGCAATTAGGCCTGCAGGAGATTCATTTAAGACTCCTGGCGAATTAGCACCAGAGCTTTCACGTGATGAATTTGCTTTATATGACCTTATTTGGAAGCGCACTGTGGCGTCCCAAATGGCTGATGCCAAAAAGATGCAGATGCGCGTTGATTTTGACGCGACAACGAATGATAAAAAAGAGACTGTTTTCCGCGCAAATGGATCTGTTATTACTTTCCCAGGATTTCTAGCTGCTTATGACGACATGGTTGAAGAGAAAACAGATGAAGAGTCAGAAGATAAGCGCTTACCTGCAATGACCGTGGGACAAGCAGTAAAAGTTAACGAATACAACTGCGAAGGCCATGAGACAAAGCCACCTGCTCGTTACACAGAGCCAACACTTGTAAAAAAACTTGAAGAACTGGGTATCGGGCGTCCTTCAACGTTTGCATCAATTATTCAAACAATTCAAGACCGCGGTTATGTTTACAAGCGTGGTCGCGCACTTGTTCCAACATTCTTAGCTTTCTCTGTTACAGGATTACTCGAAACTCACTTTACAAAGCTAGTTGATTACGAATTCACAGCAAGTATGGAAGAAGATTTAGACAAGATTGCAGCAGGTGAGGCAGGCCGCGTTGATTGGTTGCGCGACTTCTTCTATGGCCACGATGGACAACCAGGCTTAATCGAATTATCTGCAGACCTTGGTGCAATCGATGCACGCGAAGTAAACACAATGCGCCTAGCCCCTGATATCGAAATCCGTGTTGGTCGCTACGGTGCGTACTTACAACAAGGTGAAGGTGAAACACGCAAACTCGCAAACATTCCAGAGACGATGGCGCCAGATGAATTAACGCTGGATGCTGCAATCGAAATTCTTGCCAAGCCATCAGGCGAACGCGAGCTCGGTATTGATCCTGCAACTAACTTGCCAATCATTGCTAAGTCCGGGCGCTTTGGTCCTTACATCACAGAAGTATTCCCAGTAGAAGTTGTTCCAGAGGGTGCGAAGAAAAAGCGCAAGAAAGCAGATGCTCCAAAACCAAAGACTGCGTCTCTTCTTTCAACAATGACGCTCGATACTGTTACATACGAAGATGCAATCAGATTACTTTCACTTCCACGCACACTTGGCACAAACAGTGCAGGCGATGAAATCACCGTGCAAAACGGTCGTTACGGCCCTTATTTGAAGGCGGGCGCTGATTCGCGCACACTCACATCAGAAGATCAATTGTTTTCAATCTCTTTGGATGAAGCGCTCGAGATTTATTCAAAGCCAAAAGAGCGTCGTCGTGGTGTAGCAAAGCCACCACTTAAAGAGCTCGGCAAAGATCCGGGCACAGAAAAAGAAGTCATTGTTAAAGATGGTCGCTTCGGCATGTATGTGACAGACGGTGAAACAAATGCAACGCTACGTCGCGGTGACACACTCGAAGCTTTGACACTTGATCGTGCTCTCGAATTACTTGCAGGCCGCCGTGCCTGGGAAGCAGAAAACGGTCCATCTCCAAAGAAGTCGCGAAAGAAGGCTGCCCCTAAGTCTCCTAAGGCGAAAGCGCCATCTCTGACCAAGAACACAGTCAAAGCTACTGGCAAGAAGAAAGCCGCTAAGAAAGAATCTACTTCGTGAGTTCACTTCCAAGACCTGCAGCCCCAGCGCAGGATGAAACGCGTGGAGTCCTAGCGATTCCTGCGTTTCGAAAACTCTGGAACTCCATGGTTTTTTCTTCCCTCGGTGATTGGCTCGGTCTGCTTGCAACAACTGCGCTCGCGCAACAACTCGCTGGGGATAATTATGCGAAAGCAAACTTTGCAATCGCCGGTGTCTTTATCGCACGTTTAGTGCCATCAGTTTTCTTAGGACCAATTGCAGGTGTTATCGCTGATCGCTTTGATCGTCGCAAGCTCATGGTTATCTGCGACATTTTGCGTGCAGGTCTGTATATTTCAATTCCGATTTTCAACAACTACATCTGGCTGTACACAGCAACTATTTTGGTCGAATGCATAACTCTCTTCTGGTCACCAGCTAAAGAAGCATCCGTTCCAAATCTTGTTCCACGCAACAAACTCGAAAGCGCTAACCAAGTATCACTGTTGGCCGCTTACGGCACAGCGCCAATTGCTGCAGCACTCTTTGCAATCCTTGCGCTCTTCAGTAACGCACTCGGTTCCTTTATGCCTTCTTTTGCAGGAAACGCAGTTGATATTGCGCTCTATATAAACGCCATAAGTTTTGCTTTTGCCGCTTACACAATTTGGGGAATACATGAAATTCCTAAGATTAAAGAGGCAAAGAAAGGCACAGAAGCAAGTGTTGCTAAATCACTCTGGCAAGGTTGGAAAGCAGTCTCTGGTTCAAAGATTATTCGCGGACTCATCGTTGGAATGGTTGGTGCTTTCGTTGCAGCAGGTGCGGTCATTGGTCTTGCTCGTACATTCGTAGGCGATCTCGGCGGTGGTGAAGCTGCATACGGTGTTCTCTTCGGCGCTGTCTTTACAGGCCTTGCACTCGGTATCGCGGCAGGACCAAAGGTCTTTGCACAATTCTCGCGTCGCCGTTTATTTGGCGCATCCCTTACAACAGCAGGAATTTTCTTAGTATTACTCGCAGTTATTCCGAACTTAGTTATTGCAGTCATCATTGTTATTTTCCTTGGTGCATTTGCGGGTATCTGTTGGGTTACAGGATTCACGATGCTCGGCATGGAAGTACAAGATGAAGTACGTGGTCGCACATTTGCATTCGTGCAATCACTTATCAAAGTCACACTCGTTGCAGTTCTAGCTATTTCACCACTTATTGCTGCAGCCTTTGGTGAACACACCTACAAGTTCCGCAATGCAGAGCTAACCTATAACGGCGCTGCAATCACAATTCTTATCGCTGGAATCATTGCCACATTTATTGGTTTGATTTCATACCGCCAGATGAAAGATCGTCCAAATGTTTCTTTGTGGTCAGATATTTCAAATGCGCTTAAAGGCGAACTCGGTTCAATCACAGGCGCTCCAGTTCAAGGTGTCTTCATTGCATTCGAAGGCGGCGAAGGCACAGGAAAATCTACGCAATCAAAACTTTTAAAGAAGTGGCTAGAAAATGAAGGCGAAGAAGTTGTTCTCTCTCGCGAACCTGGTGGCACTGATTTAGGACAGGGCTTGCGCAAGATTTTGCTTGGTCACGAAACAGGTGCAATCTCACCACGTGCAGAAGCACTTCTCTACGCTGCTGATCGCGCGCACCACGTCTTCTCAACTATTCGCCCAGCCCTTGATCGCGGCGACGTTGTTATTACTGATCGTTACTTTGATTCATCAATTGCATATCAAGGCGCTGGTCGCGTATTACAACCAAATGAAGTTGCACGTATTTCTCGTTGGGCCACCGAATCACTCTTTCCAACGCTGACAATAATTATTGATCAACCAGCCGAAATTGGGCTTGCACGCTTACAGAGTCGCGATCGCTTAGAAGCAGAACCACTTGCATTCCACGAGCGTGTGCGAAACGAATTCTTGCAAATTGCATCGATGGATCCTGAGCGCTACTTAGTAGTTGATGGCACACAGAGCATCGAAGATATTCACGAAGAAATCATTTCTCGAGTTGGTGAAATACCAGCACTTAAGCGCAACTCTGAAAAACAAAAGAAAACAAAAACAAAGCGCAGAGCATCGAGAAAGCCATGAGCGTCTTTGACACACTCGTTGGGCAATCACACATGATTGCGCAATTACAAGGTGCGATTCTTTCCGCAAAGAGCGGCGAAGAAACACAAGAGATGACACATGCGTGGGTCTTTACTGGCCCACCTGGCAGTGGTCGCTCCAGTGCTGCTGTTGCATTCGCACAAGCACTTGTCTGTCCCAATCTTGGTTGTGGCACATGCAATGCATGTTTATCTGCCGCCAAGGGTGGACACCCTGATGTCGAAATCATTCGCACAGAAGGTTTATCAATCAAGATCGACGAAGTACGCGAGCTACTTGCACGCGTTGCGTGGGCGCCCTCTATGGGCGGATGGCGCGTGGTTGTTATGGAAGATGCTGATCGGTTAACCGAATCAGCAGCTAATGCACTTTTAAAAGCAATTGAAGAACCTGGCAATCGCACAGTCTGGTTGCTCTGTGCTCCGACTCTTCACGATGTATTACCCACTATTCGCTCACGTTGTCGACACATGCAACTTGTAACACCGAGCACAAAAGATGTTGCAGCTGTACTTCAATCACGTGATGGAATCTCACCGCAGATGGCTGATTTTGCAGCGCGGGTCAGCCAGGGACACATCGGTCGCGCGAAATACATCGCCACTAACGAACACGTGCGCAGCAATCGCAAAGAGATCCTTAAGTCAGTCACACAACTCAATAACGTGGCAGATGCTTTTAAAGCAGCACAACGTCTCGTCGATATTGCAACAGAGGACGCAAAAGCTGCCGCAGAAATCCGTGATGAAAAAGAACAAGATGAACTCGCACAGGCTTATGGCAAAGGTGCCACCGGTCGTGGAATGGCAAGCGGTGGATCTAAAGCGTTAAAAGAATTAGAAAAAGAACAGAAGACTCGCACCACGCGCATGGTCCGTGACTCACTTGATGCAGCGCTTCTAGATATTGCAACGCTCTATCGCGACATTATGTTGGTGCAATCTGGACACATTGATGCGCTAATTAATCTAGAAATGGCGCAAGAGATCAATATGATTGCAAGCGTTCTACCTACACACAAAACGATTCAGCGCTTGGATGTGGTCATGAAAGCGCGCAAAGCTCTTGGATATAACGCAGCACCACTGCTGACAATAGAAGCATTAATGTGCGAACTCGTTTAATCACAGCTCTCGCTATTTCGGCACTTCTTCTGACTGGCTGTGTGCAAGAACTAAAACCTCTAAAACTCGAAACTCTCCAAGATTTTCAAAGCCAAAAGATCAAGTGGCGCACCTGCTATGACTCATTCAAGTGCGCAGAAGTTTTGGTGCCTATTGATTACACAAACATAAAACTTGGTACATTCAAGATTTCTGTGCTCAAGTACGAAGCGAGCAATAAAGAAGATCGCATTGGCTCTTTATTCGTTAATCCTGGCGGACCTGGTGCATCGGGGGTGGATTACGCATATCAAGCCGAATACATACTCAGCCCGCAGGTTTTAGCCCTCTATGACATCGTCGGCTTTGATCCACGCGGAGTCGGGCGCAGTGCCCCAATTCGCTGCCTAACCGATGATGAAACCGATGCGAATTACGCATCGGATGCGAAACCAGATAACCCACAAGAATTTGATGCGCTAATTACAGAAACGCAGGATTATGTTGCTAAGTGCGAAGAGAACAATAAAAACCTAACTGCCTACGGCACAGAAAATGCCGCGCGAGATATGGATGTTGTTCGCGCGGTGCTAGGGGATAAAAAACTTAATTATCTCGGTAAGTCATACGGAACGTACCTTGGAACTATTTATGCACAATTGTTTCCAGACAAGGTTGGCAGAGTTGTACTAGATGGTGCAATAGATCCTGGTGCTACTCCGCTTCAACAATCATTGATTCAAGCAGTTGGTTTTGAGAATGCATTGGATGACTTTGTTAAAGATTGCTTGCAATTAGATACGTGTCCACTTCCAAAGGAAGCAACGAAGCAATACTTCACAGATTTGTTTGACTCTGTTGCAAAGAAACCACTGACAACGAGCACCAAACGAGTGGCCACCGAATCACTCGTTGTGCTTGGTACCGCATCCGCTTTATATGACAGTGAATCTGGTTGGCCAATGCTGCGAGTTGCAATCAAGCAAGCGCAAAACGGCAGAGGATTGATGTTCTTGTCTCTAGCGGATGCGTACACAGGACGACAACCAAACGGCACATATCCAACCAATGAAGGCGACTCCGGGTTTGTTATTGATTGTCTTGATTGGAATGATGCACGCACTAACGAACAAATCGCACAAGATGCTCAATCATTTAAAGCACAAGCGCCAGTATTTGGTCCTTATCTTTCTTATTCAGGTCTTTCATGCAAGTACTTCGCTGGCATTAAGCAACCGATCAAGATCAAGCAGATTAAAACAACTCCAATAATTATTATTGGCACACTTCGTGACCCGGCTACGCCTTATTCATGGGCAGTTGCACTAAACAAACTCATTACTAGTTCACGTCTCATCACACTCGATGGCGATGGCCACACTGGCCACGGACGCGGTTCTGCGTGCGTTGATAAAGCCGTGGACACCTATTTCATCACCGGCAAAATCCCTGCCACAGACCAGAAATGCGACCTCAGTACCGCTCTGTAACTCTTGTTTCACGCACGCTAAATGGTAAAAGCACCCCTTTTCATAGGGTTAGATTTACCCATGCGCTTAGACCATGTCTCATATGTAACTTCCCATGATCAACTAGCCGATACCGTTCAACGTCTTGGCGCTCGCCTCGGCAGCACATTTGTTGATGGCGGAATCCACCCACGCTTTGGCACACGTAACTTCACACTGCCCTTACAAAATGGTCACTATCTAGAAGTTGTCTGTCCACTAGATCATCCATCATCAGATTCAACTCCATTTGGTAAAGCTGTTTCACAACGCGCTGCTGAAGGTGGCGGTTGGCTTACTTGGGTTGTCGCAGTCGATGATGTTTCCAAGATTGAAAAGCGCTTAGGCCGAGCAGCAGTAGATGGCCACCGCACAAAACCAGATGGAAAAGATTTATCATGGAAGCAAATTGGTGTTCTTGGAACACTAGAAGATAAACAACTCCCATTCTTTATTGAGTGGTTATCACTTGATCACCCATCAACAGATGGAAAAGCAATTGCAAAGATTGTTAAAGTAGAAATTTCTGGCGATGAATCACGAATCGAAGAGTGGCTTGGTTCAGAGCTTCGTGCGGCAATAGGCTCAGATGTCGAAGTTGAATGGATTGCAGCAGCAGCAAGTGATGGCGAATCAGGAATAGTCGCCGTGCACGTTATGACACCTAGTGGTGTTGTTAGGTTGGATTAGTGGGCGAAGCTAGAAGCAAAAAATTTTTTGGTTGGTCCCAAACAAAATATGGAATCAGCGAATACTCTGATGTCAGTAAATATAAACAAAAAATAGGTCAACAAGTTGTTTCTCGAGGTAGTGGCCTGTCGTATGGTGACGCTGCGTTAAACAGTCAAAACGCAATAATTTATGGAAATTTTACTACTAGTTTGAATTCATTTACTTACAATAAAATTAATGCATCGGTTTTGGTAGCTGGGAATATTACTGTAAGTGAAGTTATAAACCATTTAGCAGAGTTTGACCGAACTTTGCTAGTCGTTCCAGGTACTTCCCGTGCAACAATTGCTGGATGTATTGCAATGAACGTACATGGCAAGAATCATTTTAAAGTTGGGGGTTTTGGGGACCAGGTTGAATCTTTTGAATTATTTAATCCGTTAATTGGTAGCTTCATAAATTGTTCGCGTCAAATGAATTCTGATTTATTCAATAGTACTATTGGAGGCCTCGGTCTTACCGGACACATTACAAAAGTTGAGTTAAGAACAGCTCCACTCAAAGCACGTGCTCATCTTTTACAGAAGGAATTTAGTAACTTTGGGTATATAATTGAGAATATCGAAAAAATTCGACGTGAAAGTGAAAATTTTATCGCTTTAATGAACTGGAATGGAAAGAACCTTGGATCAGGTTACGCAAATCAGTATCGAAGCGCTGAAGGAAAATTTTCAAGAATTTCTACGCCCAAGAATTTACTACCCATTAAATTTCCTTTTATAAACAAAACATCAATAAAAGTTTATAACTCGTTATTCTTCAGTAATACTCGAGATTTTCGAGAAGTCGATTACTTCAAACTTTGTTTTATGGCAGACCAGCACAAAAACGCTAACTTGTGGTTTGGGAAGAATGGCTTCCTTGAATACCAATTCGCGCTTCCGGATCAGAGGTTGGAAGACGCGTTTCAAATTGCCAAGAAATTGAGTTTACAAAATACAATCTATTTGTCTGGCATCAAACTACTTAGCAAATCAGTTAATGGATTGCTTTCGTTTCCAATTGAAGGGTTCACCATGACCCTTACGATGAAACCAACAAAAGATTTATTACGGAGCCTATCGGAGATGGACGAACATATTCTCGAAATTGGTGGCAAAATTTATCTTGCTAAAGATGATCGGTTGAGCCCAAGAGTGTTTAAGCAAATGTATCCTGAGGTAGGTACATTCCAATCTATACGTCAAAAATATAACTTAAATGGCATTAGTTCAGACCTTTCACGGCGACTTCAGATTTAAATTCTTTTCTTGAAATCAACCGAACGGAGAAATAGATGGATCGGATCAAAGCAATTGCGGAGATGAAAACTGCTTTCGAAAAAGAAAATTCCCAAAAGGAGATAATCCCAGGTAAAGACTTCATTCCTCATGCAGCAAAAGTTGTAGATTCAACTGAAATTTCCTACCTGTCAGAATCGGTCTTAGATGCATGGTTTACGACAGGAAGGTTCGCCGAAAACTTCGAATTAGCGTTAAAGAAGTTTTATTCACTGAGATCGGCTTCGCTTGTAAATAGTGGCTCATCAGCCAACTTAGTAGCTTTATCAGCCTTAACTAGCTCAACGCTACAAGATCGAGCAATTAAGAAAGATGATGAAGTTATTACTGTCGCTGCTGGATTTCCCACAACCGTTAATCCGATTATCCAAGTTGGCGCACGACCAGTTTTCTTAGATGTTGAATTACCATCGTATAACATGGATATAAAGCAACTTGAAGAAGCACTTTCAAGTAAAACCAAAGCAGTGATGTTAGCTCACACTCTCGGTAATCCCTTTGAACTTAATGTGATACGAGAATTTTGTACAAAGAATAATCTGTGGTTGATAGAAGATAATTGTGATGCATTTGGTAGCAAATTTAATGGTCAATTGACGGGTACTTTTGGCGATATTTCAACACTGAGTTTTTATCCAGCACACCATATAACAACAGGAGAAGGAGGTGCGGTTCTAACAAACTCTGCAAAGTTAAGGGTTTTGGTAGAGAGTTATCGCGATTGGGGAAGAGATTGTTATTGCTTACCAGGCCAAGACAATACTTGTTTAAAAAGATTTGATCAAAAGCATGGCGACCTTCCGTTTGGTTACGATCATAAATTTGTTTACAGTCACATTGGGTACAACTTAAAGATGACAGATATGCAAGCTGCGATAGGTGTAGCGCAAATGGAAAAAGTGTCAAGTTTTATTGAAAAGAGAAAAGAAAACTGGGCATACCTCCGAAATGCCTTTTCTGATTTAGAGGAATACTTTATTCTGCCTGAAAAAGCTGCAAACAGCGAACCTAGTTGGTTTGGATTTGCATTAACAATTCGTGAAAGTTCTAAATTTAATCGTCAAGATATTTTGAACCACCTTGCAGAAAATAAGATCGGCACAAGACTTCTGTTCGCTGGTGATTTAACAAAACAACCGTCATTTAAAGCAGCAAATTTCACTAAAATAGGCAATTTAAATAATACAAGCACGGTAACCAAAAACACCTTTTGGTTCGGATGCTGGCCAGGTCTTAAAAACCAACATCTAGATTACATCTACGAATCAGTCTTAAACTTCACAAAGAAATAAACTAGGAATTTCTAACAGTAATTTCGAAACTATGCGTTTTCCCGATCGTGTTGGGAAAATCTAGATAAATTCTCAATAGGTATTCGAGAACTAAGCTCAACTGAATAACTATAAGGGAAGCAATGAGGAAACAAACTGATTTTAAAATAGTCACAGAGGGTGTAAGGCTAAAAATAGCAACCACAAAAAAAACAACACTAACAAGAAAAATGGATACTCCAGTAATCATAAAACCTGAAATAATCCGAAGAGGGTTTGATAAAATTGCATCAATGAAAAATTCATACTTTCCAAACCAGTTAAAATTCGATTTACCATTTTCACGAGGCTTCCGGTCGTACGTCAAAATTTCATCAACATCAGTTAAACTGGGAATAAAAGTTCTAAAAAAAGGCCTAGGAGTTTTCAAGTCCTTTATTTGAGTTACTATAGATTTATCAATTAACCAAAAGTCTGAAGCATTTCTAACAACTCGGACACCTGCAACTAAATTTAAAAACAAATATCCAAGATTCCTAGATTGAGTGTCGAAGAAACCTGAGTTCCTTTTTTTCATCTTGGTAATTACATATTTGTTACCTTTTAACCAGCTTTCCACTAACTGATCCACCAGTTGCGGCGGATCTTGTAAATCTGATTGCAAAACAACTACTGCGTCGCCTTTAGAATTTACTATGCCCGTCATGAGCGAATTTTGCATGCCTAAATTACGTAAATGCCTTAAAATCAAAACTTTAGAAGTACCTGCAAACAAATTTTGTAATTTTAAGATGGTCTTATCCGAGCTAGCATTATCTACGATTATGAATTCGGAATTGATGCCATACTTCTTCCTAAGCCTCATCCGTGTTGAAATCAAAGCATCAAACAAAACTTGGCAAGACTCTTCTTCATTACGGACGGGACATATAATCGACAATACAAAAGCCATACATTAAGTATAGGGCCACTTTTTAGAGACACTGATATTCTAATTACTGGTTTTGTCCGAGATGCTTACGAGGAAGAGAAATGACTCTAACGGAATTCATACCTGCCACTCAAACTCAGAATCAATTGAAACAAATGGTAATTTTGGTAGGAGGAAGAGGGGAGCGCTTAGCACCCCTAACGGATGTAATTCCCAAACCGCTTTTAACTTTTGCTGGTAAACCATTTTTAATTCATCTTATTGAACAAGCAATCTCTTATGGATTCAAAGAAGTTCTTCTTCTGACTGGATATAAAAGTGAACTCATTGAACAAGTAATCTTGAATTGGAATAACAAATCAATAAAGATTAACATTGTAGAGACAGTTGAAACTATGACGACAAAACAACGTCTTCTCTCAGCTCAACAGCATTTGTCTGATTTTTTTTGTGTTTGCTATGGAGACAACTTTATCCAATTGGACAACAATGAATTCAACTTGCATTTTCAGAAAATCAATGATGAAAATGAAGTTAGAGTTTTAGGATTTTCTGGCTCAGGCTACAATAGTAAGAAAAATCTTCTCTTTAATCCGGAGGATAAGAAAATAATTTATAATGCATCACAAAACACAGTAAATCAAAATGCAAGTTTAAATCTCGGTTGGATAATACTTAGTAAAAAGATAATAAGCGAGTTAAATTGGGATTCCAAACCTCTTGAGGACTCTATTTTTGGAGTAGAGTTTCTCTGGAAACAAGTTGTCACTAATTGTAAATCAAAATACTACTCAATTGGTGCTTTTTCAAGATTCGGAGCGACATCTCATTTCTTGAACGATTCTAGGATTTCAATCATTCTAGATAGAGATGGCACTTTAAATGAAAAAGCTGGTCCTGCAGAGTATGTAATCACGAAGTCAGATTTCTTTTGGCGAAAAGATGTGATAAACATATTTTCAGATTTCGCGGGTCCAAACACTGAATTTTTTGTTGTGACCAACCAACCGGCAGTTGGACGCGGGTTAGCAACAAAAAATCAAGTAGATTTACTAAATTCTGAAATGATCTCTGACATCGTTGCTAATGGTGGTCAACCACCAGTGATAATCGCTTGCATGCACGGCTGGACAGATGACTGTGAATGTCGAAAGCCTAATGTCGGATTATTTAATACTCTTCAAGAGATGTATGATATCAATTGGAAAAACGCAATATATATTGGTGATGACGAACGTGATCGTGAGGTTGCAGTTTCTTTAAACCTTTCATTTATCCCCGCGACAAACGCCTATACTAAGATTTCTCAAGATATCAAATTGATACTTAAAAAACGATTAAACCCTTCAAATTAGATTACAATTATCATAAATTGAGTAGAGAGCCAAATATGCCAATTCTTAAAATTTTAGTTACGGGTGGAACTGGATTTGTAGGGTCGCACATACTAGATCGCTTGGTTTATCGGCGAGACGTTGATTTAGAAAAAATCGAAATATACGCGACTAGAAGATATCACTTAAGCAGAAGAGATAAAGTTGAACATTTGGAAGAGAAAGTAATTTGGCTAGATTGCGATTTAACGGAATCAATTGCGACGACGCAATTGATTAGCAGTATTCAACCTGATGAGATTTATCATATGGCCGCGGAAAGTTTCGTTTCTCCATCGTGGGCGCACCCAATCAGGTATATGGACGTCAATTACAACGGAACTGTTAATATCTTGGATGCCATCCGCAATCACTCTCCAAAAACGAAAATTTTATTGCCTGGATCTGGCGAAGAGTATGGACTTGTTTTACCTACGAATTTACCTATAACAAGTTCAACGGAGCTTCAACCTGTGAACCCCTACGCAGTTTCAAAAATTGCTCAAGACCTGATCGGGTATGTGTATTTCAAATCATATGGATTAAATGTAATTCGATTGAGAACATTTAATCACGAAGGCCCAAGACGCGAAAAGTATTTTGGAATCGCTTCATTCTGTTACCAAATTGCGAGAATGGAAGCCGGATTACAAGAAAAAATTTTGAAGGTCGGTGACACTTCGGACAAAAGAAATTTTACGCACGTCAAAGACATTATTAATGCCTACGAGTTAGCGATGAAAAAAGCAGAATATGGCAAACTTTATTTAGTCGGTTCAGAAAATTCTGAAAATATTGATACTTTTGATGGCGTAATCAATAAACTAAAAAATTTATCAAAAATAGGAGATAGCATCAAAACCATTCAAGTACCTGAATTCACGCGACCAACAGCAGTCCCATATCTACTTGCAGATGCAACTGAATTCGCGGTTCTAACTAGCTGGGCTCCCACAATGAACTTAGATGAAATTTTGGAAGATGTTCTGAGTTACTGGCGAAACCGAATCCGAACTAACCCTAATATGTAGTAAGTGCATCGATGCCGAAGGAGCTGTTATTCCTAATTTAATAATCACACGTGCCCCACTCAGAATTTCTCTGTTGGGTGGAGGCAGTGACTTGCCAAATCATTACAGGAAAAACGGAGGCTATTTTGTTTCAGCTTCGATAAATCGCTATATCTACTGCACACTAAAGGACCACAGTAGTTCCTTTATCGAAAAATACAGATTGAACTATTCAGAAAGTGAGCTTAAAAATGAAATTAAGGAAATTGAAAATGACATTATACGTGAAACTTTTAAAAAATTCTTGTTGCCAAAACATAAAAATCTTAGGCTCTACTTAGGAACTATCGGAGATATTAGATCAAATTCCGGTCTCGGATCGTCAAGCGCCTTTACCTGCGCCCTTATTCTAGGAATTAATGAGTTTATTCATGATAAAGCCTTAACACCAACCCAAATAGCACAAGAAGCATGCAAAATAGAGTTGGAAGATTTAAAAAAAGAAATTGGCATTCAAGACCAATATGCATCGGCTCTTGGAAATATTCGAAAAAATGAAATACTTAAAAATGGTACGGTTATAAGCGAAGTTATCAACATAGGGCCAGAATCAACAAAATCTATAAACTCTTGTCTACTATTAGTAGATACTCAAATAACTAGAAATGCCGAAACAGTTTCTAGTAGGTATGCCAATCCGGACAAAAAACAGGAAATAGAAATATTAAAACTTCAAAACCTTGCGATTGAGTTTGGAAGAGAATTACCCGATATTGAGCCACGAAACATTCCAAATTTTATCGCTTCTGCACTGAATCAATCCATGGAAATTAAAGCAAAATTTGATAGGTCTGTTATCCCCCGCAACATTCAGGAGCAATATCAGTTTTTAATTCAAAGCGGATGCCTTGGAGGCAAGTTATTAGGAGCAGGCGGCGGCGGATACTTTTTAATGATTGCAGATCCTAGAAGAATAGAGGCGGTCCGAGAGGTTATCGAAAATAATGGGTTTTTAGTTGATCAACCAAAAATATCGGACACAGGTGTTGAGAAGTTGTTAACATGCTAAATGGAAATATTTCATTCGATGATTTGAATACGCCTGGAATGTCGCAAGACAAGATAATAACTTTTGAATATTCACCGAATATAGATGATCGAGGAGAATTTACAAGAATAATTGATTTTAATGATAAAACATTTAAAGATTCAAATCTAAACTCCCAACAATTTTGCCAATTCAGTTTTTCTAGAAGTATGAAAAAAGGCACTCGACGAGGCCTACATCTTCTCCTATGGCCGGATTCTGAAATTAAAATTGTTAAAGCCTTACGAGGTTCTTTCTTTGATGTTGTAGTTGACTGCAGACCGAATTCCAAAACATTTGGTAAATGGCAGAGTTTTCAACTTGATTCTAAAGTAGGAAATGGGATTGTTGTTCCGAAAGGCTTTGCACACGGAATCGAAACTTTAGTGGATGATACTTTAATTTTTTATGCAATGGATCGGCCATATACTTTTTCAAAAGATGTGACTATTTCACTCGTAGATTCCCAAATTGACATAAATTGGCCGTCAATGAACCCCTCAATTACTTCTGCGAAAGATTCAAACGGTATGACGCTAACTAGCTATGTAGATTTGCTGCGCGACAAAGAGTGAAAAACTATTTGTGTAATAGAATGAAAAAGCATTCCATGAAGATCTTCGATGATTCCATAATTTCGTGAACTTACTTGAATTGAATAATCGCAAATCCGACTTAATGTTGGATTTTCAAAACCTGAAAACCCTATAGTCAATATACCTTCAGATTTTGCTTTGAGAACGGCATTAAGGATATTTTTTGATTCACCACTAGATGAGACAACAATTAGAACATCGCCATTCTTTAAAAACCGCTTTACCAACCATGAGAATGCTTCTGCATGACCCAAGTCATTATTTAATGCACTAAGTAGCGCGACATTACTAGTCAAAGCTAAAACATTAGTTGAAGATACAACTTGACTCTTATCTATCGACCATTTGAGGAGATCACATTGTGCGTGGTCAATAATCGAAGCCGAGCCGCCATTTCCGAGCAAACCGATACTCTTGGAATGAAGAATCGCATCAACAATCACCAAGGATACTTCGTGAACCAAGGCACCGGAAATTTTCTGCAAACTTTCTACATACTCCGCCAAGTAATTTTCGTAACTAGCGTGGGATTCGGGTAGAAGTGTCATCTGTTACCCTAACGTAGTGGTCATGAATATCCTTATTATAGGGGCTTCTGGGTTTTTGGGTAAAGCAATCAAAGAAGTACTTGTAGAAAATTCGCACGTCAACCTATACGAGGTAAAACGGTGTTTGGGAATGACTTGTACTCACGATTATTTAACCACGAACCTAATCTGTGTCACAGAATCCGGTGAACTTCGAGAACCGATAGACTTGAATTTCGCCTGCGTTTACATCTTAAGCACTGTGTATAAGAGAAATTCTGAAGACTTGGGCATCGTTGCAGAGTGCAACATCTCTTACCTAATCAAAATTGTATCCGAATTAAATCATAGATTTAAAACAATTATATACACCAATTCATATCTTGCATTAGATACACAATCACGCAAGTTTACTTCATTCTACGCACACACGAAGGAAACTTTTGGGAAATATTTAGAGCAGTACATAGATCCTCGTAAAAATGTATTACACAATGTTTATCTGTTTGATGTGTTTGGTAAAGGAGATTCAAGAAAAAAAATCTTAGACTTTGTAAATGAAAACACAAAACTAGGAGTTTTTTCCAATCTAAGCGAGGGAAAACAATTGATTTCTCCAATATTAGTAAATCAAGCTGCTCAAATTCTTGCGGATTTCAAGATTATGGAATTTGAAACTGGAGTTTACAGATGGCAACTTAATGGTTCTGAATGGAAGACACTTCAAGAAGTTGTAAGCATCTTCGAAGAAATCAAGAAAACTAAATTCTTGATTAACTGGGGGGTAAATCCATATCTAGGGGATGAAGTCTTTCAGCCCGTTCAAATACATCCAAATTTGCAATTTGACATTGAAATAAAATCAATCACAGACGTTTTAACAGAGATTTACTCCGAAAAGCAAAATCATGAATAGTTTTTTAATAATTTTTGGTACACAAATAGTATATACATCTATGTCCCTACTGTCTTTTTTCTTTGTCGGGTGGCCCGTAGTTTTATACTTAAAGAGATTTACAAAATTAGTTCGTGTGTTGATTGCAATTCTGGCGGGCATAAGCTTAATCATCGCAACTACATACACCTTGGCGATTTTTGGAGTGAATGCACGAGAAACTAATCGATATCTTTTGATTTTCACTTCTATCGGATCAACTATCTTTTTTCTTTACAATCTTTCAGTCAATAAAAACCGTGCCATCTTTGCAGTGAGCGCATTCAAAAGAGAATTCTTGACAATGTTTAGTCTGATCAGCATCTCTATAATTTCTCTTTTGTACCCTGCCTTAGGATTCTTTAATAGTGGTGGAGCTTTAGCGTCATTTACGATGGGAAACAATGATATTGGCTCCTACATTATCCAAGCCAAAGCCATTAGTTTGGGTGGTTTTACGGGTGACAAATTCATTCGCAATGAGAACTATTTTACTTTCACAAAAGGTGGAGATTTTGGATCCCCAGCCTTGATTTCGTGGATATCAAATTCAACAAACCTAAACTTTGTTGAGAGCTTTAGTATAACAATGTTAGTTGTGATTACTCTTCTAGCCTTGGCTTTGTATGTAATTGTACGACAAGAAATGCGCTTGAATGGAATAACTTCCATGCTTGTCGTGATGGGTGTTTTACTAAGTCCCGTGAATAATTATCTTGTAGCCAACAACTTTTTGGCACAATTGATAGCAATCACAATGTGGCTTTGTCTAATTGCTTTGTTTCTTTCGTACATGAGAAAAACAACTAATCTGAAGAAACGCGATGTAGTTACTACAGTCACTCCTATTGTTGTGCTTCTGATTTATTCTTACCCACACATGGCTCCATTCTATCTTTTAGCGATTATGATGTTTATTTTAGTAGCAAAAATTTCGGCGCTTAATTGGGATCTAGAAACGAAAGAAAAAATTAAGAAAATATATGATGGTTCACTTTTTGCAGTCATACCAATATTATTTTTTATTGCTCCTTATTTTAAGAGCGCAGTAGATTTGTTGGTATTTCGTAGGAATTCAAATAATGGTTGGCCACTAGGTGATTATGTTACTTTGCGAAATTTTGTAACCCAAGCTGATAATACTTCAATTAACTTAAATTTGCTCTGGTTATTAGGTACCCTAAGTATCTTTCTTTATTCAATGCGTTGGCTCTCAAAGTTGATGTTTCAAAAGAACACGCCTTTGAGAAATAGGGCGAAACGGGGATTAGAAACATTTCGAGATTCATTTATTGTAATCCAAGGAATGATTCTCCCAATAGTTTTATATGTTTGTCTTGGGTTAGTTTTTGGATTTGGGTCATATAAGGCGTGGAAGGTGTTGTATTCCTTTTCTTACCTGTTTTTCCCGATTATTATCCTTTTTAGCTTAATGAGACGTAAAGTTTATGGCCATGTCGCATTGGGACTAGTTTTAATCATTGGCGTCAATTCAAATTATTCTCTGTGGCATGCCCAATTATCCAAAGTTTCTAACTCAGGTCCGCTACTTCATACGACAACTCAAATGTTGGAAATTGATGAGAAAACCAAGGGATTAAATCTAAAGTCTATCAATATCGACGTAACTCCATTTTTTGAGAGCATGATATTAGGAGGAAATGTTGAGAGTGAAACAATTTATTTAAATCAACCAACCTATAATTTACCCAAGATAAATATGTATGCCTGTACATTGACTCGTTATGAGTTGGTTGAGAACAATATTGATTACAAGAAAGCCCAAAAGAAAATTTTGAATAAGGAGTACTTATTGGTTAATTTCCCAGGCAAGTGCTTTTGAGTAATATGAGATTTTGCGTTGCGTAATCTGATGAGCAACATAAAGAGGTTCTAAAAACAGATTTAAATCGATGCAGGTGAGATAAAGACTCAGGAACTGTGCATACTAGAAGTATTTTCCCTTAAATCGATAACCTCATTTAATGAATGCGAAGTTGACCTAAATCATTGGCAACCATAATCTCGACTAGATCTTCAAAGTTCTTTTTTGGTGTCCAGTTTAGTATTTTACTTGCTTTTGTTGCATCGCCAATCAGTAGATCTACTTCTGAGGGCCGGATCATTGTTTCATCAAATTCAAGGTAATCTTCAATGTTCCCAGGAAGTTTTGCACTTGAAATAGCTGCTTCCACAAATTCTCTAACAGAATGCGTAACTCCGGTTGCAATAACAAAATCATCAGGGTTCTCTTGTTGCGTCATTAGCCACATTGCTTCTACGTAGTCGCCCGCGTAGCCCCAATCACGACGAGGACTCAAATCACCCAATGAGAATTTTTCTTGTAAACCTAATTTGATTCGTGCAATATTTGAAGTGATTTTTCTAGTGACAAACTCGTGCCCGCGATATTCTCCTTCGTGGTTGAAGAGAATTCCTGAAGAAATATGCATTCCGTATGCTTCACGGTAATTAACGCAGGTGTAATGGGCAAAAGTTTTCGCAACACCGTATGGAGATCGTGGATGAAAAGGCGTTAATTCATTTTGAGGTGTTTCTCGAACTTTACCAAACATCTCTGAGGAGGATGCTTGATAAAATCTGATTTTTTCTGCCTGCCCGGATTTCCTGATTGCTTCCAATAAACGCAATGTTCCTAGACCAGTAATGTTTGCGGTTAATTCTGGTTGTTGGAAACTTAATCCAACAAAACTTATCGCACCCAGATTGTAAACCTCATCTGGTTGGACAGAATCAACAACTTGAAGCAAACTTGAAAAATCGGTTAAATCGCCTCGATATAACTTAGCTTCTGGGAACAACTTTACAAATCCTTCTTCACGGGAATTACGTTGTCCATTGACCAGTCCGTGAACTTCGTAACCTTTGCTCAGTAGAAGCTTGGTCAAATGATGGCCATCTTGTCCGGTAATCCCGGTAATTAGTGCTTTCGCCACGTAAACCCCATAATCAATATGTTTCAAGACTCAATCAATTAGGCTTATTCTACTTCCTGAAAGGGTTTTCATGAACATATTGGATGTGGAGTCTTGTTGAAGCGCGTCATGTACGACCTTACTTACGCTGCACGCGGAAAATCTGGCATTCCTAAAGACACGAAATCAGTGGCTGAAATTTTACTAGATATGGATGACGTGGAACTTGAATTCGTGATTTCTCCCAAAAACTATGTTTCAAGATATTCCATAAGCAGCGATTTAAACGTAATTAAAGACAGTAAAAATATAAATACTGTTTTTTCCTCAAACCCGAATGTTTTTTGGAAGATACCTATTATTTCCATAGTTAAATCTTTCATTCAATCGATTTCCTTGCAACCATTTGTGAAAATTGAAGAGGTCAGTCAAAGAGCTTTGTTTTTAGTTCTCAAGCAAATCGGAATAAAACAACCGGTCAAAAAAACAGGTTTACGACTCTTCGTGCTCAGAATTTCATATGTAGCTAGGTTTGCAAGACCCCGATTACTCGGCCAATTCAGAATTAGAATCTCGGATAAACATTTTTATATACAACAACATATAGACCCGATTAAAGTTAACTGCAGGGGTTCGCATATTGTCAGACTTCACGATGTTCTACCGATCACACACCCATATTTTTTCTCAGAGACCGCTCAGTTAGCTTTCAATCGCGGATTCTTAAGTTTGTTATCTAATAGAAAAATTATATGGGTAATGGATACGGAGGCAAGCAAAAAAGAATTTCTTGAATTGTTCGGAACAGATAAAAATGTTGAAGTAATACCATGCGAAGTTGGTTACGGATTAAACCCCCAAATGGCTATTCAAGGTATCAAGAATAAGAATAAGAATAAGAATAAAAATACTTTTTTGTGTGTGAATACAATCGAACCTCGCAAAAATGTAGAAATGATTGTGAATGCATTTTTAGAATCGTGCGGTCAAAAAACTGATGATGAATTGATAATTGTGGGTTCATATGGCTGGAAGGAAGAAGCATTAATCTCCAATCTGCGTTCCGGATTTTACGGTAACCAAATAAAATTCATTGAAAACGCTGAAGAATATCAAGTTGAAGAATTATTCAAGAAAGCTGACTTTGTTATTTCCGCGTCGGAAGCAGAAGGATTCGGATTGCCTCCTCTGGAAGGGATGCTGTTTGGCTGCCTGCCTATAGTCTCTGATATACCACAGCACCGTGAAACAATGGGTTCGAAAGCTATTTATTTTGGTCTGAATAAGCAGTCACTTTCTATCGCAATATCAACTGCTCGGAAAATTTCGATTTCCGAAAGGCAAAAATTAGGTCTGTCAGCTCATCATTATGTGCAGAATAGATTTAGTCATGAAGTTTTAAAGAAAGAATGGACACAATTATTACTGAAGTTAACTTCTAAAGAACTTAAAAAGTATGACGCCAAGAAGACCAAGAAAACTTACATTTAAAATTCCAAATAAACCTTGGAGTGAATCTCATGGGGTTTACGGTGCGAATATTGGGGCGACAGCATTATATTTAGGCCTTTTTTTGCATCTGAATCTAAAAATATATTGATAATTGGATCTGGTGGCGGATTTGTGCCCGGTGAAGTTGGAGAAATAGTTATAACTGATCTAAACAAGTATTCAACTCCCATGATTCGGTACAGGATTGGGGATTTGGCAATGGTCGTGTCTCAAAACCGGTGTGCCTGTGTAAGGCCGCATTCACAAATAGGAAAGATTACGGGGCGAACTCAGGCTATTGTTGGCTGCGCTAATGGGGTTTGGCTTCCAGGAACATTTTTTGCCCACTTTTTCAAAGATTTTGATTTTGCCATTAAACATTATCAAGTTTTTCAAGAGCACTTTGGTTCTTTTGACATTCGAATAGTACCAAATACTCAGTTTATCGTTCATGTAGAAAAGGATATTTTATCGAAGTTGGAAAAATATATAGGTAAGAAGACTGCGGTTACAATCCTGATAGTAGAATCAATCCCGTTGGTCAAGACGGGAAAAAGAACCCCTGTTGTTTCATTGATAGATAATGATTTTCAATTACTATCTAAAGCAAGTAAAAAACAAATTCTTCTTGAGGCTCATGACGAGCTTTCTGATTCTTGATGGTTTGAGTCAACCAATTACCAAAAATAATAACTCTCGAGAATTAATACGCCATTGTGTATCACTTGCAAGTTTTGTCCGTTTTTCTCCAGTATTCATCACTTTTGGAATTGCCGCACAATCATGATGAGAGCCTAATGGTAAAAAAATGTGATTTGGTGCCCACAATCGTGTTAGAAATATTTGCAGTGGCAAAGTGCTGACCCAGCGCTGGAACGAATTGTTAAATCGAGTAACCTAGTAATTTAGAAAAATAATCAATGGTTAAATCCAGGCCATCTGTGAGTGAAGTGTTGGGTTTCCAGCGAAGGTACCTACTCGCAAGACCAATGTCCGGGCAACGCTGTCTGGGATCATCTTGTAATGCATCTAAATGCAATACTTTACTGCTGGATTTAGTCATAAGTATTATTTTTTCTGCCAAAGCATTCATGCTTATCTCCACCGGATTGCCCAAGTTTATTGGGCCAGTAATACCAGCGGCACTGTTCATCATCAAATACATTCCATCAATTAGATCTGTCACAAAACAAAATGATCTAGTCTGATTCCCTGAACCATAAACGGTAAGCGGCTTATTCTGCAATGCGCTAACCACAAAATTACTAATTACTCTTCCATCGAATAGGTTCATCTTAGGACCATACGTATTAAATATTCTTATGACTTTAATGTCTAAGCCATATTGACGATTATAATCAAAAAACATAGTTTCTGCGCAACGCTTTCCTTCGTCGTAGCAGGACCTAACACCAATTGGGTTAACATTTCCCCAATAATCTTCAGTTTGAGGATTAGTAAGGGGGTCTCCGTAAACTTCTGAAGTTGAGGCTTGTAAAATTCTGGCTCCAGTGTTCTTAGAAATTTCGAGCATATTAATTGCACCAAGTACATTGGTTTTTATTGTCTTAACAGGTGTTTTTTGGTAATCAAAGGGACTTGCTGGGCACGCTAGGTTATAGATTTGATCCACTTTAACATTTATTGGAAATGTGATGTCATGATTCATAAACTTAAAATTTTTGTTCTTTTGCAATTGAGTTATATTATTTTCTGTTCCGGTTTGTAAATTATCTATGCAAAGCACTTCATGGCCCTTAGAGAGTAATAACTCACATAGGTGTGAACCTAGAAACCCTGCGCCACCTGTAACCAATGTTTTCATCAATAGAATTCTACTCTGCACGCATCATTTGATGCTCAAATTTCGACAAAAAACTAATCTATTGGGCCAATCTAACTCCCAAGCCTTCGGATTCTTCTCCAAAATGAAAAAGTTTTCCAGGTTCTTGAATTAACCATTGCATCAAGTTGTATTTTAAGAAGACCAATCTCCCTCTCAGAATCAGAAATAGCTAACAATGATAAATTCAATTGTTCTAGCGATTTGCCTCTTGGATTAGCGTATTCCGATAAGAATAACTTGCGTATTAAAGTTGAATCGCCAGCAAGGTGACGAATACGCACATGGGGAGCCGCGTCTTGGCGTATTGAATTCCATTCATTAGAAATTCTCTGTTCTTGTATTTTAAATGGATGGACAATATTTCCAGATCCTATGGGATGCACAACTGAGTCTTGGCCTAAGACCCTCATCATTGCAGCTTGATCCCACCAGGGATGAAAGTACAAATCTTCTTGGGCGTTTACAGTTTGGAAAAAATCTTTAGTTTCTGAGTTGACTTTAATATACATTATTCCAGCATTTGGGTGTGATTGATTATCGTAAGCGTGATAAACCCAAGCTAATTCAGTTTCTGGGAGTAGCTCATCTCGAATATCAGTTGTTGAATCGACAATTATGGCGTCCGAATCAATCCAAAAAATTTCATCGTAATCATTCATTAGTCTTAAAATAAACAAAGTTTTAGTCCAACATTCTGGCCTGTTGGGGTCGAGATTTTCTCTACAAATCTCTAATTCATAGCCATGTTTTTCAGCATATAACTTCAAGTTTTCAAAAGATAACTCTAAGAATTCTACGTGTGCGCCCAAAGCGACGGTTGCGATAGCTTTGCGAGGTTTCAAGATATCCTCCAATCACTCAGCTAATTTGTAAGCACTCCAGACAAGGTCAAAGGGTACTTATCTATCTAGGCCGTTTACGACGCTGACTCGAATTAGGTCTTGGGCGTTTTCCGCCGGAGCCAGAAGG
>Ga0315905_10001102_pt1 | contig 29327 bp, 25 predicted proteins | sample LakEriMetagenome_5_FD_203522 | JGI IMG/M metagenome (GOLD analysis project Ga0315905, IMG submission 203522) | Freshwater fungal communities from buoy surface, Lake Erie, Ohio, United States - Buoy 4 MA121 | ecosystem: Environmental > Aquatic > Freshwater > Lake | place: USA: Lake Erie, Ohio...
GATACGCCAGTGGCTTGTTTGCAGGAGGAGATGCATTTGTATTTGATATTGCCAATGATCCTGCTGCATCTGCAGGATTTGACATCCTCAATTACTTACAAGGAAGGGTTCCGGGTTTACAGATCACCCGTGCTGGCATGAATGGAGTATCCATGCAATGGCGGGGTGCGGTACCCGAAGTTTTCATCGATCAGATGCCGGTCAGTCCAGACATGGTCATGAACATCAGCATCCGCGATATCGCCATGGTCAAGGTATTTCGTCCACCTTTCTTTGGCTCCATGGGCGGAGGCGGTGGCGGCGCAATCGCCATCTACACCAGAAAGGGAGGCGACACCCGAACAGACAATAGCAAGAGCTCGAAAGGGATGTTGTCTGCTATCCTTTCCGGCTATACCCGCTTCAAGGAATTTTACAATCCGCAGTATGACAATCCCGCTGAAAATCCTGAGACGGATATCCGCACAACCCTTTACTGGAACCCCTATGTGATCACCAACAAAAAAAGTCCTCGGTTCCGCATCCAATTCTACAACAATGATATCAGCAAAAAACTACTGGTGGTGTTAGAAGGTGTCAATGCCGACGGAAAGATGACCAGGGTTACCAAATTGATTGAGTAAGATCATAGCATAGGGCTCCTGTTGGATTTTATTTTGTGCATACAAACAAAAATGAAATCCATGAACAAGATCATATTTATCATCGGGGCTACACTGTCCATTTTCTTCTTCAAAGCAAAAGCGCAGGACAAAACTGTTGTAACCCTTCCAGAGATCAGGATCACGTCCATGTCCACTGTCAACATGGATGTAGCCAATGCCTTCCGCAGAACATTTCCCGGAGCACAGCAATTGCAATGGTACAAATATGACAAGGATTATATAGCAAAATTCATCCTAAAGGACATGGATCACAATACTTTGTTCAGAAAGAACGGGGTAATGATCTATGACATCAGTTATGGATATGAAAAAAATATGCCATCAAGCGTTCGAGACCTTGTCTTGAAGTCTTATGACAACTACAAGATCATCAGGAGCATCAACATCAAAGCTCATGGAAGAGATATCTGGATGGTCAAAATGGAAGGGATGAAAAAATACCTCATGGTAAGAGTGGAAGACATGGAAATGGAAGAAGTGGAAGAATTCAACAAGGCCGATGTAGGTGCCTGACAAATCATCGGCTATTCCGTACATTAGCGTATGGATGTGCCCAAGCAGACAAATACCCTGAAACGAACCCTCACCCCCATCCTGGTATGGGGGTTGGGTGTTGGATATGTTATCTCCGGCATGTACTTTGGCTGGAACCTGGGGTTGGAAAAAGGAGGCACTTTGGGATTGGCACTGGCAACGCTTGTCATCGTGCTCATGTACCTCTGCTTTACTTTTAGCTACAGTGAATTGGCAGCAGCCATTCCCAAGGCAGGTGGAGGATTTGATTATGCCTCAAGGGCATTGGGTAAGCATTGGGGCTTTCTTGCCGGTATGGCACAAAACATAGAGTTCATTTTTGCCCCACCTGCCATCGCCTATGCCATTGGAGCCTATTTCAATCTTTTTTTTCCTGGTATCCCCATACTGGCCATTGCCATTGTGGTATATGTTCTTTTTACCGCTCTCAATATTTACGGCGTTAGGGCTGCTGCTGTTTTTGAACTCTTCATTACAGTGCTTGCTGTAGGAGAACTCTTATTGTTTGCAGGCATCACCCTTCCTCATGTTAGCCTTCACCACCTCACAGACAATGCACTGCCCAATGGATGGGGTGGCATGTTTGCCTCCATCCCTTTTGCGATCTGGTTTTTCCTGGGCATCGAAGGCGTAGCCAATGTTGCCGAAGAAACCATTGATCCCCAGAAAACCATCACCAAGGGATTTGGCTTTGCCATCCTTACACTGGTTCTTTTGTGCATCCTAACCTTCATCGGGTCAATTGGTGTGGCCGGATGGGAAGCGGTTGTATTCAAAGCGGATGGCACTAGTTCAGACTCTCCCCTCCCCATGGCATTGGGAAAGATCGTGGGAGACAATCATTCCTTGTATCACCTGCTGATCGCCATTGGCCTTTTTGGATTGGTGGCTTCTTTTCATGGACTCATGTTAGCGGCCGGAAGATCCACCTTTGAATTTGGCAAGATTGGATTTGCTCCTGCTTTCTTGGGACGCATTAACAAGCGATTTCAAACACCTGCCACCGCATTGATAGCAAACATGTGCATTGGGATCATAGCACTGCTGACAGGGAAAACCGCAGCAATCATTACCCTCTCCGTTTTTGGAGCACTCTGCCTTTACATCATTTCCATGGTGTCCGTCATCAGGCTTAGAAAAAAAGAGCCCCATCTGGAAAGGCCCTTCCGGGTTCCGTTCTACCCATTTACCCCTCTGCTGGCACTGGTGATTGCCATCCTATCTCTCATAGCCATGATTGTTTACAACTTCTTGTTGGCCGGCATTTTTCTATCCATTATGCTGGGATGTTTCATTACCTTTCTATTAAGCAGAAGTACTAAGCGAAATATTGCGTAATTTTTGGTCAAATCAATGGCATGTCAACCAAAGAAATCCTGCAATATGTCAAGCAACATCCATCTGGAAAGGTAAAGATTGCTTTTTCAGATATCGATGGTGTTCTCAGGGGAAAATACATTTCCACCGAAAAATTTCTTTCTTCTCTGGAGAAAGGCACCAGCTTCTGTGATGTGATCATGGGATGGGACATGGCAGATGTTTTGTATGATCGCGCTGAAATCACTGGATGGCATACAGGCTATCCTGACAGTCAGGCAAGCATCGACCTGAATACTTTTAGAAAAATTCCCTGGGAACAGGACCTTCCTTTTTTCCTTGGACAACTGAACAACAAAGATGGTGGACCTTCTCCTGTTTGTCCCCGTCAACTGCTGAAGAAAGTGATGGCAGATGCCCAATCCATGGGATTCAACCCCATCTTCTCCCAAGAATTTGAATGGTTCAATTTTGCCGAAACGCCTGCATCAGCCAGCGAAAAAGGTTTTCGAAACCTGACTCCTCTTACCCCTGGCATGTTCGGTTACTCCATTTTAAGGTCAACACTTGAAAATCCTTTTTTCACCGATCTCTTTGAATTGCTTACCCGATTCAACATACCCATTGAAGGCCTGCATACCGAAACCGGTCCGGGTACCTACGAAGCTGCCATCCGCTATTCCGATATTCTCGAAGCTGGAGACCGCGCCGTATTGTTCAAAACAGCTGTCAAGGAGATTGCTTACCAGCACAATATCATGGCCACTTTCATGGCCAAGATCAACGAAAACCTTCCCGGTTGCGGAGGACATGTTCACCAAAGTTTGTGGGACAAGAATGGCAAAAAGAATTTGTTTTTTGATGCCCGCGACAAACAATCGCTGAGTGAAACAGCCAGGCAATACATCGCTGGACAATTGCATTGCCTGCCCTATATCCTCCCCTTCTTTGCGCCCACTGTCAACAGTTACAAGCGGTTGGTGGAAGGCGCCTGGGCACCAACCACACTTACCTGGGGTATCGACAATCGCACAACAGCCCTCCGCATATTGAATGGATCTTCCGCTGCTTGTAGGATTGAAACCCGTGTGATAGGGGCTGATGTGAACCCCTACCTGGCGATGGCAGCCGCTCTGGCATCGGGACTTTATGGCATAAAAAAGAAGATGAAACTCAAGCAGCCCTGCACCACCGGCAATGGATATTTGGATCATTCAAACGGCAACACCCCTTATACCCTGATCGATGCCACCAATAAAATGAAAGAGAGCGGCATAGCAGCAGAATTGTTTGGCCAAACCTTTGCCAACCATTTCATCCAAAGCCGCGAATGGGAATGGAGGCAACACCTGAAGGTGGTCAACGATTGGGAACTCAAACGTTATTTTGAAATCATCTAAATTGTATGTTCGACAAAATCTATCAATATAATTTTCCGACCACCATTCGATTCGGTGCCGGTTCAGTGCTGGAGCTTCCTGACTATCTCAAAAACAACAACCTGAAAGCACCACTGATCGTTACCGATCCTGTAGTGGCTAGTCTCGATTTTTTCAAAAAGATCATGTCTCATCTGGATAGCAAAGGCATTCATGCCAAAGTATTCCATGATATCCACAAGAATCCCGTGAAATCAGATGTCTACAAGGGAACCGATGTTTTTGACCAAACCAATGCTGATTGCATCATCGGCATTGGCGGTGGTGCAGCATTGGATGTAGCCAGGGCGATCGTGTTGAGGGTCAACCACCGGGAAGATCTTTTCAAGTATGATGATCTGATCGGCGGTGATATTTACGTCACCAACGATGTGCCGCATTTCATTACCATCCCCACCACTGCCGGCACCGGAAGTGAAGTGGGAAGAAGTGCCATCATTGCCGATGATGAAACACACCAGAAAAAAATCCTCTTTTCTCCAAAACTACTGGCCAAGATCGTTTTTGCAGACCCTGCACTCACGATGGGGTTACCAGGACCGGTGACAGCTGCCACCGGAATGGATGCATTGACCCATAACATGGAAGCCTTCATCGCCAAGATGGAGCACCCATTGTGTGAAGGCATTGCATTGGAGGGAATCCGGCTGATTCATCAATCAATTGAAAAAGCAGTCCACCAATCTGATCTCGAATCAAGAAGTCAAATGCTGATCGCCTCATTGATGGGTGCAGTAGCCTTTCAAAAAGGATTGGGTGTTGTGCACTCCTTGGCGCATCCCCTTTCTTCACTGCTGGACACCCATCATGGATTGGCGAATGCCATCAACCTGCCCTATGGCATGGCTTTCAACATCAGCGGTTCCGAAGAGAAATTCAAACGGATCGCCAGAACATTGGAGTTAAAAGAAGAAACAGGTGATGCCGTGGTGAAGTATCTGCATAAGATGAATGAAAAAATTGGCATCCCACACCAACTCCGTGATATTGGCGTGAAAGAAGATCATTTGGATACACTGGCAGATCTTGCCATTGCCGACTTTGCCCATCCCAACAATCCCAAACCGGTAAGCCGGGATGACTTCCGTCAACTTTACCAGCAAGCCTTATAAAGATTTGTACCATGAAAATTGTGAATCCGGCAACAGAAGAGATTATCAGAGAGATTGGAGAAGATGATTGGGAAACGCTTTCCCAGAAACTCATAAAACTCCAAAAGGCACAGACTGAGTGGGTTAAACAACCCCTGTTGAATCGCATTCATATCTTGACGCAGTATTCATCTTTGCTGGAGAGAGATCTCGAGCTTCTTGCCCATACCCTCACGGAAGAAGTGGGCAAGCCGCTGCAGCAATCGCGCAATGAGATCAATGGATCCAGGAGCCGCATCGCATGGCTAACTGCCAATGCTGAGCGATATCTCGCGGATGAAACGATGCAGGAGGATGCTACGATCAAAGAATTAATTCGCTATGAACCGCTGGGCGTAATTGGCAACATATCGGCCTGGAATTATCCTTACCTGGTAGGAACCAATGTTTTTGTTCCGGCGCTGCTGGCAGGCAATGCTGTTTTCTACAAGCCTTCTGAATATGCAACCTTAACCGGACTTCACATCGAACGCTTGCTCAAAGAAGCCGGCATACCGGATGGTCTTTTTCAGGTAGCCATCGGCGGTGCAGGGGTTGGTGAGTTGTTGCTGGACATGCCACTCAACGGATACTTTTTCACCGGCTCCTACAAAACCGGGAAATATATTTACGAAAAAGTAGCTACCAAAATGGTTCCCTGTCAGTGTGAACTGGGTGGCAAAGATCCTTTGTATGTTGCAGATGATGTAAAGGATGTGGCTGCAGTAGCGATTGGAACAGCTGACGGCGCTTTCTACAACAATGGACAAAGCTGCTGTGCGGTTGAAAGGATTTATGTACATGAAAAGATCTATGATGCCTATCTGGCGGCTTTTCTGGAAGAAGTGAAATCCTGGAAGTTAGGCGATCCGAAAACAGAAGGAACCTATATCGGTCCTCTTTCCAGAGGGTCCCATATCAGTTTCCTCAGTTCACAGGTGGAAGATGCGGTTAGCAAAGGAGCAACTATCATGCTTGGCGGCAATCCCCTTTCGGGCAAGGGCTATTTTTTCGTGCCTACTGTGTTGACCCATGTAAACCACGATATGAGTGTAATGAAGGAAGAATCATTTGGACCGATCATTGGGATCATGAAAGTGAAAGATGATCAGGAAGCCATTGCATTGATGAAAGACACCGAGTATGGCCTGACTGCATCCGTTTACAGCAGCGATCAACAAAGAGCAGAATCAATATTGGAGCAAATCGACAGCGGAACCGGTTACTGGAATTGTTGCGATCGTGTGAGTGCCGCACTCCCCTGGAGCGGACGCAAGCATTCCGGCTTTGGAGCTACCCTATCTCATGCCGGTATCAGGGCCTTTGCACAACCCAAGTCTTATCACCTCAGAAAAAACTAACTCCATGCAAAATACCTTGAAATATTTTTTTGTCTTGCTGCTGATTGTATTTCAACCCGGCACGGAAACAGCTCATGCAGCAAAACCGATTTTTCCCTCATCTATCCAGAAAAGCAAAAGAGACAAAAAAGAGAATCCTCCCAAAACCAATACATTGGCAAAATGGAGCTTGATCCTGTCTGCAATAGGATTTCTGTCCATCTTCATCCCCTATGTTAATTTTATAAGTATCTATCTCATTGTAGGAGGTATTGTCTGCGGTATCATTGCACTTGGTCAGATCAAAAAGAGAAAGGAGAAGGGATCAGGACTGGCGATCACATCGCTTGTTGTGGGCGGTGTAACAGTGATAGGCGCTATCGTCGCCATCGCAGTATTGCTCAGTATCTTTAACTGATCAGAGCCCTAGGTAATCCTTGGCATTCCCGTAACAGATGTTGGCAATCATGCCGCCAATCCACTTCTCATCATTGGGGATGATACCATCCTTCATGTCATTGGCCAGCACATTGCAAAGTATCCTGCGGAAATATTCATGACGGGAGAAAGAAAGCAAACTGCGGCTATCGGTGATCATCCCAACAAATGCAGAAAGGATACCAATATCAGAAAGCACATCGAGGTGTTCTTCCATACCATTCTTCTGGTCCAGGAACCACCAGGCGGGTCCAAACTGTACCTTGCCTTTGATGGTGCCGTCATTGAAGTTGCCAGTCATGGAAGCAAACAAGGCATTGTCGGAGGGATTGTTGTTGTAGATGATGGTTTTGGTGAGTTGGTCACTTGCATCCAAACTATTGAGCAAGGCAGACAATCTTTCCGCCTGGGCATAATCGCCGATGGAATCAAAGCCTGCATCAGCTCCCAACTTTGCTTTCAATCTCGCATTGTTGTTTCTGATGGCACCCAAATGAAATTGCTGTATCCAGCCATGCTTGTGATAGCTCTTGCAGAGGTATTGCAAGACATGAAAAGCAAATGCTTCGGGATCTGAATACGGTGTTTTACCACCAGAAGAAAGAAAGGTTGCAAACTCAGCTGCCAATGCTGCTGAGAAAGGCCTGTTCAAAGGCACTTGGGAAAGTCCGTGATCAGAGATCCGGCAACCTGCTTTTGCAAAATGTTCGATCCTGCTTTCCAACGCAGACAAAAGGCTGTCGATGTCTTTGATTTGAATACCAGATACGATAGAAAGTTTTTCGATGTATGCGATGAATGCAGTTGCATCATGGATCGCAAAGGATTTGTCAGGACGGAAAGAAGGTGCCACACCCACTTTGAAATTGGCATCTGCTTTGATCTGGTGATGATAGTTGAGGTCATCACAAGGGTCATCGGTGGAACAGAGATACACCACATTGTATTGTTCCAAAAACTTTCTCGCTGTGTGTTCAGTACCGGAAAGAAGCTCATTGCCCTGGGCATAAATCCTGGAGGCAGAATCTGGATTCAAGTATTCTGTGATGCCAAATGAATTTTTCAATTCCAGGTATGTCCAGTGAAACAGAGGATTTCTCACCGTCTGGGGAACCGTTCTGCCCCATGCCTGAAATTTTTCTTCATCTGATGCATCCCCCGTGATAAATTTTTCATTCACCCCAACGGTCCTCATGGCCCTCCATTTGTAATGATCCTCGCTCAACCAAATTCGGGTCATGTTCTCAAACTTCCTATCGGTTGCGATTTCAAAAGGAGACAAATGCGAATGATAATCGATGATGGGTTGCGGTGCTGCGTATTCAAAATAAAGTCTTTCGGCAAGCGATGATTGAAGCAAAAAATTCTCTTTCAGGAAAATGTTGGTGTCTTGAGACATACGCTGGTTTTACAGCACTAATTTCGGTTGATGGCTGCAGATTTGTTTTGCCTTGCGTTTATTTATTTACGCAAAGGATTTCGGAAACATCAGACTGAATCTCTCAATGTAAGTTCATTCTCCAGCACAATGATATCATTGGCGGCAGCGTAGGATTTCTTTTCGATCATTTTCAACAGGAGGGTTGCTGCTTCCTTACCCATGTCAAAAGCAGGCTGGGCAAGTGTAGAAAGGGAAGGATTCAGGAGTGCGGCCGTTCGCATGTTGGTCATACCGATCAACTTGATATCCTTGGGGATGTTCAACTTTAACTCCTTGCAAACCTGATAGGCCGTGATGACGTATTTTTCAATAGAGGCAAAAACACCATCTGGTCTTTTTTTCGACATGAATAATTTTCTGAGCGTATTGTAATTCTCTTCCATGTCGTCAGAACAATTAACAACCATGTCATCGGAAAAGGCAATGCCCTGTGATTGCAAAGCATCTTGAAACCCTCTCCTCCTTTCTATGGACGTATACAAAGGCTCAGTGGTGGCAAAGAATACCGGGCGCTTGCAACCGGATTTAATCAACTTGAGCGTAGCCTCATGGGTGCTCTCATAATTGTTGGTGATCACTTTGGGAAACTGCAAGAGATCCGGAACCCTGTCAAAAAACACCATGGGCAGCTTGGTATTTTCATAGAACTGCTGGAAATGTCCGTATCCCTCCTTGCCTGTACAGACAGATATGATCAAACCCGAGATCAGTCCATTTTCCAAATGTTCCAAAACCGATTTCTCTCTTTCCAGGTTTTCGTGGGTAAGGTAGATGAAAGTGTCGTAATGCTTTGACATGGTCACACTTTCAATGCCGTCCACTGCCAAGGCAAAAAAATTGTTGACGATATCCGGGATGATCACAGCGATCTGCTTACCCTTCTTTTTCCGCAAGTTGCTGGCAAATGGATTGGGCTTGTACTTGTACTGTTTGGCCAGCTCCAAGACCCTTTTTTTGGTATTGGCACTGATCTCATGGCTATCACCCAATGCCTTGGAAACAGTGGAGACCGACAATCCCAATTCTTTGGCCAGTTGGATCATGTTGATCCCCTTCATGCGATCGGTTTTATTGGTTTACTTCAAATTGTTTAGGTCCCAGCCTTCTCTGAACAGGGGCTTCAGCAAAGCATCCGCCGCTGCATCCTTCTTGAATTTCTCTTTTGTGGGATCCCATTCCAAAGGACGTCCCAATTGGTAGGCGATGTTGGCAACGTTGCAAACACTGCTGGTTCGGTGACCAATCTCCACATCACAAATCGGACGGGCGCCGGTTTTGATGCAATTCAACCAATCGGAATAATGATCATTGGATTCATACAACCTTTGTTCACCCGCTTGAATGGTAGCCGAAACAAGATTGGCAGGATCACTGTCCAAAATAGAGCGACTGACATCCATCCTTCCTTTTTCGCCAATAAAACGAACACCATTGCCTCTGCCAAAATCTTCATGCTTCATGACGATGCCATTGGCATAGATCAATTGCAAACCTTTTTTGGCATTGGGGGAAGGAGGAATAAATTTAACAGGACCGCTTTCATCCATGCCCAATGCCCATTGGGCGATATCAAACATGTGTGCGCCCCAATCTGTCACCATGCCGCCACCATATTCACGGTAGTTTCTCCAGTTAGGGAAAATATCCAACTCAACAGGTGGCGCCAATTCTGCATTGAATTCACGGTAAGGTGCCGGACCGATCCATGCATCCCAGTTCACTCCTGGTCTCAGGGGTTGTGCGGGAAGATCACAGGTGATCGGGGGTGGGCCGATGGTAACCAATACATCTTTTATTTGTCCCAGGTAACCATTCCTGACCAACTCACAGGCATGACGGAAGTTTCTGTTGGATCGCTGCATGCTTCCGGTTTGAAAGACGATCTTGTTTTTTCTCGCAGCATTCACCATGGCCCTTCCCTCTTCTACGGTATGAGCCAATGGCTTCTCGCAGTACACGTGTTTGCCTGCATTGGATGCCTGAATGGCCTGGGTGGCATGCCAATGATCCGGCGTAGCGATTACCACTGCATCAATGTCTTTTCGCTGAATGATTTCACGGTAATCATCATAACCCGTAAAGCCTTTGAAGCTGGTATTCTTCCCATCTTTTTTGGCCTGTGCATAATATTTTTCCAAGAGCGAATGGAAATAATGGAGCTTGTTTAGGTCCACATCCGCTCCTGCCACGATATTGGCCTTATCCCTGAAATTGTTGAGCAGCCCTCTGGCTTGTTTACCGGTTCCAATAAAACCCAGGTTGATCAAATCACTGGGGGCGGTATATCCTCGTCCCAATACAAAACGGGGAACGATCATGAAACCTGCTGCTGCAGTAGCAGTGCCCTTGACAAAGGACCTGCGGGATGAATTCATTTTTGACATGGCAATCTGGATGATAGGGTTTACAGAAACATGGGTTATTAAGAGAATGGATTGATGCTATAGATCTTCAATCTTTTTGAATTTGGGTACCAGGCTTTTCATGATGGACCAGGCAATGATATAGGCCAGGGCGCAGAAAGTAAACATGATGGTATAACCGGTTTCGATATGTCCCAATGCTTTGTAATGATCAAAAAAAGCGCCACCTATTTTTGTCGTGAGCACCCCACCAATGCCTCCTGCCATGCCACCAATGCCCACAACAGATGCGATGGCCTTGTTGGGGAACATATCAGAAACAGTGGTGAAGATATTGGCACTCCAGGCCTGATGGGCTGCGGCACCTACTCCTATCAACAATACCGGAACCCAATAGCTGATGTACCCAAATGGCTGGGCTGCCAGCACAACCAATGGAAACAGTGCAATGATCAGCATGGCACGCATCCTTCCTTCATAGGCATTGTATCCTTTGTTCATGAAATAGGCAGGAAACCATCCTCCGGCCACACTTCCCAACATCACGATGCTGTACAAGACCACCAATGGAACCATGGTCTCCGTTCCAGTCATGCCATATTTTTCCTTGAGGTAAGCAGGCAGCCAGAAGAGGAAGAACCACCATACGCCATCCGTCATGAATTTTCCGATTGAAAAGGCCCATGTCTGGTTGTATTTGAACAGGGATGACCACTTCACTTTTGCATCCGGTGTTGCGGATTTGATTTCTTCAGCGGCATCACTGGTTTGAACATAGGTTTTCTCCTCTGCACTCATGCGTTTTTGTTCAGCAATGGGCGCGTAGTATACGATCCAGAAAAACAACCAAAGAAAACCAACCGCACCGATGATGATGAAGGCCATTTCCCATCCCCATTTCTCTGCAATCCAGGGCACGCTGAGGGGGGCCAGTACCGCCCCTACATTGGCGCCAGAGTTGAAGATACCTGTTGCAAAGGAGCGTTCTTTCTTGGGAAAATATTCTGCCGTCACTTTGATGGCAGCCGGAAAGTTACCAGCCTCACCCAGGGCGAGAAAAGCACGGGCAAAGATGAAACCCAGTACGGACGCCGGCACAGCGGCCAATCCCATCCATCCCAAAGTAGACAGCATAAAATCACCTATTGGCAGCGCAGCGGCATGGATGATGGCACCGATAGACCAGATGATGATGGCCCAGGAATAACCGCTCTTGGTTCCCAGCTTATCGATGACCCTGCCCGCAAAGAGCAGACAGATAGCATAGGTAAACTGAAAAGCTGAGGCAATGTTGGCATACTGGCTGTTGGTCCACCCGAATTTCTCCTGCAGCATCGGGAACAGCAAGCTGAGTACTTGTCGATCTAAATAATTGATGGTTGTTGCAACAAAAAGCAATGCGCATACCGTCCACCTGAAACCTGTTGTCTTTTGGGCCATGTCAATCGTTTTTCTGGTTCTTTAAGAAGTTGTTTTCAAGATAGGGAATTTCCATTGAAGCAGTATCGGAGGGACTCATTTTTGCTATAACGTTTTCGTAAATGAGGTAACAAGCAACCCCCTTTTTTTGCTTAATTTACAATCCACTTTACATCAACGAAACCGCCAATATGAAGCATTTATTTCTTTTCATTTCGATCCTCCTGTCAACATTTTTTTCCGTCCATTCCCAATCAAAGGCATTGAAGAATGCCAATGTGTTGGTCTATACCAAAAACGGAACCGGCTATGTGCATGACAACATCCCTTCTGCCGTGGAAGCACTGAAAAAACTTGCTGTGCAGGAACAGTTCAATATTACTGTTAGCGACGATCCCTCCATCTTCACAGAAGAGCAGATCAAAAAATATACCTTCATTGTTTTCCCCAGCACCAACAATGATGTCTTCGCTACGGATGCCCAAAGGCTCGTTTTCAGAAGATACATCGAGGCAGGCGGTGGCATGGTAGGTCTCCATTCAGTAACCGGAACAGAACGCAACTGGAAATGGTTCAAAATGCTGATCGGTTGCACTTTCTCCTGGCATGCCAAGTTCCAGAAATTCAAGGTCAGGGTAACTGACCCAGAACATCCATCCATGAAAGATGTTCCCCTTGTATGGGAAAGAGAGGACGAATTGTATTTTGGAAAAGAATTGTATCCGGTAACCAATGTGATGATGGCGCATCAATTCACCACACTTGACCAAAGCCAGAAAGACCAGATCAGCAAAAATGCCGGCACTTATACAGAATACTATCCTGCCGTATGGTACAATCATTTCCAGGGAGGACATGCCTGGATCTCTACCATCGGTCATAGCAAAGAGACCTATGCTGATCCCGTATATGTGAACCATTTGGTTCAGGGGCTCCGTTTTGTTGCCGCTAAAGTGAAAAAGGTTGACTTTGCCAATGCCTATGCTTCCCATCGTGATGATGAAATAAAAAGATGATCATGGCCTCTCCCAAAAATTTCAGCAGAAGATCCTTCATGAAAACCAGTGCACAGACAGGTGCACTCACCGGATTGGCATCCCTTGGTTTTCCTACCATCGTGCCCGCCAAGGTATTGGGCAAGCATGCCCCCAGCAACAAAATCAATATCGGAGCCATTGGTGTGGGAAGGATTTCCCGTGACCACGACATGGCAGAAACATTGAAATATGATCATGCAAAGATCATGGCAGTCTGTGATGTCGACAGCAAGAGGCTGGAAGACGGCAAGAAATATGTCAATGATTATTATACCAAAAAAACAGGGAAAGCCTATGATGGGGTGACCCTATACAGCAATCATGAGGAACTGCTCCTGAACAAAGACATCGATGCGGTACTCATCAGCACACCCGATCATTCCCATGCCTACCTGGGTATTCATGCCGTTGAAGCAGGCAAGGATGTATACCTGCAAAAACCAGCTTCCCTTACCATAGCAGAAGGCCGTGCACTGAGCAATGCTGTTCACCGTACCGGTCGCATCTTGCAGATCGGCAGCCAACAACGCTCCTCCTCCCAGTTCCGCTATGCCGCTGAATTGGTAAGAAATGGAAGGATAGGACAGCTCAAGGAAGTATTGATCGGATTGCCCAGTGATCCATCAGGAGAAGTTGAGCCTGAGATGCCCATCCCCAAAACCTTGAACTACGATGCCTGGCTCGGTTCAACACCTTATGTTTATTATACCGAAAAAAGGGTTCACCCTCAGGTGGGATATGATCGTCCCGGTTGGTTGCGCTGCGAGCAGTTCGGCGCTGGCATGATCACCGGTTGGGGTACACACCATGTAGACAGCGCCCATTGGGGCATGGATACAGAATATACCGGCCCTATTGAAATCTGGGCCAAAGCATCGTTCCCCAAATCAGGCCTGTGGGATGTGCATGGCTCCTTCACCAGTCATGGCATCTATGCCAATGGCGTGAAGATGACCATCAGCACTGAACTGCCCAATGGCATCAAATATGTAGGGACCGAAGGTTGGGTCTTTGTTACCCGGGGTGCTTACAAGGCCAGTCCCAATGAACCCACTGTGCCCAACCAAAAAGCCCTTTCCGCTAGCGACCCCAGGATCATTGAGTCCGTGATTGGTCCCAATGAGATCAACCTCTACCGCAGCAACGAACACCATGGCAACTGGCTGGAATGCATCCAGACCCGGAAGCAACCGATCACACCAGTCGAACTTGGCCACAGGGCCTGTTCCACCTGCCTGATCCATCACATGGCAATGAAACTGGGACGAAAATTGAACTGGGATCCCCTAAATGAAAAATTCATCAACGACGATGAAGCCAATTCACTTTTGAACCGACAACACCGTTACCCCTATCTCGTAAAAGGATTATCATAAATATACCGCGATGAAAAGAACATTGATGACCATGATGGCCGCTATCCCACTCAGTCTATTGGCACAGAAGCCGGTAAAACTCATCACACTGGATCCGGGACATTTTCATGCTGCCCTGATCCAAAAAAGCATGTACCCTCAGGTAGATCCAACGGTGCATGTATATGCAGAAGAAGGACGAGACCTGAAACTGCACATGGAGCGGATCGACGGATACAACAAAAGAAGCAGCGATCCCACTGCTTGGAAAGAGCAGGTGTATACCGGAAAGGATTTTTTTGAAAAGATGATTGCCGAGAAAAAAGGAAATGTGGTGGTTTTGGCTGGCAACAACCGACTCAAGACCGATTATATCCTGACGTCCATCAAAAACGGATTCCATGTGTTTGCCGACAAACCCATGGCGATCGACAGCAAAGGTTTTCAAAAACTGCAAACCGCTTTTGCAGAAGCCAACAAAAAAGGATTGCAACTCTATGATATCATGACCGAAAGGTATGAGATCACTACCATGTTGCAGCGCGCCTTTTCCATGCAACCCGAACTGTTCGGTACTTTGGAAAAAGGAACAGCGGAAGATCCTTCTGTGACCAAGATTTCGGTGCACCATTTCTACAAGTATGTTTCCGGCAGTGTGCTCACCAGGCCCTCCTGGTTCTTTGACGACAAGCAACAGGGCGCCGGTATCGTGGATGTAACTACCCACCTGGTGGACCTGATACAATGGGAATGTTTTCCGGAGCAGGTGATCGATTACAAAAAGAATGTAAAGATCCTGCAAGCAAAAAGCTGGACCACTCCTGTATCGGTCAAGGATTTTAGCATCGTTACCAAAGAACCTGTCCCCTCTTACCTGGAACCCATCCGGGATGCGAATGACAACCTGCAGGTGAAATGCAACGGAGAATTCACCTACCAGATCAATGGCGTACATGCAAAGGTTTCTGTGATCTGGAATTACAAGGCTCCAGAAGGCACCGGTGATACACATTATTCACTGATGAGAGGAACCAATGCTGCACTGATCATCAAACAAGGAAAGGAAGAGCAATACAAGCCTACCCTCTATATCGAGCAAAGGTCCAAGGATCCAAACTTTGAACAAAAGCTGAAGGCTGCTTTGGCCAAGGTTGAAGCAACATTTCCCGGAATCGGACTGGCCAAAAATGCCAATGGATGGACCATCACTGTTCCCGACAGATACAACAACGGACATGAGGCGCATTTTGGACAAGTAACAGAGAAGTACCTGGGATATTTGGAGAACAAGAACATGCCCGCCTGGGAAGTACCCAACATGATCGCAAAATATTATACCACCACCCAAGCCAAGGAGCTGGCAGAAAAATCCAAATGAAACTAAAAATTCTATACGCCTTTCTTTTGATCACGGCAAACATGTCTGTCCGTGCCCAACTGACACAGGATATCAGCTCAGGTGCAGCAAGAACCATTTATGATCTGCTGCGAACCGTTCCTGGTGTTGAAATCGCTGGCAATGCCGCCTCCAAAGATCAACCCAAGGTTTATATCAGGGATGCGAGAAACATGAAAGGAAAGGTAGCTGCCCTCTTTGTGATCGACAATGCCATCTTTGAAGGAGATATTGGCTCCATCAATCCGATTGATGTTGCCAGTGTTACGGTATTAAAAGATGCTGCATCCGCTGCGGCCTATGGCTCAAGAGGTTTTGGTGGCGTGGTGCTCATCACCACCAAGAACGGAAAAGGATTTGTTCCTCCGGTGGTCAACAGCTTTGACAAATCAGCCTATCAGTACTTCATCAAAAATAGAACAGAACTGAAGGTCATCGGAAAAGATGGCAAGGTCATCACCACTGGTGTGATCTCACGTGAAACTGAAACGAGCATCTTCATCCGCAAAAAAGAGATCAACAAAAGCCTTATTGAAAAAGTAGAAATGATAATTGAATAACATGAAAGAACTAAGACAAACCTGGAGATGGTTCGGACCCAATGACCCCGTCTCCCTCGACGATGTAAAACAAGCTGGAGCTGTGGGTATTGTTACCGCTTTGCACCATGTACCGCACGGTGAAGTATGGACCTATGAAGAAATCATGGAACGCAAGAACCTGATCGAAGCAAATGGTCTCACCTGGGATGTGGTAGAGAGTGTGACCATTCACGAAGAGATCAAAACCAGAACCGGTGAATACCAGGGATGGATTGAGAAGTACAAAGAGAGCCTGCGCAACCTGGCCAAGGCTGGGCTTCGCGTGATTACGTACAACTTCATGCCGGTTAACGACTGGACCCGCACCACATTGGATTATGTAATGCCGGATGGATCCAAGGCCCTTTATTTCAATTGGGTGGATCTGGCTGTCTTTGATATTTACATCCTCCAAAGAAAAAATGCAGCCGATACCTATCCTGCTGATATCGTAGCCGAGGCTGCCAAAAGACATGCTACCTACTCACAGGAAGACCTCGACAAACTGGCCGGCGTGGTGATGTTTGGCATTCCCGGTGAGAAAAAGATCACCGTGGAAAGCATGCGCGAAAAACTATCCCGCTACGATCATATCGATGCCAATGTATTGCGCAGCAACTTGGTTTATTTCTTGCAACAGATCACACCGCTTTGTGATGAACTGGGATTGCAATTGGCCATCCATCCGGATGATCCTCCCGTTGACATCCTCGGTCTGCCCAGGATCGTAAAGAACATGGATGACCTGGAGTTCATCGTCAATTCCGTTCCCAACATAAGCAATGGCATCTGTTTCTGTACCGGTTCTTTGGGAGCCAATCCGAACAACGACCTCCCTGCCATGGCCAAGAAACTGGGCACCCGCATTCACTTCACGCACCTGCGCAATACCAAGAGGGATGCACAGGGCAACTTCTTTGAAGACGATCATCTTGCCGGTGATACCGACATGTATGCTGTATTGAAGGAACTGCTGAAAATTCAACAGGAAGTGCCGCACCAGATCTCCTTTAGGCCTGATCATGGTCACCAGATGATTGACGACCTCAAGAAAGTCACGAACCCCGGATATTCCTGCATTGGCAGGTTGCGTGGACTCGCCGAGATCCGCGGTTTGCAGATGGGAATTCTGAGGAGTGGGATTTGATCAATGGGGATAAGGGACAAGGAACAATTGTGAAGGGTCGAGGGACAATTGACAATGGACGGGCGTGAAGCAACGAGTGTACGTTTTGATTTTAAATTTTAAATAATGAGTTATCAGGAATTGTTTTCATTAAAGGGTAAGGTCATCATCGTTACCGGTGGTACGGGAATTTTGGGAAAGGCCTTCATCGATGGAATCATCGATTTTGGCGGAACCGCTGTGATCGTGGGTCGCAATGAAGAAGAAGGAACAAAACGTGCAGATGCGATCAATACTGCTGGTGGCAAGGCACTTTTCATCAAAGCCAACGTGCTGGACGAAAGGGATATTGAACACGTGAGGGATACCACCCTGGCTGCCTTTGGCAGGATCGATGGACTGGTGAATGGCGCAGGCGGCAACATGCCACAAGGCGTCATAATGCCCGACAAAGATGTGTTTGACATGAACATCGAGGGATTGAAGAATGTGCTCGACCTCAACCTTTATGGCACCATCATCCCCACCAAAGTAATTGGTGCGGTCATGGCCAAACAGGAAAACGGCGGCAGCATCATCAACATATCTTCTGTGAGTTCCAAACAGGTGATCACCCGTGTATTGGGCTATAGCATTGGTAAAGCGGGTGTGGATTGCTTCACCAAATGGATGGCAGTGGAAACGGCCAAGCGTCATGGTGATAAGATCCGTGTCAATTCCATCATGCCTGGATTTTTCCTGACCGAACAAAACAGAACCTTGCTGACCAACCCCGATGGATCCTATACAGAAAGAGGCAACCTGGTGGTAAAGAAAACGCCGGTCAACCGCATGGGCCATCCGAGCGAACTGGTCGGTGCTCTGGTCTATTTGCTGAGCGATGCCTCCAAGTTTGTCAATGGAACCGATATACAGGTAGACGGCGGATTTGTTGCATTCGGGGGCGTGTAAACCATCCCATCCATCTGTAATATAATTTACTCAATTTATTGAATTACAAACAATTAAAATGCACATATGAAGTTAAAGTTCACTTTAGTTAGCTTGATGCTTGCCACCCTTGCATGGAGCCAGAAAGCACCCAGCGACTGGGTATCCCTGTTCAACGGAAAGGACCTGTCAGGTTTCAAACAATTGAATGGAAAAGCGCCTTACAAGGTTGTCAACGGTGAGATCGTGGGTACCACCAAATTTGGTGAACCCAATTCATTTCTTGCCACCGAAAAACTCTACGGAGATTTTGTGCTGGAGCTGGACCTCAAAATGTTTGCCAACATGAACTCCGGTGTTCAATTCAGAAGCATCACCGGTGGCGGCGATGCCAAGATCCCCGATCGTGTTCGCGGTTATCAGGCAGAAGTTGATCCTTCTCCCCGAGCCTGGAGCGGTGGCATCTATGATGAAGCCAGAAGAGGATGGCTCTATTCATTGGAGAACAATCCAGCTGCCCAAAAGGCATTCAAGCCTACCGACTGGAATCATTACAAGATCGAATGTATTGGCAACAACATCCGCACCTGGATCAATGGCGTTCCCTGTGCCTACGTGATCGATGACATGACACCCGAGGGATTCATTGCCTTGCAAGTGCATGCCATCCAGAACAAAGACGATGAAGGCAAAGAGATCCACTGGAAGAACATCCGCATCAAAACAAAGAACCTAAAACCCTCACCCTCAGACAATATTTTTGTCATCAACCTACTCAAGAACAACTTGTCTGAAGAAGAGAAAAGGCAAGGCTATTCCTTGTTATGGGATGGTAATTCTTCTGCAGGCTGGCTCTCCGCCAACCTCTCTCCTTTCCCAGCCGGTGGATGGAACATTGAAAATGGTGAACTCAGCATGCGCAATGCCCCGGAAGCCGGAACCAGGAATGATGGTGGTGATATTGTAACAGAAAAAGAATTTGCAGCCTTTGACCTGCAGTTTGAATTCAAATTGACAGACAGTGCCAACTCCGGACTCAAGTACTACATAGTTGCCAGTCCTGATAAAAAAGCTGGTGTTGGTCCCGAATACCAAATCCTGGATGATGCCAAGCATCCTGATGCCAAGATGGGTGCCGGCGGCAACAGAACCATGGCATCCTTGTATGACCTGATCCCTGCGGCTCCCAGCCTGGATCCCAAGGCATCCCGCAGAGACCGCATCCCCATTGGCGAATGGAACAGGGGAAGGATCATTGCCTATCCCAATGGCAAGATCGAACATTGGCTGAATGGCTGGAAAATGGTTGAATACCAAAGAGGAACACCCATCTTCAATGCATTGGTAGCCAGAAGCAAATTTGCCAAAGAGGCGAATTTCGGTATGGCTCCCAAAGGAAGAATCCTTTTGCAGGACCATGGAGATAAAGTATCTTTCAGAAGCATCAAAATAAAAGCACTTTAACATGACACAACGCAGAACCTTCATCAAGACATCGGTGCAGGCAGCAGGTGCCACAGCGCTTGCTTCCATGGGCTTCACCGCAAAATCCTATGGCAACATCCTGGGCGCCAATGATCGTGTGCGCGTGGGGGTGGTAGGATTTTCAGACCGCCATCGCCAATCACATATCCCTGCCTTCATGCAGCACTACAAGGAATTGAACTTTGACATTGTTGCCGTTTCTGATATCTGGAAACTGCGCCGTGAAGAAGGTGTTTCTTTCCTCAAGGATAAGATGCAGCATGATATCATCGGATGCAAGAACAACGAAGAGCTCTATTCCTTAAAAGATATCGATGCTGTGTTCATTTCTACCGCGGACTTCCAGCATGCTCTTCATACCATTGAAGCACTGAAGGCGAACAAGGATATCTATTGTGAGAAGCCTTTTGCTGAAACCATGGAAGACAACCGTGCTGCCTTGAAAGCTGCGAAAGCATCTGACCGCATCATCCAGATCGGTTCTCAGAGAAGGTCCGGCCCAAATTACCATGCTGCAGAAAAGTTCATCAAGTCCGGACAATTCGGAGACATCACCATGGTAGAATTGACCTGGAATGTGAACCAGCCCGGCAGGTGGAGAAGACCTGACCTGGTGGCCAAATGCCGCGAGGAGGACCTGGATTGGAAACGTTACCTGATGAACAGGCCTTTTGAGAAATTTGATCCCCGTAAATACCTTGAGTATCGCCTCTTCTGGCCTTATTCTTCCGGAATGCCCGGTCAGTGGATGAGTCACCAGATCGATACGGTGCATTGGTTCACAGGACTCTCCCATCCCCGCAGTGTCGTTGCCAATGGTGGTGTCTACCAGTGGAAGGATGGCCGCAGGAACTGGGATACAACCACAGCTGTATTTGATTATGGACCTGCTGATGACCTCTCCAAAGGATTTCAGGTGGTCTTCATGTCGAGGATGCACAATGGCGACGACAATGCCAGTGAGGTTTATTACAGTGTGGGTGGTGAACTGAACCTGATCACCAACAAGGTCTCTCCAAAAGGCGGACTCACCGAAAGATTTGCCAAGCCAATGAAGATGAAACCCTTCTTGTTGCCTGAACTGAATTTGACAGACAACGCTTTCAAGGTTGAGACAGGCGCCAATACAGGGGGCGATCCCTTGACCTCTGCCCATGTTCGCAACTGGATGGAATGCATCCGAAGCCGCAAGCAAACCAATGCCCCGGTGGAAGCAGGCTATACCCATTCCATTGCCACCATCATGTCGAATGCTGCGGCAAGAACAGGGGAAAAAGTAACATTTGACGAAAAGACACAAGAGGTAATGGCCGGTGGAAAAGTCTTCAAATACTAAACCCATTTCATCCGAATGGATGACGGCGGCCGCCTTGGTGGCCGCCAATTTTTTTTATGGAACCAACGTGATCGCGGTCAAACAGATCGCGCCCCATCATATCCATGCACTGGGTCTGTCCTTCTCTCGCATTTTTTTTACTGCCTGTATCCTCTTGCTGCTTTATTTCTTCCATAAAAAAAGAGAGAAGATTGAGCGGAAAGACTATGGCCTGCTTGTGATAGCAGGGCTTCTGGGCGTGACCCTGAATCAAACTTTTTCCATCATTGGTATTTCCAGCACGAACCCAATTCACTCTTCGTTGCTGATCATGTCAACCCCCATCATTGTGTCGGTATTGGCAGCTATCTTTCTCAAGGAGGGCTTTGGCGGCAACAAGATCATGGGGTTGTTGTTGGGACTCATAGGCGCCTTTCTCCTGATCAGGAACCGCGAAATTTCTCCATCTGCCCATCCTGCCAGTTTGTTCGGTGATGGCATGATCCTGGCGGGATCTCTCTGCTACTCCAGCTACCTGATCATGATCAGAAGGATCTCCCGAAAATATTCACCCATCACGATCCTGCGCTTCGTCTTCCTTTTTGGCGCCCTGTTCAGCATCCCTATCAGCCTGAAAAGTTTTGCTCAAGCAAACTGGCAGGCATTTGAGGGATGGGGCTGGTTTTCAATATTTTATATCGTTTTATTGGGGACACTGGGAGCCAACCTGATGATGAACTGGGGCGTTCAACAATGGGGACCTTCCAAGACAGGAATGTTTGTTTATTTCCAGCCCCTGTTCGGCACGCTGGGCGCCATCTTGTTGATGGGAGAATCTTTTAGCCTGACAACAGCTGTTGCCGGTATGCTGATCATTGGCGGCGTCTGGATCAGTTCGCTGAAACGGAAGGAATGATCTTTTCGGCTCTCATCCATTTAACCAGATCATCTGTCCATTTTCGATCAGAAGTCTTGTTGACGAGACCAAATCCATGTCCTCCTTTTTCATAAACGACCAAGGCCGCTGACACCCCGTTCTTTTGAAGGGCTTCCTGGTATTGAAGGGAATTCTCGATCGGTACAGCCTTGTCGTCTTGTGCATGCACCAAAAAGGCCGGTGGCGTTTGTGCATTCACCTGCAGGTGATTGGAATAATAATTGATCAATGCTGCTGTGGTATCCGGACTCAACAAATTGTTCCTGGATCCCAGGTGCGCATATTTACCAAAACTGATCACCGGATAGATCAGCACCTGAAAGTCAGGTCTCAGGGATGTTTTTCCCCTGAATGGATTTTTCGGATCATTGTAATGCACAGCAAGGGAGGATGCAAGGTGACCTCCGGCAGAGAATCCCATGATACCGATCTTGCTGGCATCTACATGCCATTGCTTTGCATTGCGGCGCACCATGTAGATCGCTTGCTGCGCGTCCTGCAAGGGTGCAACCTCCTTGTGGTTTTGGTGCTTGGCAGAGGGTATCCTGTACTTTAACACAAGAGCATGCACACCGATTGAATTGAAAAATTTGGCCACATCTGTTCCCTCATGCTGAGCGGCCAGTATTCCGTAACCGCCACCCGGACAAATGATCACACAAGGTCTGGGGGCTTTGTCGTCACCGGCAGGGAAAAAAGCATATCCCGGAATGGAAACCTTGGAGATGCGCAAGATCCCTCCGGTTGTGGCTTCTGATTCTTCGTTTTCTGCATCGATATAATTCGGGATCTTCCCTTTGTACAAGGGCTGGTATTGTGCCATGCTGATGGTTGAACTGAGCAAAAGACTGAAGAAGACAAGACCCTTTTTCATGTTCCTGTGATTTACGAATAGTCACGAATGGTTTTATCCGCGTATTCCCTTGATCAAGGCCACCACCTCTGCAGCGATATTCTCTATACCTTGATAATCCTTTGCTTCCATCAGCTTTTTGCTCACGAGCTTGCTGCCCATGCCCACGGCCTTGCAACCGGCCTTGAACCAGCCTTCAATGCTCTCTTTCGTGGTATCCACTCCGCCTGTTGGCATGAAGACCAGCTTGGGGAAGATCTCCTTGATGCTGCTCATGAAATCAGGACCCAAAATATTTCCAGGGAAAAGTTTGATGAATTTAATGCCTGCATTTTCGGCAGCAATGATATCGGTAGGTGTCATGCAACCCGGACCAAAGAAGATATCATTCTTTACACAATGTTCAGCAACATCGGGGATATAACCCGGACTCACCAGGAAGTCGGCCCCTGCTGCCAGATAATCGGTTGCATGCTGCATGTTCTTGATGGTGCCTACCCCCAAGAGCACATGGGGCATTTCAGCATTCCTCACTTCCACCAGCTTGCGGAAATTGGAGAGTGCTGCATCACCGCGGTTGGTGTATTCAATGGCAATTACCCCTGCCCTGTTCAAGGCGCGCAGGATCTCCACGCTCACTGTTTCATCCGGATTGAAATAAAGAGGAAGCATCCCCTGTGCCACGATGGCATCTATGACTTTTTGTACGTTGCTCATATTAGATTTTTACTTTGATAACCATTTTTTTCACTTCCCCTTCTGCGATCATCGGCGCATGCACATCTTCGGGAAAGAAGATGGCAAACTGTCCGTCTTTCAATTGAAAGAACATGTCCGGTGCATCGGTATAGAACTGCACATCCTTTTCAGGATTGTAGGCTTCTCTTTCCGATTGGCAGGATGCGCGAGGCTTCCAACCCAGGGTTTCATCGCCGCGGATACAAAGCTGGATGTCGATGTTCTGGTTGTGGCATTCAAACTTGGCGCAGGACTCTTCCGCCGTCATTCCTTTTTTGTCGGACACGATGGCTTTCAATCCTTCAGCAATATCGTATTTGCCTACTTCTATCGCCGCAAGATCTGTTTGGCTGATATATTCAAATGCTTTTGCAAACAGGGGATGCACACTTGCATACTTTGCCGCATTCTCCAGTGAATCAATGATCATTTCTCGTTGTTTTATAAAAAATTAAAACAGCCCGCTTTCAACAAAAAATTTCCAACGGGCCGTCTTCTCGGTTTTATCGCTGAACCCTTCCGGAACCATCTCCCTTCATCAGGTCTTTCACTTCAGAAAGTGTGGCATGGTTGAGGTCACCAGGAATGGTATGTTTCAAGGCACTGGCCGCTACACCAAACTCAGCGGCTTCCGGCATGGGCATGCCTGTTACCAATCCGTAGATCAGTCCGCTTGCAAAGCTGTCGCCACTGCCCACACGATCCACAATGCGCACATTGTATTTCTTGGTATGATAGAAATCGGTTCCGTCGTATACCAGTGCGCTCCAACCATTGTCACTCGCACTATGGCTTTCACGAAGTGAGGAAGCAATGTATTTGAATCCGAATTTCTCTTTCATTTGTTTGAAGACATCCTTGAACCCATCCAGGTCCAATTCGCCTTTGGTCACATCGGTGTCCTTTGCCTTGAAACCAAGGGTGGTGTCGGCATCTTCTTCGTTACCGATGCAAACATCCACATACTGACAAAGATTGGTCATCACCTGACGGGCCTTTTCCTTGCTCCACAATTTTTTCCTGTAGTTCAGGTCGATGCTGGTGGTGATGCCTTTTGCTTTGGCCGCTTTCAATGCAGCCTCTGTCAATGCAGCAGCTTTATCAGACAGTGCCGGAGTAATGCCGGTGGTATGGAACCACTCAGCCCCGTCGAGAATTTTATCCCAATCGAATTCAGCAGCATCTACCTCCGCGATGGAAGCACCTGCTCTGTCGTATACCACTTGAGAGGCCCTCATGGAAGCACCTGTCTCCAGGAAATAAATACCGAGCCTGTCTCCACCCCTGGCTACAAACTGTGTGTCAACGCCATAACGACGAAGGTGATTGATGGCTGATTGTCCAATGGGATTGTTGGGCACCTTGGACACAAAGGTTCCATTCAAACCATAATTACACAAGGCTGCAGCAACGTTGGCTTCTCCACCACCATAGGTGATGTCGAATGTATCGGCCTGTACGAATCTTTTGAAATCAGGTGTTGACAAACGGAGCATGATCTCTCCAAGGGTAACAACTTTCTTTGACATGATGGATTTGTTTTATTGTTGAGGATGGTTTATTTGAGTGTTGGGATGGGTGCCGGATCCATATCGGTATAGTCCAGGTTTTCTCCGGCCATGCCCCAGACAAAGGCATAGTTGGAAGTGCCGCAACCAAAGTGCATGCTCCAGGGCGGTGAGATGACGGCTTCATCATTGGCCATGACCATGTGACGGGTCTCCTGTGGCTCTCCCATGAAATGAAAGAGTCGATGAGCAGGATCCAAATCGAAATAAAGATATACTTCCATTCTGCGGGTATGGGTGTGGGGAGGCACTGAGTTCCATACACTGCCTGGCTCCAAAACAGTGAGACCCATCACCAGCTGACAGCTCTTGATGCCCTCCTGGTGAATGTATTTGTATACCGTTCTGCAATTTGATGTGGAGGGATCCCCCAGCTTCACCGGAGCGGCTTTTTCTTTTGTGTATTTGGTGGTGGGATAAACATGGTGAGCCGGTGCTGAAAGCAGGTAGAATTTGGCCGGTGATTTTTTATCCGCCGACGCAAAACTTACTTTCTGCACTCCTTTTCCCAAATAGAGACATTCCAATTTAGAGAGCGGGTATTTTTTACCATCAGCCACCACTTCCCCTTTGCCTCCGATGTTGATGATGCCCAATTCTCTTCTTTCCAAAAAATAATCGGCTCTCAATTCTTTGGGATTGGAAAGGGCAACCACTTTTTTAACGGGTTGAACACCCCCGATGATCATTCTATCGTGGTGCGAATACACCAAGCTTAATTTATCTGTCTGAAACAGATCACTGACAAGAAAATGAGAACGAAGTCCTTCTGTATCCAGCGACTTTGTCTCCTGTTTACCAATGGCAAAGCGTATGTCCATATATATATTTATGACCAATCAAATATACAAATCAATACCTGCGGGGGATGCTTTGGGAGGATCTTTTTACGAAATCGTTCCCGTAAAAATGGCCGCAAATCGAAGCCATTCAAGCCCAATATTGCATGGTAAAAATGGCTAACTTGTATGATCTAAAATAGGCTTATGAAGTTTACAAAACATTTCTTCTTTCTTGCCATGATGATGTGCAGCCTGGTATCAATCTCACAGAAAAAAGCACTGGTAGGTGGAACCCTGGTGGATGGATTTGGAGGAAAACCCATCCTGAACAGTGTGATCCTGATCAATGGTGAGATCATTGAAAAAGTAGGTCGTGTAGGTGAAGTAGAGATCCCCAAAGGGACACAGATCATTTCAACAGAGGGAATGACTGTCATGCCAGGACTCTGGGACATGCATGTGCACATGATGATCAACGGACATTCTGATTACCCATATTGGGACAAAAAATATCCTCCTCTCTTTAAGAAAGTGATCATGCCTGCATCCGCCCATCAGTTGCTGATGGCAGGAGTAACCAGCGCCAGAGACCTGGGTGGTCCGCTGGAAGAAAGCCTTTGGGTAAGAGATGCGATCAACAAAGGAGAAATTCCTGGTCCCACCATGTATGTAAGCGGGCCCTTCCTGCAACACCGCCCCTACCCTGGCACTGAACAGTTCCGCTGGGGAATCTATGGTGAAAAAGATGCAAGGGAAAAAGTGCAGACCCTCGCCAAAGCCGGTGTGGATTGCATCAAATTGATCGACCAGGATGAGATGACCATGGAAGAAGTAAAGGCCATCGTGGATGAAGCACATAAACACAAACTGAAAGTAGTTGGACACTCACACCGTCCCAATGAGATCAGGATCGGATTGGAAGCAGGGGTAGATAATTTTGAACATACCGGACTTTCTTCGGCACCAGCCTATCCCGACGATATCATCAAGGCCATCGCAGAGAGAACCGCTCAAATGAGCAAAGGACCCTTGTACTGGACGCCTACCGTCGAAGGATTGTACAATTATGAGGATGTTCGTGACAATCCCGAGAAAATCGACGACAACAGCTGGCACTTGGGATTGCCGGATTCCGTAATCACGGATATCAAGAATTCATTGAAGTATCCCGGGCGGATGAGTTATACACAGTTGACACCCATTCGCAAGCCCACACTAGAAGCCAAATTCAAACAATTGCAAAAAGCAGGTGTTGTGATGCTGATCGGAACCGACAGCGGCATCCCCATGAAGTTCCACTCTCAAAGTACCTGGAATGAACTGGACGTTTGGGTAAGGGTATTTGGGGTGGATCCCATTCAGGCGATCAAGTCGGCCACTTACTGGCCTTCCGTCTTCATGGGAGTCGACAACAAAGTGGGCACAGTGAGCGAAGGCAAACAGGCAGATATCATCGCAGTGAAGGGTGATGCATTGAAATACATCAATCTTTTGCAGCGGGTTGACCTGATCATGAAAAAAGGAAAGCTTTACAAAGGATAACAAATTTTAAAGGATAATAAATCTGATATGAAAAGGATCGCATTTTCTCTTTTTGTACTCTTCATTGGAACTGCTATAAAAGCACAACCAATACAGCAAACACAGAAACCCCCTTTGCATGGCAAAAACTGGATGGCCATTACCGGTAAACCATTGGCCGCTACCGCCGGAGCCATTGTCTTCAACAAAGGAGGCAATGCAGTGGATGCCGCATTGGCCATGTTGGCTTCCACCTGCACCATGTGGGATGTATTGAGTTGGGGCGGCGAAACGCAGGCCATTATTTACAATCCCAAAACAGGAAAGGTCATCAGCCTCAATGCCATGGGGGTTGCCCCAACGGGTGCCACTCCGGAATTCTTCAAATCAAAGGGATACAATTTCCCACCAGAATATGGACCCTTGGCAGCTACCACACCCGGCACGCCCGGAGGCATTTGTTACATGCTCGCTGAGTATGGAACCATGAGCCTGATGGAAGTACTGGCACCCGCCATGCAACTGGCTGCCGGATATCCCATTGAAGCCCAAACCGCCAACAGCATTGAGCGAGGCAAGCAGCGCATCAAAGAATGGCCCTATAGCAAAGCTGTTTTTCTTCCCCACCTCGGCGAAAAAAGAGAAGCGCCGGAAGCCGGAGAGATTTTTGTACAAAAGGATCTGCTGAATACCTTGACCAAAATGGTGGAAGCGGAACAAGCAGCTTTGAAAAAAGGGGCTAGCAGAAAAGCAGCCATCATGGCGGCCTATGATCGTTTTTACAAGGGAGATATTGCTGATGAATTTGTGAGGGGATGTCAGGAACAAGGTGGATTGATCACCAAAGAAGATCTTGCCAAATGGAAGCCCATCTGGGAAGAGCCCACAAAGGTCAACTACAAAGGCATTGATGTTTACAAGCTGCAACAATGGACACAAGGACCTTCGATGCTGCAGGCATTGAACATCCTGGAGAATTTCGATCTGAAGAAAATGGGTTACAACAGCACTGAGTACATCCATACCGTTTACCAGGCCATGAACATGGCGTTTGCGGATCGCGACTTCTACTATGGTGACCCTTACTTTACGCCCAAAGAACCGATGAAAGGATTGCTCAGCAAAGAGTATGCAAAATTCAGGGCATCTCAAATAAATCTCACCAAGAACGATCCCAACGTGGGTCCCGGAGACCCATACCCTTTCCAAAATGAAACCAATCCATACAAGTCTCTTCTGAGCCAACGGGGTTTTGCCGGATTTGATACCAGCAGAAGAAGCTTTTTGCCTGCCCATGATTCTGGTGGGCTGGCCATGTTGGATCTTGATTACCAGGACAGGCTTTGGAGAGGAACAACCTCTGTGGAAGCGGCTGACAAAGATGGCTGGGTAGTATCCATCACGCCCAGTGGTGGATGGATACCCGCTACCATTGCCGGAAGAACCGGTGTGGGCATGAGCCAGCGCATGCAAAGTTTTGTACTGGACTCCGCTATCAATCCCTTCAATGTGGTGGCTCCCGGAAAAAGACCCCGTGTTACCTTGACGCCCAGTCTGGCCATGAAGGATGGCAAACCCTATATCGCTTTTGCTGTGCAGGGTGGTGATACTCAGGAT
>Ga0315905_10001103_pt1 | contig 29317 bp, 20 predicted proteins | sample LakEriMetagenome_5_FD_203522 | JGI IMG/M metagenome (GOLD analysis project Ga0315905, IMG submission 203522) | Freshwater fungal communities from buoy surface, Lake Erie, Ohio, United States - Buoy 4 MA121 | ecosystem: Environmental > Aquatic > Freshwater > Lake | place: USA: Lake Erie, Ohio...
TCGGCGGCAACTTCATCATCGATGCCGCCGATGGCAATGACACGGTCAAGGGTTCGGTGCTGGCGGACACGATCAAGGGCGGCCGCGGCGAAGACCTCCTCGATGGCGGCCAGGGCGGCGATTCCTATTGGGTGAGCGGTCTTATCTCCGGCGGTTGGGAAAGCTTCAGTGGCTATGACACCTATGCTGATACCGGTAGCAATGGCATCGATCGGATCGTGGCCATCGGCACGGATGACGTGGATATTGGTCTGGCGGATGGCAACTTCCTTAGCAGCAACGGTATCGAACAACTGGTCAATCAAACCAGCAAAAATGTCGGTGGTGTCGCTGTGGCTGGCATGGTGCGGCTGCTCGGCAGCTGGGCCAACAATGTGCTCAATTTGCGCAACGTAGCGATCGTAGGTGGCAACGTGCGCGTTGAGGCCGGTGATGGCGACGACACGATCGACGGCAGCAGTAGCGCTGATCTGATTCGGTCCGGCAAGGGTAACGATGTGCTCAATGGCCGCGGCGGCGCCGACACCTATGAGGTGAGCGGCAACCAGGCCAGCAACTTCGAGAGCTTCGATAGCTACGCCGACTCCGGCACAGGCTTTGGCGAGATCGACACCATCCTCGTGGTGTCCGCCACTGGCAGCGACGCCGTTGACATCGGCCTGCGCAGCTTCGCAGCTAGCAGCGGTATCGAGCGGATCGATGCCAGCGCCACCACGGGCAAGGTGCAGTTGCTCGGTGATGGCAATGCCAACAGCTTGAACTTCAGCACCACCACAATCGTGGGGGCAAACGTGGTGATCGACGCCGGCGATGGCAATGACTCTGTGGTGGGTAGTGGCGGCAACGACCGCATCCTCACCAGCGGTGGCAATGACACCCTCAACGGCGGCGCCGGATCCGACAGTTACGAGGTGAGTGGCACCCAGGCCAGTGGCTTCGCCGGCTTCGACACCTACGCGGATGCCGGCACCGGAGCCGGCGAGGTGGATCGCATCGTCGCCGCCGCCGGCACGGCTGCTGTGGATATAGGTCTCAGCGGCTTCTCGTCCACAAGCCGGATCGAGGAGATCGACGCCACAACCACCACTGGCACCGTGCGGCTGCTGGGTGATGGCAATGCCAACAACTTCAACTTCAGTGGCGTCAATTTGAACGGTACCAACCTTGTGATTGATGCCGGCGGCGGCAACGACACGGTCGTGGGGAGTGCTGGCAACAACTGGCTCGTTGGCGGCACCGGCACCGACAGCCTCAATGGCGCTGGCGGTTCCGACACCTACGAGGTGAGTGGCACCCAGGCGAACAATTTCGGCGGCTACGACATCTATGCCGACAGCGGCACTGGGGTCGGCGAGGTGGATCGCATCGTCGCCGCCGCTGGCAGCGCCGCGGTGGACATCGGCCTGACGAGCTTCTCCGCGTCCGCCAGCCGCATCGAGGTGATCGACGCCACGACGACCACCGGCGTCGTTCGCTTGCTGGGCAACACGGCGGCCAACAGCTTCAACTTCAGCGGCGTCAGCCTGCTGGGCACCAACGTGCTGATCGATCTCGACGGCGGCAACGACACCCTCATCGGCAGTGCCGGCAACGACTGGGTGCTGGCCGGCACCGGCACCGACAGCCTCAACGGGGCCGGTGGTTCGGACACATATGTGGTACGAGGCACCACCACCAACGGCTTCGGCGGCTACGACGTTTATGCCGACAAGGGAACCGGCGCCGGCGAGCTCGATCGCATCGTCGTCGCCGCGGGCAGCGATGCTGTGGACATCGGCCTGACGGGCTTTTCCGCGACCACCGGCATCGAAGTGATCGACGGCACGGCCACCACCGGCACGGTGCGCCTGGTGGGCAACAGCGCGGCCAACAACTTCAACTTCAGCACCACCACCATCAATGGTGCCAACGTGCTGATTGACGCGGCTGAAGGTAACGACATCGTGACCGGCAGCAGCGGCAGCGACCGCATCTTCGGCGGCCTCGGCAACGACAGCCTCAACGGCGGCGGCGGCAACGACACCTTGCAGAGCGGCAGCGGCCTCGACACCCTCACCGGCGGCGGCGGCGCCGATCGCTTCGACTACACCACCCTCAGCAATGGGCTGATGGTGGTGAGCGCCACCTCGGTGCTGCAGTTCGAGCGCATCAGCGACTTCGTGATCGGCCAGGACCTGATCGACGTGGCCACTTCACCTCCGACCAACGGCTTCAAGACTCTCGGAGTCCAGTCGTCGCTCACCAGCGGTTCCATCGCCGCCCTGCTGAACAGCAGCAACTTCGTGGCCAACGGAGCCGCCACCTTCGGCTTCGGCAGCCGCACCTTCCTGGCGCTCAACAACGCGGATGCTGGTTTCTCCAGCGCCAGCGATGCCGTGTTGGAGATCACGGGTTTCACCTACGCCAGCGGCTTCAGCAGCCTCAGCCAGATCAGCTTCGTCTGAAGCGGATCAGCGCCAGCTTGCAGCCGGCGCGCCGGCACCAGCGCTTCGCCAGAATTCACACACCCTGGCCGCTGGTGCCGTGATCAACGGAGCCGCCCACCCCACGGAGCCCGAATCCCACCCCCCCTCCCCCGAGGCCCCTGACCGGGGCCTGGATCCGGCGGATCGCGAGGCGATCCGCCTTTGCCATGACTTGGCGGGGCGTCTGTTCCCATGGGATCTCACCCGCGCCCTGGAGCTGGCCCTGCTCAAGACCTTCTGCTTGCCTTCGATCTCCGGCCTGCTGAGCCGCAGCGGCGAATTCGAACAACGCCCCCGCAAGCGCTACGACGACACCGGCCTGATGGTGGCCGAGCTGTTGCGCCACGGCCCCACCAGCCCGGCAGGCGCCGCCGTGATTGCCCGCATGAACCGCATCCACGGGGCCTTCGCGATCAGCGACCGCGACTACCTCTACGTGCTCTCCACCTTTGTTTGCGAACCGATCCGCTGGCTGGCCCGCTACGGCTGGCGGGCCCTCAGCGCCGTGGAGGAGGAAGCCCTGTTCCGCTTCTGGGCTCTGGTGGGGGAGCGCATGGGCATCTCAGCCATCCCCGCCACCCTGGCGGAGCTGGTGGCCTTCAACCAGGCCGTTGAGGCCGAGGCCTTTGCAACCGCCGCCAGCAACCGCCGGGTGGCCGACGCCACCCTCGCGATGCTCCTGGCCGACTGGCCGGTGCCACTGCGGCCGGGGCTGGCCCGGGCGCTGGGATCGCTGCTGAGCGCTCCTGAGGCCGCGGCCCTGGGCTGGCCGGAGCCACCCACGGCGCTGCAGACAACGGTGCTGCTGGGTCTGCGGCTGCGCAGCCGCCTGGCAGGGCTCAACCAACGGCTACGACCGCCCCAGGGCACCCGTTTCTATTCGGAGCGGCCCACCCCCAGCTATGGCCCGAGCTTTCAGCTGGAGCAGCTGGGGCCGCCGGCTCGGCTGGAGGAGCTCAACCGGCCCCGCTGGTCCGGCCAACAACGGCGGATCGGCCTCACCGGCGGCATCGCCAGCGGCAAGAGCTCGGTGGCCCGCCTGCTGGCGGAACGCCATGGCCTGCCGGTGCTCGATGCGGATGGCTTCGCCCGCGAGGCCCTGGCCCCAGGAAGCCCCGCTGCCCTGGCGGTGTTGGAGCGCTACGGGGAAAGGGTGCGTTCAGGTGCCGAAGAGCCACCGCCAGCGGAAAAGCTCGGCGGGAGCCATCGCCAAGATCACGCCCCCGATACCGGTGTGGCGATCGACCGGGCCGCCCTCGGCCGGATCGTGTTCGCCGACGCCCTCGAACGCCGCTGGCTGGAGGAGCTGGTGCATCCGCTGGTGCGGCAGCGCTTCTCGGCGGAACTGGAGCGGCTGGCGGCTGCGCCCACGCTGGTGCTGATGGTGCCGCTTCTATTTGAGGCCGGGCTCGAATCCCTGTGCAGTGAGGTGTGGCTGGTGGACTGCGACGAGCACCAGCAGCTGGAGCGACTGATCGGGCGCGATCGACTCAGCGAGGCCGAGGCCCTGGCCCGCATCAACGCCCAGTGGCCCCTGGCCCGCAAGCGCCCGCTGGTGGAGCGGCGCATTGAGAACCGCGGCAATCCCGAGGCCCTAGATGATGCGCTGCGGGCGGCTCTGCAGGGCCCGCCAGAAGCCTGAACCCACCCCGCCCAGCGATCCGCGCCGCTAAGCCATGACATCCACCGTTCCCCGCTGACCCGCGGAGTGGGCGCAACCTCTGGCGGGGGCAGGGTCAGGCCCGTGACGCAAGGGCCGGCCGGATCGGAACTTGGAGATAGCGAGTTTAGGCATGGCGGGCGGCTGAGGCCGCGTCGCTCGAACCCCGCCCCCCCCGCTGCTCACCGATCACCAGCCGCAACCGCCCCCCCGGCATCTGCTCGACCAGTCCCTGGCGCCGCAGCCGCACCAGGGTGCGGGAGGCGGTTTCGCGGGCGAGGCCCGACAGGGCCGCCAGTTCCCGCTGAGGCAGGGGCGGAATCGGCGCCGTGGGTGGCGCTTCCGGCGCGGTACGGGTGGCCAGATCCTCCAGCACCTGCAGCAGCCGGGCCGCCGCACTCGATTCCCGCCGCACAAAGCGACGGTTGAGGTTCTGCAGCCGCCTGGCCTCAAGCCGGGCAAGGGCCAGGGCCAGACGGGGCTCCTGGTGGAGCATGGCCTGGAAGGGACCCGCCCGCAGCAGCAAGAGCTCGCAGTCGGTCAGACAGATCACGTCGGCGCTGCGGGGAGCCCCCTGCAGGATGGCCATCTCACCGCAGAGATCCCCCGGCCCCAGGAGGGACAACACCACCTCCTGGCCCTCAACATCGATGCTTCGAACCTTGGCGATGCCCTGGCGGAACAGGAACAGGCCCTGCCCATCGTCCTGCTCGTGCAGCAGCGGCCGACCGGCCATGAAGCGCAGGACCCGATGCTGGTCGAGCAACTGACAGCGTTGTTCCTCCCTCAGATCGGCGAACAGGGCATAGCTGGCTAGATCGAGCATGAAGCCACCGCCGGATGGAGCAGGATCCGAAGCCATGACCCAATCGTGATGCGGCGGCCCAGGACCGGTTGTGACTTACATCACAGCCAAGAAACGCTAGATCGCCTCTAATCAATACAAGCCAATCAACTTGAGCAATCCGAGGCCATCCAGCCGGGTTCTTCCCGCGCTGTTGTCTCCCTGATCCCTGGCTGAATCAACGGACCCTGGCTGCGTGCTGGACCCATGGCTCCCTCCGCCCGACCCGATGCCATTCCTCCCCAGCGCCTGGGCCGGCGGTTGTTCACCCTGCTGGTCTGCGGTCTCGCAGCGCCCGCCAGTGCCCAGGTGGTGGGCGGAGGCCTGAATACCCGGGTCAATGGCAGCGACGGAGGCAGCTGCCAGGCGGGCACCTGCCGGGTGGACGGGGGCATCGGCGCCGGCCCCAACGGCTTCTATCGCTTCCGCCAGTTCGACACCCGCCAGGGGGTGGACAGCGTGACCATTGACAACCGCGGCCGCACCAACGTGGTGGTGGGGGTGACCGCCCCCCAGGGCACCTTCCTCAACAAGCCCCTGGCCCTCAGCGAAGCGGCGAACCTCTTCTGGCTCTCCCCAGGGGGGATCTGGCTCGGCCGTGGCGCCAGCTTCTCACCAGTGAAAACGTTGCTGCTGAGCACGGCCACCAGCATCCATCTGGGCGACGGCAAGGGTTTTGATGTGCTCCGCACCTCGGCTGAGGAAGCCAGCGGCCTGAACGGCGTTCCCGATCCCAGCCAGCCGGCCACGGTGTCGAAGGCCACCCTGAACGACCTGGGGCTGGCCGCGCCCGGCCCGGTGGTGCTCCAGGGAGGCCGGATTCAGGTGGAGCGCTCCCTTCTGATTCAGGCTCCGGAAGCGGCGGTGCAGGCGGTGGCTGGTTCCGGCAGCACCCTCAAGGCCGATGAGGAGGTGAGCCTGCGGGGGCAGGGCCTGGATCTCAACGACCTCCAGCTGAACGCGGGCATCCCGGGGCAGTGGGGCCTGGTGACCCTTCAGACCATGGCCGCCCCCAACCAGGAGGCCGGCAAGATCCATCTGGAGGGCAGTTCCCTGCAGGGCCGGTCGGTACAGGTGCTCGGCGCGGCGGTGGAGCTGGTGAACACCACGATCGAAGCTCCCAAAGGCCTGATCCGGCTGGAGAGCACGGCCGCCGCTGGTGGCATCAGCCTGGAGGCCAGCCGCCTCGACCTGGAGGTGCACAAACTGGCCGACCTCCAGTCGGCCGCCACCCAGCCGGGGGGCGGGGCCACAGAGCGTCGCATCACCCCCCTGATCCATCTCCGTTCGAGGGGTGATCTCAGCATCAGCAAGGGCAGCCAGATCAATGCCAGCCAGGATCTCGACCCACTACGCCAGGACCTGGCCAGCCAGGGGGTGCCCTGGCCCGACCTGACGGCCATTTCGCTGCTCGACACAAGCGGCAACGCGGTGCTGGAGGCCGACCGGGCGATCCGGATCGCGAGCAGTCAGATCCGCGCCAATGCCAGCGACACCCTGGCCGGCAACATCGCCCTGATCGCCCGGGGTGCCGGACCCACCGACGGCATCCACCTCGCCGCCACCACGATCGCGGCCGAGGGCGGTGCCGGCTCCGGCGATATCCGCATGACCAGTGCGGGGGGGATCACCCTCCGGGCCAGCCAGCTGCGCGTGGAGAGCGGCCATGCCCCCAGCATCAACAGCAACACGATCGACTGGGAGAGCCTGCCGACCTTCAACGGTGGCGAGATCACGCTGCTGAACACCGCCAAGGGGCTGCCGATCAGCGTGGACCACAGCCGCCTCGAAGCGCTGACCCACAGCGGGCAGGGGCCCCTGTTGCCCTTCCTCTTCGATCCGATCCTCGGCGAATACGCGCCCTTCTTCGACGTCCATGACGGCGGTGACAACCAATCGCTTCTGTTCAACCCCGACGGCTTCCCGATCGGCAAGTTCCCCCAGGGCCAGATCACCCTGGTGAGCGATGGCGGCATCCAGCTCAGGAACCAGGCCCTCCTCGATGCCGGCAGTCACGCCCCCGGGGAGCCGAATGGCCTGGAGGGCTTCGGGGGACGGATCAGCCTGGTGAACCGATCCACGGGAGCGGGGCTCCTCGTGCAGGATTCCAGCCTGCTGAACCGCAACGATCCGACCACTGCCCCGAGCTTCCCCAATCCCTCCGATCCCGCCACAACCCTGCCGGTGGGCCGGCCGGGGCAGACGGAGCTCTGGAGCGGCGCGGAGCTGATCATCCGGAACAGCCAGCTGGATGGCGGCCAAGGAGGCGCGATCCAGCTCACCTCGCTCACGCCGGCCGTCCTGGAGGGCAGCAACCTGGCGCGGGGCTCCGATCACCAGCTGGCGGGCATCAGCCAGCGCAGCGGTCCCGAGGCGCTTACGCCCACCCCGGCCACCGGAGGGCCAGAAGGGCCGATCAAAGCGCAGGATCCGGTGCTGGCACGCCTCACCAGCGACAGTCGAGCGGCGGGGGTGCAGCCCTCGGTGCAGGTGGTGATCCTCCCCGACAACCGGGTGGTGATCGTGACGGTGGCTCCCGATGGGAGGAGCACAACCGAGGCCAATCCGACCCAGGAGCAACTGGTGGCCGTTCTGGGCCAGGAACGGGCGGCCTCTCTGCCCCCCCAATCCCTGCCGCCATCCCCGCCCAAACCCAAGCTTGCGCCGGATCAGCCGGCTGAGCCGATCGTGGCTCTGGCCATGGCCGGCACGGGCAGCCCCGTGGTGAACGGCGAGAGCGTCAGCGGCCGGCAGCAGCAGCAATCCAGCCGCAGCGACCCAACCACCTCCGCGGTGACCTCCCTGCACCAGGCCTCCCTGGATGCGGCGACGGCGAACCGGGACTTCACCCAGTCGGAGCAGCGGGGCCAGCGGGAAACCCTGGCGGGCCTGGGGCTGACGGCACCGGCCACCGAAGAGCTGCCCACCACGGTGTGGCTGCAACAGCAGCTGCAAGCCGTGAGCCTGAACCTGGGGCGACAGCTGGCCCAGCCCTACCGACCGGCCATCGTGCGCCTGAGCCTGACCCCCAGTGGCAAGGGAACCGCTGCGCTTGATCTGCTTTATCTACCCCCACAAGGTGCCATGAAGGGATGGCGGGTGGACGTGCCCGAAGCCCGGCTGCGCGGGCTGATCGCCCGCTTCCAGCAGCAACTGAGCCGCATGGAGGAACCGGACCTCGAGACGGCCGATTCGGCGGCCTCCCAGCTCTCGGGGCTCCTGCTCCAGCCCCTACTCCCCACCCTCCAGCGGGACGGCATCAATGCCTTGCTCTTGAGCGTGGACCGGGGTCTGCAGGCGGTTCCCTATGCGGCCCTGCCGGTGGCCCCCGGGGTGCTTTTGGGGGATGCCTACGCCCTCACCCTCACCCCCTCCCTAGGCCTCACCAGCCTGGCGAGCCGCGCCGAGCCCGCCAGCGGCAGGATGCTGCTGGCCGGCAGCAGCCGCTTTGCCAACGGCCTGGCCGAACTGCCCATGGTGCGCCAGGAACTGCAGACCCTGGCGGCGGAGAACGCCTCCGATCTCCTGCTCGACAGTGCCTTCAGCGACCGGTCCCTGTTGCGCGCCGCCGGCACCAACCTGTACCGCCGCGTGCACCTGGCCACCCACGCCGAATTCCGAGGGGGTCGGCCGACCGTGGCCCGCCTCTACACCGCCTCCGGTGAGCTCAACCTCTCCGAACTGGCCAAGACCCTCCGGGAGGGGCCGACCCGGAGCGGCCTTGATCTGCTGAGCCTCAGCGCCTGTCGCACCGCCCTCGGTGATGAACAGAGCGAACTGGGGCTGGTGGGACTGGCCCTGCGCACCGGCAGCCGCAGCGCCCTCGGGACCCTCTGGTTCGTGGATGACGCGGCCAGTGCCGCCTTCTTCGTGGAGTTCTACCGGCAGCTGGCCCGCGGGCTCCCGAAGGACGAGGCCCTGCGGCAGACCCGGCTGGCCTTCCGCCGGGGGACTATCCGGCTCGACGGCGACCGGCTGGTTGGCGCCGATGCCCGGCCGCTGGTGGCCGGACTTTCTCCCGGCGACCGCCTGCGGCTGGCTGATCGCCTCAGCCATCCCTACTTCTGGGCGGGCATGACCCTCTCCGGCAGCCCCTGGTGAGGACCGCTCCCAAAGCTCTGATCTCGTGCTTTGCCCATCTCCTCGGAACCCCAACCATCCCCACCCCGCCATGACATCTCTCCAGAACCCGCACCAGAGCCAGCAATGGAACGGCCTATCGACCAGGCACTTTCAGAGCGTGCTGATGGCCGGCGCACTGGGAGCCGCCAGCCTGATCGCAACGCCGGTACTCGCCAGAAATCAGTATTGCAACTTATCCAATGGGGCCAACTGTTCCAGCAACAGCAATCTCCAGACCGGAGACACCTACTTCTGGGCACCAGCAACCAAGCCGACGGACACGCCGCCCTTCACCATCCAGACGCTGATCGTGATGGGGGGAGCGAGATTCCCCGCCAGAACCAACATCACGCTCCGCGGCCCGAGCGGCTGGGCGATGAATGCCACGGGCACATTCAATCCCGAGATCCTCATCGGCAGCCTGGGCTCCAACAAACTCCGCGGCGGCGGCGGCAAGGACACCTACGTGGTGGGCAATGCTCCCAGCGTCATCCCCAACCTTCCGACCTGCACCAGCGCCAGCGGCAACACCGCTGATTGTGTGATCCCCCAATCACCCTCCAGCTCGGAAGGGGACACGATCCTCCTGGACGCGAACAGCACGGAAGTGATCTACATCAACCGCTGCCTGCAGGTGACCGCCAACGGCACCCCCGGTCTGGGGGGCAATCAGATCACCCAAGCCGACCCCGCCCCTAGCAACCCGCCCATCACCCCCCCCACCCCCCCCTTCCCCGCCTACAGCGGCAGCGATGCCGCGTTCCTGACCAGTTGCCCGAAGCTGGTCGCGTCGCTTCGGCAGGAAGGCCTGTGGAGCTTGGCCCAGCGCGGCCGCGAGGCCCTTCTGGCGCCATGGGAACGCTGGTGGCCGGCCAGCACGGCCTGGACCCGGGCCGTCGGCTGGCTGCAACAGACCATGACGGCCCTCCTCCAGGGTCCAGAGGCCCTCGCCAGACCCTCGTCACCGGTGGAGAAGCCCAGGGCCCGGGTTCCCATCTTTCCGGGAGTTGCACGCCTGATTGAGGCGGGCGAAGGCAACTTCCTCCGAACCGACCGTGCTCGCGGCGACACCATCGTGGTGGACAGCGGCGCCGCGACCTTCAACGGCAGAGCCCTCAGCTCCATGGCCAAAGTTGGCCGGGTCTATGGCCAGCTCAACAACAGCGACCCGATTCCCCTGAACCGGGGCATTGTTTTCGTGTACCACCAACAGATGGGGATCCTCGCCTCCTATGGGACAGACCGTTATCCTTACGGCACCAAACAGAATCCCGGCACTGTGGTCACCCAGCTGGTGTTTTCTGATGGCCGTGCGCTACCCGCCCAATCCATTGATTCCGTGGCCACGCTGAACCTGAGTCGATCCTCCCAACCGGCTCCAGGTAGCAAATTCGCACCACCCTCCAACCTCCTCCGGCCGCCGTACTGAGTGCTGCCCCTCCTGCTCGCCCAGCTCGTCGCTCCGCCGCTGCAACCTGGGCCGGTCCGCCTGCCGGCCCCGCCCCCGGATCGGATCGCACCCGCCGGCCCGCCGCGACGAGAGATTCTCTCCCCTGACCAACGGCCTGAGGTCGCTCCCCCCCGGCCCTCGATCCCGCCGGCACAGGGGCCGGCACCCCTCCCGCAGGTCCAGGGCCTCACGCTCTACAACGCCGCCACCCTGCGCGCGATTCTTGCTCCCTGCGCGAACATCCAGGATCCAGCCGCCCGGCTGCAGGCCTGCGCCGCTGCCCTCAGCAGCCGGCTCTACGCCGATGGCTACACCAACACGCGCGTTTACACGCGACAGGACCCACCGGCCGGCCTGCTGGAGGTGGTGGAAGGCCGGATTGCGGAGGTGCGGGTGGAGGGCCCCGATGGGCGGTTGAACCAGCGCCTGCGCAACCTGCTGCTCCCCCTGCAGGGCAGGGTGCTGCGCCTGCCCGAGCTGGAGGCCCAGGTGGCCCGGCTGGAGCGCCTGAGCGGGGTGGGGAGCCTGCAGGCCAGCCTGAACCGGCTCGGCAGTGACCCCACCCGGGCCGTGCTGGTGATCACGGTGGAGTCCGGGCGGCGGGCCCTTCAGGGCGACCTCTCCCTGCGCAACGACGGCAGCACTGGCAGCGGCCAATTCCGGGGGCTGGCCACCCTGCTGCAGGGCGATCTGGTGCGCAGCGGTGATGCCCTGCTGCTCTATGGGGAGGTGAACAGCGACAGCCAGCCTGAGCTGGGCTACAGCCTGGCCTCGATCAGCTACACCCTGCCCCTGGGGGACCGGCTCCAGATCAGCGGAGCCTTCGGCGCCAGCCGCCGCAACCTGATCGAATTCGACGGCCCCGACCCGGACTTCTCCTTCCGCCAGCTGCAGGTGCTGGGCCAGGCCGACTACAACTTCGCTGAAACCCTCAACAGCCGCTGGTTCGGTTTCGCGGGACTGAGCGTGAATCGCACCGACGGCTACCTCGGAGCCCGCGCCTTCCCCCTGCTGCTCGGAGCCGGGAGCGACGGCTGGCTGCGCACGGGCTTCCTGCGCTTCGGCCTGGCGGCCGAGGGACAAGGTGAACGGATCAGCTGGAGTGGGAGCGCCTACGGCCTCCAGGGCGTGGCGGGCCTGAGCACCGCCGAACAGCTGAAGATCCTTGGTTTCTACGGCATCGAACCCGGCAGGTCCCGGGCCCTGGGCCTCCAGCTCAGTGGCGTCTGGCGCCCGGCCCGGCGCTGGCAGCTCACCCTGCAGGCGGCAGCCCAACAGGCCCTGACCCCCCTCACCGGCGCGATGGGGATCAGCCTCGGCAGCGACAACGGCCTGCGGGGCCTGCCGGGCCAGGTGATCAGCGGCGACAGTGGCCTGCTCGGCGAAACCGAACTCAGCTGGAGCGCCTGGCAGCACGGACAGGCCGAAATTCAACTGGTGCCGTTTCTCGGGGCCGGCCGGGTCAGCACCAACCTCCAAGAGGGAACAATCTCCGGGGACATCGGGGCCGGGGGGGTGCTGGTGCGCTGGCTGCAGGGCCAGCACTGGCTGCTGGAACTGGGCTGGGTGAGCCAGTTCGGCGGCTCCACCGCCAACCTTCTCCAGGGTTGGCTGCTCAACAACGGCCTCTACAGCCGGATCAGCTACCGCTTCTAAGTGGCCGCCCTGAGCCCGCCACCGCAGCTGCCTTCGGAACTCCCTGCCCAGGCTGGGAGGAGGAGGTGGCCCTGGCGACGGATCGCCACCCAGCTGGGACCCTATGCCGCCGCCGCTCTGGTGCTCCTGGTGCTGCAGAGCAGCCGACTGATGCAGACCGCCAATCTGATCCTCTACGACCTCACCGTTCGTCTTCGCCCTGCGCCGGATGGCGCCGCCACCCCGGTGCGGCTGATCGGCATCGATGAACAGGATCTGCAGCAGCTTGGCTGGCCCCTCGACGATGCCCTGCTGATTCGGGCGATCCAGCGGCTGGATCAAGCCGGAGCCGCCGCGATCGGCCTCGACCTCTACCGGGACATCGGGGTGGGCGATGCCCATAGCGCCCTGAGGCAACTGAGCAGGAGCAACCCGCGGCTCGTCTCAGTGTTCAGCCATGTGGATGGGATCAGGGCGATCCGCGGCACCCCGGCCAGCCGCCAGGCCTACAACGATCTGGTGATCGATCCCGACGACGTGGTGCGTCGGGATCTGCTCTTCGTTCGGGGCATGGGATCCGCGATGGTGCCGCTGCCGTTGCGGATGCTCGAGGTGGGCAACGCGGGCCGGCCCCTCCGGGAGGCCCTGGAGCGGGATCCGACCTGGATCCAGCCACTGCAAGCGAACAGCGGCGGCTACCACGGCCTCGACCATGGCGGTGTGCAGCGGATGCTGGCCTTTCATCGCCTCGGCAGCTTCCCCAGCTGGTCGTTGCGGGAGCTATTGGCGGGACAGGTTCCGGAGGCGAGCCTGCGGGGATCCTTGGTGCTGATCGGCAGCAAGGCGCCGTCCCTGAGGGACGGCTTCCGGGTGCCCTTCGCGGGCACCCAACCTGGCCGATCCCTGCGCCTTGCGGGGGTGGAACTCCATGCCCACCGCCTGGCGGCCCTGATCGACCTCCAGGGGGGTCGGCTCCTGGGCCTGAGGGCGGCGCCGCCCTGGCTGAACTCCGCTCTGCTGGTGTCGGCCGTGCTGGCGGGGGTGGCCCTGGGGGAAGGGATCGGGGCACTGCGCCGCAGTCAGATCACCGTGCTGGCCGTGGCCATCGGCATGGTGGTGGCCACGGCAGTGAGCCTGGCCAGCGGCTGGTGGTTTGACGCGGCCTCGCCGCTGGCGGCCCTGGCGGCCCTGGCAGCCGCGGCCTGGACCCGGCGGGCCCAGGAGCAGCAGCAGCAGCGCCAGGAACTGCAGGGGCTTCTCCAGAAGACCACCTCCACCTCGGTGGCTGGTGAGCTGTGGCGGCAACGGGAACTGCTGCTCGAAGGCGGCCGTTTCCCCGGCCGCAGGCTCGAACTCACCGTGCTGTTCACCGACATCGAGCACTTCACCCAGGTGGCCGAACAACTCGATCCTGAAGCTCTGCTGGCCTGGCTGAACCGGGGCATGGCCGCCATGGTGGGTCCCGTGCAGGGGGAGGGAGGGCTGGTGAACAAGTTCACCGGCGACGGCCTGCTGGCGGTCTTCGGAGCTCCCCTCGACCGGGGCACCCAGCTGGAGGGCCTGGCGGCCGTGCAGGCCGCGGCAACGATCCGCCGGGCCCTGGCCACCCTCAATGCCCAGCTCAAGGCGGAGGGATTGCCGGAGATGCGGGTTCGCATCGGAATACACACCGGCCCAGTGCTGGCGGGATCGGTGGGCACCCCGGAGCGCTGGGAGTTCAGCGTGGTGGGGGACACGGTGAACTGCGCGGCCCGGATCGAAGGTCTGCAGCACAACGAGGGGCCGTCGCCGGCCTGCCGGGTGCTGCTCTCGGGTACCACCCTCGCCCTGGTGAGGGAAACGATTCGGGGACCCTGGAAACTCTGGGGAACCCTGCCGCTGAGCGGCCGCTCCACGGCGGTGGAGGTGTGGGAGCTGCTGGAAAAGGAATCCGCCTAGGACGCCTTGAAGGACAGCGGAGCGAGCGGCTCGCAGCGAATGGAGAGCTGAGCCGGCAGCATCGTTGCGAGGTGCTCCAGGGCGAAGGCCCGCAGCAGGGGTGCCGCCTCCACCGAGGAACCACAACGCCGGGAGAGCTCCTGGAGCTGCAGACGCACCAGCTGGTCGGCCTCCTGGTCGAGCTTCACCGAACTGCGGGGCAGCAGCCAGGAGCGGGCGGGAGGCGCCCCGATCGGATCCTGGGCCGACGTGCAGACCGGAGAGCTCTCCCAGAGCATTTCCGAGGCGACAGGAGGGATGCTGATCAGGCGGATGCCAGCCGGTTCGGCCGGCAGGATCCAGACCCCGAGGGAGCCGATCCGCACCTGCAGGGGAGCGGGGTGGGGGGCAGAACCCTCAAGCACGGCGATCCTGCGGGGCTCACCAGGGGCGAAGCGATCGGAGATCGGCACCAGATGGACCAGCCGTCGGGCCTGGCAGGCATCGCGGCTGCCTCCTCCCTCCCGGTTGGCGGGCATGGAGCGGGTGCTGTCGCCGGCTATGGCGGGCTCCGTGATGGCGGAGAGCGTGATGATGGAGACCGTCATGGCCAGAGGTGCCAGGACCAGAACGGTGCCCGGAATCAGCACCTGAGCCCAATGCTTCCATGACGACCGTGCCAGGAACCGGCAGGCCGGTGGAGATGACACCTGGAACGAGGGGTGCTGGGCCATGGCCTTTAAGGCTCAATGCGGATCCCATCTCCACTCTGCACAACCGGATCCCCCTGGACTGTGATCCAAATCACAATCTGCCCACCGTGTTTCGCTCGCCCTGCCGCATGCGGTGCCCAGCCATCCGAAGCCCTCAGGCACGCCAAAAGTTGTCGGCATCACCGCACCGGGATCTCCATGGGCCGGGAGATCCAGCGGCAGGGCCTGGAAGCGGAGATGATCGGAGCGAAACGGCTTGACCATGCCGACAGGCACCAGCGCTGAACCCGGCACCGATCCGGTGCTGATCCTGGGCGGCGGCCTGATCGGCCTGGCCCTCGCCCATGAACTGGCCCGCCAGGGCCTGGCGGCCACCGTGCTCAGCCGGCGGCGCAGCGAAGCGGCGGGCTTCGTGGCGGCGGGCATGCTGGCCCCCCATGCCGAGGGACTGGACGGCCCCCTGCTCGAACTGGGACAGCGCAGCCTGGAGCGGATCCCCGCCTGGGTGGCGCGGATCGAATCCGATAGCGGCCTGGCCTGCGGCCTGCGGATCTGCGGGATTGTGGTGCCCTTCGCCAGCGCCGCGGAACGGGAGGCCTACCCCACCGCAGCCCAGGGCGAGAGGCTGGATCGCTCCGGCCTGGAGCGGGAGATCCCGGGGATCGGGCCGCTCTGGCAGGAGGGCCTGCTGTTCCCCCAGGACGGACAAATCGACAACCGCCGCCGTCTGATGCGGGCCCTGGAGCGGGCCTGCGTGCACCGGGGTGTGCGGTTCGAGGAGGGCTGCGACGTGCTGGGGCTGGTCACGGAACCGCAAGGGCAGCAAACGGGTGAAGCGCCTGGCAAGCAGCTGGCGGCGGTGCGCCTGCGGCGGGCCGACGGCCAGGAGCTCACCCTCCCCTGCCGCGAGGCGGTGCTCTGCGGCGGCGCCTGGAGCGCCCAGCTGCTGCCCGGGCTCCCGGTGTTTCCGGTGAAGGGACAGATGCTCTCCCTGCAGGGACCGATCGGAGCCCTCAGCCGGGTGGTGTTCGGCCCCGGCACCTATCTGGTGCCCCGCGAGGACGGACTGCTGGTGGTGGGGGCCACGAGCGAACCGGAAGCGGGTTTCGGTGAGGGCCTCACCCCGGCGGGCCAGCGCCAGCTCCAAGCGGGCATCGATGCCCTGCTGCCCACCGCCACGGGCTGGCCGCCAATGGAGCGCTGGTGGGGCTTCCGCCCCTGTACGCCGGATCAGGCACCGCTGCTGGGGAAAGGGCCGATCGGGGGACTGTGGCTGGCCACCGGCCACCACCGCAACGGTGTGCTGCTGGCGGCGATCAGCGCCGAGCTGGTGGCGGGCGCGATGCTTGGCCAGCAAAGCGACGATGGGCTGCTGGAGGCCTTCCACTGGAGCCGCTTCGCCTGAGCTCCATGGATCAGCACTGTCACCATTTGCCCGTCGCGAGCCGTTGATCCCCACGGCCTGAGCACAGCATCTCCACGACCTGAGCACAGCTTCCTGATCGCCACTGATCCCACACAGCTACATCTGCCCGGCCCAAGCACACCTGATTAGCGGAGGGTTCCTTCAGAGAACCAATCCAGAGCCTGGGGCGACTGAGACGAGTTCGTTCGCTGAACCTCAGCCCTTCAGCTTGGTATTCAGGATCTGGTTGGCGAGCTTGGGATCGGCCTTGCCGCCGGTCTTCTTCATCAGCTGCCCCACGAAGAAGCCCTGCAGCTTGGTCTTGCCGCCCCGGAAGGCCTCCACCTCCTCGGGGTGGGTCGCCAGCAGCTCCTCCACGATCGCCGTGATCGCCGCCGGATCGCTGATCATCCCGAGGCCGCGGGCCTCCACGATCGCCTTGGCGGAGCCGCCCTGCTCCAGCAGTTCCGGCAGGATCTCCTTGGCGATCTTGCCGCTGATTGCGCCGCCCTCGATCAGGCCCACCATCTCGGCCAACTGCTCCGGCCGCAGGGGCAGGGTGGTGTAGGAGAGGCGCTCGGCATTCACATGGGCGGCGATGTCGCCGGTGATCCAGTTGGCCACCGCCTTCGCATCGACACCGGTGGCCACGGCGGCCTCGAAGTATTCCGCCATCGACCGTTCATCGGTGAGCACGCGGGCGTCGTAGATCGAGAGACCCAGCTGGTCGGCGTAGCGGTGGCGCTTGGCGGCGGGAAGCTCCGGCAACTCAGCGCGCCAGGCCTGCCGCTGCTCGCTGCTCACCTCAATCGGCCCCAGATCCGGATCGGGGAAGTAGCGATAGTCGCTGGCGCCCTCCTTACTGCGCATGCTCTTGGTGAGCTGCTTGCTCTCATCCCAGAGGCGGGTTTCCTGAACCACTGGCTCACCGGCCTCATAGGCCTTGATCTGGCGCTGGATTTCATACTCACAGGCCCGCTGAATCGCAGAGAAGGAATTCATGTTCTTGATCTCCACCTTTGTGCCAAAGGGTGCATCCGGCCCCCGCCGCACGGAGATGTTCACATCGCAGCGCAGCGAACCTTCCTGCATGTTGCCGTCGCTCACCCCCAGGTAGCGCATGATGCGGCGAATCTCCGAGGCATACTCCGCCGCCTCACGGCCTGTGCGCAGATCCGGCTTGCTCACGATCTCGGCAAGGGCCACGCCAGCGCGGTTGTAATCCACCAGCGAATGGGTGGAGCCGGCCAGGCGATCGCTGCCGGCATGCACCAGCTTGCCAGCATCCTCCTCCATGTGGAGCCGTTCGATGCCGATGGTTTTGAGATAGGTTTCTTTGCCCTTTTCGGCCACCTCAACTTCAATCCAGCCTTCTTCGGCAATGGGTTCGTCGTATTGGGAAATCTGGTAGTTCTTGGGGAGATCGGGATAGAAATATTGCTTGCGATCGAACTTGCTGTGCGCGGCGATCTTCAGGTTCAGGGCCATCGCCGCCTTGACGGCGAATTCGAGCACCTTGGCATTGAGCACCGGCAACGTGCCCGGCAGGCCGAACACCACTGGATCCACATGGGTGTTGGGGTCATCGCCGAAGGTGGTGGAGGCAGCGGTGAAGATCTTGCTGTCGGTGCCCAGCTGCACGTGGGTCTCCAGGCCGATCACGGCCTCCCAGGCCGCCTGATCGTCCGTGGCGGCGGGAGGAGCTGCGGAGGCGGTGGCGGCCACTGGCATCGGGATCGGGCGGATTTAAGGCTGGGGCCAATCCTATGGAACAGTCCCAGCCGGCAGGCCCCGATGACCGGCCCTCATCACCACCACAGATTGATCGGCATGGAATGACGGGGGGGAGTCGCATCCCGGCCCGGCCCCCCTCAGGCCAGCAGGCCCCGCTTGCGCAATCACTCCGGATGGCCGATCTGCATCCCCTTACGGGTCGTCGCTCACCATGCCGCACTCCCGCAGCTGGGTGAAGGTGCGCGCGGGATGTGGTGTCCCGCGACAGGCCCGCCATGGCCGCGAGCTCCCGCTGGGGCAAAGGAGGGCTTAGGGCAAGGGGATCCTGACCGCGGGAGCAGGTGTGCGCCAGATTGAGCAGCAAGGCCAGCAGCAGCAGCTCCTGGTCGGCGCCAGCCCGCAGCTTCACCAACCCCCTTCGCCGTGTAGGCCCGCGGCCGCCTTGAGCAGAGGGCCACGGAGCAATCAGCCCTCGGTGCGCCACACCTGGTCGGCGGGGGTCCAGTCGCTCAGCTCGGCGGCGGTAAACCAGAGGCCGATCTCAAATTCGGCGGTTTCCGGGGCATCGGAACCGTGAATCACATTGCGGCCGATGTTGATGGCCAGATCACCGCGGATCGTGCCGGGCTCGGCCTCGAGGGGCTTGGTGGCGCCGATCAGCTTGCGGGCGCTGGCGATCACGCCCTCCCCTTCCCACACCATCGCCACCACCGGACCGCTGGTGATGAAGTCCACGAGGCCGGCAAAAAAGGGACGCTCGCGATGGACGCCGTAGTGGCTCTCGGCCAACTCGCGGCTGGGGGTGAGCTGCTTCAGACCCACCAGCTTGAAGCCCTTGCGCTCGAAGCGGCCGAGGATTTCCCCCACCAGCCCCCGCTGCACCCCGTCGGGCTTGATGGCGATGAAGGAGCGTTCGGCGACCATGCTGCTGAAAGACAAAGGGAAGGTTGCCATGCTCGGGGGCAGCCGGGCCCTTTGGCAAGCAAGAAGCAAAGACCAGTCTCGACCTCCAGGGCTTGCCTTGGCTTGGGCCGCGCAGCCCCTCCGAGGCCTGCACGCCAGGGAGCGTCATCGGACAGCTGGGGCAGCGCCAGAAGCGAACCGCTGCCCCAGCAACATGCTAATCAGCTGCAGGCGGGACTTGACCCGATACTTGCGGCGGATACTTTTTCCATACTCCTTGACGGTATGAACGGAGATCAGCAGATGTTCAGAAATATCCCGATCCGAAGCTCCCTTCAGCATAAGGATCAGGATTTCCTTTTCCCGTTGCGTGAGCGACTGCGGCGATTCAACAATCGATTCGGGCTTCTGCATCCGCGATCGTGCCCGACTGGAGAAGTAATGCTTGTTATTGACAACTGCCAATAACGACTGCATCACTTCCAACTCAGGCGACATAAAATCCTCCTCACAGACCACGGCCATCGCTCCGCAATCCAGAGCGCGACTGACAGCCGAATAATCGGAGGTGAGCCCATCAGAAGTGAGAACCATCAGCACTTTAAGATCGCACACCTCCTGGATGGCTCTTTTGCAGAGGGAAAAGCCATCACCCTGCTCCAGTTGATCACTGCAGATCATCAGCCCGGGATTGCTCTGGCGGACACGGCGAAGGGCCTCATCCTCCGTGGTGGCGACTCCTTTGATACGACTCCGCACGACGACCGAGTGGACGAGGCTAAGCAAAGCGAGATGGCTTTTCATAGCAAATACAAAGCTAAGACGTATGCCACTCGATGCAATCCAGCTCCTTAACATGCGGTGATTCGGCTCAAATTGATCAAGATGGTCGGTAAAGTCCAAGCCAATACATCAGACGGCGTGGCGAATGGGCAGTCGGATGACTCGATTAAAGCAACCGCGAACGCCCGCCACTGAGAATAATCTCACAATAAGGGCAATGACTTGGGAATTAACATCGAATTTTTGTATCGGTTTATACAATGCGGCCCCCATCACACAACTTATTCCCCCTGTCGCAGCCCAGAGCCGTGACTCGCCGCCATGGGCTGGGCTGCAAGCCGCCAGGGGCTACGACAACAACGATGAGCTATCGGACTATTTGTTCGCGGTGAGACCCTCATTCTGCTTTTGCCCGGGAACCGGCCGACGCGGGGCTTGCGGCAGTCCATCGGCCGAGCCACCGCCGCGGCTCAGGGAGGCGTGGGGGGGGATCACGCCGGGGCGCTTTGGACCGTTCATGCCGCTGGAGGCGGCGGCCGGGGCTGCAGCTACGGGGGTGGCAGGGATCAGCGGCGCCATCGGCACGGCGGACGCCGCCAAGGGCAGCAGCAAGGAGGAGGCCAGGGCGATGGCGCCCGAACCGCAACCACGCAGCCACCGACCCTGCAGGCCAGGAGCGGAAACAGGGGAACAGTCCGTCCGAGCCCCGTCAAGGAGCCCGGACTTCAGGGGGGAGACACGGGTGGCCGTCCGGCGGCCGGCCGCAAGTGATGGGGCCATGGGGAGGGGGGGGGGCTTGAGCAAGGAAAAAACGCGTGATCAACACGCGGTCTACAGATAGTGACGGTTGCTACAGGCACGGAGCAGCTCCCCGCCCCAATTCCCCCCTTTGGGGGGGAGGATCAACAGGTTTATGCCGCTTTATGCCGCAACTGCCCCGGACTCGGCAGCGGCCATGGCCTCAGGCATCAGCCCATGGCGGTGGGCCGACCGGGGCGGGGTGCCGCACAGCCCAGCGCCTGTGGCGATCGAAGCCCTGTAGATCGGCGCCATGCCCATGCTGTCGATCAAAGACCCCTGGCCCCACTGGATCTTCGAGGATCCCGCCAGCGGTGATCAGCTGCGGCTCGTGCCCGAACGGGGCGGCCTGCTGACGGGGTGGCGCTGCGGCGGCCGGGAGATCCTCTATCTCGATGTCGATCGCTTCGCCGATCCCGCCCTTTCGGTGCGGGGCGGCATGCCGGTGCTGTTTCCGATCTGCGGCAACCTTCCCGGTGATCAGCTTCCCCTGCCAGGCGGCTCCTATCCGATGCGCCAGCACGGTTTTGCCCGCGACCTGCCCTGGAGCCTGGAGCCCTTGGCCGAAGGGGGCGGCGTGGCGATGGAGCTCAGCGATGGCCCCGCCACCCGGCCCCACTTCCCCTTCCCGTTCCGCCTGCGCCTGGAGCTGCGGCTGGAATCCGCCGCCCTGGCGATCACGGCGCGCATCCACCACGGCGGCGAGCCCGGGGACGCGCCGATGCCCTTCAGCTTCGGGCTCCATCCCTATATGGCCGTGGCCGATCCGGGCGCGGTGCGGATCCAGGGGCTTCCGGAGCGCTGCACCGACCACCGCACGATGGCCCCGGCCGCCACGGCCGATCGACTCCTGCGGCTTGGGGAGGGTGTGGACCTCTTCTGCGCTGACTCCGGTGCGGTGCGCCTGGTGGATCCGGCGGGGGGCCTGTCGCTCACCCTGGAGACCACCGCCCCCTTCGACTGCGTGATGGTGTGGACCGAAACCCCACGGCCGATGGTTTGCCTCGAACCCTTGACGGCTCCCCGCCAGGCGCTGGTGAGTGGCGATCGGCGATTGTTGCTGGCGCCCGGCGAGAACCGCAACCTCCACTGCCGCTATCGGCTGGAGACGTTGGCCTAGGAATCGCCTTCAGGCAGGGGCCAGCTCGGGCCGCGCCACGCCCGGCAGACGACCTGGGGCCAGTTGGCGCTTCGGGTCAAAGCGGGCCTTGATCGCCTCGATCATCAGCCGGGAAGGTGCATCCTCCCAGGCCGGCAGGGCCGTGGCGCTCGCCGGATCGGCGCCGGCTGGACGGCGCAGCACGGTGAGGTGTCCGCCGAGCTCCCGGCAGTGGAGCCGCAGTTCCTGCACCCGCTCGGGTTGCAACCCGGCATCGGCCCAGGCCAGGGCCAGGCCGCTGCCGGCGGCCAGATTCACCGGCCGCTCGGCCAGAAGCGGGTGGGCCAGCAGATCGGCGCCCCGGTCGGGGCTCACGCCGAGCCGCAGCAGCCAGGCCGCCGGCTCCGAATCCGGATTCGGGGTGATGCTGGCGGCCCCGGCAGCAGCTGGCGCCGGGAGGACTGGCTGGGCCTGGCGGCCCCACGTCAGCAGGGTGGCCAGCTCCCTGGCGCCGCAGCTGCGCATGCTCACGCCGCCCGCTCCGGCTTCGGCACTCCCGCCAGATCCGCCGAGGCTTTCGTCCAGAACCGCTATTTGGGCCTCAAGGTTCGCGGCGCTGACACTCGCCAGACCCACCAACAGCAGCGGCGCCGGCTCCTGGCCGGCCGCGGCCGCCAGGGCCGGGCTCCAGAGATCGAGCCGCTCGGGCGTGATCCCGGAGCGCAGCAGGGCGGAGCTCCAGGCCATCAGGGCCACCACCGGGCCGCTCAGCAGCAGGCCCCGCCGCTGGGGTGGCAGGGGCAGGGTGCGCAGGGTCACCTCGGTGATCAGGCCGAGGCTGCCCCAGCTGCCGCACAGCAGCCGCATCAGGTCGTAGCCGGCCACGTTCTTCACCACCTTGCCGCCGGCCATCGCCTCAACCCCGTCGGCCCGCAGCAGGCGCAGGCCAATCAGCTGATCCCGCACGCCCAAATAGCGCTCGCGATAGCCCCCGGCCAGGCCCCGGGCCACCAGGCCGCCAATGCTCCCCTGGCCCTGGCCTGGGGCTGTGGGCTGGCCTGGGCCAAGGCCAGGGACCGCCGAAGAACCGGTTGCAAAGGGTGGATCGATGGCCAGCCACTGCCGGTGGGACGCCAGGGCCTGCTGCAGCTCCTCCAGGGGGGTGCCCGCTCCCACCGTGACCGTGAAGTCGCCGGGGCTGTGCTCGCGGATACCGCTCAGGGCGCCGCAACTCACCCCCGTGCAGGGGGCTACTGGCGCTCCCCAGTCGAGTCGGCTGGCGAGGCCGGCCGGCAGCCAGGGGGTTCCCTGCCGGTGCAGCTCCCGCACCAGCTCCTGCAGTTCCCCAGGCTCAGGACGGATCACGGCACGATGGTGCCATGGCGGCCGCCCTCCGGGGTCTGGTTGCCGGCCGTGTCCCCGCACCTTCCATGGTTGAGCTCCCCAGCGAGCCGTTCTCCCTTCCACACGGGTCGGCCGGACCGCCGCCAGCGCCACGGCTCAAGGTGATCGTCTTCGACGACGACCCCACCGGCTCCCAGACCGTGCACAGCGCTCCGTTGCTGCTCCGCTGGGACGCCCCCACCTTGGCGGCCGGCCTGCGCCATCCCTCCCCGCTGCTCTTTCTGCTGGCCAACACCCGCGCCCTTGATCCCGAAGCGGCCCGCCGGCGGGTGATCGAGATCTGCCAGGCCCTGGTACCCGCCCTGGCGGAGGCCCGCGAGGCCGGTGCGATCGACCGCTGGCTGGTGGTGAGCCGCGGCGATTCCACCCTGCGGGGCCATTTCCCGCTGGAGGTGGAGGTGATCGAGCAGGAGCTGGGCCCCTTCGAGGCCACCTTTCTGGCGCCCGCCTTCCTGGAGGGGGGCCGCACCACCGTGGGGGGGGTGCATCGGCTGGAGGGTGTGCCGGTGCACCAGAGCCCCTTTGCCCGCGACAGCCTGTTCGGCTACGGCACGAGCGATCTGGCCGCCTGGGCTCAGGAAAAGAGTGGCGGCCGCATCGGGGCGGCGGCGGTGCAGCACCTTGCCCTGGCGGAGCTAGAGCCCACGGTGGCGGCCCAGGGGGCCCTGCGGCAGCGGCTGGAGGCGCTGGGGGGGAACCCGCTGCTGGTGGTGGATGCGGAGCGCCCCGCCCACTTGGCCGCCTTCGGGGCGGTGGTGCGGGAGCTGGTGGCCGGTTCCCAGAATCCGCCGCGCCGCTTCCTGTTCCAGAGCGCCGCCAGCCTTCTCAATGGGCTGGTGACGCTGCCGCCCCAGCCCCTGGATGCCCAGGGCCTGGCTGCCCTCTGCCGCCGCGGCCCCGATGGGGGGCGACGGCCGGGACTGGTGTTGGTGGGCTCCCATGTGCCCTTGGCTGATGCCCAGCTCGCCACCCTGCTGGCCGACCCTGGCTGCGGCGGCGTGGAGGTGCCCGTGGCCCGCGTCCATCGGGTGTTGGAGGGTCCCCTGCCCGACAGGCTGCTGGCCTCCCTGGAGCAGGAGTGGTTGGAGCGGCTGCGGAATCTGCTGGCGGTGGGCCGCACGCCGGTGCTCTACACCAGCCGCGGCGAGCTGCTCTGCCGCCACGCCGCCGAGCGGCGGGCGCTGGGGCAGGCCCTCGCCGCCGCCATGGCTCGGGTGGCGGCCCGGCTGGCGCCAGATTTGGGATACCTGATCAGCAAAGGAGGCATCACCAGCCACACCCTGCTGGCTGAGGGGCTGGGCCTTGCCTGGGTGGAACTCCAGGGGCAGCTGCAGCCGGGGCTCTCTCTGGTGTTGGTGCCAGCGGCCGGATCGTCCTGCCCGGCTCCCGTGCGGTTGCAGGGCATCGAGGCACTGCCCCTGGTCACGGTGCCGGGCAATCTCGGTGAGGCCGACACCCTGGTGCGGCTGTGGCAGCGCCTCAAGGGCGGGGCCTGAAGGGAGCGGCTGCCGATCTCGATCGTGCCGAAAGTTGATCAGGGTGAGGGGCAGGGCGCGCAGGCGCCGCAGCGGGGGCCTTGGCGGCGCTGCCCTTCAGCCCCCCTCGAGGCTGCGCTGCAGGAGCTGCACCGGGTGGAGAACCGGAATTGGCCTCGGGGTGCTCTCCATGTGGCTGCGGATCTGGAGCGTGCAGCCGATGTTGGCGCTCACGGCCAGGTCGGCGCCGGTGCCGGAGAGATCCGCCGCCTTGATTCGGCCCAGTTCGACGGCTTCCTCAGGCTGCACCAGGTTGTAGATGCCGGCGCTGCCGCAGCACACCCCGGCCTCGCTGGCCTCCACCAGGCGCACATGGGGAATGGAGCGCAGCAGGGAGCGCGGTTGCTCGCGCAGGCCCTGGCCGTGGAGCATGTGGCAAGCATCGTGGTAGGCCAGCCGCAGGGGCCTTTCCGTGGTGGCGGCGGTGCCATCGGCGTGGAGAAGCGGTTGGAGGGCAGCGCGGAAGGCTTCGCTGGGCCCCACCCGATCCAGGAATTCCTGGATGTCGGCCACCTTGTGGGCGAAGGCGATCGCCAGCTCTGGTGTGCCGGTGCTGGGGATCGGCGGCTGGGAGGCACCTGCTGGAACGCCGGGCGGTGGGCTGGACCCGGCTGCGGCGGCGTCCGGGGCGGTGGCTTCCGCAGGGGGAGCGCCGGCCTCGGAGGACCCGGCGGCGAGGATCTCGCCGTAGTGCTTGAGGGTGTGGCCGCAGCCGGAGGCGGCCACGAGCACCGCATCCAGGGGTTCAGGACCCGCCGGCCTGCCCTCGCCGATCACGGCCGCAAAGGAAGCCATCAGGTTGGTGGCGAGCTGGCAGGTCTGCTTCAGTTCGCCCTGATGGTGGGTCACGGCGCCGCAGCAGCCCTGGTCGGGGGGGATCACCACCTCGATTCCATTGGCGCTCAGCACCCGGATCGCCGCTGCATTGACAGCCGGATCAAACAGCCGCTGCACGCAGCCCAGCACCAGCCCCACCCGGTAGCGCCGTTCGCCTACGGCTGGCACCACCACGGGCAGGGTGTCGCGGAAGGCCTCCGGAGCCAGGGGGGGCAGCAGGCTCTCCAGCGCCTCCACCTGGGGACCGAACAGCCGGGTGAGACCGCTGCGGCGCGCCAGGGCCTGCAGGGGCGTGCCCGCGTAGGCCCGCAGGGGAGTGAGCACAGCCCGCAGGCGATTGGGGTAGGGCAGCAGGCTGAACAGCAGGCGGCGGAAGGCCCGTTGGGCCGGCGTGCGCAGCTCGGGGGCATTGAGCTTTGGCCGGGTGGCCTCGATCAGCTGGTCGTAGCGAACGCCCGAGGGGCAGGCGGTGACACAGGCAAAGCAGCCCAGGCAGGTGTCGAAATGGCTCGCCACGGTGGCATCGAGGACGAGATGGCCAGCCTCGATCGCCTTGAGGGTGTGGATGCGGCCCCGGGGCGAATCCATCTCCGTGGCCAGCACCCGGTAACTGGCGCAGGTGGGCAGGCAAAAGCCGCAGTGCACGCAGGGGTCGGCGGCCTGAAGGGGATTGGCGGGCTGCGGTGAGCTGGTGGCGGCGGTGGCGGGGGAGGAGGCGCTCATGGCGAAGAGTCTGGCGCGGGGGATGGCGGTGGGGAGCACCGGGTGGGGTCTGGCTGGATTCGTCCGGAAAGCAGGGCTGCCTGATCAAGGCGCTTCATTCCTGCTTGCTGGTGTTCTCGCGCCCGAGCGGCATGATCTCGCTCTCGAGCCGCTTCCTCGCCACCGAGGCAGCAACCGAAGCTGACAGCTTTCGTTGGCGGCTCTGCAGGGGTGCCACAGCCAGGTTCGACACAATGGTGCGATGAACCGCTGCTTCGACTGGCTGCATCAGGCACAGGCCGATCTTGCCCTGGCCGGAGTCAGCGCCGCCGCCGGCCACCATGAATGGGCCTGCTTTGCTTGCCACCAGGCGGTGGAGAAGGCCTTGAAGGGTTTGCACCTGCGCCATGGCCAGCAGGCGTGGGGCCACGGCCTCGGGCGCTCCAGCCGGGATCTGCCGCCGGATGTCCTCGCCGCTCTGGCGGCCAGCGTCAGCGATCTGGAGGACCGTTTGCGCATCCTGGATGCGCTCTACATCCCGACGCGCTACCCCGATAGCCTGCCCGATGGGGCCCCGACCGATCATTTCGGCCGGCTCCAAAGCGAGGACGCCCTGCGCCATGCCCGTTCGATCGTTGACGCAATCGCTGCTGCGCTGGCCTGAACCGGAGCAGGTGTTGAGCCAAGTGCGCCTCTGGGCGGCCCAGGTGGCGGCGGAGCATCCGGGTCTGGAGCGGGTCGGCCTGTTCGGCAGCTACGGGCGGGGTGACGCCGGGGTGGGCAGCGATCTCGATCTGCTCTTGATCGATGCGGCCAGCTGCGGCCCTCAGCACCAGCGATTGCTGGCCTGGCCCCTGGCGGAGCTGCCGCTCAGCTGCGATGCCCTGGTGCTCACGCCCCGGGAACACAGCGAACTTCTGGTTAGCGGCTCCGCCATGGCCGCGGCCCTGCAGCGGGACAGCCGCTGGTTGTGGCAACGCTGAGAGGCGGATCGGACCCTGGCAACCTCGGATCCATCAGCCCGGTCAACGGCCACTCCATGGCCCACCGTGACCCTTGCCAGCGAGGGCCTCACCCCCCGAAGTGGCGAACCACCGCTTCGGCAAACCCCGAGCAGCTCACCGGTTCCACCCGCGGCTCCATCAGGCGGGCCAGGTCGTAGGTGACCTCGCCATTGGCGATGGCGGCGCTCAGACCGGCGGTGATCAGGTCGGCAGCCTCCTGCCAGCCCATGAATTCGAGCATCATCACGCCGCTGAGAATCACCGAACCGGGGTTGATACGGTCAAGGCCGGCATGCTTGGGGGCGGTGCCGTGGGTGGCTTCGAAGATCGCGGCGTTGTCGCCGATGTTGGCGCCGGGGGCCATGCCCAGGCCGCCCACCACGGCCGCGGCGGCATCGGAGATGTAGTCGCCGTTGAGGTTCAAGGTGGCGAGCACGGAGTAGTCGGCCGGTCGGGTCTGGATCTGCTGGAAGATGCTGTCGGCGATGCGGTCGTCGACCAGCACCATCTGCTTCCACTGGCCGTTGCCGTGGCTGCTGCCGATGGCATCGAGCACCCCCTTCACCTCGTTGCACACCGCCGCCTGCTTCTCGGGGGTGAGGGCATCGAAGCCGGGCTCGATCATGCGGGCGTTGGCCTCCAGGCTGAGGCTGGGATCGGCTTCCAGGTTGCCCAGGATCCAGCTTTCGCGCTCGGTGATGCACTCAGCGCGGAATTCGGTGGTGGCGAGCTCGTAGCCCCAATCGCGGAAGGCACCCTCGGTGAACTTCATGATGTTGCCCTTGTGCACCAGGGTCACGTGGCGCTTGCCTGCCTCCAGGCGCAGGGCGTGCTGGATCGCCTTGCGGATGTGGCGCTGGCTGCCGTGCTTGCTCACCGGCTTGATGCCAATCCCAGCGCCCTCGGGGATTTGGCGCTTGCCCAACTTGCCGTTGGCGGGGATCACCACCTCATTGAGGTGCTTGATCAGTTCGATGCAGACCGGATCGCTGGCCTCCCACTCGATACCCATATAGATGTCTTCGGTGTTCTCGCGGTACACGAGCACGTCGAGATCCTGGGGCCGCTTGTGGGGGCTGGGGGTACCTGCGTAATAGCGGCAGGGGCGCACACAGCAATAGAGGTCGAAGATCTGGCGCAAAGCCACGTTGAGGGAGCGGATACCGCCACCGATCGGAGTGGTGAGGGGACCCTTGATCGCCACGCCGTAGGTGCGGATCGCCTCGAGGGTGTCCTCCGGCAGGTATTGGTAGGTGCCGTAGAGCTCGCAGGCTTCATCGCCGGCATACACCTTGAACCACTCGATCCGGCGCGCGCCGCCATAGGCCTGCGCCACCGCAGCATCCAGCACCCGCTGGGTGGCGGGCCAGATGTCCACGCCCGTGCCATCGCCGCGGATGAAGGGGATGATCGGGTCGTTGGGCACCACCGGCTGACCGTTCTCGAAGCGGATAGCGGTGCCGCTGGAGGGGGCGGTGAGCTTCTCGTAGGTGGCCATGGAGCGCCCGGCGCAGGGTGAATCGGCGCGAGCCTATGCCTGCAGGCGGGCGCGGAAGGTTTGTGGTGATCGGCAGGGAGGCCGGCAGTGTGGTTGGAAGCCCAGGCGCTGGCAAGCAACTGCCCCTGCGGTCTGCGGCCCCCGACCGGTTGGCGCCAATCTTTGGTGCGGGGGCCGGAACCGACCGGTCCATTCCCGGCCTAGTTCAGCAGGATGAAACCCATGAATGCAGCGGACCAGGCCCACAGTCCGGAGCTGGCCCAGGCCATCGCCTCGGCCGTGACCCTTTTCCGCGCGGCCTTTCCAGACGCCCGGGCCAACCTCACTCCGTGGCGCGACGATCCCCAGACCCGCCGGTTCGATGAACGGGCCAACCTGGATTTCTCCCTCCATTTCCCCGGTTGGAGTCCGCGGCTTGAATCCCGTTCGCTGCTCGTGCAGCTGCACCTTGAAGGCTCTCCCCAGGGTTCTCCGTCCGCCCGGCCGCGCCTCTTAGGCGTACTGATCCGGGGCCTGACCTATGAAGCAGAACGCTGGCGCTTCACCACTCTGGGCGACTGGCAACCTTCCGGCTCCCATCTCCCCCACCCCGCCGTGGTGGATACGTTGCAGGAGCTCTGCCGCGGTCTGTTCGAGCTGTTCGATTCGGCGCCGGCCCAATACCGCGACGGGGGAGGTCTGGCTGCTTAAGAGTTTGCGGAAAAACCGCCTGAGAAGGCGCGTTTTCCCCTCCTGAGAGCTGATCGCGCTCCGTCCGGGCTTGTTGCCAGGGTTTCAGCGGCTTGGAACGCCCGATTTCAGCCGTTTTT
>Ga0315905_10001104_pt1 | contig 29315 bp, 34 predicted proteins | sample LakEriMetagenome_5_FD_203522 | JGI IMG/M metagenome (GOLD analysis project Ga0315905, IMG submission 203522) | Freshwater fungal communities from buoy surface, Lake Erie, Ohio, United States - Buoy 4 MA121 | ecosystem: Environmental > Aquatic > Freshwater > Lake | place: USA: Lake Erie, Ohio...
CCAAATTGATTTGAGGCACCATTATCACCGCCTGATGCAGAATAAGTTACTCCATTAATTACAACTGACGTCGTTGAGCCATTTTGACTTGTAGAACCACTTCCGCCTCCGCCTACTGTCACTGTAGCAACTAATCCACGGGTCACAGACACAGTATAGGTTTGCAAATAGCCACCTCCTCCACCGCCACCACCGCGATTGCTCGATACCACTTTATTTCCACCGCCTCCTCCACCGCCCATAACGAGAATACGAGCGGATCCTGCACTTGTAAATGTATAGGAAGAGGATGTTTGCGTGAAAAATTCAGTTGAACCGATTTTAATATGAGCAAACCCATTCGTTCCACTACCTGCTGGCTCGGGTGTAGGCCCACCATTTCCAGCTGAAATAGGGACGTAATTGACAATAATTGGTAATTGTGATATATTTCTCATTTGAAAATATCTCCAACTTTCTAGGGTTGTCCAATTTACGAATAGTGTTTGTCCTGTTAATATTGTTTTTGTTGACCATCCACTGATATCAATTACATTATTTTGAAAAGTTGTTGATTGATACCATATGTCTATAATCACAGCACCATTGATATATACTTGTAATTTAACCAAACCACTATTATTAATCGCACCTGATGCTTGTATGGTAAGACCTGTAAGAGTAATATCGGAAGGAGCAGTAAAACTCGCTGAATTACTACTAAATCTATTGATAATGGCTTCATTACCTGTGAAATTCTGATAAGTCACAGTATTATCGGGAATGAGTTCCAACGATCCGCCACCACCGCCACCTGCACCAAATCCACTGCCACCTTTTCCACCTCCATTACTATTCTCTCCACCACCTGCGGTGGATCCGGATGAAGGAGTAAGAAGCGATCCATTATTATAGACCAATACGCCACCTGCACCACCTCCACCTGGATGAACGCCTGATCCCGCAATTCCCCCAGCTCCTGCGAAAAAGGTATATTGTCTATTAAAAATGCGGACAGGTAATCCGTGTAGCATGGATTTTGCTTTTCCTCGTAAATTTCTGACACTGAAATTGGTAGCCGTGATACCAGGTATACCTTTTGAATGAAAGGATCGAAAGTCGCTCATTCGTATAGGACCCGTTACAGTAGAGGGTGCAGTGGGAACAGTGGGATAAGGTAGCGTATCACTTCCATAGGGGATTGTATTGATGTTGGGCCAAAAAGTATAATATAAATAGCCATTCATATGAGATCCACTCCCTTCATATACTGTAGTTCCATCAGGTAATGCGATCAGTCCTGATGTAAATATAACCGTGTCGGTATTGTCTCTTAATTGTAATGTGATACCCGCGATACGACTGCGACAACAATCTACGCGATTCGTTAGTTCCACGCGATAAATGTATTCTTCGGAACCGAGATCGATTTTAACCCACGGATATTCGGAGCCACAGGAAGAATGATATAATGTGCTGTCATTATTGTCCACCATATTTCCAGACCAGAATCCAGGGCTATGTTGATCGAGTGCACTGGTTGTCATAGCAGATGATACAATATCGGATGAATTAGCAGAGGTATATACTCGAACGCCTCCAAGATTCATACATCTTCCTACACCTCCATATGCGTTTCCGTATTGAAAACGGAGGTATCGTGCTTTAATGAGTGCCGTTGGATTCATGACGGCTTTTATGTCTCTCAAGGACAGTGGACCAGTGGAAGGGACGGTAGCCATGTTCTACTCTAATCTTTTTTCTTTTCTGTTGTTATTTATCGGATATATTATCTACCATACATTTCCACACGCATGGTGCGGTTGAGACCAACCGTTGCTTGACAACATGTTGTTATATCACCTGCACTTATTGATTGTATATTAGATGGTAGATTTTTCCAGATTGTTACAGCTATACCGCCAATTGCATCCATGGATGTAAAGTCATTAAATGCATTTTCATTCCAAGCAAAGCCCCATCTCGTATCTGCACTTGGAGCTCCAAATCCATTATTTAGATGATCTGTTCCTCCAAGAACTGATCGCCGTGAAGGATTTTGTGTTGTCCATATATTTGTTGAAAATCCAGAAAAGTTAGACGGTTCTGACGTATTCAAAAAATGGGTTGTTGCATCTCTTGAATTTGCCGAAGAAAGACCAGTAATAACTGGAACACGTGTTCCACCATAGAAATAATCCCTAATAAGCCACGACCATGCTTCTGTTTGTGAAATGGATCCACCAGTATATCCAGTATCAGGCCATAGAGCCATAATATCTTTAATCGATGCGGAATTCATCACAGCAAATTTTGCATCCGCATCCGTGCGGGTTGTATCAGTTGGATTAAGAGTGGTTCCAGAATCCGTCCAATAGGATGAATTATATTGAAATGTTGTTCCGCGTGTTGCTTTCATCATCATCATCCAACCTCCGCCATCCCATTTGCTATTCATTAGGCAATAGGTTGCTGTTGCTGTTCCTGTGACATTAATAAAGTAGGATTTATCCACATTTGTAGGATAGACTGCTTTTAAAAGACGAGCAGAGGGAGAAGGAAACGTGGTATAGTTTCCAATTCCATAGAATGCATAACCTGCCCAATTATAGGTTCGACTAATACCTGGACCAGTAAAAGAGACAGCACATCCATCTCCATGAAAATTCTCACCAAATTGAATACGTATTGGATAATATGTATCCGCTGTGAGAGATATCGTTCCACTCGCTGTTAAAATACCATGTAGTGATCCATTATTTACTAGGGCATTTCCAGTTGTGTATCCCGATAGAGCTGTCGAACCAATCCAGAGATAAGAGGCATCGTCAGATTCTGTATAAAAGGTATAAGAACCCGTCGTAGGAGCATAGAAATAACCGAACCATTCTACCGAATAGAGTTCCCATGATAGATCATTTGGCGCGATTCCACCTGTCGAGGTATTAATGGATGTAAAATCAGTAGCAAGACCAACAGGGTAATTTTCTGTTCTACTATCAAACCATGTTGGATCATCAGCAAAATATCCTCCATCATTCTTAATATAACCAGCAAATGCAGTTGCTCCTTGACTTGACGTGCTTGTCTGGGTTGCTCCTGAACTCGATCCAGCGGTGACACCTCCCGCACTTCCACCTGTTCCTCCTGAAGAGGATCCTGCTCCTCCATATTGATTTCCTGAGCCATTTCCTCCGCCCGCTGCTGAATAGGTTATACTATTTATGGTTACGCTAGTTGTTCCTCCATCTGTGTCTGGTGTTCCAGGACCACCAACGGTTATAGTTGCAACGGTTCCATTACTAACAGGAACAAAGTAGGATTGGAGATATCCTGCTCCTCCTCCGCCTGATCCGCGGCTATTTGCACCTGCATTTGTTCCTCCTCCTCCGCCACCACCCATCAATAGAAGTTTTGCTATTCCCGCAGAAGTAAATGTATAAGTGGTTGAGGCATTGGTGAAATATTCTGTGGGTGTATTATTATTGGGCGTAGAATCACTTCCATAGGGCGTTGTTGTTATTGCTGGCCAGAAAGTATAATACATGAAAGCATTTTCACCATCTTGATATGTATCAGACCCACTTTTATTAAGAATATTTCCAGATGTGTATATAATATTATTATTGGCATCAGATAAAACCATGCGAACACCTGCTAGACGCGCTTTAGCGCCATCTGAGCGGTTCATTAACTCAACACGATAAATATCTTGTTCGGATCCAAGATCAATCTTTACCCATGGATATTCAATAGCTGTTGAAATATAGGTTGTTGTATCATTATTGTCAACCATATGTGATGTTTGCCAAAACGAATTTAATACACTTAATGCAGTAACTGTCATAGAAGAATTAATAATGTTGGATCCATTTGGAGAGCTATACACCTTAACACCTGACGATTGAAGATATCGCCCTATACCTCCAGTACTATTTCCATATTCAAATGTTAAATATCGTGCCTTGATTATACCATCGCCTAGTTTTGGCAATTTAATATAAACAAATCCACTTGCTCCTTGACCTGCTCCGAATGGGACGGTTGCATAGGGTAATGTATCACTTCCATAAGGTGTTGTATTGACAGAAGGCCAGAAAGTGTAGTGAAGATATCCATACATATGAGTTCCAGACCCTTCATATACAGTTGTTCCATCAGGTAATGCAATCAGACCTGATGTAAAAATAACGGTATCACTATTATCTCTTAATTGTAAAGTAATACCTGCAATACGACTTCTACAACAATCAGGACGATTCGTAAGTTCTACACGATGAATAAACTGTTCAGATCCAAGATCGATTTTAATCCATGGATATTCAGTATAACCTGAATGATAAAATGTGCTATCATCATTATCTACCATATAACTTGGTGGATAATTACCAGATCCGTGCTGATCCAATGCGGTAACTGTCATAGATGATGTAATAATATTAGATCCACCAAATGTGCTATACACGCGAACACCTCCAAGATTCATATATCTTATTGCACCTCCATATGCATTGCTATATTGAAAGCTAAGATATCGTGCTTTTATTGTGCCTGTTCCGCCACCTCCTGCTCCAAATCCTGTTCCTGCGGCTCCTGCCATGGTTCCAGAAGCGGAAGTGGCAGAAGAGTTAGGTCCTTGTGCAATAGATCCTGTTCCATATACACCTTGGATTACAGATACACCTCCTGCTCCACCGCCACCTGCATAAGAACCTGTTCCAGCGGCTCCGCCGCCACCTGCTGAAAATTGATATTGTTGCCGAAATACTCGGTATTGTAGTCCATCCAGTAATGCTTTTCCTTTTCCTTGAAATGCAGTAAGACTCATGTCTGTATCCGCCATCCCAGGGACACCTCGCGTATATCGTGTCAATGCCGATTTTCGATAATCTTGTAAACTAACAGGCCCTGAACCACCCATAACGGCTTGAATATCTGCATAAGATATTGGTCCAGATGCTGGAAGTGTTGCCATTCTCTATTCTATCCCTTTATCTCTTTTAACCAATCAAAACAGGATTCGTTAAAAGAAATATCATTAGATTATCCCTTGTTTAGTTGCGTCGTCTCTTGTGGCTCTTACGCTTTTTGTGGCTCTTGCGTTTTCCACCGTTGGTCTTTCGCTTTCCGCCGTGGTTCTTTCGCTTGCCACCGTGGCTCTTTCGCTTGCCACCGTTGGTCTTGCGTCGGTGATGAGTTTTACGAGAGCGGCGACGGCCTCCTTGTGAGCCAGCTGGTTTTCCATTCTTAGGATTCACTACAACTTCAAATGTTTGTTTTCCATTGGCTGTTTCTCCTACAGCAGTGACCGACATGTTTAGTGTAGGCTTCACTTTTGATGCTTGTTTATCATTTGAGGCTGCTGGTCCTTGTGATCCGTTTGATGCCATTCTACTACTATTTAATAAAATTCAAAACTGCATAAAATGGAAGAATGACCGGATACTATCCCTCTTCATAAAGGTCCCATCTATTTATCTTTCGTGGTATCCGCACTAAAAAATGGATTTTAAGATTATTCAAAATGTGCTAGTGTTATTATTTATTCTTAACGTTTTTTACAGGTTCTACGTTTTCTAAAGCTACTTCGTTTGCTAAAGCTACTTCGTTTGCTAAAGCTACTTCGTTTGCTAAAGCTACTTCGTTTGCTAAAGCTACTTCGTTTGCTAAAGCTACTTCGTTTGCCAGAGGCTCTTCGTTTGCTAAAGCTACTTCGTTTGCCAGAGGCTCTTCGTTTGCTAAAGCTACTTCGTTTGCTAAGGGCTCTATGTTTGCCACCCTGTGTTACTGTTTTTGGTGTGATTCTCCATACATGAGGTTCTACTTGTGTAGATGTTGCGACAAGTATAGGATTAGATACATTAGGTTTAGGTGCATTAGGTTGTATGATTATGTTTTGTTTTTTGTTTGATGTTTTCTTAGCATTTTCTATTGTAGAAGATGCTTTAGCAGCAACAAGAGGAGAAGATGAAGAAGAGGAAGAGGAAGAGGAAGAGGAAGAGGAAGAAGGAGAGGGATTTTTAGCCTCTTGTTTTGATTCATTTACATATTCTTCCATTGGTTTTGGAACAGGTTTTGTAGTAGATGGTTTCCTTATAGAAGAGGAGGAAGAAGGCGAAGAAGAAGAGGAAGAAGAAGGCGAAGAAGAAGAAGGCGAAGAAGAGGAGGAAGACGGACGGGTTGATGAAGAAGAGGAAGATGCTGTTAACGCATTCGCTACATAACCTACTGCAAATGCTGCTTTTGCTGCCATTATTGCTGCACCGATTGCTTCCAATACACTCATTCTATAAAAATTGAAGATAACAAATAGCTCAACTAATGAGCATCTAGTCCATCATGATCCAAGGGTTATCTTATCGCGCCAACGAAATCTCTGAAGAGAACGAACAATGGTTATTACGTGAATTAGACGAAAAAGGCCAATGGATCTCCATCACTAATTCACCAAATAGCCGTCGGGTCCAACACTATGGATTTCTCTACGATTATCGTTCTGGCCGTATTACAGAACCCGCAACTGCTATTCCGTCGGAGTTCTTCGAAATCTTTCCATTGGCAAAGGAACTCGGTATGAATCAGGTCATCATCAATGAGTATTATCCAGGGCAAGGTATTAGTGCTCACACCGATTCAAAAGCGTATGGAGACACAATTCTCTGTTATACAATTGGGAGCGGAGCGACCATGCGATTTACAAAAGGATCAGATAAAGTGGATGTATATGTTGCTCCACGATCCGTTTACATCATGGAGGGAGAATCGAGATATGACTGGAAACATGAAATGGTCGCAAGAAAATCAGACATAGTTGATGGGAAAAAGATTCAACGTGGTCGTCGCATTTCCATCACATTTCGATCAGTCCCTTTTAGAAAATAAAATATTTGAATTTATAAAAAACAGATAAAACAAGATTTAAATCTTTTTTCTAATGGAAATATAAGGGTCTACATGACATCTGACGTTCATATGGAAGAAGAATGGTTTACTGTGCAGGTAAAATCATTAAAAGCAGAAGAGGATTTGGAGACGAAATTGAATAAAAAAATCGATGTGCTTCAGACATTAGTTCATCAGCAATCGGAAATGATTATGGCATTAAGTAGTCAAATAAAGGAGTTGAAGAGTGAACTTCATTCTACGACGCATCAATCTGCTTCGCAAAATGATCGCACCCATCAGTTATTGGAAGAATTAAAAAGAGTAAAGGAACGTGAGTTGAATGCTGCCTTACGGCGTCATCAGCCTGTTCCTTTTTTTAATTCAGATCAAATGCTAAAATGGGATGGTTCGATTTTGAGGACGATGCCTCCTCTTTCTCCTTTGTTTCGTAATGGATCTCGTTCTAAAGATTTATAATCGCATCGAAGTCGGATCATAATCGTCTAAGAATTGAATCAAATAGGTTTGATACTTGATGTCTTTTTCGGTAATCGGTATTTTATATCGATCTGCCCATCGATGTAATAAATCAAAGTAGGTAGCATAGAATGTTCGAGCATCATCTTGACCTGACTGAATGAAATACCACTGTGTCTCATAAAGTAATGAATATCGCGTAATGGATGGTGACTGGAATCGCATACAGAAGAAGCATCGTGTTTGTGGATAATGATACCATTCAGAACGGTATTTTAATCCACATCGACCACAACAAAATTCATGGCGTCTTGCCTTTTCTGGGGCTGAATTCTCTGACAGAGGAGGGAGAGCTTCGAGCATATCGGTCATATTCATAAGATCCGCCATTCGAATGGGAGAAGATGGTGGTGCTGTCGTCATTTATTTACTAACTTAGCTCGTTTTCAATTTTTTCCTTTAGACCGTTTTGTATGTAGTATGGTTAACGGGAATGGAAAGGATAAGTAAAACAAAAGGCGCAGAGTCCAATGAGGAACAATAAATAGAAGCAACTAATGCATCGATCCATCTTACGACATTTGCAGTGCTTCATTGGATGATAACAGGTAGAACAGGCGTGTTGAAATACATTTCGTTTCGTTTTACGAATGGATCGTAAGAAGGTTTTATCGGTATGAACGAGTTCCATCAGATCTTCATCGCTCAAAAAGGACAGGACACTTTGAAACATATCGGATGTAACCGTTCGATGTAGTTGTGGCGTTTTTGGAGAACTATGGATTGTAATACGATGCTCTTGCTCTTGGTCTTTCTTTTGCTCTTCTATTGATTCTCCTAAATCCGGATCAGGATAAGGATCAGGATTAGGATAAGGATGAATCATATTGTAGGATCAAGAAAAGGTCATAATCAAGTAGAAGAAATAATATAATCGAATGGAAGGGGTTCAGCGTGTATATACGACAGGGGTTCGTTATGTGAAACGACGATACATACCAAATCCTTCATTATCAATTTTATACATTGTATTGTATACGGCATTTGTCTTTTTACTAACCGAATATTTGATGCGAGGAGCAATCACTCGATGGCTCTATATTGGAACGATTATCATGATAGTTAGCATGATTTATAGTGGGGCAATCACTTTGGATAATGTCTAAGAATATTGGATAATGTCTAAGAATAGAGAAATGGTGAAGGTATTGGATGTTCATATGATTATGTCAATCTTTCATTTGGCATTCGTTGTCCCCCTCTTTTTATTTGTCGGCTACCAACGATCTGATACGCCACGATGGGTCTATCTATCACTTATGACAATAGGTGTTCTAATTATTCTATATCACAGTGTTCGACTTGTTCAACGCTACGGCAAATCTGTATTTGTATGGGTGCATGTGATCCATGCCCTTTTGATTGGACCCCTATTATTCTATATAGGGTATCATGGGCGTGACAGTCCTCGTTGGACCTATGAATTGATGTTAATTCTAGGATTTGGAGCATGCGGTTATCATTTATTCCAGCTCGTTAAAGGTCTGGAAGCCTATCCCGATGCTGAACCTGCCCTCTCCAGTAAACCATCGCCTTCCTATCTCCATTCCGTTTAAACGGGTGCGGGGCGGGCACTTAAAGGATTAATAAGAAAAAATTGAAAAGAGGGCGAGGGGTTACTGAATGATCCAGAGATGGCCTATCAACTTACTATCATGGATGAATGTGATGAATGTGTTGAATATGTCGCCATGATCGCGAACGGATCGCCATGGCGATGCATCTGCTGCAAATTAACAGAAGGAACGATTTACATTGGCCAACGAGAGGGTGTATTCTTATGGCACCGTTATCGACTACCATGCGGTCACGAATCTCATGAGCGATGTTTTCGAAGATGGTGCTACGATCAACAGCGGATCGAATGTCCAACCTGTGGAATTATTGAAAAGAAGAAAGAAAATCAATACTGTCTCTACTGTAAAAATTGGGGACATCCTCGTAAAGAATGCCCACTTTTACGACTTCACTTTTATACAAAAAATACAAAAGAGAAGTTGATACTATCCACTTAATCGGATTAATTAAGGAGAGACTGTAATAGAATATATTTTGCACTCGATTTATCAAATGGAATGCAATTTTTAATGTGATAATAAAACGCGGAGGTCGATTGAAACCCTTGACGACAATGGAGACAAGAATACGAACGATTCTCTGCATGATACTGTAAATACGGTGCGATCTCCTCTTGAAAATGAACACGCAGGCAATGGATAACACAATTGCCTTTCGTATGGGACTGAAAATCACATCCCTGAAGAGGACAGGAAAAGGCACGTTGTGTATCCTCCGCAGCCTGTTGAGCATGCTTGGACTTCATATGTAAATCAAGTGTCTGCTTCTGTAAGAATGATTTATTGCAATAGGAACAAGTGTGATTAACCTCTTCTAAATGTTTCTTCATATGATAATGCATCGAATTCTGACGTCTTTTTGTGACTCCACAGGTCGGACACACAAAATGACCATCTGTGTTTTTAATATATCTCAATGGCATTGTTTTTGATGGAGTCTTCTGACCTTTCACAATTAGCATTGACATTTCAATTTTTTTATGCTAACATGGTATTTAATAGGGTTTAGGTTCTTGTCTTTGCTTGTTACCAGTTCTATGAAAACAACTGGTAAGACGCAAAAGAGGCTCAATATCTTCTGCTTCCCACTGTATCCGATTCACTCCTTGATAGACATAGTCTCCCGATATTCCATGAGTTACCACCGCTGGATTCTTTCCATAAAACCCCGTTGCAAGACTTGGATTTGTTCGCCACACCCATGTTGTGGTTGGCGATGTATGATGGATCCACTCGGCAAGCCATTCACGGCCGACTCCCTTTCGATGCCGATGGTCTGGATGAACAAAAAATTTATCTAAATATCGGAAGGAGGGGTATTTCCAACTAATTGAGGCAGCCTGCCATACACCGGATTGAACATCCAGTTCTATACGACAAGATGGACGAAAAAAACGTTGAGGAATATCATCGTGCCACGGTTTTTCAAATGATTGAACCATTTTATGTAAAATATCGCGTTGTTGAGAAATAGATAAATCCATCCATGGAATAGAGTAATACATGATTAGATAATCTGATTATTTTCTTCTTATCTTTACTGTGTAAACTTTTTAGCCCCTGTCGCGTGTCGGAGCGTATAGATCGTCTTCTTCTTCCAATCCGTTCCTACCGCCTTTTCACTCATAATATACATATCTCCACCGTAAATTGGGATTTCCATACCATCGCCTACCGCCTCTCCATTCTTATACCACTGATAACACATTGGAATGGATGCACCTAGTCGCATTGCAATCACTTTTCGCCTCTCTGAATCCCCATGATATCCGATACCACATACTCGCGTGTCGTAATAATAATTTCCCTCTCCTTTAAGATTTTGGGCCTTTTCTCCAAAATAGGCTGGAAACTGTTGAACGATTCGATTCGTAAGAGGGACTTCATCCCATGCGATCACACGACCCTTCCCTTTTTGGTAATTTGGCTCTTGGGCTTTCTCGTCAAAACAGAGATTCCATCTTGCGTGCTTATCCACGACCCGCCCATACATAAACGCCTTTTTATCAACGGGAAGGCTTGCTTGTTCTTCAAAACATGCGCGATGGGCATCTTCTACATCTGACAAGAAGAGGGAAACCGCATTTCGAATTACGATTAAATATGCAGGAGGTAAATCCAATCCGCGATCATTATCATGTAAATCATATCGTTCCACAATTCCACCCATTGATCCTATGCGTTCATATATCGCCTCCAAATCTTCCAATTGAAATCCTTCGCCCTCTTCTACTCTCTTCCCCATTTGTTGCATTCCAACGTGATTCTCTGCCTGATCTCCAAAGGTCAGGGTGATTGTGCTCTTGTTCATATCCATGATTCGTTCGCTTTACAAAAAAAGAAGGAGATACCACTATTTCAATTTTTTCTTCTTTTATTGATTGCCTTTATTGATTGCCCTTTTATTAGAGGTTACAGAAGAGAATTGTTACAAGCACTTTGATAGATTCCAGGATGGATCGAGAGGGAATTCCAGTAAATGAGTTCTGGATAGCGTTCAAGAAGAGGTAATGCATGCGGATGCAGAGAAATAGATCCTCGATTTATTACAAATCGATAAAACTCATCAAATACATCTTTTCCTTTGTATGTTTCTACGTAGTTATGTTTTGTATAGGAGAATCCAATGACAGATTCTCCTTCACTAGAAAGGCGAAGTGCAGGATATTGTTCAACAAGACAGGATAATAGCATCGGAATAACCATAGGAGAGGGATTGTTGCAGAGTAGCCCCCAATGAATCTTGCTAGGATACTTTTTCAGAATATCGATTGCCCCCTCATTTTGTGAGAGAGAGTTCCATGCAGAATGGGGTAGATTATCAAGATGCTGCTCGATAAAGTAAATGAAATCGGGATGTGAATAGTAACAGATTTGTTTCCAACCCTCGTCGGATGGATCCATATAAAGATGATACCACTGGACGATTCGTGGATTCCTATTGTAATACACAGATGTCCGATTGACTCTATCTGGATATTCGAAGAGAAGGTCGATTCCTGCACTATTTGCAGAAAGCTTACTCCAACTCAGTTTATCGACAATTGTGGGATCTGTTTTCAGCATATCTTTGATATACTGAATAGCATCTTCGGATGGATTGTCAGATAACCCATGATAGTTCACATAGTGTGGATAGCGACGAAGAAGTGGGATAGCGTTTTCGTTTTCTGACAATTTTTCACAAAAGCTTTCTTGGTTTTTGACGGGCCATTGTTCTTCTATCGCTCTTTCTAGAAGGGGGATCGTAGATAGATTTAATCCTAACCAGTGAGCATTATCGTAGAAGTGCTCTTTGACAAGATCGATGTGCTCTTCCATGATTGGTCCAGCGGAATCATTGTTGAAGAATCGCATCCAAGTTCTTTTGGTGAATTTGTCGATATGATTTCTAACGATTTCTGTATATTTAGGGTAGAATGCAATATATTCCAAGTGGTGCTTCACATATGATTCCTTGTCCTCTTCTGTAAGAATATAGGATGGATTATTGATTCGGAGATAGCCATTGAGTTTCTCTTCCTTAATCCATGGGAGAAGAATGGACTGCGAATTATCTACAAAGATTACATATAGGACATCCTCTTTCATTTCGTCTTTTGTGTCCTCTTTTTTGTCTTCTTCTGTATCTTCTTCTGGATCCAATAAACGAATCAATTCCTCTGGAATCTGGTAGTCTTTTGAAAGTCTTTCGATGAATTCGCTAATCGTCTTGACAGGATACGAATAGATGTGTCCCGTCATGGACTTTGCGATTTTCATGCTCGGCTGTTCTTCGACGATTTCTTCACTCATGCTGGGTAGATCAATGGATTGCTCTTACATTCTTCGTTAGACTTGCCTCGATTTCAATTTTTCTTTTGGATCCCATCGTTTTGTATGGTAAACGTATTTTAAGGACAATACAATAAAAATGAGGCCATCTCCTCTTTTATATATAATTGGAACGATCACTATTATTCTTTTCAGTCCTATTCTATTTCTTCAGTGGATATGGTATTCTCTTTCTACATATGTTTCAGACCTGCGATCAAATCTGACACATCATCGTCGTGATTCTCATCCACATATTCCATCTCGTAATATTTCCATAATTGATTCATCTCATGTAGAGTTGCATAATACGTATCCAAATCAAAGATTGGAGAAACAGACCACTCCTCGACTAACTGATTCAGACCCTTCATAATTCTCTCCGCTTGCTCGGACAAACTCGGATTCTGAAATCGATACTTCAGATGAAGATCCTTCCAATTTAACTCCGAATACTGATAAATCTTTAAGAATCGATCCTCAAACCATCCTTGTGTGGGTTGGATTCCATGTTCATACATGTGACCAATTTCTGCATTCAGCATCTCCAATTGTGTCGCCTCTCCGTGTTGCTGTAATTCTTCCAAGTTCATCTCTACGTCTTCCATCATATCCTCAGAATACATGCTAGCCATCTTACCTTTAAGGGAGTTGTTTTGAACTCTATCTGTCTATCAAAAAAAGAATTATAATTCAATTTTTTTGATGGATTTATTCATTCATTTATACAATCAACGATCATTTAAGAAATCTGATTAAAGTATTTCAATAGATTCATTACGGTGGAATCCTCTGGCAATGGGGTATAATAGCTTGGAAGAATATTATGCCAGAGCCAATCTATCTGGGCAAGAACAGAGCAAAATACGGTCAATTGAAATCGTTTATGCGTCTCTATTTCATTCAACAGGGTTTGTAGTTTTTGTTGAATGGATGAACACATGTTTCCAAGTGATGTCCGACGCTTGTTCAAATGATTTCCGAGTCCGACCCAGTTGAGAGAGGCATATTCGCGGATGGCTGTCTCACGCTTTTTATACCATTCATCAAAGGGTGGAATCGATCCCATTATATAATTATTTGCGTCATTATGCAATAATGATATTTGTTTAAGAGGTGTTAATTCATTCAACTTATCTACTTGCTTTTCGAGCTGGTAAATTTCATCATTTGGATCGGGAAGAAAGGAGGGGCGGTCATCGAACTGAAAACGAATCATTTTTGATAGACGAGAGAGGGGGTTGTTAAAGTATTAACTTTGACTTTTTAGATGATGAAATTTATGGTCAATTTTTATTCTTGAAATAAATTCTTTTTATTTTTACATGCGGCCAAGGAGTCCGGCCAGTTTAAATCACAACAAAATCTCAAATCTTTGTAGAACAAGAACATGCAGCAGACCAAGAAAGTAAAAGCAGTCGGTAGCAAGGCGGAAGTGTATCATGGAACGGCTCGTCACACCCCTGGCGGTTTGAAGAAGAAGGATTTGATGAAGCACAAGGGTCGCATCGTTTCCAAGAAGCAGCACGCGGCTGGAAAGAAGGCCATCAAGCGTTTGTTCTCGCTGGGATACAAGCCCACCAAAGGCAAGTTCGTAGCTATGCGTAAGTCCATGGTCGATGGCCGCAAACGCCGTCACACCAAGAAGCGTGGTGGTGCGGATCTAAATGCTTCTGCTAATGGTTCTAATGGTGCTCCTGCTCCTACTGCTCCTACTGCTAATGGTTCTAATGGTGCTCCTACTGCTAATCCTACAAAGAATTCTTCCCCTGTATCACTCCTCGGTGGCGTTAAAATGTAATCAAAATAAAATATAGAGATGAATAATACTAGAAAAAGAAAACTTGTATCGCCCTTTGCAGAAGATACTCGTCGAGCAGGAGAATGGATTGTAAATTATTTTTCAAATGATAAGCACTTATTGGTAGATAATACACCTCTTCAATTTAAGGTTACAGAAAATAAACAAAATTTTATAGAGTGTAGATTTTTTTGGAATGAGGAAACATTTTGTCGTTTACAGATATTATATAAATTAGTTAGAAATAATTACAAACTAATTGGACATATCCCTTTTCTTAAAACTACTCTTAATCAAAGGACAGGCTCTTTTCTTTTTCATCTATCTATATTACTAGCATCTCTAGTGGGTGTAGAAGAAATTAATATTGAAAACTGCACAAATGATCCACTTCGAGCATCATATGGTATTTATAAAGCATTTTGTGTAAATAAACGCGGATACCCTCGATCAAATTTTACAAATAATCACCATAAAATTAAAGAATGGTATAATGAACATAAAAATAATAAATCTATTCTGAATAAAAATGAAGAAAATAATAACTATAATTATACAGGGCTAAATAACAATGAAATCTTTAGAAGGGAAAAAGAAAAAACAATTCGACATTATATGAAAAAATTCAAAGGATTGTCTTTAACAAATCGTTATAAAAAAAGCAATCTGCTTACTGTAAATGGAAATATGAGATTACCTATGGGCAATATTATTGTATATTTGCGTGATGAAATTCCAAGGATTGTTCAAAAAGGTGTGAATGAAAAAAATTCCATCTGGAAACCAAATGCTGTTGATATTATTGAACGCTTTTTTTACGATCTATGTCAGACATACACCGCCGCATGTCTTCCTTCTAGTAAGACACAGCATACTCGTAAAATTGTAAAAGCACCTAGAACATGATAACTTTATATTTGCTATACTTATTTAGCAATGACTGAAAATAGTCAAAAAGGAGAAGAGAAACACGAATGTTATTATTGTTATCGGTCATTCTCTACAAGTTTTCAAAGGAATGAACATGTCTCCTATGGTCATAAAGCGAGCCTTGAATTTCATAGTTCAAAATTATATAAGAATATTCTTACAAGGCTAAGAGAGCAAAATGACACAATCGCCCTTTTAAGATCCGAATTGGAAGACTTAAAGAAAACAGTTACATCCGTCGCAGCTCCTCTAAAACCCGCTGATAGTGATTTGCCTTCTGTGTATCATCTAGTCGATAGCGAAGATCCATTGAAGATGTCCAATGAATCTGTGAAGTAAATGTTTTCGATTTAGACCATTCCTCTTTGAATGTTCGATGGGCAAATTGGAACTCTTTGAACTGACGATCTTCTTCTTCCGTTTTCATGTCCTTTCCATAAGAGATGAAAACGGATGTCGGTTGAATGCATCGAATAATATAAATAGCATGCGATTGAATCCACGTTTGACTCAAATGGATCATTTTATGTCGCGTGCTTTTAATCTCAATTGGCAAAATGGTTCGATCATCATATACATGAAAATCAGGCCAGAAATTTTTCCCATTCGGGTAACGCTCATAACCAACCTTTCTCGATAAAAAAATCCCATGACGATGAAGATGACGCTCAAACGAATCCTCCGTTTGTATTCCAGAACCCTTTAGTAATTTAGGGCTCTCATACAACTCTCTTATCGCTTGTTCTACACGTCTCCAAATTCTCATGGGTTTCATGGGTCTGATGGGATTTTATTTCTATGTATTGTATTATTTGATAGTAAATTTAAATACTTTCTATGAAATCATTACTCTCTTTGTAAATAATTACTTGAACCCTCTCGAATCCAAAGTCGATCTTCCCTAATTAAATTGGGAATCATACGATCTAATCTCCCATTTGTCTCGTCAAATACATTTCTTGTAATAATAATATTGATCGATGGCCGATTTCTATTTTCCATTCTAGTTAATACAAAATAGACATCTGGATTTGCCTGCACCGAATTCTCGCTCATCCGCAAAATAATAGTATTCATCGAATCGGACTCAATGATCTTTCTTTCGGCCTCTGCTCGACTCATTATTGATACAGGATAATTCACGTATCGTGTATCAAATAAATATAACTCTGGAATAATACTCATTTTTCTAGTCTTTTATTTAATTAATCACTCGATGCTTTAAATTGATCTGTTAGCCAAGAGAATAGTTCCGCCAGTTGTTTCGTAGTAAGCTGCTCATTTGGCTGAATTGCAACAGGATCATACCAATACATTGCCCCATTCGTGGTAGATTCGTCTATTCTCGTCCATGCTAGACCAGCTCTCGCTACCCTCAACTCCTGTAAGATTTCCTTGTGCTCTTTTATCGAATACGTTCCACGATATACTGCTTGTATCATACGATGCGTATATTCCAAATAAGATGTGGAAACCTCTTCCATTGGTGAAAAAAAGATCGCATCATACGGATGAAGTCGAGCAATTGGCTGGGAAGTAATATGAATGAGCGTGATGCCTTGATTTATCTTCTGCCATAATCCATCCGGTATACTAACATCCTCTACAATGACCAATAGCGGTTTTGGAGCATAGGTCATATAGGTCAATACCAATGTCCAATCCTGTCCATCTTTTATCTGAAAACTGGCATCATACGACATGGATACATGTTTGGAGAAATGAAAGGATTGCTGGGATAGACGAATCTTTTTACGGAAAGGGTCCCTCAATTTATGAATCCATTCCATCCACGGCGGATACTTTAACGAGTGAACATTTGCTGGAATCGGATACAATATTTTCGATCCATGCAAATTGGTATTGAACGCTTCTAACTGAATGGTCTGATGTTCCATACCTCTACTACCATCCCTGTCTTCGTTTCCATGCCTTTGGACGCAGGGGCTACTCTTCTACCAATGTTAATAAATGACTCCAATATTTTACAACCTCCTCTTTTGACATTTTAAAATACGGATGAAGAAATGTCCAGAACTGATGAAGACAAATAGGATGATCTACACGAACGGATTCCATACAAACATATGCCCGCATATCCCAATTTGGGAATACTCCGCCCATTTCAACCATCTTTTTTGAGATCCATGAATCTTCTGCTTCTAACCCACACGTTCCATACTTTTCACATAGTTCAATCATTTTATCTACACGTCTTACTGTTATCCCACCACCACCTGGTAATGTTAAATCCCATCCCCAAGGATTACCATAATAATCGGTTGCGAAAATAATGGATGGGAGCTTCTTACGAATAAATACATCCATTTGAACCGTCATGATATATTTGGAATGAATCATACGATAGCAATGCGCAGATGTTAAAAAATGGTTATATTCGATTTTGCCCTCTTCGCGGCTTTTTAGACCCTTGAATACGGGTAAAATATGATAATGGGATGCCTTATCTTTTAAGATTGCTCTAATAAATCCTTCATTTACATCGGAACAGAATAGATACACGGACATTGTGGGACAGGCCCATGCCATATTCTTTAAAATAAATTCAAAATTCGGATGAGGACGTCGTTCTACCAAAACGAATGCATTATCCGATTTGTAGGGTGGGAAATAGGTCTCCCACACCTTATTAAGAGTGGGCATACACTTTTCAATTAAATAATGATAAATATACGGCTCTAATGCCAAACGGAATCGATCCAATTGTTCATTTTGTGTTCCAGTTCTATTAGTAAATTCATATAGTGCAACCTCATAAATTGCATCCATATCCATTTTATTAAATCGGAATACCGTCAGCTATTTAGATTCATTTTCATTGGATCATCTAGAATGTATTCGGCCACGACACCTCCTACCCTCCTCAAAACTGCTGCAATCATTATTCTTATTGATATGTTCTGGATCGCAACAGGAGGCATTTACGCACGATCCATTGCCGAAAAAATTCAGGGAGATAGCTTGAACATCCGCTATCTCCCTGCTCTCATTACCTATCTCTTTCTTGCATACATGCTTTTAGAAACAAAATCCTACAAGCAAGCATTTCTATATGGTGTTTGTATTTATGGTGTTTATGATTTTACAACACTTGCACTTCTTAATGACTACGACTGGAAATTTGCCATCGCTGACACACTGTGGGGTGGGCTATTATTTGTTTTTGCCCGTTATATGCTACAGGCGTTTTAACGATAAGGATTGAACTGGAAACATTGGAGTTTACCACGCTCTTCCCGCTCTTTCAACAGATGAGCATAACTTACCAGATGCAGAAAGAGGAACAAATAGAACAGAAAACGGATTAGAGATGGATATTCCTCGCTCGTCTGAACACGAAGTTGTTGATCAAGAGACTCCTCTTCTTCTTCTTCAGACTCCTCTTCTTCCTCCAGTTCGCGATCTGAATAACCGCTCTCCGTTGAACCCTCCTCCTCTTCACAGTCCCAGTCCTCATCCTTGTCTTCGTCTTCGTCCTCATCCTCGTCTTCTTCATCCTCGTCCTGATCCTGATCCTCATCCTCATCCTCGCCCTCGCCCTCGCCCTCGTCTTCCTCATTGTTATCATCCTCGTCCGATGGATCGATCAAAGGAGGTAGATCGTCATAGGTATCTGACTCATTAGAGGAGTGGAAATTGGTTAGTTCAATACCCTTCTCCTCTTGACAAGCTGGAATGTGCCATTTAAATTCATCGCCCTCTAGAACTTTCTCATCAAACGCATCATGTGAAGTGACTTGAAACTCGTTCAGATCAGTAACAGAGCGAGACAAATCCGACGGAACATCTGGAGGGTCGGATGCATCGGATCCATGACGCGATGGAGGAGGAGTTGATGTCTCGTCCACTGATGTGACTGGACTTGGATTTGATACAGTTGTCAACTGTTCTTCCGATGAATTGGTTGAGTCGGATGAAGAGACCGATGAAGTAGAAGAAGACAGTGAAGTGTATTGGGCTTGATCTTCTGACATATTTGATATTAATTTATCAATTGCTACTCTAGTATTTCGGGAATGGTTTAAGTTCTTGGAAGAATTACAGGCAAGAAAGAGAGGGATGGCTGGTGAACAAAATGGAATGAATGCCAAAGATAAAATTGACGAACCGATCAGAGCAATGGAATCTCTAGAATGCGAACCAGTAACGATGAGCGTAGCCATTTCAGGATCCGTTTCCTTATCCAATTTGCCACCTCTTTCCAGAAAGACAGTCCGAGTCTGTATTCCACGCATCGGTTCTACTTTATACGTAGGAACTCAATGCAATGACGGACGACCGATCACTAGCAGCTGGAAATACAAACGAGCGGTTTCTCTAGGTATTCCCATTGTGTCAGTCTCATCCGATGAAAAAACACCAGCGACCGAAAAGAAACAAACCTCAAGAGAAACGGATCTATTGCCAGATAAGTATCGACCCACCTCACTCGATCAAGTCATCGGTCACAAACAAGAAATCCAACAACTCCGTTCATGGCTGCAACTGTGGGAAAAAGGAATACCCAATCAACGAGGCATTCTTGTAAGCGGACCACCTGGTATCGGAAAAACAACTGTCATTCATCTTCTCTCCAAATCCCTCGGATACACTGTTACCGAATACAATGCAAGTGACAGTCGCTCAGTGAATGCACTTCGTGGAATGTTTCTCCTCGGCGTAAAACGTCTTCGTAAAGAGGTCATTGTCATGGATGAAGTGGATGGATTATCAGAACGCGGTGGAGTGGCTGAACTTGCAACGATTCTTCGAAAGACAACTACTCCCATCTTCTGTATCGCAAATGAACGCCCTCCGAAATTGAAACCCCTTCTTTCTGCCTGTGTAGAAATCCGATTTAGTCGCCCTATGCGATCTACCATTGCTAGCGCAATTGAAACCATCGCAAAAAAAGAGAATGTTTCGATTACGAGATCAGAACTTGAAACAATGTGTGAAAAGAATGGAAATGATATTCGTGCGATTTTGAATCAACTCTCCTTTTACCACCAAGCAAATGGGCAACTCGGAGATAAAGATACACTCCATCGCATGGAACCCTTTTCCGTCACACAACGACTCTTTGCGCAAAAACGCATGTCGTGGAATGAGGCGACTGACTTGGTATTTGTCGATTATCATCTGATCCCTCTTATGATTCAAGAAGCATATGTTCATGCAGGCCAAGATGATATGGAACAAATCGCAGAAGCTGCGGAGGCGTTGTCTCAAGGTGATATCTTAACACGTCGTGTCTATCAGACACAAGATTGGGGACTCGTTCCTCATGCGATTAGCCAGCCGATTTGTGTGGTTAAAATGGTGTCTGGTCGCGCCCCTTTCCAGATCTTTCCACAATTACTCGGTAAAATGTCAAAGCAGCGAAAGCATGCTCGCTTAATGGAAGATATGGCTCGTCGAATTACACACGGTAAATCATCGTCTGTCATGCGACTCGATTATGCAGAACCTCTTCGACAATCGCTCTTTAACGACTTCTTACAAGCAAAACCAAGCATGGATCAGATCATCAGGCGAATGGAATCAATGGGTGTTACACGAGACGATTTGTTTGAATCCTTGGAAGAGACTGCGTGCGAATCCATTACTATCCCCACAAAAGTAAAAACGGCATTTACTCGTGAGTGGAATAAAACACATGGATCCGATTCTGATATTACCAAAGTTAGAACCAAAGGTAAAAAAGGGAAGACGGATGTTAATTTAGAAGAGAACCAAGAGAATCAAGAGAACCAAGAAGACGAACTAATCGAAGAAGATCTGGTAGAAGACGAATGGGATGTAGATGATACGCTTTAAACATATGGATTATACGACCATTGTAATAGTGCCTGACGTTGAACTGGTCGACATGAAATATCACCTTTATTGCAATTTTTTACAATCTGACCGAGATGCCGACGAAATGCTTTCCAGCGTTGAATCTGAATACGATCCAACTCTGGAATACGACGACCCATATAATATCGACAATACCATTCAAACCATCCTCGCCGATCTGGATTTAATTCTGAATCCGACAAGGCTGGATATTGTTTTGCTTTATGACCTTGTGGATTGGGAATCCATCCTTTTACTTCCCATTCTTGTAGAGGGAGACGAGATTTAACTTTTAATCCATTTATTTCTGGATTAGGGCCCTGTGGTGATAATTTACCTTTTTTAAGGGCAGTAAGAAACCATTCACGTGGATATTCTAGCAAGCAATCATTCAAGTATTTTCCCTCAAACACCCCCTCGGCCAACATTTCTGCGGGAGTATAATGGGGTTGAAATTCAGGATCCATTCCCTTTCCTGGGGCTTCTTGCAAAACATAGGAATAGTCCTTCTGCATTTTATTATAGACGTTAATTCTCGACCCCTTTTTGTATTGAGAAGCTGGATTACCCTTTTGCAGAATACGTTCCATGTCTTCGGGTGTCTTTATTGTAAGTATCCGTTTATCCTTGAAATGCATGGATGGTATTTCTATCTAGAATGTCAAGTTTAAAAATTGACGGAGATTATCTTTCTAGAATTGATCAGATCAAACTATCTTTGTCATGAAACGATATGCCCCTCCCAAACCAGCTCCCCTTCCAGAGGATTATGATGAATTCTATGCGACACTTACTCCTGCTGAAAAGGAATTGGATGAACTTGCAAAACAAATGCTTGCATCCTCCTACTTTATTCAATGGTCTCATATGTATTTAAAATGGTCCAAGGCGAAAGCCGACCAAAAGGCGAAAGCCTTGAAAGAAGCAGAAGAAAAGAAAGAATAATTATAGTTCCTCTAAAAATACGATTGGTTTCGTCGATTTTAATCCAATCTCCATCGCTTTTTTCTTATCTCCTCTGCCATGTTCATAATGTTCCATAGGACCATTTTCTACCGGTTGTAATAAAATCGACTCCATCGGATAAGGTCTTTTTAGCAATTCATGTTGCAAAGAAAAGGAAGTTAGCCATTCTGCTGGAAAGGTAAACTCGTCCAAGGGAGTAGAAGTAAAAATAGATCGGAGATAACTCTCTACAGATGGATGTCCTAACAGGCGTTCCACTTCCTCTTTCCACCGTTTTATAAAAAGACTATCACGATTTGCAGCAATGCATCTTCGATCGACAAACGGTTCTGTCTCTTTTTTAGTATGCTGTTTCCAATAAAATAAGGAACATTCGCCAAATTTAGGAAAGAGCCAATAATTAACGGATCCATGAAGCTGTGTTCTCGAATCCAGCCATAGACCACCGTGTTCTGCCAGCGTGTAGAGACAAAGTGCTTCTTCCCACCGTTCTCTGTCCCTCCATAGCGGAACAGATGCTCTTTCTGGGATTTGAATATAACCTTTAGAGGTTTTTGGTGTTAAAATAATAATTTCATAATCGGGGTGATATTTTTTCCATGTATGATAGCAGTGTTCTTGAAGACGGGTAGGTGTTTCAGAATCTTGATATGTCCATATTTTTTTTGGAATTTTATTATAGTGTTCATTTTGATGAAAATAGGGGGATTCTCGGAAAAAGAACCATGATACGCCAAAAAGAGTTAGAATTGCAAGAACAAAGAATGAAATACCCATCGTTGAATATCCCCATTCCATCATTGTAAAGCAATTTAAACTATCTGAAGGGAAGATAGGAAAGAGAATATATATCGATATCTTATAAAATGGAGCTGGAGACGAAGGTGTCTTGTCGTGTCGGAATTCTATATCGTGGGTCTCATTGCATTAAATCTGCTTATATCCCATCGAGAGGATCTGTTCATGCAGAGAATGGAGTCGGTAAACAATTGGATGAACAATGGAAAACACCCAATTTGTCTGAAGAGCGGAAAGAGATTGAACAGTGGCTTTCTGATCAAAGAGAGGGTCCATTGGATCATGATGACAGTTATCTCGGTTATTTTTACCGCTGTTTAGAAGAGGGATCGGTGTATTATTATTTGTATGAACATGGTGTCGGATGGTCATGTGGGGATGTGACGGGCAAGTCGCCAATCAGTAGCCAACTTGTTAAATTGTCGGATGCCATTCCTGAGATGGAAGAATGGGCAATCAGCCTAAAGTATCAGGATCCATCTTTGGATAGATAGCTTGATTCATCATGTCCTCGACCGCTTCCGTTTCTTCTTCAACTCAAAAGTCCCACATGAGCGATGGCATTGGATTTGTAGAGTGTTTGGAGGTATTTGGAGATGATTTGACAGTAGTCAATGCAGCTCGCGTATCATTTGATAAGGTTTCCACTGAATTAAAGCAGGCAGATAAAAAGCTGATTGCGTATTTGGCAAAGCACGAGCATACTAGTCCCTTTTTCCACCCACAAGTTCGTTTTCGTATCAAAATGCCCATTTTTGTTGCCCGCGAATGGTTCCGTCATACGATCGGATTTTCCCGTAATGAAGTGAGTCGACGATATGTTGATTCTATTCCAGAGTGCTGGGTCCCTCGTGCAGAGGATATTCGCGAGCGTGATGCAAAGGTCAAGCAAGGTTCCAAATCTACACCTGTGGCATGTGCAGAAGAAGTGCACCAGGTGCTAGAAGAGCACACTCGTAGCACGATTGCACTGTATGAATCTCTTTTGTCAAAAGGTGTAGCACCAGAGATTGCTCGATCCGTTCTTCCGCAAGGGATGTATACCGAGTTTATTGAGACGGGTTCTTTGGCGGCCTACGCCCGTTTGTGCCATTTGCGTCTCGGTCCAGATGCTCAAAAGGAAATCAGGGATTATGCGGGGGCCGTATCCGATTTGATGGTGAATGCCTTTCCTGTTTCATGGGCGGCACTGCAAGAAGTGGAGAGTGCGTAAAAAGAGGGGTTATATAGCAGTGTGATATAAACAGTTAATTATCATTAAATCAATTTCATAGTAAATACTCTATAATAAAATTGATTTAATGATTTCTATTCTAAAGAGATAGGCTAAGATAATCATATTCAAATGGGTCATTTAACGGTTATTCTCGGATGTATGTTTGCTCAGAAAACGACGGAACTTTTGAGATATATTCGTCGTCACCGTTCCATTGGATATGATGTTCTTATTGTTAATTCCAAGAAAGATACTCGTTATGGAGACAACTGCATCTCTTCCCATGATGAGAAACAGGAACAGGCGATAATGGCTGAATCCTTGAAAGAAGTTGATCAGCTGGTCCGCTCAGGAGAATACCAAGTTATCGTCGTGGATGAAGGTCAATTCTTTTCCGATCTATTTGAATATGTTACAGCATGGGCGGATGAATGTTCTGTCCATATTGTGGTCGCTGGCCTTGATGGAACCTTTACCAGAGCGCCGTTTGGAGATATGCTGCGATTGATTCCTCATGCAGAGGATGTATTGCGTTTATCAGCTCTTTGCTCTCAATGCAAAGACGGAACAAAAGCCATTTATTCGAAACGCGTTGTATCTGATTCAATGAATGGGGTTATTCATGTCGGATCAAGTGAATCTTATCAGCCCGTTTGTAGGAAACACTATCTGGAGGCAAAATAAGAATGCAACTGTATTTGTATCTATCACTTTATAAAAAGAATATTTCTTTTTTTTATAAAATGAGTTAAGTAGAATGCATAACCGCAACTTTAACGCGTCTTCTATTACGTCGCGGCGTATGGAAAAAGCAATTGCTGCTTCCATGCTATCGTCTAATCTGAGGGCAAATCAGTCACAGATTCGTGAGAGTTCGATACTCTATTCTGTGCAGACGGGTCATATGACAAACTATACCAGATACGTGGGTGGATGCATCGGAATTAGTCCTGGATGCCCGTGCCCTGAATTAAATGCCTCATTGGTATCTACTCCCTATGTCCCGACACTACCTGGTGCCGTATCAGGAATTACCTATACGGTGGGTTCTATTGTCGTATCTTGGCTTGCTCCTCAATCTGGATCAGGTCCATTTACCTATATTATCACTCCTTATCTAAATGGCGTGGAACAGCCTTCTGTTCAAACCGTGGATACAACCTATCGTTTTACAAACTTACAAGAGGGTGAATCCTATACCTTTTCCGTTTGTGCCAAAAATAGTTTAGGAACTGGACCTGTTATTTCCGCAAATTCATCTATCGTTGCCCCTCCACATGAATTATCTGATGTCATTCATAATCATCCAACACCAATTGTTGATCCCGTATCTTCCATCAAATACATGATAGATGTCGGGTTGGAACATGTTATGAGTTTCGCGATAGCCAATAAATTGGGACCACCGAGAGGAGCTCGTCTCATGTATTTGTGGGTTGTATCCATGCTACAGGGATGGAACTGGGCGAGCGGAAATCAGATCTTGAATCAATCAATCGATCAGTGGAATTGGGCTCAACGTGCTGCTCTACCCCTCTCTCCACGTGATTTGATTGTTTGGATGTGTGCAGTAATGGAGAGTGTAACCGTTGCGCTACTTCCTAATTCGGGGTATCGTTCCATGTTCCCCTTTTCAGAATCTGATGTAAAACGTGTTAAATTAATGGGGGAATGGGCTACTTGGACCTCTTTATGGAATACTTGGAAACAGTATCGCCAACAAGACGGATCGGTGTCTGCGTCAGTTGATCAACCCACTTCTTCGGCGAACTGGAGTAAAACCATTGTTGTGGATGGTGTAACGGTGAATCCGATTGCATCCTTTCCAGCCCCTCAGCAATGGACGGCATTAACTGTCCAAGGAAAGCGTCAATCTTATTTGACGCATCGATGGGGCGACGTTCGTTCGACCTGTCTCACTCCTTCCATGGAATCACCCTTTCAACAGAATTATGTCCCTGCATCGGGTGCCGCTCGTGATGCGGAAGTAGATGATGTTCTTACTCTTTCGGGTCAATTAACGGTAACTCAAAAGATAACGGCGGAATTCTGGGCGGGAGGACCAACTACTGTTTCACCGCCTCTCATGATGATTTGGTTGTGGAAAGAATATATGCGCGTATCGTCTGTGTCGTGCACTACCTTGTTATATTCTTTGTTGGATCTTGCGGTTCATTTGTTTGAAGCCAGTCGTCTTGTCTGGAAATTGAAGGGGGCGTTTATGGAGAGTCGTCCCATTCAGGAAATTCGCCGCCGTTATGCGAATCAGATGATCCAGTCATGGAATGGATTAATTGATGGTGCTCAATGGACACCCTATCAAGCTTCTAATTTTGTAACCCCACCTTTTGCGGATTTCCCATCGGGTCATAGTTCTTTTTCAAAGTCATTTGCACTGGTAATGGAGAAATGGTTCGGACCCAATATTCAGAAAGTTCCCATTCATTATCATCGTATGAATTATCTATCCCCTCTCTTTCCATCGGATCAACAGGCGTCTTTTGGAGATTTTATAGTCCCCGCTGGATTGTCTGAAATTCAGCCGACCATTGTTCCTTCTTCCCCTCTTACATTGTCCTTTTCAACTTGGAATGATATGGCGACGTCTGCTGGTATGTCTCGTTTGTATGGAGGTATCCACTGTTTAACTGCTCATAGTGGATCACAGGCTGTTGCGATACAGATTCATCAATTGCTGGAAGTCGGATGGAATATTCCTGTTCTTGGCATTCAATACACTCCACCTCCCATTCTTCCTGATCCTTCACCTGCTCCTCCTGCTCCTCCTGCTCCTGCTCCTCCTGCTCCTGCTCCTCAGCCTGAGCCAGAACCACAACCAGCTCCTCAACCAGCTCCTCAACCAGAACCACAACCACAGCCTGAACCAGAACCAGAGCCACAACCAGAACCTCAACCAGAACCACAGCCACAGCCTGAACCAGAACCACAGCCTGCTCCTCAACCTGAACCTCAACCAGCTCCAGAACCAGCTCCAGTTCCTCAACCAGAACCTCAACCTGAACCTCAACCACAGCCATTAGAGCCATACAAAATACAGATCCAATATGTGTCACAGGTTCCTTCTCAGCAGGTTCAGACTCTTATCAATGATAGCAAGGCATGGATTGAACAATTAATGTTGCAATCTCATGGTTACAGATCAGGAAGTGTAAGTGCCGATTATGATATGGTAGTCGATGTTGATATTCAGCCATTAGCTGACGGAATATTAGCTGGGGCTCGTCCAACAATATGGAACACCCAAGTTCTACCCGCCATTCCTCTCCGCCAATCGGTTACACTGAATGCAAATGCACTAACCAGTTCTTCTCTGTTATCATCCTGTCAGTTGAATGGGTTAACAGTTGTTAAGCTGATTCCCGTTATGATTCATGAAATGTTACATGGATTAGGCGTGGCTTCTCTTCCAACCACAATGGATACTGTCGGATGGGGAACTTTCTTGGATGCGACAAAGACATGGTATGTCGGTTCATTTGGAAATGCTTCAAGCAGTCAGGCCATTCAGGCCTATCGCGAATTAATCGGATCAAATGTAGTGAATCGTATTCCAGTAGAGAATAGTTTTGGAGCAGGAACAGCCTATTCGCATTGGGAAGAGGGTATGAAGGATGGATTTTTATCAGAAGTGAGAATCTTTGATTATGGATCGGGTCCAGTGGTCCATCGTGCTCTTCCCAATGAGATTATGACAGGCATTGCGGGTAATACATTTTATTTAACGAAACTAACTGCCGCAGCATTAGCTGATTATGGTTATCCAGTGAATATGTCTTCTTCGAGAATTGCACCTTATCCTTTGTAATTTGGTAACTATCGTATTCAAAGGACGATATTTCCAGAGAGAATTCGCATCTTCTCAGAATGGCTATACCATTTTCGCCAGTAATCCAATCGGATCCATCCTTGTCGGATAGCAGCGGTAACCGTCTGGACAAACTTATTATAATCTGCTTTGGATAGGGTCCGATCTCTATAGAGCCCAATACATTCTTCGGGTGATGTTACAAGAATAGGTAGTTCTTTTTGACGTCGGACATCTTGATGAAAGGCAAAGAGCCAGTCGCGAACAGTTGTGCGAAGCGCATCTCGATAGAGTCCTTTTAGATTGGGGACGGGATGATTCGCAATGTATTCTGTGGCATGCTGTTGGCATTCATTGCATGGTAGGATATGAGGCAAATGTTGTAGGATAGATTCCATGTAATTGGCCTGATCGGTATCAACGATGGGACTACCAGATGTTCCGAGGCGTTCGGCAAGGATATGCAGATAGGTCCATAGAGTTGGTCCCCATTCTGCGGGTTCTTGGACAAGCAGGGGCGCGGCCAGTTCATCTGGAACAGCACCACCTTGTCTTTTACGGCCACAGTTACACGGCATCGTTTCTATGGGTGCAGAACTCTTTTTAGGTTCTTCTTCTACGCACTTTAGATGGTTTAAAAATCTATGTAATTTGCTCTTATTTGAGTAAATTACATAGCGACTGTTGGTTTCGATCCAACGACCTCCGCGTTATGAGCGCGGCGCGCTTCCTACTGTGCAAAGTCGCTTGTTTGACCCTGGTGGGACTTGAACCCACGACCCTCCGATTAGAAGTCGGAAGCTCTATCCAACTGAGCCACAAGGCCTTTTGGGCTTTTTGCCCGTTGCTTTTACCTTAGAAGGTCTTTAAGTCCCTTCTCTGATATAAATGGATCTAAAGAGGATAGGTTATAAATTTGTAATAAAATGTCATTTCTCCGTCGTATTCCTATTCGATCTCTTTCAAATCGGGTAAGATCTTATTCTTATTGTAATTGTAAATATGATAGTGATAAACATACACTTAGCCCCTTCTTTGCATCGCTGCTTGTGGGAGGCCTTTTTAATTTGATGATCTTTAATCGCATGAATATGGATATTCAATATCAATATAATGAATTTGAGAAAGTGAAAGCCGATCTTAAAG
>Ga0315905_10001105_pt1 | contig 29264 bp, 20 predicted proteins | sample LakEriMetagenome_5_FD_203522 | JGI IMG/M metagenome (GOLD analysis project Ga0315905, IMG submission 203522) | Freshwater fungal communities from buoy surface, Lake Erie, Ohio, United States - Buoy 4 MA121 | ecosystem: Environmental > Aquatic > Freshwater > Lake | place: USA: Lake Erie, Ohio...
TATCAAGCTCAGAAGCAGCAGGCTATGCAGCAACAGATGCAGCAGATGCAGCAAGCACAACTTGCAGCACAACAGAAATTTAATCCTGAGGCAGAGCAGATGAAGTCGCAACTTCAGATGCAGCAGGATCAAGCTAAGGCAATGCTCGACGTTCAGAAGATGCAAGAGCAAGCCAAGATTGAAACTAACAACTATGCGGCTAAGGCCATCACAGATGTTAGTAAGGACCTAATCTCCGATAGAGGAGCAGGGGAAGCGCAGCAACAGGGTACTCGCGTACCAAAATAAAAAGTTGATGTGCTAAGATAGGAGTAACTGATACATGCCTGAAGAGATGGTGACACGGACCGCTGACTCACCAGCAGCGGCGACGGGCGAGTCAGGAATGATGAACGCGGTTCGGGACTTTATCCAGGAGAACGCCGCTCCCGGAGATAACTCGCAATGGGCGACAAGCGAGCAAGATGGTCAGGCTGCGAGTCAAGATTACGATGGTGGTTACGAAGATGCTAACTACGACGACATCCTAGATGAAGTCTTAGGTATCAATCGGAATGTAACACCTGAAGCACCCGAGGAGCAGCCGGGCGCTGTACCCTACGAAAGGTTTCGTGAGGTAAATGAAAAGGCACGGCAGCTTCAAGACGTTGAGTCGAAACTTAGCAAGTGGAGTTCAGTTATTGAACAACTTGAAAGTCAGGGGTACGGAGACGCTGAGGCAGTGCTTGCCGCGCAAGCGGAACAGGCAGCAAAAGCCGAGGAAGCACAACTTCGCCAGTACTATCAAGGCTTAGTAGACCAACAAGGTGTAGATCCAAACGTTGCACAGATGCAGATGGAAGCTCAGCTTTCTAAGATGCAGTATGAGCGACAGATGGAAGAAGTCAACAACTATATGATGATGCAACAGAGAGATGTTGCATTGGACCAGTTCCCGTTGGCCGCGCGCGCACCTGCGCTCGTAGACAATCTCATTGCCGCTGGATATGACCCATATCAAGCAGTAGAGGCTGTACACGAACAGGTTCGCACAATCGTTTCTTCACTCGTACCCGAAGTTGCTGCTAAAGTAAGTCAGGGCCGTCGCGCACCACAACCTATTGGACAGAGCGGATCGCCTCGTATGGCGCCTGCGAACAATGGCCAACAGAAGCGTGGTGGATGGTCAGATCTTCTTGGTATCAACCGAGGACGAAATTCGATCTAAGAGGATTAAATTATGCCAGACGCAAATGCATTGACACTTGCTGACCAAGCTATTATCTCGAACGACCCATTGGTGAAGGAGATCACAAAGTCTCTTCACCAGACATGGAACGCTTTGAAGGATATCCCGCTTGTCACGAACCCTTCTCTCCGCCAGGTTGGCACTCGTATGATCAACCAGGCTAACGCTTTCCCAACGATCAACTGGGCTACGATTAACGAAGAACCAGTTGTTTCCAAGGGTAAGCCGAAGCAGTACGAAGAATCCATGTACCTGATCCGTAACAAGATCCAGGTTGACCATGTTCTTCTTGATCAGCCAAACAACATTGTTGACCCTGTTCAAATGCAGATCAACTACTTCATGGAAGCACTCGCCTACGATTTCAATCAGAAACTGATTGATAATGATCCGACGTCAACTGCCGCTGGCAACGACGTGGATTGTTTCCCTGGACTTCGTTATCGCCTGACAAACCCAGAGCAGTTTGACATTCCAGCTGAAATGTCTATCAATGGTAACGGAGCTTCCGGTGCTGACTTGACGACAACTGCTGGTACAAACCGTTTCATGGAGCGCCTACAAGCTCTCCTCGATAACATGAACGCTCCAGACGGAGATGGCGTCGTCATTTACGTATCTGAAGCGCTCAAGCGTGCTATTGAGTTCGGTATCCGTACTATGGGTATCGGCGCTGGATTTGACGTTACCAAGGACTCATACGACCGTCCAGTCGAAATGTACAAGGGTGCAAAGATTCGTTCTGTCGGACGTCGATCTGATGGTGTGACGCACATCCTTGGTCCTGAAACAGCCGCTGGTGTTCCTACTACTGGCACTAACTTCCAGTCGCTATTCGCCGTTCGTTACGGTGATGGTTACTGTACAGGATGGCAGCCAGGCCCATTCAAGCCAACTTACCTTGGTTTGTCAAAGGAAAACGGCGTCCTTCACAACATCGTATTCGACTGGGGTGTCGGTCTTTGGGTCCCACACACGCGTGCGATCGGTCGCGTCTTCAACGTTAAGATTGCTTAAGGAGTAAATTATGGCAAGAGATGGATTGCTTTTGTTTCCTACGTTTGCTGGAGGATCCGCCGCTGTAGGTGGTACCAAGCAAACTTCAGCTACTCTGACTATTGATCCTTTTATTCAAGGTCATCGTCGTGAGCTGATCGTTCGTTTCACAGTTAACGCAACAACAGTTACTGGTTCGCCAACTGGTATTGCTTGGGTTTTCAGTGTAGAAGCATCTAAGGATGGAACTAACTTCTTCACTGTTGCCGGCACTCCAGGTCAGGTACTTGGTGCAGCAACCACTGGAACATTTGCACAACTTGCAGATGGATTCAAAATGACGGTTGGTGCCGTTACAGCGAATATTCCTGATGGTGGCGTTACGGCGTTCCTTCCAGTAATTGTCCCACAGAGCTTTGTTGATTCAACGGGTGCTGTTGTTGACAACTACAACAGACTGCGTGTAACAGCAACTCCAGTCTTCAACGGTGGTACAACTCCTAACGTGACATATGTCTCTGCGGCAGCCATCGTTTCCGGTAAGGATGGGTCTTACTCGTAATGACTAGGGGAGAGATCAAACGGAGATTCCGGCTACTAGGTCGGCATTACTTCGGTTCGGATGCGGACCAGGATCCGTTTGGTCTCGAACTCCTAATCGTTGAGACGACCAACCAGATCGCTCGAGCTACCGACTGCTACTTTGGCCGTCGGTATCTCGATCTGGTCGCAGATACTAAAGAGTACTGCGCTCCGGATCTGTATAAGATCCGTAACATACAAGCCAAAAACAACCTTGGCGAGTATCGACGTATGCGTTTGTTCGATGCGTTCGATCAAAAGGTTGACCAATTTAGAAGTGATGCAACCGCTTCATATCCTGAATACGCTGTCATACATGGAATGAATAGGATTGGTGTTTACCCAATTCCTAATGCAGCTGTAACACAAGGATTACTTGTTGAGGGATATGCTATCCCTGGTGATTACTGGGTTTACTCGACTACTGGCGTAGCACAGACACCTACTGACAATGACGAATGTCCGTTGCCAAATGTAGCTCACGATTGCGTTGTTTATGGAATGTTGGCTAACAAAGCCGCCATGATTGGTAACGAGGCTGGATTTGCTATCTACAACGGTCAATACAACGAGCGTCTTGGACTGGTAGAGTCCTACGCGGCTACGTACTCCAGGAGAACACCGTAATGGCGCAAACTATACAGACTATTCGCAAAGAGGTCTACAAGCTCCTAAATGAAGCTACAAACAGTACTGTAGGCGCATTGTCTACAGGTCTTGGCACAATAGCGGCTGGCGATGACAGCGACTCCAATATCAATAGATTCATCATGGAGGGTGTCGCCGACCTATGTCGTTCATGTGTTGCGATTCCAGCCAATGGGACTCTTGCTTTTGGGCCTAGCATCCGAACTAAACAACTGTCAGATGTATCAATAACGCTGCCGGCTGCTGGTCAGTTGTGGTTTCCTTCAGATGTTTACTTGTCCGCAACTAGGCTCACTCACGCGAGCGAATCAAGTATTCGTTCGCACGACCTTGGATACGCTGCAAATATTACGGCTACTACAACCAATGTGACTCATTGGTATCGACACGATAACTACGCAATTAGCCTGTATCCATTCTGTAGTTCCGCTCTGACGGTTACTGTATACGGTTACGGTATGCCTGATACGACACTAAGTGGTATTGCCGGGACCGACAACCTAAAGTCTTTCTCTTTCCTTCCTGATGACATTCTTAGGCAATCGCTTGCTGCATATGCTGCCAATAAAGTTGTTATGAAAAACGTTGATGATCCGACATTAGCTGAAAGGTCATTCTGGAATAACATGTATAACGGCATCCGTATGCAGTTGTACATTCAGCTGGATGCTGGACTTAAGAGTCCTGGTGGCCCATTTGCAATCCCTCCGGTGCAACCAAAATGAACGTAGCATGGGGCCGCATGATCCTTATCGCAGCAGGTGCGTTTATTGCATCAGCGGCGCCAGAGTTTGATGCTGCATGGAAGCAACAACATATTGCTGACACGGCATCTTTTGGAACGGTGACTCGCGCTCTACTTCTTTCTGGCATTGAGGGCCTTCGTGCTGGTATACCCGCTATGACAACCGCGTTAATTGCTTTCTTTATGCGACAAGATAGCAACCTACCAGTGTTTTCAGTTAAACTACCGGAGGTGAGAAAAGTCAGTGAAACGACGAGGGACATCAATGGATAAGTTGCAAATTGACTTGAACACGCTGCTTGCTGGTTTTATCGGTGCGTTAATTGGCACTGATTGGAAGAATATCAAGAATGTGATCCAAGGAGCCATCACAGTTCTGTCTGGCACTGCGTCTGCTATCTACCTTACTCCTATCATGGCTCATCAACTAGGCTGGGAACAGCCACATCAGATGATCGGATTATCATTTTTACTTGGCACACTTGGTCTGCGTACGGTACAAGCTTTTAACCTAATCATCGAGAAGTCTTTAAAAAAGGTAAGTGAATAAAATGTCTTGGCTAAGCAAATTTGTAAAGAAGATCGCTAACGTCCCTGAAGTCAAGATACCTTTTGGTGAGGCTTTGGTATTGCGTCAGATTGCTGACAACCTAGACTTTATGAGTACATCAGACCTTGAGATGCTACGTGATCTTACGTTGGTTGCTATTGCAAACAGGAAGGTGAAGAAATGAACTTTATAAACTTCCGCATAGAGCGTAATCCAAATACTGCTGCTGACTGGCTTGTCTTTGGTGACATATTTGACAATGATGGCAAATTGATTGCCAATATGGGAGTTGATGGCACAAGTGTATTTACTTGGTGGGCGCAACAAGACCTTGTGTTTCAAGAACGGTACGTTATTGAATTCTCCAATATTATGGCTACTCAAGTTGGATTGGCGGCTCAATAATGGCTACTTACTATTTGAGGGTAGATGGTAACGACGCTAATACTGGTCTTGGGCAATCGGCTGGACAAGCATGGAGGACATTTCGTAGGGCTGTAAGTAGTACAGGTATAGGATCTGGTGACACATTATATATTGCACCGGGTGATTATCGAGATATGTCAGGTGTAATACCTATTGATGGAACCTATAGCACTACTACACGTATTATCGGAAATCCTACGGGTAGTCAATTTTCTGGAGTTACTGCTGGAAGAGTATTAATTTCTAACCGTTCAACATCAGATGTAAGCACTGGTGTTGGAAGTGGAACGTTAATATCAATAACATTAAAAAGTAACTTGATTTTTGAAAGTTTAATTTTTGAATCAGCAGTTATAAACGGAACAATAATCTTGCTGGTAAACACAACTGATTTAAAGTTTGATAAATGCATATGGGCAGGTACGTCTTTTCAGCAAAACACTGCAATTTCCGTAGTCAATACTGGTGCATACATACTTGCTTCAAGAAATTATTTATTTACAAAATGTATGTTGTATCCCGGAAGTTCTGGAGGATATAACGACAATACAAGCTTTGCTGCTACTGGGTCAAATTATGATTACAACATAACACTTGATAGATGCGTAGGTTTTTATATAGCACTTCCGACTGGTGGCGTAGTTGGCCCAAGAGGCATTTATATGGTCAACTGTGACTCTACTGGTGTCAGTGCAAGTAATAGTAAAGGAAACATTATCGCAAAAAATTGTGTTAACTTGTGGTCAAGTATTCGTCCGGGAGGTTCTACTTGGATTCTTACACAAGGTGCGAGTACTGTTTCTACGGGTAATGCTATTGAAAATTCGGCGTGGATTCAAACTAACTCATTTTCATATACAGGATATGGAATTAATTACATTAGTCCATACAACTTACAGAGCGTAAGTGAAAACAGATTATTTGGTATAAGTCCAAATTGCGAACGTTCTGGTTACGGTGTGTACTTAGAAAACGCAGGAACACTTACTGGTACAACTGTTATTCCTGCACTTGCTGGTCAACCGGGATACAGCGCAACTGGTGTACCAACAACTGATATGTTTGGCAATCCTTGGTCAGGAAACGGCACACCACATATTGGTGCTTATAACGACTATAGTTTGACTGCGACTGGTTTATACAATCCTACAGAGCGCAACTCTAGTGCAATTACAATTGTTCCGGGTAGCACATCACAAAGCATTGAGTTGTACCTTGGTGTTACAGGGCTTACAGCATCTACAGCTGGGCTGTCAGCTACATTTAACCGTACACGTAGTCTAGCCGTACCTATTACCCTAGTGTCTTTATCACTTATGACTGACGGTTGGGTGTCTGGCGGATTTAAAGAAGTTAACGCAAGCACGATGCCGGGTGTTTACCGTTTAGATCTACCTAATGCCGCAATAGCGGCAGGGGCAGATGATGTGACAGTTGTTGTAAAGGGTGCTGCAGGTACTAACGGCGCGGTGATGACGATCAAGCTGCAATCTGTTGCAAACGAGATTCTAAGTGCAGACATCGGTGGCGGTGCTAACGCTGGTACGTTAAACGAGCGTACTGTACGATCTGCATTGCGAGCAATGCGTAATAAGGTGTCTGTAGGTACAGGCACAATGATTGTATACAAAGAAGATGACTCAACGGAAGCGTGGACTGGATCGTTGTCGAATACAGCTGACGTGACGGTAGATCCGGTATAAGGAGACGTAATGCCATTTGTAAATGTACAAGTACAGTTGTTAAGTGTAGACGTATCACAGGATGGTCAAATTACAGCATTCTTTAGTGATAGCCCTGAAACGGGTATGACTTTTACAGACTTTGCAACATTAGAATCGTATTTAAGTAATGACGGGGTTTGGTTACCTACACTTAAATTGATGGCTTTACTTGATTACACTCAAGAAAGTATTGCAGGTAAAACTGTCTCTCTGTCATGTTCGGATCCTAATGACTTATGGGTAAAGGCAATCTAAATGGCAGTTGTACCTTATAAGCACACAGTTGAAATGCTTCCATATAGGTTCGGAATCAGCGATAACCGGAGCTGGCAAACGTTTGTAATACAATCGACAACTAAATCGGGTCACAGATTTCGTGCGGAAGCAACAGGCGTAGTATCTAAAGTACTGATTTACACTGGAACGCAAGCACCGGGTTCTGGAACTGTACGAGTTGGTATACAGACAGTAACCGCTAGTACTGGATTGCCTACAGGAACGTGGGTTGCTTACGGAGATCTGGCGTGGGTCAACACAACACACAGTCAAACAACTCAAGAAATTACTACTACAGTTTCAGGTTCGGTTACACGAGGTGAATCGTATGCGTGGGTTGTGGAATATGTTACTGGAACACCATTTACTCTAGGCACATTTATAAACGCCGTAGACCGATATATATCAGAGCCGCATCAATATTCGTGGTCAGGAACTGCGTGGAGTCTTGTAGGCGGATTTAACAACTGGGATAGAAATGTTTATGGGTATCAAATAAGTTCTTTATGGTACGGACATATCTATCAAGGCTGGGCGCAATACGATGGCACTAATAGTCAGTATCACGGTGCAGTTTTTACATTAGGTGGTGATGCAACTTTAACAAATGCAACACTAAGCGGTGTTCGTGCTATATTCAAAGGAAACACCAACAATGCTGGCGGAATATCATGTCGCATAGGAAGTATTGTTGGAAGTACACTGACACCTATAAGTACGTTTGACATTGTTCCTAATGGTGCGCTGTTACAAAGTAATAATAACAATGAATGGTCTGCGTGGAACGACTTAATGTTTCCGAGCAATGTTACAGTGCCTACAAATACAAAACTATTTGTAGGATTCAGAAAACAATATGATGTTGTTTTGTTTTTACAAAGTGTAAATGCTGTAAGTCATTGGAATTGGTGGACGAGGGGTCCTTCACAAGGTAGTTACGCTTATGTAGACTTTACGACTAATGCGGTCACAGAGTTTACGCTACAGCGTCCGTGGATGGCTCTTGATTTTGATAGTGTAACTACAGTTTCTGCTGGCGGTGGTGGTTTAGCAGCTAATCCAATGGCGGGGTACGTACTATGAGTAAATATCTAGGTGATTTCAGTGCGTCAAGCATTATAGATTTTAAGTTCACTACATTCCGTCCATCTACGGGTGCGCCATTTACGCTTGCTGGCACTCCAGTTGTTTCGGTATACAAGGATAACGATGTAACTCAAACAACTACTGGCGTAGTACTTACCGTAGACTTTGATGGTGTAACAGGTTTAAATCACGTACGTGTCACAACAACAGACGCATTTTATGCTAACGGCAGTGAATTTGAGTGCGTTATTACCACTGGTACAGTTGACTCTGTCAGTGTTGTTGGTTCTTGTATTGGTCGATTTACCTTACGCAGTCAAGCATCGCTTTATCCAACAACTGCTGGCAATACTCTTGATGTCAACGTAAACGGCGAGGCTGGTGTTGACTGGGGAAATGTAGGCAATCAAGGTTCTACAGTTGGATTGGCAGCAACAACAGTATTTACAACAACAAACGTGACCAATAACGTAGGTGTAGGGACTATTGCGGCTAACGCTATTAACGCAGCGGCTATTGCTACTGACGCTATTGATGCAGATGCCATTGCAAACAGTGCAATTACAATCAGGCTTAGTACAGATGGAACTGCTTCTGAAGGACGTATTATTGCTGGCTCGGTAGCAAATGATGTGTGGAATGCACAGGTTGCCACATATGCAACTGCTGGATCTAACGAAACGCTAGGTACAGATACGTATGGCACAAAGGTGATGCGTACTGTTGCTGCTAACCGACCATCATCTGTCAATACTGCTAACGGTCATGTTGTAGCATCAATGTCTAATGGAGCTATTACCGCAACGGCTATTGCTGCTGACGCTATTACAGCTGCTAAATTTGCCGATGACGCATTGGTTATTCAGTCAGCTGCTGCGCTCGGTAATAAGATACGGTTTGCAACAGATGCAATTACATCTACTGTTATTGCTTCAGATGCAATTACTAATGCCGAACTTGCCGCTACTGCTGTCCAAGAAATTTGGGATTACAATGTTAGTGCTTATGTAACAGCAGGTCTTGCTGGTACATATCTTAAAAATGCTGGCGCTGCGGGTAACCCTTGGTTAACCGATATTGGTAGTGCAGTTACTTATCCAGTTGCAACTACTGCTGGTGGATATTTACGAGAAAATCTAAGCAAGACTGGGGATGTTGAGAATGACGTTTTAAATGTACCACTCAACGTATGGACAACTATTGTTACTTCAGACTCTACAACATATGGACAACTTAGTAGTTACTCAATGGTTGATGTCATGGCGTTGCTTGCTAAGGGATATTGTTCGGTATTTGGTACAGTGCAAGCATCTCCAGCTCCAACTACAACTACCGTTAAAACATCCTTAACCGGATATGTCAATAGTGCGTTTAATGATCAAACTGTAATTTTCTTGAAGGGGTCAAGTATTGCTGGTTCGTGTACTGTAATCTCATCATCTAACGCATCTGGCAACTTGGTGTTTGACGAACCACTTCACCAGCAGCCCTCTGTAGGTGACGAGTTTCTGATTCTACCAATGCACGTACACTTGCTTAGCGCGATTGCAGATAAGTTACTTGGTAGGTCTATTGCCGGTGGAGCCGATGGTGGGCGAACGGTAACTGATGCAATGCGCGTATTGCGTAATAAAACGTCAATCGCTGGTAATACATTGACTGTGTATAAAGAAGATGATGGAGCTACGCTACCAGCAGCTTGGACAGCCACGTTATCTACAAGTCCTACAGCAGATCCAGTCACAGGGATTGACCCAGTCTAATGGCAGCTGGATTCAGGTCACCATTTTTCATATGGGTTGGTGGACTAGCTGCGCCCGGTGGTGTTGGGCCTTTTCCTCCTACTCCTACCCCATGTCCTTGCCCAACGTATGGATATGATGGCAGCCTAAGTAACAATTGGGTAACCGACACTAGTCAATGTTCTGCGCTACCACTTCCGTATACGATACCTATGTTTAGGTTGTATATGTTATCTCCAGTAATAAGTACATATAAGACATCTGCTACGCTTACAAATGCATGGCAACGAAAGGCTTGCGGATAATGGCAGATACAACACGTAACGCACAAGCTGTGCGTCAGACATATACGTTTGGTGATCGTCAGTTTATTGGTATCGACACAAACACCACTGCTAACAGATTGCAGGATGGGTTGGTTCAAGTTGCAGATAACTTGTGGAATGACGGCGGAGCTTTAACTACCAGGCCTGGAATGCACGCACAGTTGACTACTCCGGGTGACCCTATCCATAACATGTTGCAGTACAGGCAATCAAACAATACTGCATCAAAGATACTTGTAATCTCCGGAGATCCAGCTATACCCAACACTGTAATATCCGAGTGGTCAGATGGTGCGTCTGCATTGACTCCGATTAGTTCAGTGACTGGATATCCGCAAGACAGTCGTATTGTTCAACATGGTAAATACATTTATGGCGTCCCAGGTGCAAGTGGTGGATCTGTCTGGAAGTACAACGGAACAACAGTAACTCAGGTTTTTATGCCAAGGCCACCAATGATCAATGGTAAGGATCATATACAGCCTGTAGCTAATCCAAAGACATTTGTTACTAAATCAATTGTAGGCGCTGCTGATATCGATAATGATGCAGCAGGTTCTACATTCGGCTTTGCTTTTAGTACACTTGCTGCTTCATATGAAATGATTACAGCAACAGCCACAGCCGATGGTTATACGTTTGAAGCTGACACAGATGGCTCGGTGCCTAATGCAACTGTGTGGCAAAACAGTGGTGCTGGTCTTGCTACTGTCAAGCAGTACACGAATATAGACGCTGCTCTTAGTGGTGCGGAAAAGATATCTAACTATGCTACGCAAACAGGTAACAAGGCTCTATTACTAGATTCCGGTGGGGACTGGATTCAAAAGACGATGACCGCGCCAACATACACGTATGATGGCACGACATTCAAAACTGGGATGTACAGCCTTAGATGTTTGATGTACAACAATGACTCACTAGACAGCAGACGTAATCATGGAGTGTTTGTTACTGTAACCGGATTAGATGTTTCCAGTAACCCTATTGTCGGTTGTGTGTTTACACAGATAGTTCAACCAACCGTAGCACAAAGTGTTACAGACTGGAAAGAGATAAGTCTGTTTGTAGACTTCCGTCCTTTTGCTGGGACTATGACCCAGGTTCGCATCAAACTACAGACTGCTAACGCCGCTCAGACTACGACAGGTGATAGCCGTGGTGTACTGGTAGATAACATAGCGCTACATCCGATCTTGTGTAATCTTGCACCCAACTCAGAGGTTGTTAATGCATCTGGTTTAGTTCAGATCAGAACGCGTCAACAGTCTGGCTCATTGTCTCCTTTACGTGCAGGTTACGTAAAGGGTGTCGCTGTCAGAATCAGCTCTCTAAACGTGACTGACCTAAGTAATCGCGACACGGTTAGTTTACGCGTAGAGTTCCCAGAGGCATACCGGGCAAACCCTCCGTATATGTCTTTGGGTATAAAGAACACTGGATCCGCTACTATTAACTGGACTGGGTACGGTATTTATGATCCCAAATACGGGTATATGTCGTGGAATATCTTCGGCATAAACCAGACAAGTCGTAACAATGTTGCGTCTGTTTACGTACGATTAGAGCAAGACTTTGACACAACGCATGACACAGTGTTGATGTCGATAGGTGAACTTACAACCGACGGTGGACTAACACCAGATGTAACCTACGAGTACGTATTTACTAGATGGAAGACAGAAGGTGGAGCTGAGCGGCCTCCGTATTACATAGAGAACGACGTATACACTCAAGGTGTTGAAGGTTTGCCTAGTTTGGCAAGTAAAAGTATTACAACTACAGCCGCAATGAGTATGGTTGAGTTGATATTGAATCCAGCGGATACATCTAACAGTAATCTGGATCTACGGTACGACACAACTGAAATCGCTGTAGCAACGCCGGCTGGTATTGACTTCACTAACACTGTTCCAGCCTTAGATCAATTGCGTGTTGTTTCGGGAGCAACTGGTTCAGTTGTTTATGTTGATACATCAGGAACGACACGTACTGTCGCCGTTACTGCTAACGTTCCTACTTCTCTAACGTTTAAGATCCGTTCGGTAACGACTGCTCCATTTCCTATATGGGTACAACATACATGCGCATACTCTGGATACGAGTATGGTCATATTTGTATATACAGACGTGGACAAGGTGTATTCCCAGACGGTCGATTAAGGTTGATTGCCGTCATACCTTCAGATGCTGTAAGTGCAACTATAGGTAAAAACTGGAGAGCTGAGTACACATCTGTAACTGTTGGTTCAGCATTCAAACGCATCAAGTTTATAGACCGAGTTCCTGATGGTGACATACTTTACGAAGCTGGCCCATATGAACCTGGGTATCCATTTGAAAGCGGCAGGGACAATCTTCCAATTGGTTGTACTGCTATCACTGAGCATGCACGTAGATTGTTCCTTGCCAAGGACAATACTGTGTACGCTACGTGGATGCTAAACGGTATCAACGAGGCTCCTGTATATACAACGTTAGTACCAGATCAATCAGACCCAAACATCTTTACTAAGGGTACATCGTTTACTGTAAGTAGTAAGTATGACAATGAGAAGATAACAGCTCTGCTTAGCTATGCTGGCGATGGAATGATCGTTAGTAACACAACAAGTGCTGTATTGCTTGTTCTTAGAGAAAACTCTGTATTACCAGTACTGGGCTTTGATCCAACAAACTTTACTATCCAGTCAATGCTTCGTGAGCCATCTGTTGGATGTGTGTCACCGCGTGGGACAGTAAGTCTGTTTGGCCGCCTTATGTGGATGTCTCCTCAAGGCGTACTTGAATTCAATAATGGCGTTCCTGAAAACAAAAGCATTCAGTTGCGTAAACTTCTAAGCATGAATAGCAGTATGAATAGTGCTGACATTCAAGCGGCGCCTTTTAAGAACATATCGTTCTTTGCGCATGACATGCGGTTGTTTGTGTTTGCACCAACGACATACGACACATTGAATTCTGCGGCGTATGTTTATGATCTGAGAACTGGTGGATGGACTAGATGGTTCGCCCCTGAATTGACATCTACTACTACAGGTTTCTCAGCAGCAGCCGCTTTGACTGGTGGTAATGATACATCCACTATGTACATAGGTACAGAGTACGGACAGATATACAAACTGGTTGGTACTGCTGACAGAATACTTTTGCCGACATCAAACCCAACTCCTATTAACTGGACTCTGACAACCAGGCAGTACGGTCAAACTTACAGCGAAGGAATTGCTTACTATAACCTCAACCGTGTGAGTCAAGTTAATGTCCACTATGAGTCAAAAGCGGAGCTGTTCAAGTATACACAGCCATCATCTGGTAATGATTTCTTCGCTACACAGGACTTACAGGCTGGTGACCTTATTCGGTTTACACGAACATCGGGAGTAGTAACACTAGGCACTAACTACTATGTACTGGCCACAGGCCTTACAAGGAGTAAGTTCCGTATATCGTTGACGGTAGGAGGTGCTGAGGTAGCTAATCCTGGCTTCTCAAACGATGGCGCCTTCGTTCAGCTTATTGATCACACTGTTGGTTATAACGTTCAGTCAGTGTCAGCAGATGGAGTGTTTAGTCCCGTTGCTACACCAAGCACGTTTGTGTTTGCCGGTGGCCAGAACAAGACTATTGCGCTACGTGATGTATATCGCGATGTATTTTCACAATGTGTGCAAATTAGTCTTTCCGGATCCGGGCGCACGCCCGGAGTTATATATGCCACCCATGTGCATTCTTCGGATGCAAGGATTCCAAGAGTATGAGTTCAGTACTAATAGGTGGTTCATCTGGAGATACAGCCAGCACAACACTGACTGTTGGTGTGGCTCCAGAGAATTACAGTTTTACGTTATCTAGACAACTAAACGTAACAGCAACCCGGACTCTAGTTGATTACAACAGTCTAGTTGCAGTAGATGCTACAGCCGGCGCCGTCGTATTGACGTTACCTTCTGGTAGGGCTGCTGGCGGTAAACTGCTAGTTGTGGTCAAGACTGATACAACTGGTAACACCGTAACGTTTACTCCTATTTCAGGAGAAAGTGTCTTTGCACCAACAGGTTTTAGTAGTCTCTCAACGAGGTACGCAACAGTGATGTTTATTGGAGTAACTATAGGGGCAACCAGCGGCTGGTTGAAGGTGGCTTAATGTACGTAGACGATCCTGAATTGGGACAAGAATACTATCCAAATGCTGGTGAGACGTATGGACCTGATGGTCGTCCTATGCAACCACAGGGGATGCGAGGTCAACCTAATGGTCTGATGGGGCAACTAGGTAACTTTGCTCGCCAATCTGCTCCTCAATACTTGATGAACCAGGCTTTTGGTAGGAATCTAGGAGGCAGCGGCCAATTAGGTCAGTACGCTTTGCGTCAGGCTCTTGGTGGAGCTGGCATGAAGTCTCTTGGTATGGCTATACCGGGTGTCAATGCAGTTCAACTTGGCATGGCCGCATTGCCATTCCTTTCTAAGGGTTTGTCATCACTAGGTAAGAACCTATTCGGTGGTGGTAATAGAGGACCTAGTGCTGAGCAATTAGCAATGGGTGAGTCTAAAGCTAACATCGGCAATATGCGTGGCGCATACGGTGCTGATATTGGTACTGGTCAATCTATGCTTGATCGGTACAACCCAATGATGGATGAAACCATCGGTCGGTTGCGTGATCTTTCCAATCGTGGACTTAGTTCCAGTTACGGCACAACACAGATGGCCGGCGCTGCGGCTGGTACGGAGGCTGCGCGACGTGCAGCTGAATCACGTATGCGTGCGACAGGTGGCATGATTGGTGGCGGCCAGGCTTTATCTGGATTCGGAGGCATTAACCAAGCTGCTGTCTCTGGAGCCGCTCAAGGTGCATATGATGTTGCAGGACGTAACATGGCGATGCAACCTCAGTTAATAGGCCAGTTACAGGGTGTTATTGGTAACCAAATCAATCGTGGTGACCGCTACGTGAATACTGGCCGGCAAGGCATGTTTAATGTTGATCAGAATCTGTACAACATGAACTCAGCTGAACAGCGACAGAATCAAGCTATTAGTCAAGCTAATCGCGATCGCGAGGCTATGGCGCTCGGTGGTGTTGCAAACTTGGCTGGTACAGCAATGGGTATGGAGCAAAGCCGACGTGACATGAATCGGTTTATGGACATGTATGGAAATGAAAATGATGATCTAACCGCAGCGTTTGATCCATCAGGTGGTATGCCAATCCAACAACCTCCAATTTTTGGTCGCGGTGGAAACACTGTTAATCCAGGAGTAACCGAAGGAATGATTCAAGGCGGAAGTGGATTCAGGCCTGAAATATCTGGAGCGCTTCCATATCCATACGATCAAATACAAGTGCCATCTATGCCACGTAAACCAATGGGTAGATTCCCTATGAACCAAGCTCCATTTGGATTTGGGCAGGCGCTAGATATGAACAGGGGTATCGGTACCGCTGGGCAGATAAGGTTGTAACGACATGGCAACATCAACAGGATTAGCAAGTGTTTTCAAAGGCATAGGTAGTGGTTACCTTAACGCTGTAAACCAGGGTCGCCGCGAACGCATGTCCACGATGACTAATATGCAACGCATAAAGTCTGATCGATCACGCAATGCTATTGAGGCTTTAAAGCTTCAAGCTATGCAGGATGAGAATAGACTTAAGCGCTTAGATGCTGCGTCTGACCGTGACTACAAATACGCCGGCTTAAATCAGAATGCACTAAACGCTGCGCTTGGTGAGATTAATAGGTCCAAGAAAGAATGGGAAGGTCTAGACGAGGATAGTATCAGTACTAATGTCGCTGCTCTGCGTAACTCCCTATTCCAAGCGTTGGGTTACAATGAGGAAGCACGTCCATACGGTTTGAAGATGGAACAGATTGCAGGCATGGTACCTATGCCTGGCGAACAGATACCGGGGCAGTTTACTACAGGTAACGTGCCTGGAGCAGTCATAGATCAGGGTCAGGGCCGTGGTGCCATCGAAGGGCTTATGCCTCTCGATAAGGCTGCTAAGGAATTCCCTGGCGTTATGGGTTTGCAGTCTGGTAATGAGTTCAATCCACAGACCGGACGATTCGAAACGTTTGAACGAAAGACCTTGAATCCTGCGCAACAAGGCATGGTCGGCATGTACGGTCCACCAAACATTGATGCTCTACCACAGGATCAACGGGACCTCGGTACTGCTGCATTCAACATGCGCGGTGTACCTGACTCACGCTTCCGCAAACCCGGCGCTCAAATCCCAAAGGATGTTGTAGCATTCGGTGAGCGTGAAGCAAAGCAGGGACAGATACCTCTCACGGCTACGTACGGAATGCGTGAGCAAACGCGCGCAAAGATTGAACAACAGAAAGCTTCTGCTACCCTAACAAAGCAGCGCGCTACTGACCTACAGACAACTCTAACTCCAAGGCTAAAGATACTAGAGCAGAAGGGTATTGGGCTTGCGTTAGACAATAAGTATAGACCTTTCAATGAGGCTTTGAAGCAAGCAACATTAGCAGTTCGCCAATTCTCTGCACAGGTTGCAGCAAATGCTGAATCTGGTCGTATGTCACGATTCAAGGTTGGCCAGGAATTCAAGGAGCGCCAATTTACCGAAGAACAAAACATGAATCAAATTGGACTTGTTCAGAAGGGTATGGACACTCTAGGTAATCTTAAGTTGACACTTAGTACGAATGCACAGGCTTATGCTACAGCACTGAAAAACGGTGATAAGGCAGGAGCTGCAAAAATCCTAGAGGCTGGTAATGAAGTTCGTGGACTTTACGGTCAAGTAGATAAATGGCTTAAAGAAACTAGTGGGAATCCACAAACAGCAATGGTAAACGTAGCCAATGCGATGGCGTCAGCCGAAAAAGCAAAAGAACGTCTGTCATGGGATCCAACAAATCAACAAGCACGGGCAGCATTGGCTGCGGCGAATAGCGTAATTAATACCCCGTACAACAGTATGAACTTTGGTTCGCCAGCTCCATTGCCTATGGCACAGTTCATTGGTACACAGCCAGGTCTTAGCCCAGAAGCATTGCCGTATGTCCAACAGATTATCAATAGTGGCAACTTCGGTAATGGTCGTCTACCAGACTCTGCTGGTGCATTTGGTGGCGGTGGTGGGTATATGCCAGGATTTGATAGACCAGTCGGACCTAATATTAACCCACAACGGATAAACACAGGCGGTGCAGGTAAACCAAAACCAGTAAAGCCTATAGGTGGGCCTGGGCCGAAACCTAATAAACCAGGACCTAAGCCCGGTACACCAAAGTTTTTAGATCTGTAATGCAAGTCATACCTGCAAAGTACTCTACAGTACAATGCAGGTATGAATGAACGTCAACTCAGACAATATCAATCAATTGCTCCCACCATTAAAGCTCTGCGGGATTCCCCAGACTTAAGTACTAAAGCAGGTGCGCGAGATTATATTGCTAACGGTAGTCAGTACGATGACGTCTTATTCTCTAAATCATTCACGCGTAATGTAGATAGGCTCTTCAAGGAAGGCTTAGTAACACGCGACGATAAAGTTACTCTCGCAAAGTTTAAAGCTAGTCGTGCAGTAGAACTTGTCAACGATCAAGACAAGCGGCAGTACTTCACTCCTGACAATGAGTATCGTCCGGACCTTTCGCCTGAAGCCATCTATGGTCTCCGTCAGTCAGCCAAGCAAGACTTTGGTAAACAGATTCAACAGACTCGCGAAGACGAAGAAGAATATCTAGGCAAACTGAAGTACACGCGCGATGACGTGCAACGGTGGAATGACCAACCGTACACATTCCGTGATTTACAGACAGGTTTTGAACAACTTCCAGATGCTGGCGCTGGTGTCATATCTGGCATGAATAAGCCTATACAGGCAATGATTGAAGGTAGACAGTCTGGAGATCCTAGCCTAGCCTATCAACAAAGTAATAACCCTCTTATAGCGGCAGGCGAAGCATTCGGTACACCATTCCAAGAACGTGTAGCTTCGATGCCTGGAACTATCTTCGGAGGAACACTCGGTTTCCGTGGAGCCGGCGGTCTAGCTGCTATGCTCGCACCAAAGAAGTACAAGGGTGCAGCCTATCTCATGGCTGGCCTAGTTGGTGCTGCTGGTGGTGGAACGTTAGCCACAGACCTTAACTCGAATATAAATGATAAAGCATTCGAATTGATGCTGGGTTCAGCTGCCCTTAAGGCAAAGGAAGATTACAAAGGGCAACTAGCTGCCGACTATCCATTGATGTCGCGTGCTGGATCTCTTGCTGGCGACCTGATGTTCTTTGCACCTAGCCTAAAGATTCCAGGTGTTGGTCTGCGTGAAGCCGCACGTCAGATATCGCAACGCGGCGCAACTAAAGCGCTGAAGAATACACAAGTACAAGCAACTGTCAGTGATATTGGCGACCGATCCATCGAAGCTGCACAGGGTATGTTTGAATCGTATCAACAGAGCGAGGCGGCAAAAGCTAAGGGTGGCTTTGGATTGTCTCCTCAGGAGATTCTCTTTAATGGTGCAATAGGTGCATTGCTTGGTGGTGAGACACCATTGGGTAAAGCTTCGTTTGAATTTGCTAACAAGGTAACAGACCCAGCTTACGCACTTAACAAGCTTACAGAACTTCGACAGTCTAGAGAACTAGGTAAGCCAGCACGCCCAATTGAGTCAGATATCACACCTTACGGTGCAGATGGACTAGAGCGCCTGAACCTTGGTGGTCGATACACGCCGGGTGTGGACTCTGCGGGTAGACCAATACTTGCGGGTGCTGAGTATGCTGTTTATGACCGTGCTAATCGTAAGGCGAGCATCGTAGAAGACATGGCGTTACCTCTCGAGGGACGCCGATCTCAATATGCCGCCGAGCAATTGCAGACTATGACTGCGTTGTTCCAGCGCCAACCTGTCATTGCATACAGTGATAGGAAGTCAGGTGTAACTCGTAACATCATTGGTATATCCAGAGACGCTGGCGTAGTAGTACGTGATGTAACTCCTGATGGCCGAAGCAAGATTATGGTCGTACCAGTCAGTGCTATCTCCAACAAGAAGATTGCAGAGAAGCTGGTAGACACAATGTCAGCCCAGGGTGTAGCACCTAACGAACGACCGTCACAGTTTAATCCAGACAACTATGATAACGCTGACCGATACGTTTACAAGCAAAACATCTATCTTGAAGAAGGCTTGGAGCCAGTTCCTGGCCGTGTTATTAAAGCTGTTGGTGATCCACGCCAGGGAATGTATATTGTTGGTTTGCCTGATGGTACACACATCCGTGTCAATGAGGGTCAGATCAATATCGATGACACGTCTGGTGCTAAGCCTGAAGTATTAGGCAACATACGTGACGAATACTTCCCTACGTATCTCGGAGAACTTGCACCACAAGAGCGTGTAGGTCGGATGCAATGGAAGTTCTATGATCCAGATTCGAATACAGCTGACGTAATAGAACTCACACCAGAACAGAACCGCGCTGTTTCACGCGCTAGGTCCGCAAAGAGTTACCTATTTGATAACGCTCGGGCTATTACTGATAAGAAGTCTCGTGACCTAGCCATCGAGGCAGCACGATCTGAGATCGCTGCTGACGTAGAAGAGGCTATGGGATTTGAGCCTGCCGACGGTAGATTCAAGCGCGCTGATGTAATCGACGTTATGACTGCTGAGTTTGGTCAACAGACTGCAATCGTTACAGAGCTTACTCCACGCGGATATAAAGTACGACTCGTCGATCATCCACGTAAAGCTGCTTTTGTTGTGCAGAATGGTATGGTTGTCGCCGATCAACTTGGTAATCCAATTACTCCAGCTGAAGCAGAGACAATGATTGGAGAGGATGTAGACGGAGATGGTCGCATCGGATCCGTTTCCGCGCCAACACCTGCGGAAGGTGGCGTTGATACTGCTGTAGAGCCAGAGATGACTCCAGTTGAATCAAGAGCTACTGAAGATGTTGATGTCATTGAACTAACATCAGCAACAAAGGGTCGTGTCAACAGCGCATTGCGTAACTTATTGGAGTCAGAGGACTTCACTGATATGTTCCCTGAATTGGGAACCTCGGAGCCGGCTGTTGAGCCTGAATCCCCTATAGTTGAAGATACTACCGCCGTAGAAGGTGAACCTGCCGATGAAACAGTTGTTGAGGGTGAACCAGAAATCCTTGGTAGCGATGTATTGCCAATGCGTGAATCAGTTGATACTGATGACGCAGATACTGAATCTACGACAGAATTTACATCAGCCAGGACATTCAATGTCCGAACCCGATACAAGCACGTATACGGAACGATAGATCGTAACGATAACGGTACCGTTTCTCTACAACTGCGTCTACAAGAATTTAACCCAAAGGGTGAGGTCACTGGCGACTACCGTACAATGTACGCGCTTCGTGGTAATCCAGACGGAAGCTTTAATCTTTACAACTCCATGTCGAGTCCTGATGCGACTGGTACTCCAGATGCTGTATACACACCAGCAACCTCTCTGGGGCGTCGTGACGCCATTAATAAAGCTATCCAGTACTCAGTTGCGTACGCTACTGGCCAGGCAGTACGAGATCGAACGTTTGTCATTACTGCTCATCTTGCAGATTCGACAGCAGATGATGCCGAGAAGGCACGCAAAGCTGCTGAACTTGCAGATAAGGCTGAAGCCCGTAAGCGTGAGCGCGAGGAAGCCGAAGCAAAACGTGAGGCCGAGCGCGAGCGTGAGCGTCAGTTCCGCCGTGAGTTACTTGATAAACAATTGGAAGCACGTCGTATTCAAGAAGAAGCTAATCGTGAATTACGTCGCCAACAAATTGAAGTAGACAGAATGAAGGCAGCTAAGACGGCTGAACTTGAAGCAGCTAAACTTGCTATCGATGAACTTACTGCCAAGTTAGCAGCAGAACAGACTCGTGCGTCTGAGCAACAGCAAGAATTACGCGACGAGTTGGCCAAAATTAGGACGGAACTTGGTGAAGCAGCCGCTGCGGCAGCAGCTGCGCGCAGCGAAGAGGCGCGTCAGATCGCGGAGGACCTACGTAAGGAGTTACTGGACCAGAAGGCACAATACGAAGCGGCGATCGCAAGTCTACAACGCATCATCGAGAATGGCCGACCACAAACAAGTACAGACCTATCGTCAATGCAGGACTTGATTGAGGCGCTTACAAAGGCTATTACAGATGCCAACGAACGATCGGCCAACATAGCGGCTGCGTCAAGTATAAGTGACGCTGCATTGGCAGAGCTTACAGATAAGCTGAACAAGTCTATTGAAGAGGCTAAGCGTCGCGAGGAAGCTTACCTAGCTGAGATACAAGCAGCTAAGGACGAACTCGAAAGACTTAAGCGTGAACTGGAAGCAGCACGTAATAATGCTGATGATGCCGGTCGTTCAAGAGGTCGGTCACGCCGTCGTGTACGTGAGCGCCCAATGATCGACGAAGCGCCATCTGATGTCGTTAATAGTCGTGTCATTGAGACTGTATTACTTGATATAGGCGGCGATGTGGTGGAGGTTGAGGCAACACCAGTTGCAAACCAACGACAACTACAAACTGTACTAGTAGAGCAATATAAATTCAGTAGTGACGGCGCTTACTTCTTTAGTGGTATTGTTGACAACTTTGCCCGTGCGTGGGCTGTGCGACAAGTCGAGGCAGGTGGCCGTACTGTTTTAGGTACACACTCTGACTTAATGACATCTGGCCGATCTGGTGAAACAGTAGTCGAGGTGACGGATGAAGAAGGAAACCTTATTGATGAGATGGTCTACCGGACCATGTTCAACACCGACCCTGCGGTACTAAAAAGCATTGCGTCGTACATGCGCGTGTTCTACAAAGAGCGCCTTGCTTCCTTTGCTTTCATTAATGACGCAACAAAACTTGATGCCGAAGCCAAAGGGTTTATTTTTACGCGTGCTAAGCAGACTGGTATGTCAACTAACGTCATTGTTGGTTTGGCAGCTAGAGATCAGTTGACAGGTATCCATGAGGTAGTTCATGCCCTCATTCGTGGGATGGATTCCGAATCACGTCGTAAATTAGTCAACCAACTTAGTAGGGCTGGCATCAACGAGGTTATTGATATTGATAACCTACCTGCACATATCGAAGAACAACTGGTAGCCATGATGGTTGCCGATATTCAAAACGGTGTGGCGCCGCGTCGTATAGAAGAAGTACTGCAAAAAGACGGAACAAAGGTCCGTAAACAAGTAGCACCTGCTCAAGGCTTAGGGACTGTTTATCAAGGTACGCGTCGTTACCTGAACAGTGTTATTCAAACAATTGTTGCTAAGCGTCCTATTCGTCGTGGTCCAGACGGTACATACACAGTACGTTGGAGCGCTCCATATACAGGTGCAAGAATCTTTGCTGGTACGGGATTGCGTATTGATCACAATGGCAAGAAGCAATGGGTTACAGCTAAGAAAGCTATGACACCCACGCAGGAAGAATTCGACCGCTTCCCTGGGAGCCGTACTCGCATGGGTTACGTTAGTGTTACTGATGGCACTAACGTATTCGATGTACCTGTTTCAAGCGTGATTGAGTACGGTGGATTGACCAACGGTATGAATGCAAACTTAATGGATACATTGAGTTCATTCATTGGGTCTTACTACTTCGAACACTTGAAGTGGCTGAAAGCATCTGAACCACAGATGTTTGAAGGTTTTACGGAGCCAGGTGATGATGGGCTTGGCGATACAGGTGACGATGGAACAGGAGATGATGGTGGCGGCGATGGCGATGGCACTGGTGATGATACTGGTGACGATGAAGACGGAACTGGTGACGATGAGGATGGTACAGGTGATGACGACACCAGAGATGGTGTATGGATGCCACGCGGTGCCACAGGTATTCTAAAGTACGAATCAAACAAGCCATTAACTGCGCGTGATTATGACTTCCCAATATTCCTGATCAAATCCGTGAATATGTCCGACGCTACGATTGAGGCGTACTCTGACTTTGCTAAGTCAATGGGCGTACCACGCGAAAACGTATTTGTGTTCTCAAACCCGCCAAGGCTTAAGGACTTTGGACCACTTGATCCAGACCAACAGATATTCTCGATATCAGGATCAAACACCGCACCAATTGGATACGGCGTTGACTTCCGACGTCAGATCATTGAGAAAAATCCACGATTCGGACCAGGCATCAATGTACACACGTTAGGGCAATTAATCCGTAGTCAAGAGACAAAGGATGCATACACTAATTTTGCTACCGCATTTGCTGATGTCAATGGTGAACTTTTTGATCGTGTAATCAAGATGCGTTACGCGCAGCCATCCACTACCAGTCGTGTTTACGATCCATTGCAAAGTATGTCTAACATCCAAAACCTGGCATACATAATGAAGACTGCTGTCGATGGGGCTAGTAGAGATGTGACACCAGAAATGCTCAATGATCTTGAGCCTGTAACTGTAATCCGACGTATGTATCGTAACGAAGGATTCTCAGGTCTCGTTCAGCTTGCTTCATTCTTGCATAACAGCCCGTCATTGCGTAATAGCATTAAGCATCCTGTCCTACGTAAGTTCTTGTCGAATATGTCTCCTGTAACAGATCCAGGTAATACGGTCCAACAAACCTTATTGAAGATGATTAACACGCCTGACGTATTCAATACTGTTCCAGAATACGCAGACGATAATGCGTTCAATGTAAGAAGCACAGACGTAACTCGTGACCAGCTCGTTGCTTTGTATGCTCCATCTCTGAATGACGCTCACCTAAACAGATTCCTAGAGGGTCTTGGTGATAACAAGCGACGTGTAGAGAAGTTCAGAGAACCCGTCAAAGACATGATCCAAACGTTTAGGAAAATGTCTGGATTTAATGAATACATCAACTCAACGCCAGGATCTCGTGCTGCATTAAACAAGCTTGATAGTCTTGTTACCGTCGGTGAAGTTGCATCTGCATTATCGATGCATAAAACCATTGGTGAGATGAGTGTCGTCCTTAGCCAGAAGGTCGTCCCAGATGGTGACTACAGTAAATTACATCGTGCATATATGCAACGGCTTGTCGCATCTGGAATCGAAGCTAATAAGGCTGTAGCAAACATATGGACTCTCAATACGAAGGAAGGTAGAGGTAGCGACTTCGCTTATGCTCCACGCAGTATTGATGGAGATACATTCACATACCAACGTGTCAAAGGTAGTAGTGACCTACCAAAGGGGACAGTAATAGTAAGCCGTAGTGGTGATGCAAAGCTGCGGAAAGACGACGGTACTGTAGTTAATCTTCCAGTAAGCAACACTGTCAAAGCGTTATCTGTCAACTCTGGGATCGCAATTCGTGACACTAAGATGCCTATCAATAGGTATGTACTGACGGCAGCTCACTTGATGGAATTTGGTGGTGAATTCAATAGTGTTATACCGATGTCTCAGTTCATGTTTGAACGAGTTGATTCTGGTGATGACATTGTTGCAGGTGACGCATTCATACAGCAGCCTGACATACTGAAGCAGACCAAGATCGGTATGACCCAACTCGCTAAGTCTGATCGTTTGACGATTGGTACAAACGGTAGAGTAACAGCGGTTCGCGACTATAGAGGTAACTCATCTCACGCCTTCCGTATGATGACCAATGTCATGGGCATGTCTCCAAACCAGGCCGCCGCCCATTACTCACGTACAGAATCACCAGACTTCAAACAATGGTCTGGAGGTAATCCTCTGGTTGAGTCTGTCTACAATGCTGACATCAGACCAGACGTAACCATTGGGGATGTTCCAGCGTCGTATCTAAGTTCAATCCGTAAGTACATGTCGGGTCAGGATGCATTGGCTATTCTTGACGAGATGGTTGACTCATCTGTTATCACTGAAGATGATGTTGAATCATTGTCAGTTGCAATCGATGACTTCTATCGAGGTGAGAAAAAGCCTAAGACAATCAAACAGATTGTTGACTTTGCATCAAAGGATAGTGTAAAGACAGCATCAGTTAAATTTGCTATCCAACAGGACATGAAGCAGTCTAAGTATGATGTTGCAAGGACAGTACTTAAGGATGCTACTGCTTACAAAGAAGCAGCCTTGCGTCCCCGAACTGGCAAGCCTTTAGTTACCATTGGATTCGTACCTGATACTGCTACATCTATCTGGTTGCGGTCCAGCCAGGGATACATCCTTCCATCTGGTGTAGATCGTCTTACAGGCCAAAACAAAAAGATGAAGTATGTCCGTATGGACAACCCAGTCGTTATTGATCTCAATGGCGGCGGTATGGATGCAGGCACTGTAAGTAAACTTCTGGTCAAACATAAGAACCGTGATGGCATTGTGTTCCTCAATGTGAAGCACAGTGTGGGTGGAGACAATGCGTTGCAAAACGTAGCTGTGCCACGCAACTCTTATCCTGCACTCAATGTCGCATCATGGACCAAAAATGATACAGCAAGTAAGGTTACTCGTATCGCTGAACCAATGACGGTCATGTATGAGCGTGTAGATTCAACAGATGACATGGCATACGATGCAACGCCGGCGCCTATGCCTATCCGAGTTGATTACTCTGATATGCGTGGACCGACAATGCCAGAGAAGTTCATCCCGGTAAAGAAACCGGAGAAGTATCAGGTACTCGGGAACATAGTTGACCAGTTCAACGATATCTCGCGTCTCGTACTATCAGCTGACTTTGCGTTTACCACATTGCAGGCTGGCCTTATCCTGCTTACCAACCCAGCTGTTGGTATCAAGGCATTGATTGCTGGCTTCCGAGGATTCTTCGCACCAAACATGCAGCTTGAATTCAATGGTAAGACCTATGGCACTCGTAAGTTTGGACGCGAGGTCTTTCATAAGATCGGTAACGAACTTCGTGCGATGGATGTATATGAAGAAGCTCGAGAAGCTCAGCTGCCTTTGACTATGTTCACCATCGATGAGCGGCTACGGGATGCACAGGAACTCGAGCTGTACAACCTGCGTCGCATAAACCCTAACGCTACCATGGACGATGTCAAGACGACGTTGATGGATATCGACGAGCTGGGTACAAATGACGAATGGTTCCTTAAAGGCCGTTGGACCCAACACATTCCAGCTCAGGGTATGTTTGAGCGTTACAACGCAATCGTCCACGATATGGTCCTACTGCTACAGTTCGACCATATGAAGAAAGCCATCATGGCTCATGGATACATTCCAGGATCTGAAAAGTACAATACTGCGCTTCGTGATTCAGCTCGTATACTTGCGGTTAGTGTAGGTGATATCAAATACTCTACTAACAGTGAGACGGACGCCAAAGCGTCACGTATCTTCAAGGTTTTGTTCACGGCGCCACGATGGTTACTATCTAGGGCATTGGTAGATCCGATTATCAATAATGTCTTGTCGTCATCATCATTCGGATTCCTACGTAATGTAATGGGCCAGGATAACCCTGTGTTCGATCTATACAAGGGTGATAAGGCGGCGGCAGCAATTGGTAAGAAGATGTGGGGCCGTATGGCTGGAGCCTGGTTGTTCCTCATGTTCTTCTCACAGTTGATTGCAGATCGGCTACCTGAAGGTACTGAGGTTGAAACAAACACGGACCGTAACTTTGGTCGAATCCGTGTTGGCGACTTCCGTATTGATCCACCCGCTGGTGTTTTCGACCACTATCGCCTTGCATTTCGCCTAGCACAGGCTGCATGGATGGTGACACCATCCGAGCAGAAGAAAGCCAAGGAAGCTGGCACGACTGTTATGCGAGATACATTCGATGACTTGCATCGTGAGTTCACGTATAAGGCAAGTCCTCTGTACAACTTCATCAGTGGTACATTTTTCACAGGACGTACTCCAATCGGTGAGCCAATGTTTGGAGAGAGTGAGAGTTTCTCGTACGTTTACGATAAGTTTGTGAAACCTCGCCTAATCGAGATCAATGGTGGTTACAAACCATGGATGGATGATGTTTCGGTTTCGAATGCATTCGTTGAGCGCTTCCCAACCGCGGTAGCAACAGTCCTCGACACTATGTCTGCAACAGATAAGTTCGAAGGTAATACAGCGGCTTATACTGCTGCAAGTCAAATGCTCAACAGCTTTGGACTCAAGGTTGAGATTAAGCCACAGAAAGCAATCAAGGAACGCAAGCAGGAAACAAACCTTTACACCGCAGAGGAAACACCTAATATTCTTGACCTACTCAAGGGTGGGAAGTTAGGTAAGGCAATAACAGGAGGTACCTATGACCAGTAAGAAGACTGCTGCACATCCAGGATTCAAGGCTGTGCAGCAGAAGATCGCTAAGAAGCAGGGTATTCCAATGGATCGGGCTGGTGCGATTCTGGCGTCAGCATCTCGAAAGGCCGGTCCCGCCGCCAAACGAAAGAACCCGAGGCTGAATAAGGTTCGATAAGTATTGATATCCCTGGGGCTAGAGCTACTTCATCGACTGCCAGAAAGTCTGGTATGTCATCATAGTTGATGCGAAGTATCCCTAGCCTTAGGGCTGCATGCCATGGGGTCCTTGTGCCTGTCAGGTAGTAGACCTTACTTATGTCATCCCTGATGCGCCTGTGGCTGATACCTAACCGTTTGGCTGCCTCAACCCGATCGTTGCATAGCACGCATGTTATAAGGACTATGCGTAGCCAAGGTGTTAGACGTTTTACTTCTCTCATAGTCCACCAAAACTCAACTCACTAAACGCACCAATGGCAGGTCTGTATTCAAGGGACACTGTTCCAATCGGGCCGTTTCGATTCTTGCGGATGATAACTTCAATCTCATCTACAGGTGATGGCTCTATCGCAGAGTAGTAACTCGCACGGTACAAGAATGCAACGACGTCTGCATCAGATTCAATATCACCTGACTCTCGTAGATCTGGCAGTGTTGGTCGCTTATCATCGCGCTTATCACTAGCCCTATTCAGTGATGAGAGTATCAGTACAGGTATATCTAGTTCCCTGGCTAACTGTTTGACACCACGACTAACAGCTCCTATCTCAGTAATTCTATTCACGCCCTTAGTTTCCACCATCTGTAGAAAGTCTATGACCACAAAGTCAAGACCGTTCTTCTCTTTGAACCGAATGCATAGACTTCGTATGTCGGACATAGACATTGGATTCTTTGCGGCTACGAATAAAGGTGCATCGAATAGGTTAGCCCTAGCTCCCCTTAGGTGCAGTATCTCTGACTCTGTAAGCTTGTTGTTTGAGATGCGACGCAAGTCGATGCGCGACTCTAGTGATAGCAACCTATGGATAGTCATCTGCATCGACATCTCGATAGACATAAACAAAGTCTTTGCGTTCTGATTGCTGGCGTTACGAGCTAACGCCATAGCGAACGCACTCTTACCCATCGATGGCCGTGCGCCAAGTACTATCATCTCTCCTTTGCGCCATCCGCCAACCATGTCGTCCAATGCTTTGTATCCGCTGCTTATCCCTGAGACTTTATGATCATCCTTTCGACTTGCAATATCATTAATAGCTTCTGCTATATGGTCATCGACATGGTGTACTTCAACGTTACCTCCCTTGGTTATAGAACCCATTAATAATGATGACTGGTCGATGATCTCCTGTGGTTCGTGTTCCCCTTTGTATCCAAGGTCTATTATCTCCATCGAGTGTTCGATGATTCTGCGTAAATCTGCGTCACGCCTAACGATCTTGGCATAGTACTCAGCATTAGATGTAGTCGGAACAAATTCACCGACCTGCATCAAGAATGCAATACCACCTACTTTGTCTAGGTCAGAGTTTGAGTTTAGTGTGTCGATCGTAGACACAATGTCTATTGGGTTGTTGTCGTTAGCTATTCTTACAAACGCATCGTAGATAACACCGTGTGCGTTCCTGTAAAAGCTGCCACCATCAGGGATGTAAGGTTGTACCTTAGATAAAACAGGCGCTCCCCCCAAAAGGATCGCGCCTAGTAATGCCAT
>Ga0315905_10001106_pt1 | contig 29257 bp, 25 predicted proteins | sample LakEriMetagenome_5_FD_203522 | JGI IMG/M metagenome (GOLD analysis project Ga0315905, IMG submission 203522) | Freshwater fungal communities from buoy surface, Lake Erie, Ohio, United States - Buoy 4 MA121 | ecosystem: Environmental > Aquatic > Freshwater > Lake | place: USA: Lake Erie, Ohio...
TTTTTACGATTCCGTGACACATACACCTACATGAACCATTTTTTACCCCGACAAAAGCGGACAGGGAAAAATCCTGCCGGGTTGGCTGCCTCCTACCTGGATAAATTCTATGTGGCCAGAAAACTGCAGCTGCTATGTGAAATGGTCAATTCCAGAAATGTGATGGCTATCGACTACGATTATTTCATGCAGGAGGATATTGTCAGGCGAATGAAAGAAGGCGCTTTCGCGGATGAACCGTTGATCAGCATCTATTTCAGAATCCTCATGACACTGACCGAGCCGGAGGATGTGAATCACTTTGATCTGCTTCGAAAACTGCTGGAAGAAAAAACAGCCGGTATCAACAAAAATGAATTATCGGATATGTATCAATATCTGATGAACTACTGCATCAGAAAAATCAACACCGGAAACACAGCTTATGTTGAAACGCTCTTTGAAATTTATCAAACCGTAATAGAAAGAAAGATTATTTACCGGGGCTCCTTCCTGTCGCAGTGGGATTTTAAAAATATTGTAGTCATCGGGCTTCGGGCAGGTGAACATGAATGGGTGTTTGAATTTATCAATAAATACAAAGACGATCTTCCAGCAGAAGAAAGAGAAAATGCATGGACTTACAACAAAGCATATTACCACTTTGCAACAGGTGATTATAAACGGTCTATTTCATTACTGCAACAAGTGGAGTTCACCGATCTGTATTATCAGCTCGACACCAGAGCCATCATGCTGAAGTGTTACTATGAATTGCATGACGAAGAAACCTTGCTATATCACCTGGCAGCTTTTAAAATTTTTCTCACCCGAAACAAGCTCATTTCCGAATATCAGCGAACCATCTACAGGAACCTTGTGAAGTTTACCAACAGGCTTGTCAGACATGCATCGGATCAGACCGAGCGTCACAAAATGCTGGAGGAGCTGAATGAAGTCAAACAGGTGGCGGATATTAACTGGTTGAGAAAGAAACTGGGATAGACATTGGTCATTAGTCCTTGGGATTAGAGATGCAAGGTCTTGCGTCTCTAATCCCAATGCATCAGGGAAACGATTTTTTATTCTCCTAAGATCCCCAAACTTTCGCAGGCGGTGCGGGCGGCAATTTGTTCGGCCTTCTTTTTGACGTAGTCGGCTCCCGTGGAAACTTCCTGCTCATCGATCAGTAACCGCACCTTGATCAGTCCACGTCCGTTACTTTCTTCAAGTGTTTCAAAAACGATCGACTTTTTTTCCCGTTGTCCCCAGTTGATGATGCGGCTTTTAAAGTTCACATCCTCCTTTTCGATCTGATTCAGATCCAGATGAATGTTGATGATGCGGTCAATCACAAAACGTTCGGCTGTTTTGTAACCCTTATCGAGAAAAACGGCTCCGACCAGCGCTTCAAATGCATCGCCATACATCGAACGAAAAGTGCCGGGAGCAGAACTTACATTCATGAATTTATCAAGGCCGATCTTCAGCGCGAGGTTTTTCAGGTTATCGCGACTGACAATTCTCGACCGCATCTCTGTCAGGAATCCTTCATCCCGGAAAGGAAAACGGCGAAAGAGCAGATCTGCAATGACGGCTCCTAAAACAGCATCACCCAGATACTCGAGTCTTTCGTTCGACAGCTGAACACCGTTGACTGTGGCTGAGGGAGCGGAGCGGTGAGAGAAGGCAAGTTTGTACAGGGAAATGTTATCAGGATAAAATCCCAGAATATTTCGCAACGAGGCGTACATGTCCTTGTCGGGAGAGAAAAACAAATGATATGGAGTGAGTAATCCCAACTTACTGATGGTGATGAAAAAATGAATTGGTTAACTGTTTTGGCTCATGAATCAAATTCATTTCAACATTCGCTTCATCAGCATTTTTCAACAGATGAATCGGAACATGACGAATGAAGAAAATGTATGAGGAATCAAAAAAATTACTGAACCAGCTTGGAGAAAATCACCGAGGCGTTGTGACCACCGAACCCGAAGGTATTACTCAGTGCTGCATTTACGGTACGTTGCTGGGCTTTGTTGAAAGTAAAGTTGAACCGCGGATCAAACTCCGGATCATCGGTGAAATGATTGATCGTAGGTGGCACCAGATCATTCTTAACAGCAAGAATGGAGGCTACCGCTTCAATGGCACCGGCCGCCCCCAGGAGGTGTCCGGTCATTGATTTGGTTGAACTGATATTGATTTTGTAAGCATGCTCACCGAACACACCTGAAATGGCTTTCACTTCACTGATATCACCCAAAGGTGTAGAGGTTCCGTGAACGTTGATATAATCGATTTGGGTAGGTTGCATTTCGGCATCGTGCAACGCATTTTTCATCACGTTCAGCGCGCCGAATCCTTCAGGATGCGGAGCAGTGATGTGATGGGCGTCGGCCGACATGCCACCACCTCTCATTTCAGCATAAATTTTAGCGCCGCGTGCAACAGCATGTTCGTATTCTTCCAGAACGATAGCCGCTCCGCCCTCTCCCATCACAAAACCATCGCGGTCGAGATCGAAAGGACGGCTGGCTGTTTCGGGAGAATCATTTCTTTCGGAAAGTGCATGCATCGCGTTGAACCCACCGACAGCAGGTTCGTTGATGGCTGCTTCCGATCCGCCTGCAACAATAGCATCCGCTTTACCTAACCGGATCAGCATGAAGGCATCGTTGATTGAATGTGAAGAAGAAGCGCATGCCGAAACGGTGGCGTAATTAGGGCCGCGCAAACCGTAACGGATCGATATGTGCCCGGAGGCGATATCGATGATCATTTTAGGAATAAAGAACGGGTTGAAACGGGGAGTGCCGTCGCCTTTGGCAAAGCCGATAGCCTCATCCCAGAAGGTTCGCAAACCACCGATACCGGCAGCCCAGATCACTCCTACCCTGTCGGGATTGAATGAAGGATGCGAAACCACACCTGAATCCTCAACAGCTTCGATGGCAGCAGCCAGACCAAACTGAGAAAAAAGATCAAGTTTACGGGCTTCCTTACGATCGAGGAATGTGCCGGGATCGAAGTTTTTCACCTCACATGCAAAACGCGTCTTAAACCTGGAGGCGTCAAAACGTGTAATAGGGGCGGCGCCACTCTTTCCGGCGACCAATCCGTTCCAGTAATCTGAAACATTATTGCCCAACGGGGTGAGGGCACCCAACCCTGTTACAACAACTCTTTTAAGCTTCATCAGCTAAAAAAGGAATTACTTTACGTTAGCCGAGATGTAGTCTACAGCCTGTCCAACGGTGCTGATTTTTTCCGCCTGATCATCAGGAATGGCGATGTTGAATTCTTTCTCGAACTCCATGATCAACTCAACGGTATCGAGAGAATCGGCGCCCAGGTCATTGGTAAAGCTGGACTCGTTCTGCACTTCACTTTCATCAACGCCTAATTTGTCAACAATAATAGCTTTTACGCGGGATGCAATGTCTGACATAGCTTTTTAAAATTAGTTTTTTATGAGGCGCAAAGTAACAAATTAATAACCGAATCATCAAAATATTATCAGAATAGTTTGATTATCAATCACATGAATATGTTGCCCGAATGTTAATTGCCTTTAATTCAACCACATACAATATCATGGGTTCCCTTACCTTTGCGGGATGATCAAAATTGCCGTTCTGGCCAGCGGGTCCGGTACCAATGCCGAAAACCTCGTCCGCTATTTCCGAGAGCACCCTTCCGCCCGGGTGATGATGATGGCCTGCGACAGGAAAGAGGCTTATGTTTTTGAAAGGATGAAGACGTTGAGGGTTCCCTCCTATTATATAAGGAAGGATGATCTGACCGGCGGAGGACTGTTGAAGCTCCTGACAGATAATGGTATTGATCTGGTAGTGCTGGCGGGATTCCTGAAGCTGGTGCCCCGTGATGTGATCAACGCTTTTCCAAACCGTATCATCAACGTGCATCCGGCACTGCTACCCAAATTCGGCGGCAAAGGCATGTATGGAATGCACGTACACACAGCGGTAGTGAACGCGGGCGAAACCAAAACCGGAATTACCATTCATTATGTGAATGAGCATTTTGATGAGGGAGAAATTATTGCTCAGTTTGAAACTGATGTTTTACCGGAGGATGCTGCTGAAACTGTAGCGAAAAAAATTCACGAACTAGAGATGAAACATTTTCCGGAGGTGGTAGGGGAAGTGGTTAGTAAGTTAGTGGGATAGTGGGATAGTGGGTTAGTGGGTTAGTGGGTTAGTGGGTTAGTGGGTTAGTGGTTGAACGCAATCATAAATAATCCATCATAACCAATCATAAAAATCTTAACCAATCACTTATCAAAATACTGAAACAACTTCTTCAGCGGCTTCCTGAGCGTGGTAAACATTCCCGGCTTGAGGTCGTTGATTTTCCAGGCCATTTTATCTTCGATATTGGCTTTGAGCTTGACGAAGAAACTGTGATTGCTCAGTCCACCCATGCGCATTTTGACGATGGTTTTTGGGAGATAGGCCACTTTGATTTTATGCTTGTGAATGAAACGCAGCATCAGCTCGTAATCGGCCGATAATTTCAGATCGAGATTGAATCCGCCGAAGCGATCGTACACTGACTTTTTTACGAAAAAGGTAGGGTGCGGAGGCATCCAGCCCTTTTTAAACGAACCTTCTTCATAATCACCCGCTTTCCAGGTTCGGAGAACTTTTCCCGAATCGTTCCGGTCGACGAATACCATGTCGGCATAAAGGGCCTCAATTGATGGATCGGTAGCAAACTGCTGTGCTACTTTCGATATGACGTTGTTATCCGCATAGAGATCATCGGAATGCAGCAAACCAATGACCTCTCCGGTGGCCAGCTTTATTCCTTTATTCAATGCATCGTACAATCCCTTATCTTTTTCAGAAACAACTTTAGCAATATAAGGCGAGTAACGGTTAACGATGGATAAAGTACTGTCTTTCGATAAACCATCAACAATGATGTACTCTATATCGGGAAAATCCTGCGACACCACCGATCTGATGGTATCTTCCACCGTAGCAGCGCTGTTGTAGGTGATGGTAATGATGGATACTTTCAATTGATTATTTTGGGATTATTATGATTGGTTATGATCGATTATGATTCCTGCCTGCCGAGCAATTCAAATATTAGGTTAGAAATGATTATGATATTTATCTACTGAATTTCTTTATCAAATGGTGCAGGCAGGGATTAGTTATGATTGAGTTTCCCCACTATCCTACTATCCCACTATCCCACTATCCCACTTAACCACTTACCTACTTCACCACCCTATCCTTCACCTTCACTGCAGGATTGCCCCGGTAGATGGAATAAGGCTCAAGGTTTTTGCTGGCAACGGAGCAAACACTCAGAACGGAATGCGAGTGGCAGGTAACGCCGGGACAAACGAGTGCTTTGGCTCCAATCCAAACACCTTCTTCGAGAACAATTTCGCCCACCATCAGATCGAATGTTGTTTTCGAGTAATCATGGTTTCCGCAAAGGAGCATGGCACCCTGGGATATGCAGGCGTTGTTTCCAATCTTGACTTTAGAGTGATTTTCTATCCACACCAGTTCACCGATCCAGACATGATCGCCGACCTCTAACAACCACGGATATTTGATTCGAACACCTTGTTTGATGACAACGCCCTTACCGATTTTCGCTCCAAACATCCGAAGCAAAGCCACTTTAATCTTGCTGAGCGCTGATAAATGATTGAGAAAAAAAAGAGTCGAGAATACGTGCCACAAAAGCAGCTTCAATCCGGAGCCTCCGTGACTGTACCATGAATTGTTGAACCGGGAGAGATCAGTTTTAGGTTGCATGATTTTTCAGGCAGTAAATTCAAGTGCCTTCCGGCTCCAGGTATCGGGTGTAAAATGCGTAGCCAGTTCTGCACTTCTTTCTGACATCCGGATCAATTCTTCGTCTGAAGTCCGGAGCAATTTTTCAAAGACTTTCACCAGTGATTCCACGCTGCATGGTTCATGGAAGTACCCGTTATGCCCTTCCTTCAGGAAAGTGGTGGCGGCACTGGTGGTGGTGCTGCATATCATCGGAAATCCGGCGGCAGCAAACTCATGTACTACTACACCCCAATGCTCATAATGAGCAGGCAATATGAAGACTCCGGTTTCCCGGATGAATTTTCCCATTTCGGATGGCTGAACGAATCCAAAATTACGGATTTTATCATGATTGGGGAATTCGTTCAAATAATCTCCTTTTCCCAGACACCATAACTCCCATTCGCAGGGATGTTTTTGCTGAAACAAGACAAAAGCCTGCCAGAGTTCTCTCACGCCTTTCAGTTTGGCGTACCGTCCGACAAAGATGATTTTTTTGGGAAATGATTTTCGTTTCTCATCCCGGGTATTGAGATACTGTCTGTGGAAATAATCATAATCACAGGAGTACCATCCGTCTTTGATCTGATCGCTACTAAAGCCCAGTTTTTTTGCATAGGTGATTTGCGGACCGCCGGCTGCCCAGCAATGCGTAAAGTACCTTTTCAGCCAGAATGGCCCGAAGATAGCGGCAATGTTTTGTTTCAACGTGTTCCGCCAGGGATTATCGAGTACCAGTACCGTGGGCACTCCTGACTTTTGCTGACGGCATAACTCAAGATAATCCTTATCAATCCATCCGCTGCAGATGACGGCATCGGGGTTGATTTTGCCGGCCAGACTGATCAGGGATTTTTGATCGAGGCTTTTACGTTCGTAGAAAAACAGATTCTTTCCTGTGAGATCAAATTGGAACGGGGCTATGGCATTGACAGGATAGACCACCACATGAACCTCGGCGTTGTATTCAGCCGCCAGCCTTTTCATACAAGCCAGCATGTATCCGGCCATTTCGGTATACAGAAATAAAAATTTCTTCATTTCAAGATTAAAAAAATCCGGTCACTCAGGTTGTTTTTCCGAATGTTTACAAAAATAACATTGAATATCATGAATCGCCAAAAAGGTTTAAATTATCCCTTACCGCTTCATCGGAACTGACTATTGACTCCGCTTTGGTGAAGGCTCCTTGCATCCACAAATCATATTCCTGCTGATCCATTCCGGCAAACCGGGAAACTACCTCAGCCACTTTCCGGTTATTATCCAGACTGAGATCGTATCCGGCCCTGACCGCTTCCAGGTTTCTCCAGGGCGTTCTGTCGCTGATAATCACCGGACAACCGGAAGTAAGTCCTTCCACAATCGCATGCCCGTAATTTTCGTTTTCAGTAAGCAGGAACAAACAATGGTAGTCTTTGAGTAAAGTTGTCAGCGCGGCATTGTCTACCTGTCCCTTAAAGGATAACCTGACATTATCGGGAAGTGAATCAGCCATCTTTTTACATTCAGCCAGATAAGACTCATCTTCCGAAGGGCCGTAAATATCGAAATCGATACTCAGGGAGTTGTCAGCAAGTTTTAAAACCTCCAGGCATTGCATCAGATTCTTCACAGGACTGATCCTTCCCAAAAAATATAATTTCAGATTTCCGGGTGTTTTCTTTCTGGTGAATCTGGTAACAGGTTTATTATCTGCCAGATCAATGGCCAGTTTGATTCTTACATGATCGCCAAAAACTTTTTTAATTTCCGCTGCCTCTACCGGTGTTGATGCATGCCAGATGACATTCTTAAACATCCCGGTCATCCCGGCAAGGAAAATAAACAGCTTCTTCTTGAACGGCTTAATAGCCAAAGCGCCGCTGCTGAGCATTCCGCGTGGACCCAGCACCAGTTTGCACGGATAGCCCAGCGACTTCACAGCACGAAGCGGATACAAGGTAAAGGCAACCGAAAACATACTGTTCAGATGAATGGCATCGGGTTTTTCATCAGCAATGATTTGTTTAATTGTTGTGTAGTTCTGCTGCGCTTTTGACAAGTAATACACAGAAGAACCGTCATCTCTTTGATTCCATTCACCAGGAACAATGCCATCATAAGGATGCTCGGCATTCAGATCGGTATCGCGTGTGACGATTCTGAAATCAATGAAATCACTCAGGCGTTTCACCATATTGCTCATGGTGCGCACCGGACCGCCGGCATTCTGACCCGGAAGATACCAATCGATAAAAACCAATACCTTCTTCTTCATTCCGGTGTCGGCTTTTCTGACTTATCGAACTTAGTAACCGGCACTTGTACTTCCTTACCAACTCCATCGGCAAATTTGTCATAATCAGTAAAGAGCAAAGCCAGCGTAAAGAGGAAGGTACTGTGATACGGGTTGAGAGAGCCCATCAGCCAGGCTTCAAAAGTGGCACTGAACATGATTGCAAACAAGTAAGGTAATGCCATATAAGTTTTGGGAATCACTTTCGAAAAGGCTGAGAAGAAGCCAAAAGCCCACATGATGAGTCCGATAATTCCGGTGTTGAGCCATAAGGCCAGGTAACTGTTGTGGACACCGCCCACGTGACCATACTTCGGACCCAGTATATGACCACTCTGAATGAAGTACCATTCATCAAAACCAAATCCATTTCCGTAGAAAAAGTTTTGCGTATTTGAGTTGATGTACTGCAAGGCCCATGCCCAGGCATGAACACGTCCGGAGCCGCTTTCAAGTGTGTCTGCTCTCATGAGTTCGGCAAGTCCGAGAGCTCCAAGGATTTCCACCAAATTGGAAACAATCAGGGTATATATGATGGTCACCAGTACGAATATTACGGCTCCGAGCAGTGGTGAAATCTTGTAAAATCTCAGAAAAAAAAGAAAAATGCCTATTGATAAAATTGAATTTCTGGATCCGGAAAGAAAAATAGTGATGACAATTATGGTGTAAATGATGAGCTTTTCATTCTTTTTAAACAGCTCAGGAAACTTGATTGTTGTGGTGTGGAAAAGCATGAACAGCACCGTACAGAAAACACCAATACCGTTTGGATTTCCCATGAGCCCCTGATACCGGCCCACGATGGTGACTTCAGCAGGTACTATGATAAACATCACCAGTCCGATGAGTAACAGGTACGACATCAGTAAAATATGGTCCTTGATAAAAGCGGAGCCGCGGTCATAAAATATTTTAAATAAATAGGACGGCACCACCAGAATCAGCAATACATACGACAGTGTTTTCTGCACAGACACCATAAACTCGGGGTTCCGCATGATCTGGAAAGAAGCCCAGATGAAAAAAGGAACAAACGGTAGCAGGAAAACATTTTTATGCCGGAACGACTTGCTGTCGAACAACAAAAAAACCGCCATCAGCAACAGGTAAAAAACTTTCACCTCCTTAGCGAATGCGAGATAGGGTTTCCAGGAATCAGAAAGAAAGAGGATCAGTACAAAACCCGAAAACATTTCGGCGTACATATCTTTCCGCTTGAGTAAGAGGACTGACAATGCCACCACGCCAATTCCGAGAGTGGAATTGACGGCACCGGCAATCACCCAAACGATGATCATCAGGGCGAATTGTCCGTTTCGGGTGAGATACTCAATCATTCCTGCTTTTCATTTCATCGGCAATCTGCCGGAAAAGGCTGATATGCCGATCACTGATTATTTTCCAGGTAAAGTTTTCACGAACTCTGTTGTAAGAGGCTTCCGATAATGACTTTCGCCTTGCGGGATCCATTTCCATGAACTGAATCATGGCTGACTTAAGCGAATTAACGTCTTTTTTATCAATTATAAAACCATTGGCTTCATCCACCATTTCGGTGGTAGCTCCTGTGTCGGTAACTATGACCGGCATACCGCAGGCCATGGCCTCAAGAACCACGGTGGGCATACCTTCGAAGAGGGTAGGCAATACAAAAACATCCTTAACCCGGTACAATTCATTGAGTTTCTCATCGCTGGCAAAACCTACAAATTCAATATTCGGCATGCTGTATTTTTGTACATACTCATCATACAAAGGCCCTTTTCCAACCAGCGACAATGAAAACCTTTGGTCATATCCTTCTTCATTCAATTCCTTGGCAGCCAAAGCAAGCACATCGATTCCTTTATTGTAGGCAAAACGTCCCACAAACAGGAAATTCACCTGAGACGAATCAAACTTTCTGACGGTAGGTTCCGGAACATTGCATGCATTGGGAAGCACCACAAAGGAGTCGCGGGCACCATTACTTCTGATAATGCCGGACAGTCGCCCGCCCAGTGAAACCACTCTGGCAGCATTTCTGAACTGATGTCTTAAAATCATCCTGAATGGAATTCCCAGCAGCTTGTCGGAAAGTCTTAAACCCTGAAAAGGTTCCAGACCATGCGGATTAATTATCAGCCGGTTTCTGATTTTACTCATTCCTGCCCAAACAGCAAAACCCTGTCCGTACACAACAGCATCAGGATGCTGCAAAATGAACTTTAGCACCTCTTTGGAATAAAGATAACAATCGGCGAGATATCTTCCTGTTTTCTTAGGGGCGGCCACCACCACTTCATGTATGCCCAGAGAGGGTTCGAAAACGGTGACTCCTGCATGAGGATGAATCACGGTAATATCCACCTCACCGCTTTTGGCCAGTTCAGTAGCCAGCAGTAATGAATGCCGCTGTATACCTCCAACCATATGAGGAAAAATTCCGTCGGTACAAAAAATGAGTTTTACTTTTCCCTGCATTATGAAACAAGCGTTTTAATGCCTTCATCGATTCCGATTTCAGGTTCCCAGCCCAGCGACTTCAGTTTGGAAATATCTGCCAGCAAATGCATTCTTTCCACTTTCCGGACTCTGGCGGGGTCTACAGTAATTTCAATCTTCTCCCCAAGTGCTTTGGAAAAAGAATCCACAATCTCAGTAACCGAATACTCAATTCCGCGACCGAGATTGAATACATCAAGGCCTTTGTTCACTTTGCTGAGCAATACTGAAACGGCATTGGCCATATCGTAAGTATGAATGAAGTCACGCTTGGGAGTCAGATTACCCAGATTGATATTTCGCTTGCCTTCCAGCACCTGGCGCTGAATTTCGGGTATCAGGTGCGGGTTGGTTTCGTTGGGACCGAAGGCATTAAAGAATCTGCAGACAATCACCGGGGTTCCTGTACGGAGATGAAATTCATTACAGAGTCTTTCGCCGGTAAGTTTGGATAAACCGTAAATATCAAGAGGCAGAACAGTATGGGTTTCGGCAACAGCTTCGTCATAAATGGGATAAACAGCCGCGGTGGAAGCGAAAAATACCTTACCGACACCTGACTTCTCAGCTGCATCCAGCACGTTGATGGTGCCCTGTATGTTGATATTGGATGATTCAAAGGGGTGCTCGTTGCAATACGGAATAAAATGTATGGCAGCCAGATGAATCAGCACATCAGGCCTGATATCGTTCATCACCGAAAACATTTTACTTCGGTCGAGGATGTCGCCCAAAATAAAATGAGAATCATCTATATCGATGAACTTTTTGTTTCCGAAAGATAAATTATCGACAACATAGATATCATGTCCTTCTTTTTTCAGATGACCGTAAACAGCCGAACCAATGAAACCGGCACCTCCCGTGATTAATATTTTACTCATAATAAGATAGAAATTTAAACTTTATTAATTGAACTGAGCAGATAAATATAATTTGACTTGTTGGCATCTTTGGTAAAATACTCTTTTACCAAGGAAATCATTTTATTTCTGGTTTCATAAACCGTTCGCTCCGGCAAATAATCATCTGATTCTTTTAGCACATGCCCACATCCGTGTTTGGATACAAACAATGAATAATCGCCTATGCCCTCAGAAATGATTACAGGCAAACCGGCAGACAAATATTCGGCGAATTTGGTTGGTGACGCAACCCTGTTTGTAATACTTTTTTCCCTGTAAAGGATTCCATAGTCACCTATCTGCAGAAAGTCCTGCACCTCGGAATGTTTAAACCATTTATCTGAGACCTGATTCGGATATTTGACCTTCATTTCATTAATAATGTCATCGGGTTTCGACATAAACACAAGTTTATACCTGTGAGAAGCCGACAGTACCCGGCCGAACACTTCATCAAACACACGAAAAGATTGCCACCCGGAAGCAGAGCCGGAATAAACCAAAATGATATCTTCAGCCGCAAAACCATAACTGACCCTCCTCCGGGTCAATGTTGAATCATCCGGCAAGAGGAGGCTGAAATTACTCTGGAGTGTACAGGGAATCACTGCATGATCGGGTCGGTTATAGCCATAAGCTTCTCCCCACCATTTCACAAGTTCCTCTGACACCGCTATTCTGAAGTCGGAATTGATCACTGCATCCTTTTCCCAATCGGCAATATTTCTTTTGAATTCAGGATAAGCCACCACATCATACTCTTTCCATTCCGCTGCTATGGCTCCTCTGCCATCGAAGCAAACTTTACGGACAACACCTGCTCTTTTAGCCGCAAGGGCAATTTTTGCTGCCATCACATTTCTGGCAATTACAGACTTTTGACCTGTGAAGAAACAATAAACCGCAAACAGAATTGCACTGAATTTCCAGAAACGCGCCATTGGCAACGCAGGAATCACCAGAGCATCCGGCACTTCGCTCAATATGGATTGTTTGTTTTTACCAAAATCATGTAAAGAAATAATGGCAACCAACCGAATACCGGCATTCAATTCCCTGTTCAGATAATTACAGACATCATTCACCTGACTGGAATAAACGCCTGTTGGCTGGTCGTTGTAGGTCAGATAAATCATAAAAGAATAAAGCGAGTACTTTTATATGACATCAGGTTAGGGAATCATTTTCATGAAATCTGTTTCTACCCTGTAATTTTTGAAGGCAAACTGAAGGAACTTATCAAACTCAGACAAATTATGATTATTGATCATTTTGGGATGGGATATGAAATGCATGTAAGTATTCTCCATGAAATACTTTTTATACTGGCCTGCCTTTACCGCTGTCAGCAGTTCCACTGCAACTCTTTCCCAGTCGCTTCTGTTAATATCTCTGCCTTTACCGGATCCCGGTATTTGATGCGAAAGATCGGCCGGCATTTGCCCTTCACCCCTGGTGAAGGTATGATCCTTAAATATTTTATAAACCACTTTCAGCCACAATCTGTTTAAGAAATCCGTTAATGCTGAAGTTTGAAGTGAACTGATGGTAAACTGAGTGAATTCTCCGTTTTCCACTTCCCGGCAAATATCTTCAGTGAACCTGTAAATATTTTTCAGTGGTGAATCTGAAAAATCGAAGAACTGGGCTTCAGAAAACTGGTAGAATCCGGTGAGTACACTGAATTCAAATTCTATATTATGCTTTTTGAAGAATGGAACAAAATCGATAAAGGGTTGAATGCACCAGCCTCCTGCCCTGTAACCTGTGATCCTGTAATCTGGAAACTCTTGCATCAGGATTTCCCTGAGAATGGAAACAGAACCGTCAAATACCTGCTCTTTTTCTGAGTCGCTGCAATTGTAAAACCGGTATTTGGCAATATTGTTCAGCTGCCACTGGTTGGTTGATTCATTGTATTCGGCATCGAGCCAGTGTGGATGTATGTGTGGAAAAACATAATGTCCGTGGCGCACCAGTTCCCTTAACTGACGGGCTACGCTATCAAAATCATCACGGCATTTTAAAACCGACATTGACTTTTCCTTCAAACGAAGCAAATAGGTAGTATCCACAAAAAAAACCGCCTTGATCCCATATGGTTCCATAACTGAGATCAGCTTGTTGGTAGGATCAATCATGCAATCGCCGACTGTACCGCTTCTGTTTCCCAGAAACAATTCATAGTCATACGTCACCAGCAATTGCTTAATCGACTCCATATATTAAACTTCCATGCATGTTAATAGCACCAGCGACCGGACCGGGCTGACAACACTTTCCGGTAGACCGATAAAATCTCCCCGGTTATTTTCTTCTTCTCAAATTTCTCTCGGCAGTAGTCAACCATCTTCTGCTGATCATAGTTGTTGTAATGACCCATCACATGTTCAATGGCATCGGCCATTTCAACGGCATCATGATTCTTGATAACCACACCCTGATCCGGTGTAATGAAATCCCTCGGACCGCCTGAATCGGTAATCACGACAGGCCGTCCGCAGGCCAGACTTTCAATGAGCACTACGCCGAATGTTTCATACTTACTGGCAAGAACAAAACAATGGCAGTTATCAATAGCCTGTTTGACTTCATTGCGAAACAACTTGCCTTTGAAGCTGATGGTTGATTCAAGTCCCAGATTTTTTACCTGGGTTTTCAGTTTGTAATCATCCTGGCCGTCCCCGCCGATACTGAGCCGGATGTTCTTTCCGCGGTTTTTTAACACTTTTACAGCATCAATTATAAGAGCTACATTTTTCCGTGGAAGCAAAAACGAATTGGTAAACAGCTCAAACGGCTCCGGACTTTGCCATTTCTTCTGCACAAATCCCTGCAGAAAAATATCACTGACCAGATTGTGAACTACTTTGAAAGTGCCGTCAGGAAGTTCCAGTTTTTTCTCCATGTCGAGCCTGAAGTTATTACTGACTATCAAAGCTGCATCTGCCTGAAGGAAAATTTTCTTAGACATTTCCAGATCCGACTTTGAGTTGTTGTAGTCGTTGAGAAATGAGGATAAATGTTCTGTTATTACAAACGGTATTCCGTGCTTTTTTGCGATGTAAGAAGCACATACACCCGCGTGAAAAATGGAATGAGCATGAATGATATCAGGTAATCCGAAATTAGCTACATAATCTTCAAATACAGACTCCACATCCAGATTGAACCGGTGCAGTGAAAGTTTTTTAAGTTTTGGGATCCCGCTGGAGGACTTCAGATAAAAAGTAGGGATACCGTTATCTACATAAAAGTCATAGGGGTGATCGATGCGAAGCGAAATTTTATCGGTAGGCGGAACATACTCGGGATAAATGATGCCAACAGTATGTCCTTCACTTTGTATGGCACGTGCCTGCTCATCAAAGAATGTTCCCTGAACAGGAGTCAACGGTGTTTTGTACCACGACGGAACGATCAGTATATGCAGCTTTCTGCCTGTAGAAAAGGTTGCCATTGTTAATGAGAACTAAACTGTTCTGTTTCGCTTATTTGATCAATAATGTCTTTTATTTTTTCCTTTCCTGATCGGAATGTTACCACTGAATCGTAGACACGGGCTTTCATCGGAAGTAAATCAAGCTTCCATAAGTATCCTTTTTTCAGATCTCCGCCAAATCCTTTTTTGAACCGGAAAATCCCATCGAGATCCGGATTCTGATTGTTGATTCTGACACCGACGAAATCATAGCGTTTTACTCCTTTCCTTCTGAGATACTTCATCATTTCAAAATTGAGAAGTTTTGCCGCACCATACAGTTTCGATTCCCCAATAGTACCAGCGTGAGTCAGGAATGCCGAGTATTTGGAATACAGTAAAAAGATGCCGCTGACCGGTTCTCCGCCGTCATAAACCACTCCTACAGCAATGTGATCTTCGCCTAAGTAATTATAGAGTTCCTGAAAGTATTCCTGTGCCTCAAAACGCAAACCGACACGCTCCATGGTATGACTGTATATCTTGTAAAAGTCATCCATGGTTTCGCGACCGATTCTGACTTTAGCATCGTGTTTTAAGGAATGTGTAACAGCCTTCTGATACTTTGGATGGAACCGGTTAAAGATTTGCTCTTCTGACTGGTTCCCAAGATCAATGATATATGTGCCAAAATCGCAGTATTTGGATCCAGGGGGGTGATCGGCCAGAATACCATACGGATGAGGCTGAATCAAACGCTCACAGTGGCCGCGATAATACAGGGCCCAGATAAAATTTTTGAAAAAAACGGCCTGCTCTTCAGCCGATAATTCAACTCCGTTGCGAATCGGAGCAAATAAAATTTGTGCCGGATGAAATACTTTTAACATCAGAAACCGCATCGGCATATAAGCATTCAGTCCTTCATCATAAGCGATATATACAGGCGAATGATGATAATGAAAATAGAATCTGCTGAAACCCGATAAAAACTGGAAAGGCCAGTTATCATCGATTGATTTCAGCAGCCTGTAATCGGCCGGATCAAGGTGGTTCAGGAATTTCATATCCTTGTCAGATACTGTAGGTGCTTCGGTTGATCAGTTCGTTTTCAAATAACTTCATACAGGTCTCCAGAATTCTCCTGGTGGAATCGCCATCCCACTTGGGAGGAATATTTCCTGTTTTGTAGGTTCCGTTTTTTATTGATTCTATTTTGAGTTTTACTTCATTCACATCAAATGTTACCAGCTCATTGGTGCCAATGGTAATGGTAGATGGCCGCTCGGTATTTGGCCGGAGTGTCAGGCATGGTACCCGGCGGAAGGTGGTTTCTTCCTGAATCCCGCCGCTGTCGGTGATCACAAATTTACATGTGGCAGTCAGTTTCTGGAAACTGAAATAATCAAGCGGTTCGGTGAGTATGAGTTTCTTGTTCGAGTTAATTCTCTCTGTCAATCCGAACTGCTCGAGCTTTCCTGTTGTCCTTGGGTGTATCGGGAAAACAAGGTGAAATCCCTGAGTAATGAACTCAATGATATCAATCAGCTTGAGCAATCCTTCTTTGTGGTCGACGGTTGCAGGGCGGTGCATGGTCATCAGCGCAAACTGACCTTCCCTGATTTTGTAATTCTCCAAAACCGGATCCTTTCTGATCTTATCTTCAAATGCCACCAGTGTATCAATCATGGTGTTGCCTACAAAAAATACGGAGGCATCCATTTTCCCTTCAGCTTTCAGATGATCAATTCCGGATTGCTCTGTTACAAAGAAATAATCGGTTATTTCATCAGTTAAAATGCGGTTGATTTCTTCCGGCATCGACCGGTCAAAACTCCGCAGGCCGCTTTCGATGTGTGCAATTTTAAATCCGGTTTTATTGGCTGTGAGAGCCGCAGCAAATGTGGAATTCACATCTCCGACCACCATGACCAGTGAAGGGTTGTACTCTTTCAGTACTTTTTCCAGACGAATCATAATTTCAGCCATCTGGGTATTAGCCGAATCAGCTGGAATATTCAGAAAATAATCAGGGGTGAGCTCAAACTGACGGAAAAAGACATCTGCCATTTTATCGTCATAATGCTGACCGGTGTGAACCAGTTTAATCTCAAAAGGGTTGCCAAGCCTCGCATTGACCTTTTTAAACTGGGTCACTTTGATGAAATTTGGTCTGGTACCTACTACTATCAGAATCTTACACATGGTTCTCTGGTATTATTTTCAGAGTCTTAAATAACTTTTTAACTACGATAATTTCTGTCAAAAGTTTGGCTTAAGACAGATCAATTTTCCTTGTTTGAGTCCTGAATCATGACAGCTTCCAGGAAGTATCTGACTCCCCAGCTGGTAATTTCATAGGAACAATAATTTCCGCTGATTGGCCATGAACCGGAAATACCTCCAGATACTCCCTTCTGAGCCGACTTTAACTGAAACTTCTTAATGTAATCAGTCAGCAGATCCGCTTTTAAGCGCAACTCATCGTTTCCGGTAAGGGAAGCTAATTTATAACTGAGAATGGCAAGCAAGCCGTTTCCGGGCAGACAACTGAAACTGGAAGCAGACTGAAACTGTTCATCCAGTTCACCGACCAGAAATCCATTAGGCCCCAACGTGTTAAGTATCGGCACCAGTCCCTTTAAGGCAGCCATTTGCCATTCTTTATTATTGTCGAGGATGGCCGCCTCCAGCAAACCACCTATTGCATATGCGATTGTAAGTGTAAACGCTGAAGATCCGGAATCATAACCGTTTCCTTTAAAATAACCATTTTCGGACTGGAGCCCCAGAGCGAACTCAATATTCCTGATTCCTGAAGCCCTGTACTGATTGTCGCCGGTAATATCGGCCAACCTGAGCAACGCTGCTCCTGAAACGGTATTGGAACTAAGCTGGTGGACCGTAAACTGGCGCCAGCTGCCATCTGGCGATTGTACCTTCATGAGCCAGTCTGCACTTTTCTTGCAGGCGTCGATTAAATCCTGATCTCCTGCAACATTGTAATAATCAAGCAGGCCGTGCATAATCATACCGTTATTGAATACTTTAGGAGGCTGGTTCATGAAATCACCGTAACCGGCCGGGAAAGTACCATCACGTCTTTGTGTCCGCAGCACCCAGTTCACCAGCTCCTTTTCCATCTCAAGGCCATCAAATACCTGGCGGTAAACTTCAGGGTAATACTGATTGATTCGACTCAGAACTGGAACCCAGTTGGCAGTAGCCATTGGATAACCCTGAGTAAAACCATGTGTTATCATGCTGTACTTGGCTGCACTGCCTCCCTCATCCAGTAAACTGCTGTTGAACCATTCGAGAGCTCCAAGAATATGTTCGGTATTGGAACGGGAAGTTCCGGTTGACCGGGCACTTAAGTCAAATAACCTGTATTTAATCTGGTTGATAATTTGTCCGATCATGATCAAATGACTTTGGCAAGCATTTCCTGATATGAATACACTCCGGCGATCCTGCCATTACTCAGTTCATAAATTCTGTCACAGTTTTTCAGTGTGGTAATCCGGTGTGCAATGATGAAAATGGTTTTGTTTGAACCAGAAAGCGCATCGATTGCCTCGGTCACTTCGTTTTCGGTGGCGGTATCAAGCGCGCTCGTTGCTTCATCGAAGATCAATACTTCAGCATTCCGATAAAGTGATCTTGCAATGCCAAGCCGCTGACGCTGTCCGCCTGATAATTTTCCTCCTTTTTCTCCTACAGGACTGTCGATTCCCTCCGGTAACGATGCAACCAGATCATCCAGCGATGCCTGATGAATGGCGCTCATTAATCGTGGGATATCAGAATTTTCTTCGCTTAAGGTGATGTTATCTTTAATGGATCCGTCAATCAGAAAAATATCCTGCTTCACATAACCAATTATTCTTCTCCATGCATCAGTATGCCTTTCGGTCAGTTTCACACCGTCAACAAGAACCGACCCGCTGTTCTCTGGATAAAATCTGAGAATAAGATTCATCAAAGTGGTTTTACCGGAGCCGGAGGAACCAACGAAACCGATCTTTTCACCTTTTTTCACGACTAAACTGAGATCATCCAAAACAGATTTTGATGAACCCGGAAAACTAAATGATACATTCTTCAATTCGATTGACTCATTGAATGTAACTGGTTCCTGAGGACCTTTTCGAACCTTGCTAATGTCTTTATCCTCAAACAAGTCCAGATTGTGAATGGAAATCTGATTATTACTTAAAAATGTAAACGCGTTTAAAAGCCGGTTCATGGAGGGCATCAAACGATAGGCAGCCGCTGCGAAAGCCCCTACCAGCATGAGCACATCTGTATCAGAACCGGAGATTAACAATGCATATAAAAAGATTAAAACAATGCTGAATAAAGCGATTACTTCATTAGTGCGCAAAGGAATCTGCGATAACAAACTCGCACTCTGTTGCAGTTCTGCATAGCTCTTTACACTGTCAAGGAAACGGGCGCGGTAGTGTTTGATACGATCGGCCAGTTTGATATCAATGTGGCCAAGAATCGCTTCATTCAAGGTGGCCAGAACATAAGGAGTAACATCGTGGATTCCTACGCCAATTCTGAATCCTTTTTTCTTCAGCTGAGTGTAAACCAGGTAAGTGGCGGGCCCGATTGTAATAGAGATAAACCCAAGAAGCATCAAATCATACCAGGCAATGGCTCCGACAATAAGTATCACAATAAACATTTCGGAAACTACTGTTGTCATTGGCAAAATAATCCACTGGACATAGGACGTTGGATTGTAAAGAATATTTCTGACCAGTTCTGATGTCCGGAGACTGCTGTAATCAAGGTAGTCGAGGTGGTAGTATTTGGTGAACTGCTTTTTAGAGAGGTAAACGGCAATATCTGAATTCAAACGGGCCTGAAGCCAGTTAACAAATATTCCAAACGCAGTTTTGACCAGGAAGAAAACTACAATCACTGCCAGTAAAAAAAGCACGAACATTTTCGGATCCGTGAACCCTAAATATTCAAATACCATATTCAGGTACTTGTTGGCATGGAGTGAGTCGGGGCTTGTACCTGCCTGAATGATTGGCAGCACCGCAGCCAGACCTACAACATCCAGTATGGCAGAAACAAATGCCAGGGAAGTAATAAAAATAATCTTCCGTTTTTGGGTGCCATTTGTATGTTTTCTGATGCTTTTAACAGCATTCAGAAAACTGTTTCCTTTACTGATGAATTCGCCCTCGTCAACCATTTGTTAAAAATAAAAACTGCAAATACCTGAAAGCGCTTACTTATAATATCCGCTGCCATAACCGGCGGGGATATTCTTCTGATTGACATTATTGAGCAGAAAAACCATATGCTTGATGTCGTTTTTCTCTACGATCTGATTGGCGGCTTCTATGGCTTCCTTTCTGGTAAATCCTGCTTTCAGCACAAAAATATTGATATCTGACAGCTTCATCAGATTAAGCGCATCCGACAACAAACCAGCCGGAGGCGTATCCAGAATGATGAAATCATAGGTAGTCTTGAGCTGATTGATGAGGTCTTCCAGCATAGGATCAACAATCAGTTCAGAAGCATTGGGTGTGCGTGGTCCTGTGAGGATTACATGCAGATTTTCCACAGGTGTTTCCCGAATGATTTCCGTAAGAGAGGCTTTGCCTACCAGGAAAGAAGTCACTCCAATGTCATTCTTTAGATTAAAGGCATTGGCCTGTTTCGGCTTATGCAAATCAAGATCGATCAGTACTACTTTCTTTTTGGCTTTTGCAAGAATGGTACCTGTGTTGATGGCATTGAAAGTCTTTCCTTCACCGGGCATAAATGAAGTAAAGAGTGCCACTTTGCTGTTTACCTTGGGACTGAAGTAGGATAGATTGGTTCGTATTACTCGGAAAGCTTCACTGGTAAGCGACTGGGGAAATTTATCAACGATGAGATAATCACTTTTAGCTTCCTTGCTTTTACCCACCACACCGATTACCGGAAGATTGGATGATTCAGTGATGTCTTCTTTAGTGTTGATGAAGTTATAAAATACACTTTTCAGGAAAATTACCAGGAACGCGAGAGCAAAACCAAGACCCGCTCCGGTCATCAGTACTTTTTCCCTCAACGGACGAACCAGTCCTGTGGATGTAGGGTACTCGAGAATGTACTTGTCGGCAACAATACCGGCCTTTTCAATAACCGTTTTGGCACGGGTTTCAAGAAGAAAGAGATAAATCTTTTCGTTGATTTCCACCTTGCGGTTGATATTCACCAGACCTCTCATAGTAGACGGCATCTGGCTGATAGCGCCCTGCGATTGCCCGAGCTGTGATGAAATTGAATTGATTTTTACCGCAAGAGCGCGACGCATGTTGAGTACGCTTGTGATCAATGATTGTCTGGCTACAGAAATGGAAGCATCCACTTCCTTAACTACAGGGCTGTTAGGCGTATTGCTGAATAATAAATTCGTTCTCCTTTGAATAAGGGTATTGAGTTCGGCAAATGCCGATCCCAAAGAAGGATCAGGACTATCGCCGAGCATGGAAGGCGAAATCATTGAGATCTCGGTACCATTGGTGAGTTGCTCGTAGAGGTAATCGACTGCTCTCATCTGGGTATTGAGCTTTACCAATTCTGTCTCCAGCCCCATTTTCTGGGTCAGATAAACTCCCTGTTCACTTTCAGGATTCATGGAAGTCCGTGAACGCTGAAACTGTTCGAGGTTTGATTCCACTCCGTTGAGAATATTTTCAACGTCCTGAAGCTGATCTTCTACAAAGGCCAAAGTGTTTTCATTCACTTCCTTCTGAACAGATACCGATTTTTCAATGTATAATTCCGTAAGCGCCTTCAAGAATGCATTGGCTTTTTCAGGTACTTCATCTTCAAAAGTAACTTTGATGACCGAGGCTTCTTCATCCTGCTGACAATCCAGGGCTTTCCGGTATTTGCCAATCAGGGAAGTCCTGTCGTAAATTCTGAAAAGATATTTGGCCTGGCTGACATTGGTATTGTTTTTACCGATGATACTGGTGTCGCCGGTGATGATAAATGAAAATCTGTCGTTGACTACAGGCTCTCCGAACTTATGCACTTTCTGGTAATTAAAGCCCTGATGATCAACGGTAAGCTTGTAGTTTTTGTGATTCAAAATATTCACATTGAAAGGGGCTCCGTACAATGAACCGTCGATAATTTTACCGTCAACCGTAAAAGGACGGCCTGAATAAAGCTCACCCGTTCTGAGACGGCCTTCTATAAAATAGGTAATTTCAAGATTGAGTTTTCCGATGACATCGCCTATGAGGCTGGAAGAACTGAGTACTTCAATTTCATTGGCAATTTCTTCTCTTCCGGGGCCATTTCCCTGCATCATGTTCACGGCCATGGCGTCCTGAAGAGCATTCTTCTGGGGCTTGACCATGATTTTGGCCTGAACACCGAAATACTTAGTCGATTTGTAGAGATAAAATACTGATCCAGAAAGTGTTATAGCAAGGAACAGAACAAACCAATACCAATTCTTAACCACCAGCATGATGGTTTTCTTGATATCTTTTTGATCGATGATGGCATTGCCGGATGCTGGTCTTGTCATTTTTTTAAAAATATCGGGGGCTGTTACTATGGCCGTAATGGCCTCAAAGTTATAGGTATAATCAGTGAAATTAACGGAAAACAGGGATTTTTATTCCTAGTTTTGCACAAATCCGTTTGAATCAGGGAATATCAGCGTTCAACAGGAGCAGTTCCTGTGCAGACGGGGCATCTAACCTGGAAAATTCAACTCAATTAGGGTATCTTTCTTTGCAAAGATCACGTTAAAACTGCTCACAATAGCGCAAAATCATCCAAACAATCTCATATTTTTATGAAAACAGCATTAATAACAGGTATTACCGGACAAGACGGCGCCTATCTGGCAGAGCTTCTGCTAAACAAGGGTTACATGGTTCACGGTATCAAACGCCGTTCATCACTTTTCAATACTCAAAGGGTAGATCACCTGTATCTGGATCAGCATGAGAAAAATATCAGATTCAAAATGCACTACGGTGACCTGACCGACTCCACCAACATCATCAGGATTATTCAAGAGGTGCAGCCCGATGAAATTTATAATCTTGGCGCGATGTCGCATGTTAAGGTCAGTTTCGATTCACCTGAATATACCGCCAATGCCGACGCTCTGGGTGCGCTTCGTATACTGGAAGCCGTTAGATTGCTGGGTATGACTCAAAAGACTAAAATTTATCAGGCTTCCACTTCAGAACTTTACGGTCTGGTTCAGGAAATCCCGCAAAGGGAAACCACACCGTTCTATCCAAGATCACCCTATGCCGTAGCCAAACTGTATGCATACTGGATCGTGGTCAATTACCGTGAGTCGTACAACATGTTCGCAGTGAACGGAATCCTCTTCAATCACGAATCACCACTGCGCGGAGAAACATTTGTTACCAGAAAAGTAACACGTGCCGTAGCCAGAATTGCTCATGGACTGCAGGATTGCATTTATATGGGAAATATTGATGCCAAGCGCGACTGGGGACATGCCAAAGATTATGTGGAAGCCATGTGGAAAATGCTGCAGGTAGACACACCTGAGGATTTTGTGGTGGCTACAGGTGTAACCACAACGGTCCGCGATTTCGTCATCAAAGCTTTCGCCGAAATAGGAGTAGAACTCGAGTTTTCCGGAACAGAAGAGAACGAAATTGCCGTCGTGAAAAACACCACCAACCCTCTTTATCCTGTTGAAAAAGGAAAAGTGGTGCTGCGCATTGATCCCAATTACTATCGCCCTGCAGAAGTGGATTTGCTGATCGGTGATCCCGCAAAAGCGAAGGAAAAGCTCGGCTGGGAACCCAAACATCAGCTCGATGATATCATCAAAGAAATGGTAGAAGCCGACCTCAAACTGTTCAGCAAGGAAAAATATCTGCGTCAGGGAGGACATGAGGTGAATACGTATGATGAGGGGTAGTCGACAGTCTTTAGTCGACAGTCTTTAGTCGCTAGCCTTTGGTCATTGGTTATTTTAATTAAGTCCTGACTGGAAAAATGCCGATCCTGATGGCAGGAATTGCGGTAGCTATCGTAATCATCAATTGAAAATTAAAGTCTTATAGAGACAATATACAGGCATTCACGCAGGGACAAAAAGAAACTATGGATAAATCATCAGTTATTTATGTAGCCGGCCATCGGGGAATGGTTGGTTCGGCGATAGTCAGAAAATTGGAGCGTGAAGGTTATACCAACATCATCACGCGTTCCTCCAAAGATCTAGATCTCCGGAATCAGTCGGCGGTAACGGAATTTTTCAAATCGGAAAAACCGGATTATGTATTTCTCGCGGCAGCAAAAGTAGGTGGTATCGTAGCCAACAATACCTACCGCGCCGATTTCCTTTATGAGAACCTGATGATACAATCAAATGTGATTCATCAGTCGCATGTGAACGGTGTGAAGAAATTATTGTTCTTGGGCTCCTCCTGCATTTATCCTAAAATGTGTCCGCAGCCAATTAAGGAAGAGTATCTTCTGACGGGATCACTGGAACACACCAATGAACCTTACGCCATTGCGAAAATCGCCGGTTTGAAAATGTGTGAATCGTACCGGATGCAGTACGGAAGTGATTTTATCAGTGTGATGCCCACCAACCTGTACGGTCCGAACGACAATTATGATTTGAACAATTCACATGTGCTTCCGGCGTTAGTGCGTAAGTTTTACGAAGCGGTGCGCGACGGAAAGCCGCATGTTGAGATTTGGGGCAGCGGTAAGCCGATGCGTGAATTTCTTCATGTGGATGATCTGGCGGATGCCTGTTATTTCCTGATGCAGAACTATAGCGGAGCTGGATTTTTTAATATTGGCACCGGAACCGATCTTTCCATTGCTGACCTTGCGGGGATGATCAAAAAAATCAGCAGATTTGCCGGGGAACTGAAGTTTGATGCCTCTAAACCCGACGGAACGCCTCGAAAACTGCTGGATGTTTCGGCCATGCATAATCTTGGCTGGAAGCACCGGATTTCTCTCGAAGAGGGACTTAAAATGGTGTGGGAAGAGGTGAATGCACGACAGGTGTTTGCCTGAAAAAATAAACACACAACAAGAATATACAAGAAAAGGAACGGGAGTTGCTCTCGTTCCTTTTCTTGTTCATTCTTGTTCCCTCTAGTTGTAATTTTTAACGCTCACACTCCAAAAATTCCGATCTTTGACAACGTCATGAATCGGGTGTCAACCATCAATTATTCTTCGGAGGAGTTGAATAAACTTCGGGAGCAACTGCTGAACTACTTAGCCCCTCACTGCACCTCTATCCTGCTCGACAGCAACACTGCTAAAGCCGGTCAAATTCCCGTTACAGGATTCCGGTATGATTTGCTCGGAGGTTCGGGTGTACTCGATGGAGTTTGCAGCGACACTCATAATCTTACCGATTTAGAGGAATTCATCGATCGACATCGCGCCGGACAGCACTACATTTTCGGATATTTTTCTTACGATCTCAAAAACGAATTCGAAAATCTCTCTTCCTCCCATCCCGATCATCTGCTTTTTCCGGCATGGCGATTCTTTGTTCCGGAAACACTTTTCATCGCGCAAAGCGGAAGCTTTCAAATTATTACCGAAAATGTTGATGCAGGTGAGGTGATGAAAAAAATAGAGTCATCGAAAGCGTTTGAAAGCACCGGGCGAACCGGCAGACTGACAAACTATCCCGACAAAAATTCATACACCGAAAATATCCGGAAAATCCTGCATCACATTCAGCGCGGTGATATATACGAGATGAATTACTGTGAAGAAATCAGAATTGAAAACTGCGATCTTCATCCTGCGTCAGTGTATCAAAATCTCACCCAACTTTCGCCCAATCCATTCAGTGCCTATTACACTCACGGATCTCACGCCATTGCCTGTGCCAGTCCGGAACGCTTTATGACAAGGAGGGGCAACAAAATCACTTCACAGCCCATGAAAGGTACGATGCCAAGGAGTGATGATCCGGTGCTTGATGAGCAAAATAAAACACAGCTCCGTGACAGCAAAAAAGAACGCTCCGAAAATGTCATGATCACCGACCTGGTGCGGAACGATCTTTCCAGGATCAGTACGCGGGGCAGTGTGAAGGTTGACGAACTTTTTGGTGTTTACGCATTCAAGCGCTCGTGGCAGATGATCACCACCGTCAGTTGCGAAGTGGAGGAAGGAATCAAATTCAATGATATCATCAAAGCCCTTTTTCCGATGGGATCGATGACCGGCGCTCCGAAAATATCAGCGATGCAGTTGATTGAAAAATATGAAAGTTTCCGCCGCGGCATTTTCTCCGGCAGCATCGGCTACATCGCCCCAAACGGTGATTTCGATTTTAATGTCGTGATCCGAAGCATCGCTTTCAATCGTACACTTAAACGCGCTTCAATCGCAGCAGGCGGGGCTATTACCTGCTCCAGCGACCCTGAAAAGGAATTTGAGGAAATGATGCTGAAGCTCAGGCCGCAGCTGGAGGGGCTGGGGATTGAGCTATGAAATATTTCTTATCTTGTTGTCATTAAAAAAATCATTGACAAACTGACATGAGCCTCGATCATTTCACCGGGATCGTTAAAAACAGATTGCAGGAAATTGGATGTGATACCCCCTCCTCCCCTATTCTCCTCGCCATCAGCGGAGGCGTTGACTCGGTGGTGATGGCGCATTTGTTTCACTTTGCGGGATGGCGTTGCGCGGTTGCCCACTGCAATTTTTCGCTCAGGGGTGAGGAGTCGGACGGCGATGAGGAGTTTGTGAAAAAGCTGGCTTTGCATTACGGATTTGAATTTCATTCGAAGCGGTTCGATACCGAAGCGTATGCAACCGATAACGGCATCAGCATTCAGATGGCTGCGCGACAACTTCGCTACAGATGGTTCGATGAGCTGATGAAGGAACATGGTTACTCCTGCACCGCCGTGGCCCATCATGCCGATGATGTGGCCGAAACCATGCTCATCAACCTCACCCGTGGCACCGGCATTGCGGGCATGCATGGAATGGCATCTGCAAAAGAGAAAATCATCCGGCCGTTGCTTGATTTCACCAGAGAGGAGATCGTCGATTTCGCGGAGAGCCATCATTTATCGTGGCGCAACGACAGCTCCAACAGCGAAGAGCTTTACACCCGTAACCGCATCCGCCACAGCGTGATCCCTGTTCTGAAAGAGATCAATCCCGCCATAACCGAGGCCCTGACCCGACACGCCTCTCTGATGTCGGGTTATGAAAAGATCATTGAAGCCTATATTGAAACGATCAGCAAGCAGCTGATCCGCGCCGGACAATCTCCGGAAACGGTGACCATTGATCTGCAACGGCTGGACTCACTTCCCGCTACCGAAATCATCCTTTACCATTTGCTGGCACCCTATGGATTCAACGCATCGGAATGCCGGCAAATCCTTCAAAGCCGCCGGACGGGAGCCGAGTTCTTTGCGCCGGGCTATAAACTGGTGATCGGTCGTGATGCCTTTTTTATCATGCCCGAAAGCAACAGAATCACCCGCAACGAATTCACCATCCACGAAAGTGATGCCCATAACGATTTGCCGGCAGGCACGCTTACCATGGAAAGAATCAATAACAATCTGTTGAAGAGCAGCACCCTCCCCGACGACTTTACAAAAAAGGAGGTGGCTTACCTCGACTCTTCCAACCTGACCTTTCCCCTTGCGATTCGGCCCTGGAAAGCGGGCGACGCATTTCACCCCCTCGGCATGAAGGGCAGCAAACTGCTCAGCGACTTTTTTACGGATGAAAAATTCACTCCTGATCAAAAAGAAAGTGTACTTTTACTACTATCCGGACCGGATGTCGTCTGGGTCATTGGTCACCGGCCGGATCACCGGTTCAGGATCACTGAAAAAACGGAAAGTATCCGAAAGTTTACCTGGAGTAAAAGGCAGTAAAATGAAAGAGCACCTCTTCGAAGAGCGTCAGTACATCGGTTACAACAAGCACACGCTGAGCCTGCGTTTGTTTCTGGCCATCTTTTGTTTTGTGGCCTACTATTTCACCGACATACCCGAAGTAAACGGCGACCTGCTCTTTTTTCTGGGAATTGCCATTTTGCTGATCTCTCTCATCCTTCTGTTCGTTACCCATATCCACACCGTTATCAATCCGCAGGAGATCATCATTGAAGGCATCATGCACAGCGGAAAAACCCGGGTGCCGGTGAATGAAATGATCAAAGCGGAGGTGACTCCTTACAGCCGGTACATAATCAATTATCCTGTTTTCAACCTGCACCGAAACGGCAGCATCAGGTTTTATACAGGAGGCCGTACCGCCGTGAGAATTTACCTGAAAAACGATACCACCATACTTCTCGGCTCCCGGAAAGCGCAGGAAATGGCTAGGGTCATTAATGAACTGACAAGCGGGAAGATCGGCTGAGGTTTATGCTGGAGTGGCAGGGACGGTGGCAGGGGCAGGGGCGGAAGAAGCGGCGGCAGGGGCGGCGGCGGTGGCAGGAGCGGAAGAAGAAGCAGCAGGAGCGGCGGCAGTGGCAATGGTGTAAATATTATTAGACAACTGTTGACGATTGACTGACGACTATTGACTGTCGACTGACGACTATTCTCCAACATATAATCCCTTCTTTGTAACTTTGCATCTTCATAACCAAAATATATCAACATGAGAAAAGTCATTATCATATTAGCGCTACTTATTGTAGGTTTCATGCTTTACAACGTTTTTGTTGGCTCTTTCAACAATATGGTCACTAAAAATGAAGCTGTTAACGTGGCCTGGCAGAATGTAGAAAGCGACTACCAGCGCCGTCTTGACCTCATCCCCAATCTGGTAAATACTGTAAAAGGCTATGCTGATTTCGAACAGGAAACGCTTACCGGCGTGATCGAAGCGCGTTCAAAAGCCACTAAGGTAACTATCGAGCCGAATAACATTACTCCCGAATCATTAAAGAATTTTCAGGCTGTTCAGGGTGAGCTTTCATCTGCTCTTAGCCGGCTCCTGGTTACCGTGGAGCGTTATCCCGACCTCAAGGCCAACCAGAATTTTCTGGAACTCCAGACAGAATTGGCAGGTACCGAAAACCGCATCAAGGTGGCGCGTAATAAGTTTAATCAGTCGGTGCAGGATTACAACACCTATATTAAAACATTTCCTCGCAATATGATCTCCGGCATGTTTGGTTTTCATCCGAGAACTTATTTTGAAGCTGATGAGGCTGCATCAAAAGCACCTGAAGTGAAGTTCTGACGCGTGGAGGCACTCAAGGTCATATCGCAACCGGAAATTACCGAACTGAAAGCAGCCGTCGCGAAAGCGGAAAAACGCACTTCGGGAGAAATCCGTGTTT
>Ga0315905_10001107_pt1 | contig 29241 bp, 29 predicted proteins | sample LakEriMetagenome_5_FD_203522 | JGI IMG/M metagenome (GOLD analysis project Ga0315905, IMG submission 203522) | Freshwater fungal communities from buoy surface, Lake Erie, Ohio, United States - Buoy 4 MA121 | ecosystem: Environmental > Aquatic > Freshwater > Lake | place: USA: Lake Erie, Ohio...
ATGGTATCATAATTACGACGATATTTGAACGCAAAAAACTCAGCAACCTTCCTATTTAGTGACCAAGAAAGTCCAAAATCATTACTTTCAATTTCATCTATTGTAACACCGCGGTAAATTTTAACTTTATCAGGAAGATTATTTAAAATCTTGATCTCCCTCTTTGACATGAGGGAATCGCGATTTTCTTCCTCTGACATAAATGCCGCACGCAAATCATACCGATAATTATAAAGGTTATCAGACATTGTATATGCCTCACGCAAAGTCTCCCAATATAATTTCCCTTTAAGTATAGGTTTAAGTGAAAGAAAAACCTGAAATATGGTGACGCCAAGAGGTAGACCATCAATTGGCTCTAAATGACTAGAACCATAAATTAATAAATCTTGAATTTCTTTCTTTTTTATTGCCATATTAAATCAAAATTTATAATTCTACCTCTACCAAAAATATATTTAAAGATATTTATAATAAAGATATATTATGAAACTCAATCCTTTAACTAAAAAAAGCCCAAATCATAAAATTAAAATAATAATCACCGAGACCCAATTAAAAAAACTTGCGCAAAATGTGATACAACTTCAGGAGCAAAAAGAAATTGTAAATACCTATTTGGTTAAAAATAATAAAGCGCCTAAATAATAGAAATTATCAAAATATACAATGCCAGTGAAATTAGGTATTTGATCATGAACCTGATCAGGATTTATTTAACTGGCATTAAATTCACACTGATAATAAAAATTCCACGAAAACTGAGCCAGCAAGCACTTAATCTATTATATCCACTCATACTTGCATGAATAATCATTTAATCTTTATTTTCGATGCAAATATAGACGGAATGCCCACATACACCTTCAAAGTCGACTTGCTTAACTCATAGCCATTGGTAACCAGAACCTTCAAGGTTTCATCTGAAACTACCCTATATCTGATGCATCATATAATTCAACCCGTTATGGGCTGGGAAAATCGTCATTTGTATGAGTTTTCCATCAATACCTTACATTTTGCAGATAGTAGACTTGTTGATGAGGATTTTGGGGATGTGACAGATGTTAAGACGGTCCTATTGGAGGATGTATTTCCCAAAACCAGGACGACCGCTATTTACTTTTATGATTTTGGAGATGGCTGGAAGCATCAGGTTGAACTAATTGAAGTTAGCAATGCTCCACAAAATGAGTTACTGCCGTCTTTTGTTTCAGGCCAAAATGCTTGTCCTCCCGAAGATTGTGGAGGCGCTTATCGCTACAGAGAGCTTTTAGAAATTTTAACGGACCATTCTCACGAAGAATATGAAAGCATAGTAGAATGGTTAGGTCCGAAATTTAATCCTAATGCATTAAATAGCTTAACAATTGAAAAAGGATTAGGCTCTTTAGGTTCAAGGATAAAAGGATACGAAAGAAGTTTCAAATAGAACTCATTTAGATTGTAAAAAATAAAAAATGCCCACTAACACTAGGCAAATCAAGTAAATTATACAATAAATTTATAATTTCTCATAAAACGAATCTATAATGTTTATTAAGCCTAAAAAAGATTAGCCTTTCTTAAAAAATGAAAGCTCATTAAATGTATTAAATGAAAGTGCCCAAGGATTGAGACCATCTTGTTTATCTTGGTTTAAAACGATAACAGAATGATTTAACTGTAAAACTTTGTATTTAAAGCCATCTTCAGGCTTACCATTCATATCAATCACTAGGCTGATGATATCTCCAGCTGTTATCTGACTAAAATCACTAATTTCTATCCAATTCATGTTAATTTATTTATAATTGATAAATCTAAAATATTGCTTCAAAACAATTCAGAATACTGAAGTACTTTGTAACGTAATATAAAATTAAATTTTAGTCAAATTTTATATTTCTTACCATAATAACACTAGTTTCTCCACTTTGATTCCTTGATAAGAGTGCTTGATTAATATCTACATCTTTTAAGACACACTCTAATTTAGGAAAGGAACTGTCCCTATATTTTACATATATATTAAAATCATATTTTCCAGGTGTCCAAATACTTGGTGCAATATCAGAGTTTCCAATTTCTTGTGAAAATGATACAGTTAACTCTTTCGTTTTCTTCTGACCCACAGCAATTTGAGTATAATTACTAATTATATTTTCTGCATGAACTACACGCTTACCTTGAATAAATTTTTCATAATCAATTAAAGCAATAGGGGTATATAGTTTTGTAACGTACTTATTTACTACTTTGAACGATATCCATTCAACAACCGCAGTTCTTTGCCCATCATTAATCAAACTAACAGGTAGAATAATTGGAATTTCAGGCCCTTGCCCACCTAAAAATATAATTGTGTCGACCAATAAGACAGTTTGCATATTAATTGATTGAGATACGGCCGAAGGATAAATCATTATTATCCATTCTTGAAGCAACTTGTCAAAGTCATTTTTACTAATGGGATTACCACTTGTTGAATATATCGATAACTTTGTTATTAAACTGCTAACAAATTCTTCCCTGATAAAAGGTGGAATAGGCAAATAACCTCTTGAATTTAGATACTTATCTAATTTGTGTGAAGCTTGCTCTATCAATGCCAAAATATCTAATACTTTAGGCGTGGGAATTGAGACTTCATTTATTATTGGATTATTTATAACTCCTTGTGATGTTGGACCGATTATTAAAAGCTCATATTTATCGGCCGAAAATGATTTTTTTAAATCATCTGCCCATGCTGTTGCCTTTGGAATCGTGATTTGATTTTGTGAAGATTTAACTTGTGTCACTTTTTTGAAATCCGAATATTTAAATAAAATATCCACCTTTTCAGATTCAAGATTTGGTTCAATAGTTAATTCAATCCAATCATTATTTTCTGACACTGCATCAAGAATACATACTAATGTTTGAAGTAAAAATCCTCTATGTGCTGCTTGACCACCCATAATATGTAATTAATTTTTGTTTCAATGATTTTGTTATTGAGTAAAATGCACGCCCTACATATAAGAATCAAATGGATTTCCAGAAAAATCTTTTATCATTATAATATGACACTAATGACTAACGCCCTTACTAAACAATACATTAGTAAAGGTCTTAATGATGATTTCAATGTCAAAAAGAGTTGATCTTTTATACATATACTCTTGTTCCAATTGAACCTTCTTTTCTATAGAAATATCATCTCTCCCATTTATCTGAGCCCATCCTGTGATCCCCGGCTTCAATTTGTCTACTCCCGTAGCTACACGTAAAACCATTAAATCGTCCTGGTTGTATAGAGCAGGACGCGGTCCAACGAATACCATTTCGCCCTTAATAATATTTATCAAGTTAGGTAATTCGTCTAAGCTTAATTTACGTAATAAACCTCCTATTTTCAACAAATATTGCCCTGGGTTCTCCAATAAATGAGTAGCAACATTCGGGGTATTCTTTTGCATACTTCTAAACTTGTAGATATTGAAGAAGGTGTAATTTATCCCTACTCTTTTTTGCTTAAAAAATATAGGCATGCCATCTTCTATAAAAATAGAAATAGCCACCAATAGAAAAATCGGGGAAAGAATCACCAAAAGAAATAATGCAAATTGTTTATTCAACATAGCCATATCTACTCTAAGAGTTTAATAATTAATTCTCCTTTAAAAATATCATTCACTTTTAATAATTGAGCAGGATTGTTTAAAACAGGTTCAATACAAAAAAATTTATCCCAGTCTTCATTCGGCAAATCAAGTAGTTTTTTAGCGCCTTCGCTTCCTGGATTCCAAAACATCCAATTATTGAATCCCGATGATTTAATTAACAAGTGCGAATATCCATTATAGAATGTAATTTCATTATTATTTAAATATAGTCTTTCAATCATAGAGTCATCATTCAAATTGAAATTATTAACTGGAAACGCATCTTCAAAATAACTTTCTTCCATTCCATTTATTTTAATAACACTTCTTGATCTAATTTTGAAGTATGGATGTAATCCTCCAGTAAAAAAAAAATAAGATTTTCCTGTATTTTTAATTTGTAATATGATTCTTATAACGTTTTGGCTAGAATAAATTTTAAGATTTAAAATTGCTTTATTTCCCCAATTAGATGAATGATTTTCATCAATAATGTATTCATATTCGATTTCTGCAGATTCCAAATTTATTGCCTCCTTTACAAGCTGCCAATATACATCCCTTGCAAACCCATGTTTTTTTAATGGTCCAAGATTCCCAAATTGAGGAAATAAAATAGGAATGCCACCTCTGAAAGATTGACCAGATTCAATTTTACTTAATGGGCTATTATAAAATAAATCATTCCCGCTTAATCTAACTTGTACTAATTGTGCCCCAAATGAAGTATGTGTTAAATCTAAAGATCGCATTATAATTTTTAATTTATAAACTATTATTTCAAAAATAATGGCGACAAGCTTATTAAAAGAATCAAAGCAAAAAGTCTATTAAGCATTGTAGTTAATTTTAAATCCTTCTAAAACAGGAGTAGGATTCCATCCAAAGGCCTTTCTAGCCTTACTATCATCAAAAGTAAGATCTGAAGTAACTTTTTTAAGTTTATTCGTGTTTAGAGGTGCTTTACTACCTAATAAATCGCCAAACTTTGCAATTATCTTTGCCAACCACATTGGCATATTCATCGGTTTTCCTTTACCTAATTGAATAGAAATATGATTAGAGAGTTCTGCGAATGAAGGATGATAGCCATCCGTTAAATTATAAATTCCACCAATCTCTGCAACTTTTAGAATGGATCTAGCTACATCTTCTGCTAAAACCATACTTTTTTTTGCCTTTCCTGCAGCTATATTAAAATAGTAACCCTTTTGAATACCTTTAATCATGGCTTCTAAATTACCAGGTGGATTTTGTCCTGCCAATAATGGAAGACGTAAAATAGTACAAATAACATTGTTCTTCTTACACCAATCTAACACTAATTGTTCTGCTTGAATTTTACTTAAACCATAGGGGTCTTTAGCTAATAAAGGATCATCTTCAGAAATATTGATTCCATTTTCTCTTCCGTAAACGGCAACAGTACTGATAAAAATAAATGCTTTAGGTAAAGATTGGGATTCTTCTATACCTTGCAATAAATTTTGAGTTCCTTTGAAATTGACATCAAAAAAAGCTTGCTTATCAAGTGAAGTTTTGGGAACTGTGTGTGCTTTGCCAGCTGCGTGAATTACAATATTTACCTGCGGTAAAACTGGTATAAAATTACTAATATCACAGTTAATACTTGAATTTGAACGACTTAAAGTTGTAAAATCTAAAATTGGGTTTAAAATAGTCTGAATTTGATATCCCAAAAAGCCATTAGACCCTGATAATAATATTTTCAATTTTTAAGGCGAAAAATTAATTAGAATTTTTTAGTTCGAAATCTATCATATGCCCAATTACGTCCTCTAACATTAAATTAGCCTTCCATCCCAAATCTATGTGAGCCTTTTTCGGGTTTGCACGTCCTATCTTTAGATCAGTTGGCCTCAATAAAGTATTATCAACAGTAACATGCTCCCGATAATCTAAATTAAGAGTATTAAAAGTTATTTTAATAAAATCTTCCAAAGTTCTAGAAATACCAGTTGCAATTACATAGTCATCAGCAATATCTTGTTGAACCATTAACCACATAGCTTCTACATATTCTGGAGCCCAACCCCAATCTCTAGCTATATCTATATTTCCTAAGTATAAAGTTTCTTTAGATCCTCTAGAAATTCGACATGCAGATGAAATTATTTTCTTTGTTACAAATCTATTTGGTCTTAGAGGTGATTCATGATTAAACAAAATACCTGTTGAAGCATGAATATTATACGACTCTCGATAATTATTTACTAACCAAAAAGCAGTAGCTTTGGCTACGGCATAAGGACTTCGTGGTTGAAATAGTGTTTTTTCATTTGCAGCTTCCGGTCCAGTGTCACCAAAACATTCACTCGAACCAGCATTATAAAATTTGATTGGTAAATTTGAAAAACGAATCGATTCAAGTATGTTAAGTGTCCCTATACTGATACTTTCCAGAGTTTCTACTGGCTGTTCAAACGATAAACCAACTGAGCTTTGACCTGCTAAATTATATATTTCATCAGGTTTTACTTTATTTATCGATTGTAATGTGCTTCTAAAATCATTGACATTTACAGATAAAAGATTTACATCTTTTTCAATATTAAGTATACTTAAATTTTTAAAGGTCGACATTTGAGCATCTCTTGAACCTCCAAAAACCTCATATCCTTTCTCTAAAAGAAGTTTTGCAATATAGGCTCCATCTTGTCCAGATACTCCTAAAATTAATGCTTTTTTCATATTAATTAATTTGACTTTCTATCATATTGATCAGCTTTGTATTTACTACGCTCAAGACATAGTTTTTTTCTATTAAAATTTTAGCATTTTCCCTAATAATTTTAAATTTAGATGGATTATTTCTGATATCATTTATGACTTTTGAAATATTCATTGCGCAATCTTCAATAAATAAATTAAGTCCGTTTTCCGCATTTTCAATGGCTTTTGCAGAATTAGATGACAAAATAACTAAACTTCCGACAGCCATAGACGTCAAAACTTTAGTTTGTAAACCTCCCCCTGTTCTCATAGGCGCTACAGTACAAATGCAAGACCGAAGAATTATATATGGATCATCTACAAAACCTAAAATTTCAACTTGAGGGTTGTTATTTTGTAAATTAATAATATCTCGTGTTGGGAAGCCTCCTATTATTTTAAACTTAATATCTTTGGATAAGAGAGGCAAAACATTATTGGAAAACCATAATACAGCATCAATATTAGGTTGATAATCCATACGCCCAATAAAAGCTATTGAGTCACTAAATTTGTCATCATATTTACTGTAAGTCAATAAATTATCCTCAATACCATGCGATATCGTACAAACTTTCCCATATCTTCTCCAAAAAATAGCTTCTTGATTATTAACAAATGAGGTTATATCGAATTTTTTTACATGATTTTTTTCGATTTTGTATAATAATGGTACTTCAATTTTGTAAATAATCTCCCATAATAATGACTTACTTTCTTCCATTGATTTTTTGTAATTTAAATACATTGAATCAATAGCATAATGTCCTTTTTTTAAATTAAGATTAACTCCGTACAATGAAGTTCTTATCATAAATGAATAAAAAAAATCATGTGTTCTTGATAAATCATCAATAATTTTTTGGTATTCTTTGAAATAAAAATAACCTACTTGAAGTGGTCTTCCATAAAATAAACCAAAAAAGGAATTTAATATAAAACGAAATCTATTCTTAGTAAAAAAATAGACATTATCGGAAATTTTTTTTATCTCATCAATATAAATAATGTTATTTTTATTATCATCAATTATAACAATGGTTAGAATGTAATTTTTAGATAAAGCATTTAAGGCATCATAAATAGCAATTCTACCCCCTGAGTTTAAAGGATAAGGCATTCTTGGAATTGTTATTAAAATTTTTTTGCGCATAATAATTTAGAGTAGGCCAAGCTCTTTCCAAAAATCAACTATTTTAACCTTAACTTTAGACTCACTATATCTATAGGAAGATTTAAGTGCTTGTAAAGCAATTTCGTCTCTTTCTATATTTGATTTTTTTGCTATTTTGATCATCATATTTGACATATCAATGATACATTTAGGATTTGCAAAATAAGCATATTGACCTGCTACTTCTGGTAATGATGAAGTATTGCTGCAGAGAACGGGAGTTCCACTAGCCATAGCTTCAACCACTGGTATTCCAAATCCTTCCTGTAAGGATAATGTCAATGAACACCAGGCATTTCTATAAAGCATTTGTAATTCTAACTTAGTAAGGAATTTTTCAAAAACTATATTATTTTCAATTTGATGTTTATGTGCAATTTTCATAAAATACGGTTGTGACTTAGCGGCAACACCGACTATTTTTAATTTAAAATTGTTACATGTACTATTATTTACAAATAATGAGAATGACTCAATGACACGCTCAAGATTTTTACTTGGTGAATCACCAGATACAGTTATAAAATATTTTTCTTTTGATATAGCTGGGGTCGGAAGATCAACATACCAATCATCTGTTATACTACACGGTATAACAGATATTTTATTAGGGCTTATATTGAATTTACTTGATAATTCATTTTTAGTAAACTCAGAAATTGTCACTAAATAATTACTTTTTTTAAATGTCAAAGGAGCAATTATGCGACGATAGAGTCGACCAAAGTTATTATATAGGGAATGAGATATTGGTAATTCTTTAAAAGGCATCATAAAAATTAAATCGTATACTATGATTATTTTTTTTGGGTGACTTTTATTAAAAACAGGTGATGTTATTGAAGGAAATAAAACATAGTTGAATGCTTTTTTATTTATTAAAAAGGGTAGGATGAATTGTTCCCAAATAGGAAAAAAACTAATCCCCTTTGAAATATTATTTATATTTTCAACTTTTTGATTTCTCGGTAATATTGTGATATAAGAATTCTTTTTTAAAGGATTGATTAAAGATTGAATATAAATTCCAATTCCGCGATTTTTCCACACTCCAATTAGCATTCGAGCATCAATACCTAATTTCATAAAATTAAAATTATTCAAAATATAATATAAATATGCTAATAATCTAGTTCTCCTTTCGCTCAAAAATCAAACCAATAGAAGTAGTTACATATACATAAAGAAGTTTTTCATGTATTCTATCAGGTGTTGATTTAAATGGAGGCAGGTCTATATGCCTGTCTGTTTTTGAAGTACCTGGGTTATAATTAACAGGATATACATAAAACCCCCTCTTTTCAGCTTCTATAATTAGATATTGAATATCTTTTTTTCTAAATAATACAGTATCGCCTGAATATAATGTTTGATTATTGGAGGAAAGATTAAATTCAGTTGTATGTACTGCGACACCCCCAGCTCTTAGACAATCAAGGCTATTCAAAATAAAATCTAACCCGTTTTTAATACTACCTAGATGTTCAAGTGCACAACAGGACCAAACAAAATCAAAAGAATTATTTAATTCCTTCGGTATTTTTAACATATCTAAAGCCTTAAATTCGACCTTTTTTTCCAAAGTCTCTAAAGTAGTAATATCCTTATATTTTAACATAGCTACATTTGTAGAATGTTGTAAAGAATTTGTCCAACCTTGCATTCTTGCCTGATCTAAATCTTGATCAGTTGCCAAAATGGAACATCCATTACTTGCAAATACAGCAGGAAGCGGCTCTGTACCAACACCAAAACCCAATCCACTTATTCCATTATTTAACTTTCCTTTTTGTTTTAGTACCTCTAAAACATATATAAACTCCCATTGTTTCCGATGCATCAAAGGTTCTTCATTCAATATTTTACACCAGTTATAATATATTTCAGATTTGAACTGACTAAAAGTCACAAGTTGGCTTGTGGGCTTTTCCAAATTTGGTTCTGTGAAATCCTCATTAGAAATAAAGTCGGGATAAATAAGTTGATTCCCCCTGATTTTATAATAGATAATAGATAATTGAATTGACGATAAAATTTTTTCAGCTTGTACATAGATTTTATATTTTTATTACTTTAATTTAAGTAGGTTTTCAAGGTCTCAGATGCTACGAAATTCCAATTAAATAATTTTGATCTTTCTAGACCTTCATATTTCATTTTATTAATTAAATTTTCATCTTGAATTACACGAATTAATTGTCTTTCCAATTCAACATAATCATGCGGATTAAATAAAATTTGACCCTCTCCTACAATTTCAGGAATAGATGTGGTATTAGATGCAATGACAGGACAACCACAGGTCATGGCTTCAAGGACTGGTAACCCAAACCCTTCATAAATAGACGGAAATACAAATACTAAAGCGTTTTGATACAGTGAATTAAGTTCAAGTTTGCTCTTACTTCTACTAATTAATACAATTGAATTACTCCCTTTTAATTTCAAAATATTTTCATCATTCTTCCCACTTAAGTTACCTGCTAATACGAGCTGAGTATTTGGATAGCCTAACCAGATATTTTCCATTGCTTTAATTAAAACTTTTATATTTTTTCTTAAAGCGAAGGACCCAACATACAACACGTAAGGTTTTTTTAGTCCAAACTCTCTTGATATTTCTTGAAATTGATCCTCGTCATTACGGCAACAAAAAAATGGATCACAAGCTATTAAGATGGACTCCGTTTTTTCTTTCACATTAGGGAAATGTTCAATTACCCTTTCTTTGGTAGACTCTGAAATGGTAACTATATTTTTTGCTTTTTTTAATGATAACTTAGTTAAATAATAATAATACGTCTGAAAAAACTTGCTTGATTCTCCAGGAAAATCAATCCAAGCTACATCAAGTACTGTAATTATTAGTGGTATACGTGTTAAAAAGGGAGTTACGTCATGATGAGTTACATGGTAAATATCAATTTTATATTTAACTAAAACAATTGGAATGTATAACTGATCTTGTATCTTAGAAAATATTTTAACTTTGATATCTATGTATATAAAGTTTGATGGTAAAATTTCGTCTAGTCGTGTTCCACTTTCAACTAATAAAAAAAAATAGTTTTCACGGTCAATTTTAGCTAAAGATTTGATCAAATTTACAACATACATTCCAGTGCCCGTATTTGGACGACTTATTTCTCTAGAATCAATCCCTATTCTCATCTTTAAAAATTTGATTGTACACCCTTATTGTATCATTCGCTGTTTTTTCCCACGAAAAATTCAAAGCTTGTATCTTACCTTGATTAATAAGATTAGCTCTAAGACCTTGATTCTCAATTAAAATAAGCATTTTCTCTATTAATTCTTTCTCACTTGTATTATTCAAATATAAAGCCGCGCTGCCTGTGACCTCTGGGATACTACCTAAATAAGTTGTTATAATTGCTGTACCTAGCTTCATAGCCTCTAATAATGGCAAACCAAATCCCTCATACAAAGATGGATAAATAAAAAATTTAGCATTAGAATATAATTCTGGAATACTACTATCAGGAACAAAACCCTTCCATTCAATTTTGCTATTATTAAAAATATCAATCCCGCATTCGCTTTTTATTTTTAAAGATTGAATGTGATTAGGCTTTCCAGCAATTACTAACTTTAAATTTGGAAATTTATCAGAAATATTAAGAAATGCATTAATTAAATTAGGTACGTTTTTTCTGTCGTTGAATCCACCTATATAAAAGATATAATCATTAGAAAAAGCATTTTTACTTTTTGTATTAAGATTTACATAATTTTCAAATTCTGAGCCTAAATAAATTACATCAAATTTATTAGTAACAACTTTATAAAAATCTAAAAAATCATTTTTAGTAGCATGTGAATTAAAAATTAATCGACTAGCCTTAGATGTTGCATACATTTTTAACTTATAAATTATTCTTTGCAAATGTGGTTTTGTACGTTCATTTACAATAATATCAGGAATTATATCGTGAATTGTTACAATAATTTTAAGTCTATCTGTTGGTGTAATTGTGCAAGGAACTAATGAATGATAGATATCTATTTTATGTTTAAAAAGTAAATATTTTACGTCAATAAAATCAAAAAGTTCTTGGATTGACTCAGGTTTATAAAACCTTCTAACATAGATTAATTTATCTACATCAATTTCAAAAGGAAGTTTATATCCTTTAAGAACTAAAAAAAATAGTTCAAAATCAGTATTGTAATCTTTTAATAACTTACAAAGATTATAGGCATAAACACCTATACCTGTATGTCTTGATTTTTTTTGACAAACTCGTAAATCAATACAAACTCTTTTTTTCACTTAATTTTCTTAATTATGTAAAAAAATAATTTTGAATATCTGATGAATAATGCTGGAAATAAAAAGTGTAATGGGCTATGCCTGAAAATAAATCTTAATCTTGCCTTGAGTAAATCAGGGGATCTATAACTCTGAAAGATCTCATAAATATCTCTGTAACAAAATCGTTTATTCCCTTCAATTACCCCTCCAGTATTTTCAATATTATTATAAATTACACTGCTAGAGGTAACAATTATTTTAAAGCCTAATTTAATAGCTCTTAAACAAAAATCGACATCTCCCATATATTGTGGGAAATTTTTTGAATCAAATCCTACTAACTTTTTAAATATGTGACGTGGAATTAAAGTTCCCATACCTGGGTTCCAATCGACATAACGATGGTTGTTTTTAAATCCTTTCAAATCATTCAACTGTACTTCTCCCGGCCATGGCCAAACCATTTTTCCACCACTGCTCCATATGTTTTTTGGGGATTTCAGATCCATAACTAAAGAGCCAACGATTGCATTATCGTTCTCCAAAGCCACCCCAATCAAAGCATCAAAAGTATTTAAGCCAATCTCTACATCATTATTTAAAACAAGTATATATTCTGCACCACCGTTAAATGCAATTTCTATTCCTATATTCATCGACTTAGACCACCATAAATATCCGTCACCGTTATAAACAACAATTTCAGGAAAATCTACCCTTAGAGAATTTAGTGTGCTATCTGTTGATCCATCGTTCACAATTATAATTTCATAATTACTATAATTGCAATTTTTAATTGAAATAATACATTTTTTTGTGAATTCCCAACCGTTAAAACAGGGTATTACTATACCTATTTTAGGTAATTTCATTTGAGAGACAAATTAATAAACTTATTCGGTTTTTCCGATAAAACCAATAAAAATAAGAAAACAGGAGAAATTAATAGAATATAAAAAATAGTTAGAAACATCAATGTTCCATCAGATATTAAAGTAGTCGCTAAATAATTAAGCAACATCCAAATAAAAAAATTTGCTTTAAATCTATAGCGTAAAAAAGATAATAACGCACCAATTATAAAACAATAAATAAACCCAAACGAACCGAATGCAATATGCCCAATAACATATATAGTAGGATTAGGACCATAACCAACTGTCCCGAAATTTAAATCAGAATAAGCGGTTAGATTGACCCCTAAATCTATTGCATTTTTATCTACATAGCCAAAATAGGGAAGAATACCAGATAAATGGTAGCTAATCAAATTCAATCCTGAGAAACCTTCGTAAGAATTTTTAATAAAATAATAAAAGGGACCCTCAGCAGTACCTATTGTCCTTTTAATTAATGCAAAGAAAACATTACTTTCATAACCTGTACTTACGGCGCTAACAAAACTAAATAGTATTAAAAAAGGTAATAAAAAAAGTGCATATTTAAATATCATTGGAGTTGGTATAGTTATATTTTTAAACTTTTTAAAATAAAATGTACCTAAACCAAAATATAAAATAATATCTAAATAAACTGCTCTACTTCCTCCATTCAAAACATTAAATACAACAATAAAAAATAAAGCAGAAAGACCAATATTTCTTTTTTTATCAATTAACCAAATTTTCAAACTTAAAAGTTTAATTATTTCCTGTAATCCCCAATTTAAGTAAAATAACAAACCAAACCCAGTACCCATGTTTGAGTAATCTGAGATAGTTCTTGATTTACCGGAAAATAATGGAATTCCCATCAGACTAAAAATAACTACGGCATTGATACAAAATATTGTCAAATAAATTTTTAATGAATAATGAGTGACAAACTTTGTGATAATAGTTTTTGCAGTATAACTTTTTAAAGTACTGTCGTTTTTAAACAATTTAAGACCTAAAACAAAAGAAAACCAAGAAACTATAAAATAAAAAAAATGCTGATTTAAGATATTACTGGTTAAAAATGCATAAATCACTACAGATAAAATCATTACTTGATTGAAAAACAACAATAACCAGGGATCTAACAAGGAAAAAACAAGTTTTCTAACAAAAACAAAATGTAGAAAAATTGTAATACCCAATGAGAGCATGAGGATTTCCAAGGAAAAATCCGCTATATCCATTATAAAAAATCAAATGTATTAAATGATAAATTATTTTTCATAGTTTAGAAACACTTGACTTTAAATAAAAATAAATTCAAAGCGCTGATTCATAAAGTTTTAAATGGTCTTGGTAAGTTTTATCCCAAGAAAAATCTTTGAGCCTTGAATAACCTTTTGTTTTTAATTTTGTGCGTAAATCTTCATCGAACAAAATCTTATTAAAAGCGAAATCTAAGGAATGCTTGTCTTTAGGATTAAAATATAAAGCACTATCCCCTCCTATCTCAGTTAATGAACCTGCATTACTTAATAATACAGGACAACCACATGCAAAAGATTCAAGTACAGGAATTCCAAAGCCTTCATACAAACTTGGAAAACAAAAAAATAAGGCATGTTTGTAATAATTTGCTAAAATTTCATCAGATGATACTTTTTTGTAAATAATATTATTACTAATACCTAATGAACTAATTAACTTCAATTCATTTAATGAAAAATCACCACCACCAGCACAAATTAATTTCAAATTATTTTTCAGTAAATAATGAAAAATTGTAGTAATAAAAAATGAAAAGTTTTTGTATAGACCCCTGTTACCTACAAATAATATATAAGGCCCAAATATCACGCTATCATTCTCTGATGGTATTAGAGAATTACCATGATATATTACATCTATCTTATTATCTTCAATACCAAAAATTTCAATAATATCATGTTTTGTTGTCTCTGAAACAGCAATTATTTTTTTCGACTTTTCTAATAACGTTTTTTTATTGTTATAAATTAATTTGTTGTCAATTTTAAATTCTACGAAATCATTTGTAAACTTTTCATGTATCATATCATGAATAGTTACAACAAATGGACGATCAATGATATAGTTTAAAAAATACGTATCATAATATGTAGGGTGAAAAATATCATAATCTCCACAAATTATATTTTTAACACTACGTTTTTGATTAAAGTACTTAATAATTCTGCTCTTACCACGAAAGTGTGATTCAGGAAAAAAAGAACTTAAATTTGGATTAATACTACTGTTATAATAATCATTATTAGATAGGCAAGCTCCAACATTACAAATATTTTCAGTATCGTCAAAACGACTAATTAATTCATAAAAATATCTAGAAATACCTCCAAATTGTTGATTGCTAAATGCTTGATGATCATAAAGTACTTTCATATTAAAGTAAAGGATGTTAAAATGTCTTTAATTTAGACTTAAGTAAAAATAGGATATCAAAAATTTGTTTGGGTATGAAATTAACTGCCCTAATAAAACTTTTGTTGGTATCAAAATTATTAAAGTTTAATATAGTGCTGTAAACAAATTTAAAGTAATTAAGTACAATAGGCTCTATTTGATATTTTTCAAAATTTTCTACTAATTTCAAATATAATAGGTCTTTGTTATCTAGAAAATTTTTAAAATCCAATTTAACCATGGGTAAAACCTTTACCATAGAGTAAGCAAGATCGATTCTATTGATCTTACTTACTATTCCTATACCACTATAATATATCGATGAAATAAAGGGAGTATAGTAATGATTTTCACTCAAATGATCAATTTTTAATGACCATATCCAATCCGCATTTAAACCTACGTCTTCTGGGATTTTACCGGCTTTTTTTAACAGTGCTGAAGAAATTCCAACACCTCTATAATCTATTGAGTATCTAATTCTTCGTTTAAAGGCAGATGTTTTTCTATATTTGAAATTATCGCAAATTACTTTTTTACCAAACTTATCTATGGACATAGTATTGGTGACAATTACAAAATCACTCATTAATTGAATACTATTATTATGAATTACTTTATTTAATTCAAAAAACAAACCAGGTTGAAAAGTATCATCACCTGCTAAGAAAGAAACAACATCTCCTTTAACTTGATTAATTAAAAAATTTTGATTGGGAAAAATGCCAATATTCCTAGAATGGAAATAAGGCTTAATTATTTTAGGATATAAAAATTGATATTCCTTTATAATATCACATGTATTATCAACAGAAGCATCATCGCCAATTATAATCTCATAAGGTAAAATATTTTGATTTAAAATTGAATCTAGTGCATTTCTAATTGAATTTTCTTGGTTGTATACTAGAACAACTACACTATGCTTAATTTGTAAATTTAATACAGTATTATGAGTTAAATACATTTGTAAATATTTATTTATTTAGCTTCAGATATTTTTTTATTTCAATTTTTTTATTGAGTTCTTTTATAGAATGAATAAATGAAAATAAAATTAAAATGCTGCCTATAAGATAGCTATACTCTTTTCTTAAAGTTATTGATACAAAAAATGAAATACATGCAATAGATACCTGTAGTATAAAACTTCTTAAAAAAACTGTCTCGTAGCAAAAATTAAGTGTTTTATTTGCTAAAACATAGACTTGAAGCGAATATAAGATAAAAGATAATAAAAAAGCATATCCTAGGCCGACTAAACCAAAATAAAAATACCCCATAATACTACTAAATAATATATAAATATTAGCTATTAATTCATTCCAAAAAAATAATTTTACCTTACCTCTAGCTACAAATGAAAATGATATTGCCCAGCTAAAAATTTTGAAAAAAATACCCAAAAAAATAAAACCAATCATTGGCTTTATCATTAAAAAATCTTTTGAATATAAAAGAGTTATTAAAAAATCACTGTATACTAAAAAAATAAGGATTAGTGGTGTAAGTATAATCAATGCTATTTCTGCCTGTTGGTTAACTGCTTTTTTTACTAAATCATTATTTGCTAATGCAGACAATCTTGGATGATAATCAGTTGCAATAGCTGAAAAAATTAAACCAGTATAATTTGTTGTGATGGCTATTCCTGCGCTGTATAATCCTAATTGTTCAATATTTCCAAATTTTACAATAAAAAGACTTGTTAGATAATTAGATAAAACAGTTATAAGGCTGCTTATGCCTAAGACAAAACCCAATATCAGCATTGTTTTCCCCTTTACAAAAACCTCCTTGATATTTAAATGAATTTGGGGGATTGATATATTTTTCGAAAAAAACCAAGCAAAAAAATATGTAACGAATGAATAAACAATTATTGAAGCTACTATTCCATCCTTTCGAAAAAAATAAAACAACGGGAAAACAATTAATAAACCAAAGAAACTACCGAAGAGATTGGCTTTTGCCAATACTTTCACTTTTCTAAGTCCTTGAAGGATAACAAGTCTCCCAATAGCTAATTGATTTATTAACAATGAGATAGATAACCAAACAAACGCATAAGTATAATCATAGTTGCCAAAGGTCCATTTACTTAATAATGAAGAAAAGGAAATTGAAATTGTCATCCCTAAAAAACCCGTGAACCAAACAAGCTTTTTTAAAATATTTAATGTTTCAGTTATTTTATTTCGTTCACCTAATTCATTTGCAACAGCAATTTCTTTTATAGCACTGGTGCTCAAACCAAAATTAGTAATACTTCCGATAAGGGCGATAGTTGTATTTAACAAGCCTATGACTCCAACACCTGATGGTCCAAGCAATAAGGCTAAAATTTTTGATCTTAAAAGTTGAATAAAAACCTGGAAAATTTGAACACCCCCAAAAATTGCAGAAGCCTTCAAGATTGAATTGTAACTTTTTTGTTCTTCTCCCACTAAAATTTATTTATAACTTCACAAATTTTATTTAAATCTTCAGTGTCAATTAAAGAACTTATAGGTAAAGAAATCACCTCATTGTGCAAATTTTCAGTAATTGGCAAAATAAGATGATTTAAATATGAATAACATTTTTGTTTGTGTGGTGGTATTGGGTAGTGTATTAATGTCTGAATTCCATTATCAGTTAAGTATTGCTGTAATAAATCTCTTTCTTTATTTCTAATTACAAACAAGTGCCAAACATTTTCATCAATTTCTCCCGAGTTGGGTAAAATAATCTTTGAATTTTGAATATTTTCGAGGTAGTAATTGGCGATTTGTTGACGTAGGTGGTTTTCAGTTTGTAAGTATTTTAATTTAATGCTTAAAAAAGCTGCTTGTAATTCATCCATTCTACTGTTTAATCCATCATAATCGTTAACATACTTTTTTGAAGAACCATAATTAGCAATAGCACGAACAATTTTTAACAATTCTAAATCATTTGTACTAATAGCTCCTGAATCACCTAACGCACCTAGATTCTTTCCTGGATAAAAACTAAAGCCAGCGGCATCACCAAGGTTTCCTGTTTTAATCCCATTCCAGCTTGCTCCAATTGCCTGTGCATTGTCTTCAATTAGCTTTAAATTATATTTTCTTGCTAAAAAGGTTAAATGGTCACTCCAACAAACTCGACCATATAAATGTACCACCATAATGGCTTTAGTCTTTGTGGTAATTTTATTTTCAATTGAATCAATATCCAAATTGTAAGTGTTTATATTTGGTTCAACTAAAACTGGGACTAACTTATTGTCCGTTATGGCTAAAATTGACGCAATATAAGTGTTTGCTGGTACTATTACCTCATCACCTGGTAACATAAAACCCATTTCAATATAAGCTTTAAAAATCAACCTCAAAGCATCTAAACCATTAGCTACAGCGACAACATTACCTCCTTCTTGAAAAGCTTCTAAACTATTTTCAAATTGTTTTACACGATCACCCAAAAGATACCAACCGCTATCTATTACCTCTGCAGCAACTTGTTTTAATTCGTTTGCATATTGTGCATTTAATCTCTGTAAATCTAAAAACTTAATCATTCTTTATCGTTTTATCAAGCAAACTAAAGTTTGTAGTATTAATTTCATAAAATTCATGTGTAAAAGTTCTCCCACCAAAACCTTCTTTCCAATCTAATAATCCATGATTTAAAAATTTTCCATCTTGTTCATTACATATCCCAAAGTCAAAATATTTCTTTTTATTATACAACTCGGTAATCATATAATTGAATAGTTCGTCTATTGCTCCAGATTCGCGGCCATAATCACTAGCAGAAATATATTGAGCATGAGCTACATATTTCGTTTCAAAAATAGTAGCTCCTGCAACGATTTTATCGTTTACAAAAATATTGACTTGTGATATGTTTTTCGGAAACTTTTCAGCTAATAATTCAATTTCAGCAAGAGAATGGACTGGCTTATTTCCAAATCGAGACATTAAGTTTGGCTCCAAAATATCATTCCAAAAAACTTTAAAATCATTACCATTTGCAATCGAGTAATTTAATTTTTGCACCTTTTTAATACTTCTAATTCGTCTGCTTTGATAGGACAATTTTTCTTCCTGTAATATTGTTAATGAAGTATCAACTCGAAAAATTCTAGCTCCAACTAAAAATAAAGCGTAAATATTTTCTTGAGAAGGAATATTGCTATAAAAAATTGGCAACAATTTTAATTTCAGAATATCAATACCCATTAAATTTAAGAAAGATAAGATTTCTCTAAACAGCACAAGGTATAGATTTAATCGAACTTCTTTCCCTAACACTATACCTCCATAAGTCAAACCTGAATGACTAAAAACTTCGTTTTGAGATGATAAATTAGCTGGCAAAACAGCAAATAATTCTTCATCTTTAAAAATCATCAATGAATAATCAATAAATCGATCTTCATGGTATTCCATGAAATTTCTTTCAAATAAAAAAGTGCCATTCTTGGAATTTTGAACAAAATTATCCCAAACATCTTTATCCTCTTTTTGATATTTTTTTACCTTAATCATTCAAATAATTACCTATTTTAAAAATCTTATTTTTAATTAAATTTCCGCTCATATCTCTTATTTCATCAAGGACAATATATCCATCTAATATTTTGACCCAAATCCCTTGTTCGTCAATGTTTAAAATTCTTGATAAATCTGTTTCTATTTTTGATTCATGAAATTTTATTTTAGCTACAGTATAAAATTGATCTTTATATTTAATTTGAGGATAAGGATAAGGATGCTGCAAAACACGGAATAAACGTTTACAATACTCAAAACCCTTATTAAAATTAATAAGATTATGCTCTAACCCTCTTTTGCCAACCCAACTAGCATTATTTTTATCTTGTTCTTCCGGAATTAAATCTCCCTTGGAATATTGATAAATTACCCTCCCTAAATTTTCTAATATATAAAAATTCATTATTTCCATGTAATAAGTTGCAGAGGAAATTTGATCGTTAAAGAATTTTTTTTGATGAAGTATAGGCCCATCATCTATAAACTCATTTATGAGATGAATCGTCAAACCTAAGTATATTTCTCCATTCATAATGGCCCAAGCATTAGAATGTAAGCCTCTGTAACTTGGCAATAGTGAATAATGTATGTTAATAATTTGATGTTTTAAAACAAATATTTGCTGTATTAATGGTTTGTAGCCCGCGCAAATTATCATTTCAGATTTAAATTCTTCGAAAGAGTAAATCAAATTATAATCTCCAATTAATTCTTTTATTACATTTTCATCTGATGAAAAACATTCTATATCGAAATATTGTTGAAGACTCTTAATAGCAACGACTGCACCCCAACCTTCTCCTACAAATCCAATTTTAACTCTTTGCATAATTATTTAAATATTCATCATAATCTCTAATATAATCCTCTTCACTATATTCTTGCGAAGCCAATACCAAACAAATGGACCCACTCGAAAAATCTTTAATCTCTCTCCATATACCAGGTTTAATATGTAACGCTTTTGATGGATCATTTAAAAAAATTTCTTTTTTATTTTTTCCATCGTTTAACAGAAAATTAAAAGAACCGCTTGCGGCGATAATAAATTGTTCGAGATTATAATGTGCGTGTCCCCCTCTTTCAATACCCATAGGAATATCATACAAATAATAAATTCTTTTTACATCAAAAGGTACTTCAGAGTTATTCTCTAAAACGGTTATGGTTCCAGATTGACTGTAAATTTTTGGTAAATTCACTATCAAACAATCTTCAACACTAAACATTTCTTATTTTTTTAAATTCATTAAAATCTCGTATGTAATCACTTTCATCATAGTTCCTGTCAGATATTATCAAAGCCAAGGAATTTGTAGAAAAATTTTCCAATCTTCTCCAATACATTCTAGGCACAAATAAGCCATAATATGATCTATTTAAAGAATAACTTCTTCCTTCAAGGCCATCATTCAATATCACATCAAAGCTTCCAGATAAGGCAATAATAAATTCTTGTTGTTCTCTGAATGCATGGCTACCTCTTCGTTCTCCTCCTGGCACACCATAAATCCAATAAGTACGTTTTATCTTAAAAGGTAATTGGTTAGGATACTCAAAAAAAGATAAATTGCCTCTTAAATCATATATTTTTGGCAAATCAATTAATAATGGTGAATTAATCATTTGAATTATATATTTATTTGTGAGTTAAAGCTCAGCCTAATGAAAATCTGTATCATTGTTGGACTCGGTGTTTTTGTAATAGTTGACGTTGCCGTTTGGTTTGAAGGACGCAGTATATAAAATTACATGATTTACTAAACAAATTTCAGATGAGTAGTCTTGTGAAATCTTAATAAAATCTTATTAATACACGGACGTAGAAGAATATAATTAAATTGTTATAAAATTAAAGGATGCATTACTGCAATAATATTGTTAATTTTTGAATCTAATTTAGCTTCTACAGATTTGAAATTTTGAACTTTATCCAAAACAGATTTCACGCTAATATAAAATTTTATTTTCGGCTCTGTTCCACTAGGACGCAGGCAAATTTTAGAACCATCTTCCAAATAGTAAATTAATACATTCGATTTTGGGATAGCAATAGGCTGGATTTTGTTAGTGATTCGATTTAATGAAGTCGAATTTTCATAATCATCTATACAAACTACACGTTTCCCATTGATTTCGTTAACAGGATTTTCTCGTAGTTCAATCATCTTTTGATTAATTTCTGCTAGCCCGTCCATACCTTTTTGGGTTAACGATATCAAATGCTCTTTGTAGCAACCAAAATCTAAATACAAATTCAATAACTCTTCGTACAACGAACTTCCAGAAGCTTTTGCCAAAGCTGCAATCTCGCATATTAAAAGCGAAGCTCCTACAGCGTCTTTATCACGAACCGCATCGCCAACCATGAAACCAAAGCTTTCTTCTCCACCGCAAATGAATTTTTGGTTTGGGAAATCTTTAATCATTTTGGCAATCCATTTAAAACCTGTTAAGCCAACTTTGCACTCCACTCCATAAGCAGAGGCTAATTCGAGCATCATAGGAGTAGAAACAATTGTCGAACCTACGAATTCCGTTCCAGTAATTTTATCAGCACGTTTCCATTCTTCTAATAGAAATGCAGTCATGATAATCATTGTCTGATTACCATTCAATAATATCATTTTACCATTAGTATCTCTAACGGATACACCTAAACGATCTGAATCTGGGTCGGTACCAATTACAATATCGGCTTGTATAGCTTCCGCTAATTCCATTGCCATTTTTAACGCTTCAGGTTCTTCAGGGTTAGGAGATTTAACGGTTGGGAAGTCGCCATTGGGTTCAGATTGTTCTTTTACAATATTAACTTGGGTATATCCCGCTTGCGCCAAAACTGTTGGAATCGATTTAATTGAAGTCCCGTGCAGCGACGTGTATACGATTTTTAGGTTTTCTTTTGCAACAACAGGAGTTGTTTTAAAACTAGCATTGTCTATTGTCGATTGATGAAAAGCAGCATCCACTTCTTCTCCAATGTATTGAATTAAATTTTCGTTGGATTCAAATTTGATTTCGTCATAATTCAATGCTTCTATCAACTGAATAATTTCGCCATCTTGCGGCGGAACTAATTGACCTCCATCTTGCCAATATACTTTATATCCGTTGTACTCCGGTGGATTGTGAGAGGCGGTTAATACAATTCCTACGTGACATTTTAGGTGTTTTACGGCAAAGGATAATTCAGGAGTAGTTCGCAATTCTGAAAATAAGAATACTTGAATTCCATTGGCAGAAAACACATCTGCAACTACTTTAGCTAATGTATCGCTATTATGGCGGCAATCGTAAGCAATTGCTACGCGTAAATTGTCGCTAGGAAATACTTTTTTCAAATAGTTAGATAAACCTTGGGTATTCTTTCCTAGAGTGTATTTGTTAATACGATTAGTTCCAACTCCCATAAGTCCTCGCATTCCACCCGTTCCAAATTCTAAATTCTTATAAAAGCTTTCCTCTAACTCTGTTTGAGCCGAAGTCATCATTTCTTGAATTGTATTTTGAGTTTCTGAGTCAAAAGTTGGCGAAAGCCATTCGTTTACTTTTTCTAAAATAGTTTGGTTGATTCCCATTTTTCTCTACTTTAGTTTATAACTTAATTGAATGATACTTTTAAAAAATATTAAAATAATTTAAGATCATTTAATATCATTTCTTTAACTAAAGCCTTCAAATCATAGCTTGGTACCCAACCTATTTTTTTTGCCTTTGATGGGTCTCCTATTAGTAAATCAACTTCAGTAGGTCGATAGTATTGTGAATCTACTCTTACAACTACTTTACCAATTTCTAATTGGTACAATGGATTTTTACAGGAAACTACTTTTGCAGTTTCATTTTCGTTTTCACCTTCAAAGAGGAGCTCAACACCTATTTCCTCAAAAGCCATTCTGACAAAATCTCTTATATAAGTAGTAACTCCCGTGGCAATCACGTAATCCTCCGCTGAGTCTTGTTGCAAGATTCTCCACATTGCCTCAACATAATCTTTTGCATGCCCCCAATCTCTTTGGGAATTTAAATTTCCTAAATATAAACAGTCTTGTTTTCCTTTTGCTATAGCGGCAGCTGCCATTGTAATTTTACGAGTTACGAACGTCTCTCCACGTCTAGGTGACTCATGATTAAAAAGAATACCATTACAAGCATAAATATCATATGCTTCACGATAATTTTTAGTAATCCAAAAACCATAAATCTTTGCAACACCATAAGGTGATCTTGGATAAAATGGTGAGTTTTCATCATAGAAACCTTTTTCGTTTTTATTTTCTGCTAAGCCACCATAGAGTTCAGAAGTTGAAGCTTGATAAATGCGAGTCTTTTTTTCTAAACCCAAAATGCGAACTGCTTCTAAAATTCTTAATGTACCAATACCGTCAACATTTGCAACATATTCAGGCGAATCAAAGGAGACTTTAACATGAGACATAGCACCCAAATTATAAATTTCGTCAGGTTGAACTTCTTGAATTATTCTAATAATGTTAGTAGAATCTGTCAAATCTCCATAATGTAATTTGAAATTAACATGACCTTCATGTTGATCCTGATAAATATGATCAATTCGTTGAGTATTAAATGATGAAGCACGACGTTTTACACCGTGAACATAATAGCCTTTTTCGAGTAATAACTCAGCTAAATACGAACCATCTTGACCTGTTATCCCAGTGACTAAAGCAACTTTCATAGTATTAAATTTTTGTTTGTCTGTAAAATTTTTCATTATCCATAAACCATTTATAAGTTTTAATTATCCCTTCTTCTAATTCAACATTGTGTTTCCAACCAAGACTATGCATTTTAGTAACATCTAATAGTTTTCTTGGAGTTCCATCTGGTTTAGAATTATCCCAAGAGATATTACCTTGATGTCCAACAATACTTTGGATTTTTAATGCTAAATCTCCAATAGTTAGTTCTATCCCTGTTCCAACATTGTAAAGATATTCTGGTAAAACATTATTTAATGCAAATAACACCGATTCAGCTAGATCATCTACAAACAAAAACTCCCTTAACGGCTTTCCACTACCCCACAAATTTACAGAGGTATTATTGTTTAATTTGGCTTCATGAAATTTTCTTATCATGGCAGGCAAAACATGAGATGTATTTAAGTCAAAATTATCGTGTGTTCCGTAAAGATTTGTAGGCATTAAACTTACGTAATCTTTACCATATTGATTTCGAATTGCTTGACATGCCTTGACACCAGTGATTTTAGCCAAAGCATACCACTCATTAGTTGGTTCTAATGAGTTTGTTAGTAAATAGTCTTCTTTTAGTGGCTGAGGAGCTAACTTAGGGTAAATACAAGAACTACCTAAGAATATAAACTTTCTAACCTTTGAATTAAGTGAAGATTCAATAAGATTATTTTGGATCAACATATTATCCATAAGAAATTGATATGGATAATCATTATTAGCAAGTATACCGCCAACTTTAGCAGCTGCATCAATAACAACTTCAGGCTTTTCATTATTAAAGAAAAAAAGTACACTTTTTTGGTCTTTTAAATCTAATTCTGAACTTGGTTTTCCTATTAGATTAGTAAATCCATTGGCTGTTAAATTTCGCCATATAGCACTTCCGACCATTCCTTTATGGCCAGCTATGTATATTTTTGATTTTTTTGAGATCATATTAATCGTTTGAATTAATAAAAAAGCACATCACGTTCTTGAATAATCATCTTTTAAGCGAACAATATCCTCCTCATCGGAGGGATATTCTACATCTGTATGTTGCCAAAATTCAGCAACCACACCCCAATTGTCTAAACCGATCAATCTGTGTCGCTCTCCTTGTTTTAAAACAAGGATTTCGCCATTTTGATAATTTATTATTTCACCTTCAGTATCATCATTACTTTTGACAATTCCAACTGGACCAGTGATTACTTTCCACGTTTCAGCTCTACGGTGATGGTATTGCCAAGACAAGCGTGCACCTGGTTTTACAAGCAGAATTTTCGGACTTAGTTTTCCAGATACACGTAGCATGTCAACATTAAAACCTTCAAAGTAAACATTGGCAAATTCTTGAGCTTGTTTTTCATCAATCACAAAAAAACCACCCCAAGGTCTATTAAAATCAAACGATTCAATAATTAAGCCAAGGTTTAAAATTTCTTGTCTAACTTTTTCAAAAATCATAAATTTTTTATTTATTCAACAACCAACTCGAGGACTGTATTTTATCTCCCAAACCGTCTATCAAATCTATACCTAGTTCAGTACAAATTGGCGCTTCGGGGATAGAGTTATTGTTTTGATCACCACCATTGGCGAAAGCCAATTGGTAATCACTAGATAATTGCCGATGGATGAGTTTGATGGTTGCACAAACTGTTCTGTCTTGGTCAACAGACAAAAATACTTGATCTACACTTTTTATGTTGGAAACAATAAAAACTCGCTCATCTTCTTTTTGAAATTCTTTAGAGCCTTTTAAGGCTCTTTGATGGTCGCTATTTACAATGACAATGAGTTTATCGCCATTGGCTTTGGCATTACTAAAATACTCAATGTGGCCTTTGTGAATTGGATTGAAATACCCACTTACGATAATTGCTTTTGGTTTCATAAATTTTAATTTTTGCGCACCAAACTGCGCACCAACACCCTTATTTTTACTACTTTTAATAGACTTAGAAAAAAATATAAATCTTTTTATTACTGTAAATCAACGAATTAATGATTTACGATTATTTACAAATACCTTTTGTTGGTCTGGACCACACTAATCCATTCCTACCACTTTCCCACCCATATCAAGCTTCTCAAACACACTGTTATTGCTCACAAACTCTGGTACAATTTCTTTCATTTTTGCTACTAGGTACATCTCACTTTCGGCCTGGTTAATAAGTGCAACTAGCGTGTTAAAATGATCTTTGATTTCTTCAAATGCTACGTCACGCACTTTAGCAATCATTATTTTATCGTGGTAGGTATTGCCTGTGTTTTCTCCATCATTTAAAAGCTCTTCGTACAGCTTTTCGCCGGGGCGGAGTCCACTATAAACAATATCAATATCAATATTAGGAATAAGGCCGTATAAACGAATCATTTTTTTAGCCAAATCGGCAATGGCAACTGGCTGGCCCATATCAAAAACAAATATCTCACCACCATTACCCATACTGCCTGCTTCTAATACTAATTGACAAGCCTCAGGGATGGTCATAAAATAACGGGTTATGTTAGGATGCGTTACGGTTATGGGCCCACCCTTTTCAATTTGTTGTTTAAACCTATTAATAACAGATCCGTTAGAACCTAAAACGTTACCAAAACGGGTAGTAATATATTTTGTATTGCCAATATGCTTACTTAAACCTTGTACATAAATTTCGGCAAGGCGTTTACTAGCACCCATTACATTGGTAGGGTTAACGGCCTTATCTGTACTTACCATTACAAAACGCTCTACGTTATATTCGGCAGCTAAATCTGCAATGAGTTTAGTACCCAAAACATTATTACGCACAGCCTCGGTAGGGCAAAGCTCCATCATGGGTACATGCTTGTAAGCAGCAGCATGGTATACATAGTGTGGTTTAAAATCGGTAAAAACCTGACGCATACGAGCCTCGTTGGTAATGCTAGCCAGGTATGATATACAATTTACTTTTTTACCACTTTCGTGCAACTCTAGTTCTAAACTATGAAGAGGTGTTTCGGCCTGATCACAAAGTACTATAAGCTCGGGGTTATAATTTATGAGTTGTCTTACAATTTCGGATCCTATAGAACCTGCAGCTCCAGTAACAAGTACGCGCTTACCTTTTATTTGAGCGCGTATTTGATTGTTATTAATATGTATAGGATCACGCTCTAATAGTTCCTCAATATTTATAGAACGTAATTGACGGCTAGAAAAACTACCCTCGGTCCAGTTGCTATATGCAGGAACCACCAACACTTTAATATCATGGTTTAAACAAAAATCGACAAGTTCATTTTTGCGTTTTGCTGTAATGGTAAAAGATGCAATAATAAGTTCGTCGATAGGTTCTTCTTGAGCAAGTGCAGCAAGGTCGTTAAAAGAAAGTATTTTAACACCATCAAGTGCTTTTTTTGTTTTTTTACGATCATCGTCTACAAAAGCAAGTATGCTAATATGATTTTGACCATCATGCTCCAACACTCTTTTGGTGGCAACACCAGCCTCACCGGCACCAAAAATTACCACTGTTTTACGTTTCATTTTGTAAGAACGCAAATAAGCAAAGCCAAACTTAACAGCTACCCTATACGTTAGTAGTGCTAAAAAGCTAAACGTACCGTATACAATAATAACCACATTGTTTAATACCAGGTTATCTTGTATAGGGCTGCTAATAATTGACAATAAATAAAGAACCACACTTGAAACCAGCACCGATACCGCAATACGAAGCGCATCTTGCATACCAGTATAGCGCACAATACCCGCATAGGTTTTAATGGTTGTAAATACAAACGCATTTACAATAAGCATAATAGCTACAGTAGTAAGTAAGCTTTCCCAATTAACCCCTACCAGCGTTAAATTTTGCTTTACAATAAACGCAAGCATTAATGCAGTAGTAGTAACCCCCAGGTCAATTACAAATATGATCCAGCGAGGAACAATATTTATTTTGTTTAACATAAATTTTTTATTGCGTGTAAACATAATAGTGGGGGCGCTATTAGTTAGTAATTTTTATATTAATCTGCTAGAATACCTGCAAATAATTTTTTAAATATTAAAACTAAAACGGTTAAAAAGCCAGCTAAAAATCCGCCTAATATTAAAGATTTTAATTTGCCTACTTTTTCTTTTTTAAGCGGAAGTATAGGCCTATCAATTACCTGAATAAGTGGGGTTTCTTTACGGAGGCTAACCTTTGCCATTTCTAAATTAGTTACAAGCTGTGTAAGTATAGCCGTATTAGCCTGCACATCTACCTGACGGCGTGTACCTGGTGTTTTACGCACCATCATGGCCGGGTTTAAACCAAAAGTATTATCGGCAGCAGCAGCAACACCTGTAATAGCACCATTAAGCTCGGCTCTAATACTATCTGTTTGGTGTTGGAGTATTTCCATGTTTTGCCTAGCCTTTTTACTTTTAATTTCTATGTAGTAGCTTGACACTTCTTGTGCAATACTTTCGGTAAAAGCTTTACTAAAAAACTCATCGGTGCTTTTAACTTCTATATTTATAATAGATATTTTTTTATCTTTTTGCGCAACACTTAATAGTCCATTAGCACCTGCAATAGAAGCATAAATATTACCTAGTATACTATCTTGTTGGAGTGTAAATTTAGACCGGTCCGCATCTGGCGCAAACACAATTTGTTTTAATAGTGGCTTGCTATCCCAATCTTTATTAAGCTCATTAAAGTTAATATAGTACTGCGCAAAGCTTTGCGTTTTTCCATTAACCGTAATTGGGTTGAGTAATGATTTTTCTACAATGTTACGGCTTTTCATGAGCTCAATTAAATTAGCTCCACTAAAAGCTCCGCCGGCGCTTCCGCCCAAATCAATTCCTAAACTACTGGCAAGGCCTAAAGCGCCACCCAATCCGCCAC